>Ga0209914_1001404_pt1 | contig 24656 bp, 44 predicted proteins | sample ThiBiot_500_plan_FD_183949 | JGI IMG/M metagenome (GOLD analysis project Ga0209914, IMG submission 183949) | Wastewater bioreactor microbial communities from Cape Town, South Africa - Thiocy_cont_500_plan (SPAdes) | ecosystem: Engineered > Bioreactor > Thiocyanate-remediating > Anaerobic-Aerobic...
CATGAAGAGGTGTGTTTTTGTTGTTATCGCGAGCATTGATGTCGGCATTTCGATCAAGAAGGAGATCGATGCATTGATGACGGCCATTCCATGATGCAAGATGAAGAGGTGTGTTGTTTTGTCTATTGAGAGCATTGATGTCGGCATGTCGATCAAGAAGGAGATTGATGCATTGATGATGGCCATTCGACGATGCATCATGAAGAGGCGTGTTGTTGTTGTTATCGCGAGCATTGATGTCGGCATTTCGATCAAGAAGGAGATTGATGCATTGATGATGGCCATTCCATGATGCATCATGAAGAGGTGTGTTGTTTTGTCTATTGAGAGCATTGATGTCGGCATGTCGATCAAGAAGGAGATTGATGCATTGATGATGACCATTCCATGATGCATCATGAAGAGGAGTATTGTTTTTGTTGTTATCGCGAGCATTGATGTCGGCATTTCGATCAAGAAGGAGATCGATGCATTGATGATGGCCATTCCATGATGCATCATGAAGAGGTGTGTTGTTTTGTCTATTGAGAGCATTGATGTCGGCATTTCGATCAAGAAGGAGATTGATGCATTGATGATGGCCAATCCACGATGCAAGACGAAGAGGAGTATTGTTTTTGTTGTTATCGCGAGCATTGATGTCGGCATTTCGATCGAAAAGTGATTGGATCTCGGAGATCGAACCCTTGCGTGCTGCCGCAATGAGTGCCTCATCGAGCAATGTTGTCGGTGCTTTCGTCGGTGTTGTGCTTGTATCCATGATATTGTTATTGAGTGAGTTTGAGAGTCAAGGAGCTTCTCGACACTGCAGTGCTGGTGCGAGAGCGGTCTCAGGTACTTGCGGGGTTTCTGGCCTGGTAAACGCCGGTGGTGCGGCGGAGGGTGTGGTTCGTGTGCTGTGTTGCGGTTAGTGAAGGTAGTGTGCTGCGCGCTTAGTGCGTGCGTAGTGTGCTTAGTGTGTGTGCTTGGTGCTTGGTGTGCGCGCACGTAGTCGGCGAGTGGTGGATGTAGGGTTGGACTGGAGGAGGAGCGTGCGGGAGAGGGAGCCAACACAATGGCGGCAGCGCGCCGCATGCCTCGGGGTACCTTGCTCGCTGACCTCCAGCGGGCTAATCGTGCCACGATTGGAGCGATGGACTATTAATCTTGGGGACCCAAACCCAAACAACGGAGAGGATGCATCTGGTATTGAGAAGGCGTGGACAATAGACAGTGACTACTGATGCGTGTGCGCAGAATTGTTGCGATGGCAGAATCGGAGTGAGCGGCTGAGGTGAGCAAGGAATGGTACTCGTGAGCAGAGCGGAGGAAGAGGTAGCGCGGTCTTTCGAGCGTCAGACTAGCAAGAGACGAATCGTGAGCACAAGGCAAGCTGACACCCATCGGCCACGCACGCCGTGTAGGCAAAGACGCTGGCCGCGACTGCCAGGATCGCGAGCGAGATGGCTGCCGTTCGGAGGGTGTCGGCCTTGTTGATGCGCTTGATCAGCTCTTTGCACGTGATAGTACACATCTTCAGGTCTTCGCGTTGTAGCTGTAGCTTCAGCGGCTCTTTCTGCAGTAGCGGATGAGAATGGGATGAGACAATAGGCTTGTGTAGAAAGTGTGCAGGAGTCGAAAGGGAGGTGAGGGTGGTACGTACGGAGTTCTTTGGCAAGCGGATCTTGTACTTGCCTGCAGCCAGCTGCTTGTTGATGGAGATCACAGATTGCGCCAACTGTAATACCGTTGATTTTGGCAACTAGATTCGAGCGATAGACCAATGTTCGGATTGATTTGCAAGCGAGTACGAGAGAATGAACGTGTGAGTGATAGAGAGTGTAACAAAGTGCACGCGTGCGCACACGATGGAGTAGAGGTGTAACGAGTACCTGCGAGCTCAAAGAATCCCAATCCAAACAGATATACAGCAAAAGGTTGTTTGATTGCGCAACAAAATGGACATATCGTTCTTCCCAGATCTTGAAACACTCATTATCAAGGGCCAACGACGAGACCAGCAATACAAGGAGCTGAGTGGTTTCTCGATCGATCAGTACAATACAACAATCTCTCTCTCTCTCTCTCTCACACACAGAGTATCGCTTGATATATGGGCAGAATGCGTACGGGATCACGTAATTCGGTGATGCTTGTAGCCGCATGACTGAGCAGCAGAGCAAAGTAATGCGTAGGATTGAGATTGACAGTCAGCTCCAGCAGACCCTCATATGTCTCGATGCATTCGTCGGACCTTTGAGATGGTTAGTAGGTGAGGATTCGCGAGAGAGAGAGAGAGAGAGAGAGAGAGAGAGAGAGATGGTTAACGACATACTCATGCTCCGACAAGAAGGTAGCCGAGTAGGAGAGATAAAGCATTCGCTCCAAGGCGGTTCGAGAGAGGGCCTTATCGAGCTTCAACTTTTGTAGAGCCTCGGCACTGTGCGAAGATCGATGAGAACCGACGAAGGGCGAGTAGAGTCTGTACGCCATCTCTCGTACCTTCTCGCAAAGAGCGTGATAAAGTACTTGAAAACGAGCGAGCGATGCGAGGCCGTCGTTCGGCTGTAACACGCGAGTGGAAGGAGGTACTGATACCACACTGGTACGCATGCCCGCAAGGTCGTTGTCAGCATCGAACAGCAGCAGCATTAGCAGCGAGGGGGCTGCAATCGCGATCCACATACTGTAGAGTGCACTCTTGATGTCACAAAAGATGAATTGCCCAAAGATCCACACCCACACCGGAAGATCGACCGATTGGATTCCATTCTATTGAATTATTGTACAGAAGCGAAGGCACGCAGTAGTGTTAGTGGATTGATCGTATGGATCGTTGGTGTGCAGGTGAGTGGAGAACGCGAGAGAGAGAGAGAGAGACAAGTCGTACGACTTCGGTAATGGCCAATCCAGGTTGCAGGTCCAATGGCACTTGCAAGTACGGCTCCATTCTCTCATGGAACTGAGCAACGTTGCGCTGTAGTGTGATGGTCTTGGGATCGGCTCGAACGAGGACTTGCAACAATGCACGCAGGCCATTTCCATTGGTCGGTCGTGGCAGAGGTTTTGCTGCAGTGCGGGAGAGGCGTGTGAGCGAGTGATCGTAGTGAGGCTCATTGGGATCGGATAGTGGGGGAGATCACGGGAGAGTGCAGTACTTGGACCAGCAGCGGTAAGCTGCGAGATGAGGAACCAATAGAACTCGACGAGCTCCTCCTTGGGGAGCTGGTTGAGCCATTGCGTCACGCAAGCTCGGACTTCCTTGGTCAGATACTTGTTGGGGATCGCTGTCATAGGGTATGATGGTCAGTCAGTGAGTGAGTGAGTCATTCAGTCAGTCGGATGTCACAGCCAGCAAATGGCAGCGACGTACTGAGAATGGAGGTGAATGGCTCCTTGTCGACACGCGCCTCGAGTGCCGTCGCCGGATTGAACTCTTCAACATCGCCGTACGTTTTCTGTCATACAACACCATCGACAATCAGCGGCGAGATGAAGGCGCAAGAGGGAGATGGTATGAGCGAGGTCTTTGTGATCGAGTCGACACGCGCGAGGAGCATGAGCAAGTACCTCAAAGAACTCGGCAAGCGACTTGAGTTGAACATCGTAGTTGGAGGGATAGCGCTCGGAGATACCACTCAGCACGGTTTTGATTTGATCGACAGTCAATGGCAGCTATCGGTGAGGGAGGAGAACGCGAGAGCAAGGGCGAGAGAGAGACACACACAGAGAGAGATGCGTGCGTGGTGTGGCACATTGATAAGTACGAGCGAGACTACCGACAAGTAGCATCTCATGAGATCGATCGAACGATTGATGGAGCATACGAGAGAGAAGGGTTCAGGAGCTCGTGGACGAGGCTTGGCGGCGGCTCGAGCGGCCGAGGCGGCCTTCTTCTTGGCGGCGGCGGCAGCAGCGGCGTTGGCGGCGGCTCGAGCAGCACGCGCAGCAGCCTTGGCGCTCGGTGGCTTCTTCTGCTCCTCGAACACGTAGAACATGTTCTCCGAGGTGCGGATGGCACTCTGAGGAGCAACACGAGAGGCGCTGGCGCTCGAAGAGCTCGAGGCATTGGCAGCGAGCGGTGGATGGCTGCGCTGCAGCTCGAGGCGCGCCTCCTCGCGCTCCTTACGCTTCTGCTGCAGCTTCTGCAGCCGCTTTTGCTTCGTATTGACCTCGACCCACGGTTCGGAACTCATGGTGTTGCCAATCGACGCCAAGATACTGCACGAAAGAACGAAGCGTGTCCACAGGAGGGAGAGCGCGCACACACAGAGCGTGCGTAGCGATGCGTGTGTGTGTGTGTGTTGGAGAGGGAGGAAGGAGAGAGGAACTGAGGATGAAAAAGCGTCGCCGCCGATTGTCGTGTGCGCTCTATCGCGCTTTCGCGTTATTGCGGAAGCGATGTTCCGTCTTGCGGACCGCACCGTGCGACTACCACACTCCCTCATAACCCCACTCCTCCTCTCTCACACACTCGCATCTCCCTCCCTCTCTCTCGTGTACCACATCCATCGAACAGCAAGCAAACCCACTCACACCAACCAATCATTTGAGTCTTATAGAGGATAACGACGACGACGATGATGTCTCAGTGGTTACGACGGTGTCGTTCATCAACCTGGGCATCGTGTTTGGCGGTGGTACGTCGTAGTACTCTCTGTTCTTCATCAGCTCCTCCAACACCACCGCCGCCGCCGACCTCAGTAGCATCTCCTGCAGTCGCAGCCTTACACGCTCGAGCGATATCTCGGCAATCGCTACTGCCGGTGTATCATCGACGATTCCTCACAACGACACGAGCTAAGGGCTCCAAGCGCACTACCTCTTCCCGCGACACTACCTCCACTACCTCCACTACCTCCACTACCTCCACTACCTCCACTACCTCCAGCACCACTAGTGCAGCAACAATCACTCGACATGTTGTCGATGGCAAAGCGGTATCTGGTGAGATTCTCTCCCGTGTGCAGGATGCCCTCCACGAGCACCGTGAGCACGCTCGTGTGATGCACGGTTGCGAGCTCGAACGCGCCGGTCTCGTGGTGGTGATGGTCGACGCCAACCAAGAATCACGCAGCTACGTGCGCCTCAAGCAACAAGCGTGCTTCCGTGTCGGGTTGCTGTCGCACTGTATCGACTTTCGAATCGTTCCAAGTACCACGACCGGTGCCAACTCGAATGTTGCGTCCAATACGGATCGGAGTGCTGTTTCGACGTGGTTCAGCAGGAGCGGCAGCGGCAGCGGCAGTGACAGCGGCAGCGGCAGCGACAGCGACCAAGCACAAGATACAACCGCGAAATCGCGGAACGAAGAGCAAGGAGTCGAGTACTGCATGTCGAATCAAGTGGTGGAAGTGACGGAGCAAGAGGCGCAACGAGCGGTGCTCGAGACGATTGAGCGGCTGAATAGCAACCGACGCGTACACGGCATTCTGACGCAACTGCCGCTCCCGTCGTGCATCGATACGGATCTCGTACTGAGCCGCGTGTCGATCGCCAAGGACGTGGACGGCTTGCACCCGTACCACATTGGCAAGCAACTCGGACTCGAGCGCAAGTCGCGCGAGCTGGCGCAGTACTACCAGTGGAACACGAGCATCGGCAGCGCAGGCGGCGACGGGACGCTGTTTCTGACGGGAGCCGCGCGAGCGGTGCTGTATCTGTTACAGCACTATGGCGTCGACACGCGCAAGGGCGTGCTGGTGGTCGGACGCGGCAAGACGGCCGGCATGCCGATTCTGGTGGCGCTGCTGGCGCTCGCCAACATCAAGAAGCTCAGCAGCGTCAACTTTCTCGACTCGCCGCGAGCCATACACGACGCCATTCGGCGCGCCTCGGTGCTGGTGACGGCGGCCGGCGTGCCGGGGCTCGTGCAGGCGTCGTGGCTGGCCCAAGACGCGGCCGTGATCGACGTGGGCTGCACCGCGGTGCCCAGGCCCGATGGCAAGGGCCACCAGCTCAAGGGCGATGCGGAGCCGGCGGTCGCCGCCAAGTGCTCGCTGTATACGCCAGTGCCGGGAGGGCTCGGGCCGATCACGGTGGCGATGCTGATACAAAACACGTTCGAGGCGTATCGAGCGCAGACCAACAAGCGCCTCCAAGTTGCCAGCTCGTACACCACCACCACCACCAACAACACCACGAGCAACACCACCGTTGTATCACGTTGACGCGTGAGTGTTGGTTAAATTGTAAAAGGAGGTGTGAAGGTTTAATTTAGGTGAAGCGAGAGGTGTACAAGGGCGAGTACAAGGTTACAGGGGGCAGTGAACAATGGGTTACGTGGGGTGAGATAGACAAGAACAATACATGCAACGTGCAAGGAAAACGAGGGGTAGCAGAGGGGAGTATAACAAGTGATGGAGCAAACAACAAACGACTACAAGCATCAACAACCGAATAACGACAAGGTGATAGCAACAACGATGACGACACAATAATAACAAGAGATCAAGAGACGATCGATCGATCAATCAATCACTCAATCAATCAACTACAAGTGGGGTGGGTGAGTGGGTTCACGACGTATATGCAGCGATACACGAGATTACAACAAACTAGACGAGGAAGGGGCCGATTCACAAAACACAACAACAACAACAACAACAATATGATCATTCACAATTCACAAAGGGGAATTGAATACAGGTAATGAGACACTGCGCTTCTACAGCGCTCGTTTGATCGGCATACTACGCGAGACCAGTGAACACACACATTGGCACAAAAATGACAGCTCCAGAGGAGGGTAACTCACAAACAATGAATCGAACAGTACAGGACAGGAGTCGAGCCTCAAGAGCACCAACCACCAACCACCAACAGCGCCACTGCCACCACCGAGCGATCGGTGATGGTGAAGGCAGTGATGATTGAAAGAGAAGAGAAGAGAACGAACGATAGAACGTGTCCCCGATTTCTCGGTAGGAGCACTACACTACCGGCGTCGTTGTCGTCGCTGCCGTCGTCTTATCAGGACAGACGGAGGGTGACGCAAGAGCGCAACAAAACACAAAGAGCAGTACTTGACAGGCGACCGAAACTAGACGACAAGACGAGAGCGAGAAGCCGCTAAGCATTCTCGACGCAGCGGCCTTGGAGCAAGGCCACCGAACGTCTCGTGCGAGAGTCAGTCTAGAAGGCAGCAAGCTGCTTTTGCGCGTGTTGGTGGTGGTGGTGGTAGAGGCCGACACCGCCGCCAGTGCTGGCGTGGCGGTGATGGTGGTGGTACATGGCGGCGGCCGCAGCGGCATCCGAGGCCCAGGCGCCCGACGACGACGATGAGGCGTCGTAGATGGCGGGCGTCGAGAGCGCGTGGGTGTTGTAGTACAACTGCTGGTGCGACGCGTCGTCGGTGGCGGCCGTCGCAAGGCGCTCATGATCGGCGGCCGTGTAGAGGCCGCGAGTGTTGAAGGGTGCCGCGGCAGCGACGAGCGGCGGGCTCCTGCGGCTCTGGAATGGAGCAGCCGAGGCCGAGAGCGAGCCGGCGGTGGCGGCAGCCGAGGCCTTGCTGGAGGCGGCGGTGGCGGCACGGCGTCCGGAGCGGGCACGGTAGAGCACGAGCTCGCGCGCACGACCGCGGATGGGCTCGACGCTCACTTCGCCGGGGTCGCACCACATGCGCAGGCCGTTCTGGCGCGGCAGGTGCGACGCGAGGTCCGAGATGTGCGCACGCGACGCGGCGAGCAACAGCACGTCGTCGATGAGGCCGTTCTCAAAGTCGGCGAGGATCGAGCGGTACGCCTGGCCCTTGATGGGGTTCGACTCGTACCAATGGCTGGCGTAGCGCTCCTGCAGCACGGCCATGAGGGCGCTCTCAAAGACGCTCACCTGCGAGGGCTCCAACGGCAGAACCGAGAGTGCCGTTGGCTGCGAGAGTTGCAGCTGTTGAGCCCAGTAGCGAGCGGCGGTGGTGATTTCAACGAGCATGATGAAGGAGGAGGATATGGTGTGTGCGTGTGTGGAGGAATGAGAGTGAGTGAGTGAGTGGCAGGGTGTTGGTTGGTGGGCGAGGTGGAGCGAGGAGGAGAGTGGTGTGTGGGGCAGAGGGGGAACAGAAGAAGGGAGTGCAGAGCAACGGCGACGAGAAGTGGTGTGGGTGGTGGTGTGGTAGAGGGAGAGGAGCAGAAGCCACCACTGCGCCAAACGCCCGACATAAAAAGGCCTCGCTCGAGATTTCTGCGTTTGTTCCGTCGCCTATCCCTATCCTCTCCTCTGCCGCACGTGCGTGCGTCGTTGCCACGGGCGACCGCTTTTCGCGGTACCGTCTTCTCTGTGGAGTTTTCTTCCTCCGGGGCACGCAGGATATCGCACGGGGCACGATACCTCTCTTTCGGTCGCTCGTCGCCTCTCTCGGTGCCTCGCTGCCCTCCTCGTCCTCTTGCTGTGGCGACCGGCCTCCCGCTCTATGGCTGACCGATTGCATTGCGTTCTGGCCCACCTCGTTGCTGGTGCAGCGGCGGCTCCTGTGGCGACACCACTCGTCGAGGGCTGCTGGTGGCGGTCGTGATGTTGCGGCGTACGCGCGCGCTCTCCGCGAGTGTCGCGACGAGCTGGCGGCCTTCATCGACCAGCAGAATTGCCATCCGATCATGATTCGTCTCGCGTGGCACGATAGCGGCACCTACGACAAGCACTCTGGCACCGGTGGCGCCGACGGCAGCATTCGCTTCGAGGCCGAGCTGGCTCACGGCGCCAACGCCGGCCTCGTCAAGGCCGTCCGCTTCCTGGCGCCCTTCCGCGCCAAGCACTCGCTGCTCTCGTGGGCCGACGTCATCCAGCTCGCGTCTGCCGTCGCGATCGAGCTCGCCGGCGGCCCGAAGCTTGCCATGCGCTACGGCCGTCTCGACGCCCCGGCCGCCAGCGCCGACGGCCGCCTCCCGGCCGCGCTGCACGCCTCGAGCACAGACGCCGCCGCGCACCTGCGCGCCGTCTTCCATCGCATGGGCTTCTCGGACCAGGAGATCGTCGCGCTCTCGGGCGCCCACACGCTCGGCCGCGCCTTCCACGACCGCTCGGGCGTCGTGCCCGAGCGCGCCGGCGCCGGCAACGGCACGCGCTTCACCTCCTCGCCCGACGCCGTCGTGCGCCGCGACGGCCACGCCGGCGTCGGCATGCCGGGCGGCCGCTCGTGGACCACGCAGTGGCTCTCGTTCGACAACGCCTACTTTAAGCGCTTCGCCAACGACGCCGCCACCAACGACGCCCTCCTGTGGCTGCCGACCGATCAGGCGCTCTTCGACGACCCCGACTTTCGACCCTTCTTCCAGCTCTACGCCCTCGACAACGAGCGCTTCAAGCAGGACTACGCCGTCGCGCACGTCAAGCTCAGCGAGCTCGGCGCCCGCTTCGACCCGCCCGAGGGCATCCTCATCGCCTGAGCCTGCCCACTCGCTCGACACCGACACCGACACTAGCTTGCGTGCCGTTCCAGCGATCATCGCAATCTGCTGTACCACCACCATCGACTATCGTCCTCTTCCTTCCCTTCTCGCGCGTTTATCTATCAATCAATCTATCCCCAGAGATGCTACAATCAATCCATCCATCCTAGTGCCATATCCACGTGAACTACTTGCCTGCCTGTTGCTAGTCATCGTCAACTCCTCGTTTACTCGAGCATATCGTCTGCCGGCGTGTGCTTCTCGCTACGTCGCCGACGCTTCTTCTCTTGTTGCAAGAGCGAGCGACTGCGCTTGCGCTTGGTTCCTACTGCATCCATCGCCATGGCAGCTGCGCGAATCTCACTGGGTGAGACCGATGGCATAAACACGATCGAAGAAGACGATGGTGGTGCTGTCGTTGTCGATGTTGTGGAGGTTGTAGAGCTGCTGCTGCTGCTCGTCGTGCTCGTCGATGTCTCGACACTCATAGCCGGCTATACACCCATTCACAAGCACGCATGTCATCGTGGCACTCAGTTCGCGGTGTCGCAGTATAGAGATTGATCGAGTCGCAGCACGCTCGCGTCTCGAGAGAGATCGGATTGAGTACCTGCTGCCTTCGCTCGCGTCGTTGCCTGAGCCGCTCCTCCTCTTGGCGCTCAGCCTCGAGCAGTTGCTCGTGGCGCTTCTTCTTCAACTCACGGCTGTTCTTGCGAGCCTGCACACATAAACAAACAAACACACGATCAATCGCACTGCCGTCAGACAGAGGAGTGGGCCAACCGATACCCAGCGACTATCGTGATATGTATCTCACAATATCCAGCTCTCTCACGCGCACGCACGCACACACGAACCATCTGTATCTGATTCAAGGAGTTTGGTATGTACGTATGAAAGTGACGCCCTGCGACGATCGATATATACGATCAAGTCACGAAGCCTTCCACCTGATGGCGATGATAGACAGCAACCAAGCAACGAGAGCGTGTCAGCCACAGCGCACTGTTCTTTGCGCGGGGTCGGTAGCGACCTGACCCACGACAGGTACCTCAGCCGGCCTGGGCTCTGGACCACCTCTCTTCTCTCTGCATCGCGAGTCATGATCGTTCATGGCGAGACCGTGGCTGGTGGCGCGCTGCTCTCGGTCTGGGGCTGGATCGTCGGACATTAATGCCGCGCGTTCCGCCACTACCACGCCGGAACCCTGAGAACCAACACGTGTTGATTCTCACGCTCTGCATACATACGCAAGCTCTCGCGCATCTCAAACTCTCTCATCAGCTCGTTGCTGTCGCTGTCCCACCACTGCCTCCTCATTCAAAACCATCATCATGACTCGAGCTGTCGTCAAGTTGTTCCATGAGCCTGACTCGCACACTGGACAGTATGTCGTCCACTGTCCCGACACCAAGGAGGCCGCCATCATCGATTCGGTCTCGGTCTTCGATCCCATCCATGGCACACTCAAGTTCGTGCGCAATCATCCCGCAACTGCATCGGAGGTGCTCGCTGAAGATGACTGAACCACTGCCGACAGCACGGGACATCTGCAGGAGATCTTCGACTACATTGCTGCCGAGGGCCTCACGGTCAAGTACATCCTCGAGACCCATGCCCACGCTGGTCCGTCTCGCCTCGCCGCTGCTTGCTGCCTGTCTGCCTGCTTGGCTCTCGTCTGACTCCTCTCGTGCTCTGGCTGCTCGAGCAGACCACGTGTCGGGCGCAGTGTTGCTCAAGGAGAAGTACCACGCCCCGGTTTGCATCGGAGAGAATATCCGCCTTGTGCAGGCCGCTCTCGGAGGAGCTTTCAATCTCAAGGACCTCCAGACCGACGGCTCGCAGTTCGACATCTTGTGGAAGGACGATCAGACCTTCAACCTCGGCCACCTCGTGTGCCGTGTGCTGTACACGCCAGGCCACACTCCAGCATGCGTGTCGTATTACTTTGTCGATGATTGTGTGTTCGTCGGCGACACGGTGCGTCTCCTCATTCATTCGATCGATCGATCGATCAATCGGACCTCGATTGATTGATTCATTGGATTGGATTGGATTGGATTGGATTGGATTGGATTGGATTGGATTGGATTGGATTGGATTGGATTGGATTGGATTGGATTGGAGCAGATCTTCATGCCCGACATGGGAACGGCTCGGTGCGACTTCCCGGGAGGCAATGCCGCCACTCTGTGGAGCTCGATCCAGCGACTACTCTCGCTGCCCGACGACACTCGCATCTTCTCGGCGCACGACTACGCTCCAGACGGTCGGGAGTTCGCGTTCGAGAGCACGGTGGCACAGCAGAAGGCGGCCAACAAGCACGTCAAGGCAGGCACCGACGAGGCGCAGTTCATCCAATGGCGCAAGGAGCGAGACGCGACGCTCACTCTGCCGAAGCTCATCGTACGTCCTCTCGATGCGTCGCTCATCCTACCGAACGAACAGGCCCCTCACTCAACCGCCTGTGACTTTGAAGATGCCATCGATTCAGTTCAACATCCGAGCAGGACATGCTCCGGAACCCGAGGACAATGGCATCGCATACATCAAGATCCCGATCAATCAACGCCAGTTGTTCTCGAACCGAGAGTGTTGAAGCAATCGAGCACTGTCGCTGGAAGAGAGAGGGAGCTCCGGCATCGCTCCGACACGCCAACCAGACCACGCAATGTACTTTTGAATAGATTGGGAGGTTCCAACTGGCAATAGAGCGCGCTGCAACACTTCCGCTGCCTCGCGATCGCGCTAATATTCCCCGCACCACCTCCACACACAACCACACACAACCACACTCACACCCACTCTCTCACACGTACACCTCCATCATCATGACTCGAGCTGTCGTCAAGTTGTTCCATGAGCCTGACTCGCACACTGGACAGTATGTCGTCCACTGTCCCGACACCAAGGAGGCCGCCATCATCGACGCGGTCGCGGTCTTCGATCCCGTCCATGGCACACTCAAGTTCGTGTGGCTGCTCTCTCTCTCTCTCTCTCTCTCTCTCTCGCTCTCGCCTGCCGTGTAGCGCAAGAGGCGCGCGGGGCCTCATCAATAGCGCTCACCGCATCGATAATAGCACGGGACATCTGCAGGAGATCTTCGACTACGTTGCTGCCGAGGGCCTCACGGTCAAGTACATCCTCGAGACCCATGCCCACGCTGGTCCGTCTCGCCTCGCCGCTGCTTGCTGCCTGTCTGCCTGCCTGACTCTCGTCTGACTCCTCTCGTGCTCTGGCTGCTCGAGCAGACCACGTGTCGGGCGCAGTGTTGCTCAAGGAGAAGTACCACGCCCCGATCGGCATTGGCGCCAACATCACAGCCGTACAGGCCGTCATGACCGACGTGTTCAACATCAAGCACCTCCAGACCGACGGCTCGCAGTTCGACATCTTGTGGAAGGACGATCAGACCTTCAACCTCGGCCACCTCGTGTGCCGTGTGCTGTACACGCCAGGCCACACTCCAGCATGCGTGTCGTATTACTTTGTCGATGATTGTGTGTTCGTCGGCGACACGGTGCGTCTCCTCATTCATTCGATCAATCGATCAATCGGACCTCGATTGATTGGATTGGATTGGATTGGATTGGATTGGATTGAATGGAGCAGATCTTCATGCCCGACATGGGAACGGCTCGGTGCGACTTCCCGGGAGGCAATGCCGCCACTCTGTGGAGCTCGATCCAACGACTGCTCTCGCTGCCCGACGACACTCGCATCTTCTCGGCGCACGACTACGCTCCAGACGGTCGGGAGTTCGCGTTCGAGAGCACGGTGGCACAGCAGAAGGCGGCCAACAAGCACGTCAAGGCAGGCACCGACGAGGCGCAGTTCATCCAATGGCGCAAGGAGCGAGACGCGACGCTCACTCTGCCGAAGCTCATCGTACGTCCTCTGTAAATCCACGCCCGCGCTACAGTGAACCGAGCAATGGATCGTACTCACCATGGCCGGTCATCGGCTGCGTAGATTCCATCGATTCAGTTCAACATCCGAGCAGGACATGCTCCGGAACCCGAGGACAATGGCATCGCCTACGTCAAGATCCCGCTCAACCAGCGCCACCTGTTCTCCAACAAGTAACACAGTGGCACCGGTATCACTGTCATGCTGATACGTGTCGTTCTCAGCAAGGCCCCTTTCGCTGCCACTCTATACCGGCACTAGAGTAAAAGTAGGTCGCAAGGCCGCTTGCACTCACTCACTTCATTGCTCGGCAAGGCCATGCTGCTCGCGTTGATTGCACTCAACGCGATCGATCAACATATTCGGTGGCTGCTCGTTGTCGTGGAGCCATACGAATGGAGTCAAGAGACAGCTGCGCGGTGGTGCTGGTGCTGGCGGTAGTCGGCTCTCCGTCTCTGAGAGGTGGGGGTGAGATGCTTGCTGACGGTCGAGCAGGTGGCTGGCGCCGTGGCGGTGGTACGGATAGAATGCGCGTTCCTGCCACGTCGTTCTTGGATGCATTCGAAGCTTGAGGTATGGCTGGCAAGCTTGGCAACGGTGGCAGTGGAGGAGGTGTCGGCGAGGATTGCCGCTCGATGGTGGTGCTGGACGATGGTGGCGAAGCTGAGGCCGAGGTCTGTACGATGGGCGTGGCCGACGGTCGAGCGAGAGCCATGGTTGCCGCACGTACTCGAGGTGAAGTTATGAGTGCGATTGCCGACTGCGTGGCGCACGACTCTGGTCGCGCCGCAGGTGGAAAGGTCGGCAACGGTGGGAGAGGCTTGTTGGGCAAGGTCGATGAGCGATCGCGACCTCGCACCGGTGACGTGACGCTAGTGGGCCGCATCGGCGGTGTCGGCGGGCCAGTGGGCGTCGGGCTGCCTGGTGTCACAAAATTCACGGACGCGGCAGCGTGCGGAGCCGGCGCAATGGTAAACTCGCGCGCCGTTCTCTGCTGTGTGCTCATTCGCACCGGCGGCATCGGGGCCGCTGCGCTTTGCCGAGCAGGCGGTGTAGGAGGCACCGGAGCTTGCACTGCTCCTGTTCCACTGCTACCACCACTCGCGGTATTGGTCGGCCTTCCGCTACCACCAGTGTTGCTTGATGTTTCGATGGTCGATAGCAAGTTCTGAATGCGTGGAGGAATGGTTGCAAGGGCCGATGCGAGAACACACGGCTCGCCACCCAGTTGAGTCACTTGCATCGAAAGCGAATCGATTGCTCGATCTCGCTCATCCAGAAGCTTCTTGAGCTCTTGAAGCGCCATTTGATGCTCCTATTATCGTTGGTTGCATGTTCTCAATGAGATGACATGCCTCGTGTTCGCAACCGACAACCACGAGGCGCCTCACGCACCAGCTGTTGCATCTCAACCTGGAAGCGAAGTTGATCCTCACTACCAGAGAGATTGATACTCATTCCTCGGAGTAACTATAAATCTCATCATACAGTTGAGATACAATCAACATTTGCGTTCGAATCGTGAGAGGCAAGCCGAATGATATACGCACATCGACGCTCAGGATGGCTTTGTGGTGTAGGATCAAATCGTGTGCCACTTGAATCAAGAATTCCAAGTCTGCCAGTACATCCTGTGGTCGATTGGTGCGGCTCTTCAACAATGACTGTACAACCCAAGTTCGCGGTCAATCAACGTTAGCCCAATACCAGTGCTCCTTCTCTCTCTCTCTCTCTCTCTCTCTCTCTCTCTCTCTCTCTCCCTCCCTCTCTCTCTCTCTCTCTCTCTCTCTTGTTCTCGTGATCTCGGTGAGTATATACCGGAGCAAAGATCGTCGCCATGTTCTTGGTGTCCATCTTGTTTGCCTTTTCCGCTGCACGTGCGCACAAGAAGTGTGCATTACGCTCGGCACACGCACACGCGAGATCTATCATCCGGTAGAAAGCAGCGTGCATAACATACCAGCAACTTCCTCAAGGAATGGCAGCAACGCGCCTAACAAGTCTCGATTCGGGCGAGGGAGCAAGCTCACCAGCTCAATGTACCGTGAGGTACGGTGGTAGAGCTCGGTACGCTCGCGCACAATGTCGCAGAATGGCTCGTACAGCGAGAAAGTCAGAATGGGCTCAGGTAGCATGCGTAGGTAATACTGTGTGTGTGCGTGTGCGACGAGGCATCAGTGAATTTGGCTTGCTGTGGAGCACTCTATGGTTAGACCCGTTCACATTGATTGCGTTGTGGTACCTTCAACAAGTTGGCAGCAGTGTGCACTGCGTCTTCAGCGTGCAGTCGGTTCAATATCGTGCGAATATCGTAGTCAGGATTCTCGTCGATCAGTGCTTGCAGCTCGGCACTCGCTGCGACGTCGGCAGAGATACGAAAGATGCCAACCTCCTTGAAGCCCGTCGAGCGGAGAAACTCGATGCACTGCGTTATTACTCGAGGCACTGGCACCTGCTCTCGTGCAGTGACGTCCGCTAGAGACCTTCCAATCACTCCAGGTCGGCCCTTGAATCAAGGCGTCAGTTAGTCAGCAGTCGTTCTCGAAATCGTTCTATCGCTATCGAGTGTTGCTGCATACGAAATGAGCGTCCATGGCAGCGATCGACGGTCGGAAGAAGAAGTCAAAGATCGAGTAGACCGAGAGGATGGCCTTGTTGCGCATGCCGCGCTGCTTGAATGCCTCTAGCGTGATCGTATCTTCGTCCTGCCGATCAAATGCTCGATCAACATCACGCACACACACCGCGAGAGAGAGAGAGAGATACTGAGGCACGAACCTCCTTGAAGAGCTTCGATGCCATCGATTGCTTGACCATGGTGTACTCGCTCTTGGTGACCATGCCTCGCGCGATGGCACTCAAGAAGCTGCCGACCTGCTCGATCATTCGTTCGACATCGGGTCTCGAAACGACTCCTGACATGGTCTGATCGAACAATCGAAATGCCACTGTGTCGCCATTCGACGAGATAACGCATTCGACGCACGAGCATCACCGAGTTGAGATACTTCGAGCTCTCATGGTACCACAACCACGACATCGATATGGCGTACATCCTAGCTTATCATCGAGGCTTCCCCGAGATACAATACCAACAAAATCTCGAAAGTCCTACGTGTCGTATCGTGGCACGGTACACCAGTGTCCCCAACACCCAATCGTTCATTCAATAAACCAACGAACGAACGAACGAACGAACGAACGAACGAACGAACGAACGAACGAATCAAGCAGCAAGAGCTGCTATGCGATCGCTCGACGTACTTGGAAGCTGATCCTGCCATCGGAATCGAGGTCCACCACACGAAAGAGCTCAGGGAACAGATTGGTATCTCGAAAGTATGGCTCAATATCCTGGGCATCGTAATGGATTGAGGACGATTGATACAACGATCGATCGAGAGATGGTTTCGACATATCGATAGATCGTGAGTATACACATAACCATGACGTCCTCTCGATATCTCTCTCACTCACTCACGTATTGACGTACGATAAAGTACTCGAGTAGTGTCTGGGACGTGAAGTAGCCAGCGTTCTCATCGACCACCGACAAGAAGCGATAGCACAGGAACTCGACCTCCTCGGCTCGTACTTGCGAGCACGCAAACACGCACGCACATAAATCATGATCTCGATCAGCGATATCGCTACGTATATCAATGCCTGCAGGTTGTCGGTCATCGTACAGTACTTGGTGGCAGCTAGATTGAACGAGCCGGACGCGATTTGCTTCTGTATGCGTCGGTTACGACGCGATTGCTCGTTGCCCATTGGTGTGCGAGTCTACGACGTGAGAGCGAGATAGCTCCGGAAATCTCTTGTCTCTCACAATCGATGTACGTGGCGAAATAGATAAGATATCAGAGTAGATTGAACGAATAGATAGACAGATAGTTTGAGGATGTAGAGTTCAAGGGTGTGGTGTACAGTCGAGTGAGCGTGTGATGCGGCAGTGAGCGAGGCAGCAGCGAACTAATGTCGATGATGCTCATCGTGCTGCTCGTGCCATCTCTCTCGCGCTCACTCGCAATATCAATGCCATGGGCAAGGGCATGGGCAAGGGGATGGCTGCTTATTATCATATCATTATTCTGATCGTTGTAGTTAACTCGGGTGTGGTATGTGTATGTCTCTGGGCTGTGAGTGTGAGTGTGTTTACAAGGAGCAAACGACTTGGCACGAACCAACAGTTAGCCGTTGACTACTGCCGCTCGCGCGATATCTATATCTCTATTCGTTGTTGGGTGGATGTGGGTGTGTGGGTGTGGATGGATGAGAGCTCGGTGGGTGCGTGATGGTGTATGTATCGGTATTGGCATCGGCTCAGTCCTCAGCAATCACGATGAGCTCGTCGCCATCGTGCCATTCGATCTCCTCGTCCTTCTCAGGATTCAAGACCACTCCGATTGGAGCTGGTTTCTTGTAGCCGATGGCGATCTCGCGTCGCACATTGGCTCGTTGCATCAACTGCCAAAAGGTGGTCGACTCGTTGTTCTTGGCGTAGTAGCGGATATCGCGCACGAACACTTCGTTGCCATCCGCAGTCCAGAGTTCAGCTGCTCACACGCAAGACACAGCCATCATCGAGCGCACGACAGAGGGCGAGCGAGTGTGAGAGCCAGAATACCTCTCGCAGCTCCTCACTTGAGAGCTTGACGCATACCGAGTACTCGTTTGATGTCTCTCCTTTCGGCGATCATTGCCATCGCCATCGAGACCAGCTCGTTGGATACCACGTAGTCCGAGATGTTGGCGACCGAGATCAACTGCTTGGTTCTCGGGTCGGTGATCTCGCTGCAATCTCACGTCAGCATCGAGATTCACGAACGCAGCGAGCGCGCGACCACGTACCTAATGACCGTGCAACTGCTCACTCCTCGCTTTTGTTGAATATCTCGAACCAGCAACAGGGTTGCCATCGAGCGCGAATCGGCCGCCGTGACGTCCATCGTTTCGGACTATATCCATAGTAAGCCGACGCACTGGCCGTCAGACGTGCATCTGGCGGAAGGTACCAAAGTGCGCCGCTACGCAACGTACACTCTGCTCGGCAAGGATCAGAATCGATTCAAAGGTCTCGAGAGGCAAGGCCTCCAAGTGGCGTCGCATCACAGGGTTGCCCAAGTGATGCACAAGCTTGAGGTTCTTGAGTTGCGTGTCCAGCCCTCCCTCGAGCAATAGTCGCAGTCGGTTTTCGGACGGGATCGTCGACAGAATATGAAGCTCCGAACCAGGACACACGCACTGTTGCACAGCGTGTGTGTGTGTGTGGGTGTCGCATGAATACACGATCGCACGCAACGAGATGGGTTGGTAGCACTCGAAAGGTACCTTGTCGAGCTCGGTGATCATGTCATCGAGGTCGCGGCGCCAACCGCAAAACAGCATTCGCTCAGGCTCGGATCTCTTTGGTTGCCACTGCGGCAGAAGCTTGCGCTGCCACATGTCCAACGATCGCCGCGTTACGGACGGACGGACGATTGCTGAGGCAGCTCAGCGCTTCGCAGCTCGTACCTGAGAGGTATCGAAGGAGAAGTGAGGCTCAGGAAGGATCTTGTAGGTCGAGTCGTCCTCGGCGAGTGCCAGCAGCTCGTCGCCTTCTTGAAACACGTAGTCGGGAGATGGGTTGAGAAGGATCTGCGACTCACTCGAGCCGTCCTTTGGCGCACACTTGACTCCACACGCGATCGCAGTGGTAAAGTACAATTGGCTCTGCAGGAGAGACACGACGACGGCGACGGCCACGAGCAGTTCAGTACTGCTGCGGGTATGGCACGTACTGCGGCAGTGCAGTCCAGCCCAGCGGCTTCGTACCTCGGCGAACGTCTTGCCAACAAGCTCCGGGAATTCCTCAAAGTAAAACTCATGGCCCTCGAAGCCGAGAAGCTTCTCGTACGTGTTGGCGAGTCCTCGTTGTCGTGCACATTGAATCATGAGCCGGCCGATGATGTCGTGCGACACAATGGTCTCGACTGCATTCGCCAGCCATTGCATCAGCCGTCAGTCTCGATCTCTTTCCGACGAAGCAAGGTGCACGCTGTCACTCGTCGTGCAGGCGTACCATTCGACTTTCCAACGAGAGTAACCAGCTCGCAATTGTCAATGTCGCGCATCTCGGCAATCACATGGCCTCGCGGATTCAGACCACCGCAGATGGCAAGCACGATGCGAACCATCTGATGTCATACCATTCCACATGGGCGTCTTAGCCACGGTGCCCCACGAACACTCGAGCGACTCGACGGACCTTGGCGTCAGCTTCATCAGGATCCCCTTCACTGCACAATGCAATGATGCTCTTGGCACTCGCTACACGTGTTGTATAGCGAGTGAGTGATTGCATGAGTGCGTGAGTTCATGCAACTCTCATAGCAACGAGTGATAGAGAGAGAGTCTGATTTACACGCACCAGCAGACACCTTCTCGAGGTCAGACACGAGCATCGGATTGCCTCCACGGCACACGACCGTCGAACCCAGCAACGACTTCTCATCGAACACGCTGGCGATCTCCTCCTCCATCTGCTCCTTCTCACGCTCGGCGAGGATCACGATCACTCCTCCGTTCTCGCTCTCGTTCGCGACCGCAAGCTCGTGGATCAATGGAATCAACTTGTCGTTCCAGCCGAGGATCAAGTGATGGCCCTCCTCGATCACACGGCTCTTGCCCTTCTTGAGGTCGTCCTGTCGAATCGCCACCATCATTCGTTCAGGCGCCGATCGAGCCCGCCGAGCAACGCGCGCGCGGGAGGCACCATACCATCTTCTCTCCCAACGCATCGGCAACCAATCCGACCAACAAGGCGTCGAGCAGCATGCCGGCGATAGATAGCAGCAGCGATACGATCGCTGGCAGCCACGCCTCCTCCTCGAGATGAGCGCCATTATCCAACAAGAAGGTCCACGCCTTCTTGGCCGAGTACCACAAGGACACAGGCTCCTCTGTCGATATCGCAACACCGCGTCAAACTCATGATACGGAATAGATCACGATAGATCACGATAGATCACGATAGATCACGATAGATCACGATAGATAGATAGATAGTTCACGATTGATAGATGAGCGACAGCGTACCGATGTCAGAGAGCTCCAACGCAACGAAATACAATACTCCACCGATGAATATCAACAGTATCGTGATGACCAACAAGGCATAGGTCTTGAACTCGGAATGCAGCGACATGGCACTGTACCATCGAGTCACATACGATAGATCGATCAATAGATCGATTGATTGATTGATTGATGGGTCAGCACGATATGACTCGGCATCGTATCATTGGCGTCACACGAGACCGATCGCGTACTGGTCAATCTTGTATGCCAATCGTTCGGTCCATGTACTTGTGCTCCCCTTGAATGTAGCCGATCGATCACGAAGCAGAGCACCAAGCACCAAGCACCAAGCACCAAGCAGCGTTAGTACGCGTCTCTCATCGATTCATATATCTGACGCCGATGGAGATATGACAATACAGACGAAGACGAATGGTTCGATGGATCGAGATGGACCTACCTCGCCCACTAGTCGTAATAGTCGACGTATCAGGATCACGATGATCACGAGGGCGACCGCCGCAAAGATACGGTCCGTGATCATGGTTGTGTGTGTGTGTGTGTGTGTGTGTGTGTGTCAGAGGAGGAGTATCTCTCGCTCAGCGCGCGCTTTCGATATCTGGAAGAGATAGCAATCTAGAGTATAATAGGTGGTATGGTGTATCTCACACCACCACCACCATCACTACCACCACCGGTGACTACGATGGCGACGATGGCGGCTGCGACGGCGCGAGGGGCAAGGACGCGAGCGAGCTGCGCGAGGAGGAGGGACACCGACACACTGACTGACTTGCCCACAGTCTCTCGCGCCCCTGTCTGTGGCTCTTGGTTCGATGGAGAGGCCGACCCGATGGATTGAGCAATGGTCACGATGGTAGGTAGATAACTAGGTAGGTAGTGAGCACGATCATGCTCGAGGTTTGTTGTGGAGGTGAGGGGATTGTATGCGCATGTAGGAGGGGTTCGCGCGTGGCGGCATCGTAGAATGAACAACAGCGTGCGAGAGCGTGGTGCGGAGAGACGCTCTCTGGCTGTGGTGGCGGTGGTGGTGGTGGTGGCGGTGGCTAGTGTGACTCGCGAGCGATAGAGAGAGAGAGAGGCAACAGTGGCGAGGGTGAGCCCGTTCACTCGATGATGAGGTTGGCGTACTGCGGCTTGCGGTAGTGGCGCGAGAGCGACAAGGCCATCTCCTCGACCGTCTTGGCCTTCAGACCGAGGTCGCTGAGACGAAGCGACGATGGTGTGAAGACGGCACCCTTGGGGTCGTCCAGGAGCTCTACCTCGTCGGGCGTGTACCATCGCGGCCTGCGTTGGATCGCAAAGCCTTTGGCCGCGAGCCTAGGTCGAGCGAGAGATGAGCCAGTAAGCATGGATGGATGAATGAATCGCTCGGTCGCTTGGTGGCGCTCAGCGTACTTGGCAATCTCCTTGGGCACGGGCACGATCCTCTTGTGGAAGTTGAGAATCTCATTCAAGTGCTCGATGATGGCCTCTTGCGTGTAGGTGTTGGGCGTGCCGAGCTCGTACGTCTTGCCGATCACCATCTGTTTGCCGAACGGTGAGCGACGGCACACTCTCGAGCGAGCACCACACCATCGCCCATCGCCACGGGACATACCGCCGGGTTCTCGACAGCGGCGATCACGGCAGCGGCCAAGTCTCCGACCTACGGTCGAGCAAACACAACGAGTGAGCATGGGCGTGAATGCCACGGCGCGATCGAGTGTGCGTGGCATGGCAGTATCGGTCTGGCGGCCGTACGCTGAGCGGGTTGAACTCGGCATGCGGGCGGAAGACCGGAACGAAGGGCCAGTTGCGCACGGCGGCGGCCCAGTTGGTGATCGTTCGATCCTCGTGGCCGAACAATGGGCCCGGGCGGAGGATGGTCGCATCGGGGAACGCCTCGCGCACGGCCTTCTCTCCCTTGGCCTATGGAGCCGAACGAGCGATCACAGCGTGAGTAACAAGCGGTGCCGCGTGGCTTCATGGCTTCGGGCACGGGCATCGGTTGCTCGAGTGGTGGTTCGTATCGATGGCGCGTTGCGTGGTACCTTCTCGCGAGCCCACGTCGACGTGCTGTCCTCGTGGGCGCCGAGAGCCGAGACATGGATGAACTGCTCGACTCCGACGCGCGCGGCAATCTATCATCGACGGCACACACACACACACGAGCGCGCGCGAGGGTTATCATCTCAAGCATATGCCTACAAGCAATGAACCTCGCTCGCTCGCTCGCTTGCTTGGCAGACGATGCTAAGAGCGAAGCAAGGGGCTCTTGCACAGGTCGCGAACCTTGGCGAGACGTGCGGCCGACTCGTTGTTGGCCTCGGCCAGCGTGAAGTTGCGAGTATCCCATCGACGACCGATCAAGTTGATGACGACGTTGCTGCGGTACATGGCCTCCTCGAGCGAGTTCTCATCTCGAATATCATAGCGTGTGGGCACGATCTACTCGCGCGCCCATACAACACATAGACATGTGTGTGGATGCGTGTGAACCTCATGGCTCTCGTCCATATGATAGATAGATCACGATAGAGAGAGCAGCTCACGCACCTGACCGAGATCACCCATGACCTTGAGATGGCGGATGTTGAGATCCTCGCCGCGGTAGCCCGCCATCACCTGCGAGCCGATGCGACCGAGGCGATTGACGACGTAGCGGCCGGCGAAGCCCGACGAGCCGAACACCGTGGCGATCACGCCCGAGACCGAGCAGCGACCGCCGAATCCGAACTCGGAGCGCTTGGGACCACTCGAGTACGAGCGTTGTGACTCAACCTACCACATATACACACCACAGCAGCAACTCATGAGCCATCGCGAAGAGTCCGTGCGGCAGACCGATGCATCATCGAGCGTCGGCAAACACGAGCGCGCGGTGGTGCGTACAGCTAGCAGGTGCATCGAGACACCTCCATGGTGTGATCCCGCCACACGAGCGACGGTACGCGTAACAACTGACCGGAGCATCGCGATCAACGAGACCCGAACGAGACCGAGGGACGGAGGCAGGGAGCGAGTACGAGCCGGATGGGAGCGACGCGCGCACGCGAGACGAGGAAGAGAGACAACTGATGATGCCAACGACGACGACGCTGCTGCTCAAGGCTCCAGGCTCCTTGCGGCTCCCGACCCAAGGCGTGCCGCGAGCTCTCTGGCTCTATTCAAGTTGGGGTTTGGGGAGTAGGGTGTTGGTGATATGCTGGGATTGGTTTGGGGGCATAGATCGATTCGTTGGTGGGTGGGTGGGTACGAGGACCTCCACGACTCCCAGACGTGATATGAACAGGCGCTCGGTTGGCTGCGGATATTGAACAGGTCTCGATACAAAAGTGTGTGGGAGGCACGGTGGTCAGACAGAGAGATAGAGAGATCACGATAGATGGATAGGTGGATTGGCTCAACGAGAGTACGAGGAGGGAGGCGGTGGCGCAGGGGCTGCAGGCGCGTGTTGGAGCAGCTGCGCCAAGCGTTCCATATCCACACGGACCGACGTGGTTCGTTGGAGCAGTTGAGGCCCGGAGGTGACTAGCCTTGCTTCTTCCGAGTCCTCGGCGGCGGCAGAAGTCGGTATTGGCTCTGTTGTTGAGCTTGAGGTTGACTCCGAGCTTGCGGCTGGTTCCGTGGTTGCAGGCTCGATAGTTGAAGCAGGCTCGATGGTTGAGGCAGGCTCGATGGTTGAAGCAGGCTCGATAGTTGAAGCAGGCTCGATGGTTGAAGCAGGCTCGATGGTTGAAGTTGGCTCGATGGTTGAAGTAGGCTCGATGGTTGAAGCAGGCTCCGAGGTTGGAGCTGTGATTGATGTCGCATCATCCGAGGCCTCGGGAGTGGTAACGCTCGAGGTGTGAAGCGAGAGCTCAGCATCGGAGCAAGCTCTGTGGCGCGTAATGCTCGCGTCAACGGAGCCACTTGCGACAGGGGCATCTTCTGCATCGTTGAGGTGGTGCTGCAAATCGGTGGGGTTCACCAAGACCGAGACGCGAAGATACGGCTTGCGCTTGTTGCTGTTCGCCGAGAGCTTTGTTGATGAGGCTTCGACCCATGCGGCAGCGGCGGCAGTAGTGTGTTGTTGAGTTGGTGGAGACAAGAGGCTCGCCGGCTGCGGTTGCTGAACGGTAGGAGCCGAGACAACGACGGCAGGGGCAGCAGGAGCAGGCGCAGGAGGCGGAGACGCCGACCTATCGATCGAGTCGTCACGCGGCTTTTGCTTGGATCGAATCTTTGGTAGGAAGCGATCCCAACGCCTTCTCTCCTTGCTTCCGGTGGAGGTGGCAGAGGCGGTAGTTGCGGTCGGAGAGGCATCGACCGACGAAGAGA
>Ga0209914_1001416_pt1 | contig 24464 bp, 22 predicted proteins | sample ThiBiot_500_plan_FD_183949 | JGI IMG/M metagenome (GOLD analysis project Ga0209914, IMG submission 183949) | Wastewater bioreactor microbial communities from Cape Town, South Africa - Thiocy_cont_500_plan (SPAdes) | ecosystem: Engineered > Bioreactor > Thiocyanate-remediating > Anaerobic-Aerobic...
AATCTTTGTAAGAGAAAAAGAAAGAGTTAATTATATTTATCTCGAATAGGGTCACATCTCAATCAGCGATCTTGATCAGGGTGACAACGGTCGAGTCAGTTGGTCACTTGAGAGTAATGGAACGATTTCGATAAAAGAATTATTGAATAATGAAGCATTTCTTATGTTTACTCAACGGATATTTGATCGAGAAGAGCAATCACGATATGAAATCTATCTTCAAGCACATGATCATGGTCAATCATCTCTTTCGAATACATTGAATTTCTCTCTTGTCATTCTCGATGAAAATGACAATGCACCGAAATTCGATAAAGAATTCTATTCGGCAAATATCTCAGAAAATCTACCTTTACAAACGATGATTCTACATTTTCAAGCGATCGATATCGACGAAGAAAATACGCCTAACAGTCAAGTCGAATATCAATTCGCCAATGAAACAAATCAAAATGTTTTTTCACTTGATTCAAAAACGGGCGAGCTCATTCTCATCGGTCCACTCGATCGAGAGCATATATCATTCTATGAATTCGATGTTATTGCATTCGATCATGGCCAACCGAAATCTCTTTCATCCACTGTTCATTGTACAATCTATCTCGTCGATGTGAACGATAATTTGCCCGTATTCGATCAATCTGAATATGTTTTCGATATTCCTGAAACATGGTCACATCAAACACCAATCGGTCATGTTCATGCAACTGATGCTGATGAATTCTATGGTGATTTATACTATACATTAATTACTCCTGAAACAGCAGATTTCGATCAATGGCCATTCGATCTAACTATCAATGGAACATTATATCTCAAGACAACATCTGTTGGTACGTATTTGTCTCATTTTTGTCATTGTATTCTAATTGAATCAATCTTGTTATTTAGCCATTGATTATGAACGACAGTCGATGTATAAATTTTTTATCATGGCTATTGATAATCATGGTATGAATACAACCGTTCCCGTAACAATTCATATACTCAATCGAAATGATTTCTGTCCGGAATTGATTCATAATACAACTGCTCTATTCTTCAATACAGATCTTTGGATACATAATTCAACCGAACAGCAATCCAATCAATTCTCTCTCGATATTTACGATGGTGATAATGACACATGTGTTTTACAATTATTGAATTTCAATGAAATCTTTCAAATTGAACAAATCGAACGTAATAAATATATTCTCTCGGCATTGATCGTACCTGAACGTGAATTTTATATACTCGACTTTCGTTTACGTGATCTAGTCAATGAAAATGATCAATCATGTATACAAACAATTCAATTAGTTATGACAATCGGTTCGAATGAAACCAATCAAACTGTTGCATTGGACACAGCTCGTGAATATCTTGAAGCACTTCGTTTGACATCAAAACGTTCGCATTCATATTTTGATTTAACATTATTAAATGTTATTCTATTATTTGTTCTCTTATCAATTGGTATTATAATTGCATTAGTTGCAGTTAAATTAGTTTTTCTTTCGTCATCATCATCACGTTCATCGTCATCATCGAATCATCATCATCGACGTTCACATCAACAACGAAAACTACGAGAAAATGGTACACTCTATTGTCTACAAGGACCAACAGAAACTCAATTACCATTGTTAGAAAATGAACCAGGTGAACATTCATTATCGTCATCAGTTATTGATGGAAATACCAGAACAAGTGTAAATGATGATGAACAAAAACAGGTAGAGACAAAAAAAAACTTGTCTATTTAATAAGAACAGATGGTGTCAGAGAGAGAGAAAGAAAAAAAAACGTACGAATTGACGTTAATTCCATCTCCATATGTTGCCCCTTGCTGTGACATTCGTTTATTCATTGTTCAGTGACGCGATGACTCGTGCGTCCATCACCGACATTGTTTCATTTTGTCATTTGCTCGAATATTTTCTAATTAAAAATGCATTGAAATGAACAATGTCAGCAATGGATAAAAAGAAATACAAGATGATGAGAAGAAAGAAAAACAACAAATTTCATTATCGATTTAATGTCACACAACGACAGTAAAGCAGTTCGATTTTGACAAGTTGAACAATTCAATTTACATGTAATCGTCTCAGAAATATTGTACGCACGTTCAACATTCAATCAGAAGAGAGAGAAAAAGAGGCTATCTTCTGTTGTCATTCGAAACATTGTTTATGTTCGCCTTGAGATATGTCATGTATCGATTAACTAGAAAATGAATACGTGCATGATGACGTAAATATATTGAGCATATCATTGTTCATTGGTATTCGATTTCATTTAATCCTTTCTAATTAACAAAATCTTTAACATGACAAATCAGAAATATATGGAGATTTGAAGAAGAAGAAGAAAAATAAGACCCGATGTGATTGATGACAAGATTTATTGTAATTGAGAGTTTATGTTGTTCTTTTTTCTTTTTCTTCTAGCATTTACTCAATGATTTTAATCAGGCTTCTTGTACAACAATACAGAAATTAAATGAATTCAAAACATTTTCATCAAAATCAACTCCAAATAATTATGATATCATCGTTGATATCCATACGAGCGAACGTATGTCTTTGTTGTTCTTTCTTTTGCCATATCCGTAACTAATGATTTTTCTTCGCAGAGCATTCCACTACATCATCTACTTCGAATCATGTAAGAGACAGTGGTTATGAAACAACCTCATCAAATATCGAACAACAACAACATCGCTTCGAACGTTCATCAAGTCCCTCAAATGTCAGTCTCTCTCCCGATGGCCAATTAATCACTGTAACTTATTTTTCTTCGTCAGTACCATCCTATTCGGATTCATCATCAACTGCAATTCCACGAACCTTGAAAACATTTTCTCATGTGCCCGTAACGCAACCTTCAGGCATTGACTCATCATCATCATCGACGAAGATGAACGCTCGTCTTGCTGAACAGGAAATAATCGAAGTCTGATAATTGTCATTTCTTTTTCATTTTTCTTCATTGTTGTGTATATGTGTCTGTGTTTCTTATTTTATTCTATCTTTCTCATAATTGAGCGTATATGTATGTATCTCAATCTCAATCTCAATTGATGAATCTGACCTTCTCACAATAACATACGCTCAATTAGACAATTCATCTTCAATTTCGAATAGCCTAAAGAAAAGACCTCAAAATGATTTTCTTCCCTCATGATTGCATTGACACAGTTTCTTTTCCTCCATCTTCTCCTTATTTCCTTTTTTTTTATTATTATTAATATTAATATTGATCAAATAAAAAACGTACTGTCTTATAAAATAAATTACATAATTCGAGTGAAAGGAAGCTACTACAGAATATAATCTGTATATCGATTAAAGAAAAAAACAACAATCGTACTCGGAATGGCAACTATGCATTTCAATATTTAACTCGTAAATTCTCCACTGTAGTGACAATGTAAGCATCCGTCTCAGATCAAAAGAAATGAGATATTCAGGATCGGTACGGATTGAGAGATTTATGTTTATTTAGTGCCACAAGGATAGGGGTTGAGTTCTCGATCCTATTAGATGAGTAAGATCGGTTTGTGGGAATATTTTGAGGAAAAGGGAATGATGGATTCGGTTGAATGAGCGGCAAAAGACAGCCTGAATCCTATGATTGGTCGATATCTGACGAACACCTTTTTTGTTTTTTGCATCGTGAGTATCCCATACAATGATTATTGGAGACCGAATAATACGCAAAGAAAGCAGATTTTATTGCGGATGATTTCGTCTATAGGAAAGTTAGGTAATGTTTAGTGGATGAACATTAACTTGTGTAGAAAACTCATTGAATTGATCTCATCAAAAAATTTGAGAGTATATCTATTACTAAGTTTCGATTTTGAATAGCTAAATGAGAGGATATAAAAATGATTTTCTTTCTTTATGGTTTAATTGACACAGTTTCTTTTTTTTATTATTATTAATATTGATCAAATAAAGAACGTACTGTCTTATAAAATAAAGCACACAATTAAAGTGAAAGAAAACTACTAGAGAATATAGTATGTATATCGATTATTGAGAGTAAAAGAATTGATAAATGAGAAATGAAAGAATGATATTCATTAAGAAAAAGAACAAATGAAAAAACCAGGAAAATCGATTCGATTTTTTTGTCGAAGAGTTGACTTGTGACTTTTGAAAACATACATGACTTGATGTATGCATAACGAAATTATTTGATTTGATTCGACGACGATGATGAAGTACAGAGATCGATTGAAGTGGTATCATATCATCGTTTAAGACAACACCGGAATCTTGACGAGATTTACGACCGTTTTCAATAGATTTCAAACATGGAAGTGAACGTGAATGTGTTACTGAAAAATGGATTGTTGAGAGGAATTTTTGAAACACCCAACTTACATCGTTGTTGAACAACAGGTTCGAGTGAAGGCGTTGGAGGTAAAACAATTGATGGCTGCAAAATAAAACGTCTTCAGTAATTCGTAATACGACTGAATTGACTTTACTTTTTGTTCGATTTGAACGACTGGTGCTGCACGACGACGAGTCTTTTTTCTATTTGATGATTCTATGAAATGAAAAATACTAAGTTTATCTTTCCGTTTTGTTTGCCCTACCGATTAATTGTCGACGTTCACTATTCAATTCTCTATTTAAGAAAATCGAATTGAGTTTTTTTGAGAGAGAAAAAAAATAAGAAGAAACTCACTTGATAGCTCCCATTAATTTCTTTTGATTTTTTTCTAATAAAGTATTTTTCAATCTCCAACGACTGCTCGAATTCTGTTCGTCGACATATTTTCTTTCCAACAAACGAATCTATTCATTCAGTGAAGACTTTTTTCGTCTATTTTCTAAATTGAACTTCTTACGTTTTCATCATTCGTTCGATTTAATTGTCTTAAACGTTCGATTTCACGCTCATAATTTTCTAAAACTGAAACTAAATTCGGTCGTTTTTGTTCGACATCTGCGACAAGACGTTTATCCACCAAACGAAAGAAATCATCAAGTTCAGCTTGATGACATTGTTGTTGTTCTAAAGTAAATAATCACCCGACACTCTCAAAAATATTTTCATTTGTTTTCAAACCTCGACTAGTAATAACTAATAATTGTAATTTACGAAATCTAATTTCAAAGAAAAATTCATAGTTCGATCTTGACTTTCATCACTCCTACCGTGAATCGAATATTTGTGTGTTATCTTGAACTTTTTTTAGCAAGATTTTTACATTTATAAATGGATCCTGTTCGAAATTATTTTGTATTTCAACGAGTTTAATTTCATTGATTAGTTGATTTAATAAGGATAGTATCGATGATAAAGTCGTACTTTTCGCAAGAAGTACATCGAGTTCCATATCATTCGTTGTACTATTAAAACATTTTGAAATCATTTCATTCGACATAGTTTCCTAAGAAGAAAGATTTGATAGAGCAAGTGGAGAAGTTCTTTTTTTTTGTCTACGAGAGTGTTGATTTCGCTGAATAATGATGATTGATAATCATCAGTTTGTTGTTGTTCAGGTGTATCGTCATCAAAAACAAGACCAGGAAGTGATTCATCGAGACTGTCGAATGTCGACGAGCAGATCATTTGAGTTCGAACTCTAGACAAACAAAAAAAAAACGTTTCGATTTGATTGAGAACATTAAAAAAAATCATCAATCGAACGTTCGTAATTGTTCACGAAGTGTGTCAGCATTTTGTACGAGAACATAATTGGATTTTATAATCTCTTGTTTACTTGCAATGACCTCATTTAATTCGTTTTCTAAACGACGAATTTGATTTTCATTCTACGGAAATTTTAGTTCTGACAACAAATCAATGAATAACAAAACTAACTTCAACTTGACGTTGATTCAATTCGCGTATTTGCATTTCTAAACATTGACGATTTTCCTACGAAACAAAATTATTTAACATGAAAAAAAAAATCTTTGGAAAGTAAAAATACAGTTTCTGTTGAGAGCATTGTTTCGAGATCATTGATCGTATCTCGCCATTCTTCTTGTCGATCATGTGCATGTTTAATCTTAATGTTAAACATGAAAATAATATCTCATTCAAAATTGAATCCATCTAATTTACTTGTACTTCACAATCAATAAGAATTTCGTTCAATTCGAATTTCTCCTTTTCACGTACGGCTATTTGCGAACGTAGATCTCGACATTCACTCTCAAGTTTTTGTGTATACACATGAAGATCAACATTAGCTGAAGCATGATACGACGTACGATCGAGTTCTTCTTCTAATCTAATAATTAAATTGATTGAGTTGTAGTTTTTTTTTCGTTCAAAATTTTATATACAATTGTTTTTGTTTCGATAGAAGATCATATTCATTCTGTAGAATAGTGAGGTCATCGTCTAACTGTCGATAATCACGTTCAAGTAATTCAATACGAATTAATTGTCGACGATTCGTTTCTTGTAATTCATTTTCAGTAATTAAACATCTAGAATGTAACAATTCGAAACGAAAGTTTCTCCTTTAAAGAAAAACCGTCAACTTTTCATGATCATGATCATTTTCATAGATGACAGGTGATTTAGCTTCAGTTGTTGATCGTCGTCGATTGATTGAAGCTACCAAACGAGAAAGAAAGAATTTATCAGTCATTATTATCGAAATTCAATGAAAACCATAAACACGTGGCGGTCGAATACATCGACTCGTGGGAATCGCAGCTGTTGTCATTTGAAATATGTTTTTACTTTTTATTCTAATCAGTAACAATAGAATGGTGTGTGTATATATATATATGTAGTTGTGCGAACAAAGTACGCGCGATTGTTGGATGATCATTTGAAAATCTTAACGAATTTCGTTTTTGTTTTCATGAAAATATACACAAACGTACGACCTCTGTTGATTTCAAAACGAAATATTTATTCAAAAAACAAGAAAAAAAAAGATCTTCGCTCTCTCTCTCTCTCTCTCTCCTAACATCATCGATATCTTCTTCTGTCTGCTGTTGACTAAAAATAATCCTATTTTTCACCAATTAGAAAATTCCAAGCATCGAAATATTCTGTCATTGATTTAATCGAGCCGATATGCAACGATGATGTACATATCAGCAAACTCGATGATTTTTCGAATGCAGCTTTGCAAGCACCATTGGCAAGATCATATTTCAAACTATTCGGTACTGTTGCAAGATTTTTAATTTGAACCCGAGCAGCATCACGAAGAACGCCAGTAACAAACGGATCGCCCGGATATTCGATCAATTCAACATGACGAATCGAGTCAATCATCCGATCGGCACCCAATGCCGTCACACCGTAGAGTAAACTCATTGCATAATGTAATTCGCCAGCTGATTGAGGAATAACAGCATTGATAAATTTCTGATAGTTGCCTCGTTGAACGGTATGTTCGGCACCGAACCAACCGACGATCAACTGTTGAGTAACAACCGATTCAATCTGCGGTAGGAACTCATCGATCAATAATTTCATATTTAAAATAACATCATCTTCAGTTTTAACAAAAAATCCAGCGTCAGGTAGAAAACGTCGAACCCATAGCATAGCAGATAGTTCTTTATATGCACTGAATGAGTACATATCGGGAATTGTTACTTGAATAACATCATCGAATACATTTTGTTCCATACGAATACGTTGTGTCATGAAATCATCAGTACCAACGAGAAAAAAGACTTTAACTCGAAGAGTATTACGACGATATAGACGATAGAAACCCCATGTTCGACGAATAGCATCTCGAACTTCAATATTCGATGCTTTCGATAGAACCATAATCGGTACAATTTTCGATGGTAAATTATCGAAATCTAGATAGGGTGAATTGGCGAAATCAATCGTTGCCATGACGCCATCCAATTGTTCTTTTGGAGGTCCTGGTGCTAAGCCTAATTCTTGATCATCTTTTAGTGGTAGTAAAACATCGGAATCTATCGATGGTTCATAGACATCTTCTGAGAAAAAAATCAATATTATTCGATAATCTTCGAAAAATTCTAAATGACTCACTTTTCTGTCGACTTAAAAGTGCCAAGAGAATAATAATCGCAACAATCGAAGCAATCGTTGTTCTCAAACGACGACGTCCATAAACGCCTTCAAACATGTTTTGTTTGTAGATAATATTCATGTACAAATGTGCAAGCACGTTCTTTCTTCATCGTTTTGCTTCATTGCTTCGCTTTTTTCTTTGCTTATACACGAGCCTCATGTATACGAATTATTATACCTTTACGTCATATCAATTTTGTTTCAAAGACAAGCCCGACACATTGGTGACGCTCAAAGTTTACGGATATAAATTAATATGTTTTTATGTGATTAAAAAATCGATGTGAAATAATTGAATGTTATTTCAACAAAAAAAGGAAATCAATCAAATAATTTGACTATTTGTTCGGTATTATAACGATAGATCAATGTCAGAGGCACAAATTTTGATATTGGCAAAAAGAGAAATCAGTCACGAGATGCAAGCGCATTCAAATAAAGAGAAAGGAAAGAGAAAACGTTTCGTTAACTGCATGAGCGATCAGTTATATGAATCATTTTGAATTTATGTAAGGTAATCGGTTCTCGACGATGTAGCGCTCGAACAATATTTGTGAAAAAAATTATATCAATCGAATCCGTTGGAATATTTTCAATGCAATCATTGACAACTAAAAGAAATTCAGAAACTGAAATTCGAAAGTAAACAAAATCAATTGATTATATACTTTCAATAATACGTCGATTAGGTAAATGTAAATTCAAGTATCCAATTGCATTTTTCAATTGGTCCGAACGAAGATAACCAGTCTTGTTAACATCAGCTTGATCGAAAGCGGATTTAATTTCATCACGAGTGAATTCATGTAATAATCGATGTTTCATTTCTTCTGCAATGCAAATCATTCGATTATTAACTTTTAGTTTATCTCCATATTTATTTACCAATATATTCTTCGAGAGATATTCGATCATCTTTATTCGTATCGAAAACAGAAACAATTTCATTGATATCATTTTCTGTTAATTCAAAAAGATAGTTCAATGCTATTCGAATTTCATCTTTAGTTAAATAATTATCATGATCTTTGTCAACACGATAGAATGCATTGTGTAATTCTCGAAATTCTTCGATATTTAACATTTTACTTCGACATTTTTGACATGGTTGATGAATCGATTGTAGTGGAGATGATGATCGATTGATCGTTGTTTTCGAAATAGGAGAAGAAAGATCATCACTATTTGTACTGCAATCTAATGTTGTTTCATTGAGAATCATTAAATGAACGAGCAGTTCAGTCATTTCTTCGGTTAGAAGAGCTAAATATCGTTCAGGAACAAGTTCGATGATTAACGATGAATTACTATTATTATTCTGTGATTGTGACAAAATTTGTTTGCTTTTTCTTTTCAATTGATCGGTAGAATTTGAATGATTATTACCCATTTCAATATATATCAAGTAGAAAACTTCGAAGCGCCATTTCTATCTAATGATAATTAACGTAACATTCACACTTCCCACTTCGGATTAACCTTCGTCGCACTTTGTAAGAAAAGATTTCGATCTATTTTCAGTGAAGTGCGAACACACATATACGAATCCGTCCTTCCGCAGGTCGAATTAGCGCAGCCGTATTGATCGCCCTGGGTTGATTCACGAGGTACGAAAATCAAAGATTTTTTTCATAGGCGATAACTTCGTTCACCAATAATGTCTACAACTCCACAACAAAATAATCTAAAAGTTACCAATAGTATGCCTTTATTTAGCTCATCAATACGACGATTGATAAAATATCTATTTTGTTTCTAGATGCCCTCAACGATTTAAAAGTGCTAAATGAATCAAATAATTTAGAAGAAAAACTAATTCTTATTTTATGGTAAGTCACATCAATGAATATTTTCTATACTCATTTTTTTTATTCGCATAATATTTCAAGTATTCTCTTTCTCGTAGAGAAGAGTCATACAAAAAGAAATTGTTTGCTTGCTTTTTGATTGTGTGTCCCCAAGATCAAGAGAACATCTTTATTGTTTATAAGTCATTGACAAGCATTTAGACAAAACATTCTTATACCTAGTTGATCATTAGCAATACTCCTTAGTAAAATGGTGCATGTATATATGTTAAAATCTTATGAATAATTGTCAATTCATTCATTTCTGTCTCCTTATAGCCATATATTCAGTCGAGGATTAATGAAATCGACGCTCGATCGACATTATTAGTTAACTAGTGCATCAGGTGTTTCAGCTCGCTCGAGAAATGTGACGAAAAATTATTTTTGAGATGTAAATATAAAGGTGCCGCCGATTTTGAGAAGTACACGACTGGAAAATAGTTAATTAATTCTTTAATAAGTATTTTTATAAATATTTTCAATTTTTAAGAATTAATTTTATTTGATTTCTTTCATTGAATTATCTAAATCAATCCCTAGTCGAACTTTTTTTTTGTCTTTCTTGACCTGCACAGGCCTCAAGATGTGTACATAGCGCTTGACTTTCTTGCTCAAGAAACTCAAGAAACTCAAGCGCATGAGAAAAACAATATTAATAAAATCTTGATTAAGATATATAACTTTTTTTCAGCCAAGTCAAACTTTTTTTTGAGAGAAAAACGATTATTTTTGAGAAAAATTACATTGAAAATTATATTTTTTTCCACAAAATTTTGTTTTCATGCGCATGAAAAGCGCAGACCTCAAGATGTGTCCATAGCGCTGGACTTTGTTGCTCAAGAAACTCAAGTTTCTCATGCGCATGCCAAAAGAAGTTCGACTAGGGATAGTTAATGCTCGTATAGCTTCTAGAAAAAGAAATATTTTTATTCTGTTAAAACTTCAATTTATCTAGCTAAATTTTTATTTGAAAAAAAGTAAGACAGAAAAAAATAATAATCTACGTCATAAATCCATAAAAAATGAAAAGAATCCTATTAAAAATATACCATTTTAATTTGATTTTTGCATTAATTTTATCTTGATAGTAAATATTTGAATTTCATAAATTGTCAGCTTCATTCTCAAGAAATATAACAAAAAATTTTGAATTAAATTCAATCATTTTACCTCTCAGAATGATACAATATAATACTTGATCGATAAAAATCTATTCAACTAGATATTGAAATAATCATAAAATAAAAAAACAAGTCTTAAAATTCATCGAAATAATATACATAGGTGTGAATTAAGCAAATTTATATTAAAAAGGACATAAAAACATATAAAGAAAATAATCAAATCAATAAAGGAAAAAATTAATTTTTGCTAGAAAAGGATGATTGTTTCGCATCGGACTGTATAATTAACTTTATACTCTCGTGATGATACCGTACAAGAATTGCGCAAGCATCTTATAAATATATGGTCACAGGAATACTTCAAATTCAAGACAATTTAAAATTTTCCTAGGAATAATTAAAATTTTGATTTATTGAAGAGGAAAAGTTCGGGAATTTTTGAAAATACTAGTAAAATCGTTCTTTACTCGCTTTTGAAACGATTTTAGACATTCCAATGAGTGTTCCAAGTAGAACTCGATGAGCTCTATCGAATGATATATTTAGTTTTCCATAATTGAAGTTTTAATTTTTCAGCTTTCCTGTAGCGGCGTCTTTGATCAAAAAAATTAATTTCAGATTACACCCCAGTTTAGTATACCATTCAATAGATCTCATCGAGTTTTACTGGTTTTTTCAAAAATTCTCGATCGTTTCCTCTCCAATAAATCGAAATTTTGATTTATCCTAGAAGAATTTAAGATTTCAATTTCTCCTACGAAATATCCAGTACAAAGTAAAATTTTAGATTCTCCTAGGACAGATCAACATTTTAATTACTCCTAGGAAAATTTTAAATTGTACTGAATTTGAAGTATTTCTCGTGACAGAAATATATAAAGAAAATAATAAAATCAATAAAAGCGAAAATTAGTTTTTGCTAGAAAAGGATGATTGTTTCGCATCGAACTTTATAATTAACTTTATACTCTCGTGATGATACCGTACAAGAATTGCGCAAGCATCTTATAAATATGATGAAATTGTAATATGTCACAAGAAGAAACATCGAATCATATGGTTGTAATATATCAACATAAAACATTCTTTTTTATCTATATTAAATTATATATCAATTTGATAGATAAATTCCAAGCCGAAAGATCCATCAATCAAAATGAAACGTCCTGGAAGAGTGATTTGTGTGACTGTTGGATTTCCAAAAAAAAAGATTTTTCTGGATAATGCCAATCTAAATAAAGCAAGAAAAAAATCAAACAAAATAAATGATATACATTAAATAAATCCATCGATTTCATAACTTCTTTCTTTTCTTGTAGTTCAATTCAGTAATAACAGAAACTCCATCATCCATCATCCGTTCACCGAAAATCAATAATTCTAAGGTAATCTAGTTCTTCTTTCTAAAAAATTCGAATCTTATTTCATTCATTATAGAAAGGTGAAAATAATGTTCAACAGGAACACATTTTGACCAAGGATGACTTTCCTCAATCAACACAAAAGAAGAATAAGTGAGTATATAGTATGGTTAGAATCGTAATCATAAAATTTTTCTCTTGTTGGTATTATTTAAAGGTGTTCGCACCAATGTTTTGTTACTTCAATTTCCATTATACTTCTACTTTTTGTAATTATTGGAATCACTCTAGCTGTTCTGTTAATAAATCCAGCAAACCAAGCAATATCAGGTGAGATGCATATAAATTTTTATTAACTTGAATTAATAGTGTATCTTGAGGGTGAGAAGTGAGACAAACGTACAAAGTATTTAAAAAATTGTTCTATTGGTGACATATGTAGTCGGTCGAGTTTCATAATAAGTTTACATATTCAAGACATAGAAATTGTCAAAGATACGAAAAAAGATGCTCCTTTTTTCCCTACGACAGGACGTCATTTTCATTACTAGAGATAAATATATATATAAAAGATATTATTATTGTAATATCGATAGTATATATGGCATCTTTGATTTTCTTAACAACTCAAAGAATATTATCTCTAGACGATTAACACTATTCTGCATGTCTCCTACGAAACAAAATTAGCAAAAACCATGGTTTTAGATGGCTTGCGATTATTGAATCAGATAGACTCCCATTCGAGGGGCTTTGGAAGGAGTTCTAACAAATCCCAATGGGCAACAATATTGTCGGAAATATAGCCTACATTTTGGTAAACTACAGAGGCATGACATCCTTTAAGTCTTTACGCACTGGACAAAACCGAGGTTTTTGAGCTGATATTTTGTGCAATAACACATTCACAGCGATGGGTTCTACTGCTGTGAATATTTTAAAAGAGATCATGAATAAAATTCATTGAATGAGCTCAATCATCTATAAAAAATTATAAATAAAATATCTCAATTAACTTGTTATATATTTATGAGTCTTAACAATTCACTAAAACAATAGTTTTCTAACTAATTGTGATAAATAATAATTTCTCATTGTTTCTTCTAGAAATCACAACAACAGAAACAAGCATCGGTGAGTGATTTCTTACATAATATCATGTTTTATTATTATTGAGAATAAATAATTTATTTTTAATCACTATAAATAAATGATGTTTAGATTAACTTAGAATAGATGAAACATATGATAATATTCTAATAAATGACGTTGGATACACTCCTTTTCAAATATTTTTTTATTAGAATCTTTGTAGTTACTTGATATCTTCGAAAAGATATGTAATATTGATGACAGCGAAATATTTATGAGCAGTACTGGGACGCAAATACATGTATTTGCTGATGACAATATTTTAATTTTCCTCTTTTTATGTGAGCGTCAGAAAATTATAGAAGCCTACTTTGAACTCTTCGTTGCCATTTACTAATATAAAGGACTTTTAATTTTCGAAACAAAGTTCCTGTAAACAATAAGGTACTTTAATTAATACATAAAGGAGAAAAATGGCCTGGAAATTTGATTCGATGATAACGTTAAAAGACACTCAGGTCAAAGAGAACGGTGTGATGCAGTGAAAAAAGATGATCCTTTCGTAGTAAGACACGGCCGGAAACGTTGTTCGTGATTCGGACTGCCGGATTAAGATGAAATACGGTGAAAATTAAGAGGGTAAAGTACTGTTTTCTAGCCGCTTTCGGTCGTTTAAACTGCCGTTTCAGACGATCAGAATCGTTCTCCTGGAAAGTACTTGTTGTTAAATACAAATTCAAGTACAAATACTTGTACTTGTAGTTGTCCTACCTCTGTTTATGAGTCAATCAGTAAAATCATCAACCAGTTCAGTACAAAGAGTTATATAAAACATTTTTTAAATCATAAAATTTGAAACAATAAAAAAGTATTAAAACTTGTTAAGAATAAAAATTGAAATCCTTTTTTATTAAAAATTATTTATTTTATATTTTAACATTTTATATTTAAAATATATTTTTTACCATTTTAATAAAATTTTTATTCATAGGATTATGGAATATCACTGGTAATATGAATAATACTCGAGTATATCATACAGCATCTGTATTAACAAATGGAAAAGTGTTAGTTACTGGTGGATATAATGATGGTGGTTATTTGAAAAGTGCTGAGTTATATGATCCATCAAAAGGATTCTGGATTAGCACTGGAAATATGAATAATACTCGAGCATATCATACAGCATCTGTATTAACAAATGGAAAAGTGTTAATTACTGGTGGATATAGTAGTAGTAGTATTTATTTGAAAAGTGCTGAATTATATGATCCATCAACAGGATTATGGAATATCACTGGTAATATGAATAATACTCGAAGACTTCATACAGCATCTGTATTAACAAATGGAAAAGTGTTAGTTGCTGGTGGACAATATAGTAGCAGTGGTTATTGGGCAAGTGCTGAGTTGTATCAACGATGATCAATAAACTATTATTCCTTTTATTTTTCTATTGAATGATTTTGTTTTGTTTGGTAAAACTAATTAATCATTTTAGTTTCACTTTCTAACAGCTTAAGATTTTTCTCCTTATAATCTTTTATACATTTATGTTATTTTCAATTAAGTATTTGATTATTTACACCAATTCAAAAAAAATCATTTTGATTCAATAAAATCTGATATTTCTGAAAAAAAGTAACATGTTACTCAAAAAGAATATGTAAGTGTGTCTACAAGTATAACGGTCTATTGTTGTTTTCACACAGTAGTGTACTAGATGATTTTCTCTCGGTATGAATATTCTGATCATTATTATTATATGCATATATGTACTTTTTTAAAAATTCTTTTCCAGCCTTTAATTCAAGCTTTAATGTATAGCGATTATGACGAGAATATCAAGGAGTAGCGTTACTGCTATGATCGATAAATAGGAGATTCAGGGTGTTGAGGATGAGAATAGCTACCATGATACGTATTTCGTCTCGGCAAAGAGACTTGTTCAAATGGAAAAATTTCAATTGTTTTTGCGATATATTTGATGGTATCTAGAAATCGAAGAAAAATGAGTTTATTATGATCGTTTGATTGTGAATATGGATCATAGAATTTTTAAGAATGTGTTAGAAGAAATTTTTTGATCAAAAAAATGAACACATTTTAGCAGGATTAATAATCGATTTCATAGGTCAACGTTTAGTCATGTGTGTGATAGTGTCCGATAGGATTATGTTTCGTTCCATATTGGCCGTTGTAATTGCTCATATATGTATATACATGACATATCCTCTAAATCAAAGAATCGCAGTATTGATAAATTATATTGAAATTCCAATGTTTGGGAATAAGTTTGAGGTAAACACCGTTGACGTTCATATGGTGTAAGACGACAGCCTAATAGAGTATTTATTGAGAATTTATATTAAAATTCGTTGCAAAAAAGACAAAGAAGAAAAAAGAACATTATGGATGAACATATTTGGAACATTGGTTTAGAAGAGGTGCACTATACTGAATATCGATACAACCCGTGTCTGTCTTTACTAATACGCGAGGAAAAGTTGGCAAAATATCCAGATGTTCACGATTATTATCATGGATAGTATACATGGTCGATATTCGTTGTGTGATGGTTGTTGATTAGGCCCATGACAGCTCAGGCTCATTTGAACCTGTGCTGTCATGGGCCTATTGTTGATACATTATACTCTCTTTCTCATAGAGAAGAGTCATATAAAAAGAAATTATTTGCTTGCTTTTTGATTGTGTGTCCCCAGGATCAAGAGAACATCTTTATTGTTTATAAGTCATTGACAAGCATTTAGACAAAACATTCTTATACCTAGTTGATCATTAGCAATACTCCTTAGTAAAATGGTGTATGCATATTATGTTAAAATCTTATGAATAATTGTCAATTCATTCATTTCTGTCTCCTTATAGCCATATATTCAGTCGAGGATTATGCAAATCGACGCTCGATCGACATTATTAGTTAACTAGTGCATCAAGACATTTCGGTTCGAGAAATGTGATGAAAAATTATTCTTGAGATGTAAATGTAAATGTGTTGTCGATTTTGAGTAGTACACCACTGGAAAATAGTTGAGATATATGATTTCTACGAGAAAGAGCTGAGCGAATCTCAAGATGAGCGTTACTTGTTAATTATGATCGACATTTTTGGAAATCTTTTGTAAATGTCAAATATTTTTCTCTTTTGTATGTAATTTCTAAAGATTAGATATGATCTCATGAAAAATATTGTCGAAACAATCATTTTCTCTTTCATTGCTTCTCTAGTTGAAACTGAATCCTAAAATTTGTTTTTATGTAATTGAATATTCTATAGAACAGAAGAGAAGTCTCATCAAAACATTGAGTTGTTTTTTGCTTTTTAATTGAATCAAAGGCAAGAATGGGAGAGAAATATATAAATTTTATTCCATGAATAAGAAAAAATTTGATTTTCAATCTTTTGTCACAGGAGGCTCTTCAGTTGTACTACGCTGAACAAGCCAATCGCCACGATTACATAAAACATATTGATAGGACACATCAGTAGCTGTTTGAATTCGACCAAGTAAAAAATCAGCATAGGTTAAGATTGTTTGAAGTTTAAACATTAACATTTGTCGATATTCACCTTTGCAAACACGATAAGCCATTGTTGTTGAATCAAAATTCAATCGAACGGTTAAATTCGTTTCTAACGTGCCCAATGGCCGAATGTACATTTTATGACTGTAATTTTTATTTGAATTTGTATTCAACGGTAATAATTGATGTTCAACAGTTGCAGTTAGATTAACTAAACGTATTGGTACCCAATTATCTGAATGAATACGTGTTTGATGAACAAATAACAAATGAAAAACAGTCGTATTTCGAAATGTATCATTAGTCGAATCGATAACAAGCGGATTTTTGATTGTTAAATGTACTGAACGTGGAAGTATAGTTAGAATTGTAATTGCTGCAATAATCGTGCAGAAAATAACCGTGATAATAATATATAAAAGTGTATGCCGTCGTTTAAGACGTTTGTCATCGAGCGGAATTAAAGCAACGAGACCGGGCGATTGAGCAACTGACCCAGTTCCTTGACAAGTTGGACAGCGTTGTGATGAATTTGAATTTGCATTTGTCACTGTTAAAAGCGGTTCATCATCGTCAATTGGTGTTGTTACTTCGGCCATTTTCTTTTGAGAAATGAATGTCTGTTTTTTTTCCTCTTGCTCGTTCTTTCTTGTTTGTACTTTTTTTTTGCTTTTCTCTACGTCTTCGTTTTAATCATCCTACCGATGACGACAGAAGAATAATATCCTTTCTCTCGTTTTTTTTCCTTTGAGGCAAGATTTTCATTGGTCGAAAAAGATTTTCTTTTTCACGCTCATTTATAATCGAAAAACATGCAGGTATTATAAATAACATCAGAAAATATCGAGTTCACGTCGAACTCTAGAGAATTACTTCGCTAATGTAAGATATTTATTTACATGAAATTAATTTTCCTATACAATTCCATAAAGAGCAAAGAAAATATATATGTTTACGCATTTAATTTTTGTTGTTTGAGTAAACAAGCACGTATGAGCGATATGTGTTCGGTATTAAGATGATTACTTTGTCGAATAAGAGTATTCAATTGAGTAAATGAAGGTAGACTTGGAAATGATTCGATAACTAAAATAAGAATGATAAATTTTTGATCAAAAATAAATAAAATGAGAAATTTACTTTTCCAAGTGTCACCATATCGACCATTGGAAATAGATTCGAAGGCAACGAAGATATTTTCGGGTTTGAATGTAATTCGTAGCTGTTTGCCGTCTACATAAATTCGTTTTTGCAAAAATAAAAACGACTCAATCAATGAAAATCTACCTTTCGACAGATTGAAATCAGCTAATGATGAATAACGTTGTTTGATTAATTGAAAGTTATCAATCAATTGTGCTTGATTATTATCGATAATCAATGGTGTTGGTTCAAGATTTTCTGTATTCGATTGTTTCATTTGTTGTAACAATTGAAGATTTTCGGTTTGTTTTTCGATATTAATTTCATTTGGCCATTTAACTTGAAGAGTTTTCTCTTCTAGAATTTATTCACAATCAATAGAATATCATTTTCACGTAACAATATCAATAACTTACTGATCAAATTTGCACTTCGTACACGTAAATCTTCATCTCGATATCGAGCAAGATTAGCTAAAAGAATAGATAGAGTATACAGACATACGTTTGAAAACGAATTCTACCAGCAAATGTATCTTTCATTGTCGTTAAATATTTATGTTTAACTAAATGACTATGTGCACTGAGTGCATGCAACTGATTAAGTATTGTTGCATGTTCTTCTTCGATTTGTACTCGATGTGCTAATTCTGCATTGTCTAACGAAGCAAAAAGACGTTTCAATTCAGCCATGTTTCCTTTCAGAATGTTGTACAAAAATTCTCTCTCAAACATGTTCATTCGTTCCCTCTCTTTGTTCGCTCCAATTAGCCAATGGCTAGTGCGTGGCGCTAGTTATCATCATCAACGATTGTTCATTGTATGTATTTATTTTCGAAAGCAATTATCAAAAGAAAATCATCGAATTTCATTAGATCAAGTCGATTCCGTACGCATTGTACATTCTAATGCGCCTCGACGTCGCAATTCATGCCATTTGCAAACAATTTCGTAAAGAGCTATGTATTGTTTCTAAATAAGAAAATAGAAGAAATCGATCGTATTGAGAGAGAGAAAGAGAGAAATGTTTTACCGATGATACGAGAGCATTCTGTCGTTGTTGACAAATATCTGTAGCGAAGTTTTCGATGGCAACTTGCCCGTCGATTAGAAGTCGATCGAATAGATTCTGAACAATTGAATAGAGCGCTGCTTTACTTCCGCCATTGCTAAATTCGAAAAGATTTGATATAAAGAACAATCAAAATGAAAATACAACACGAACCGATCGTGAACGACAAGACCAAGCCGAGTTGGATCTAGTTTTCGTTGATAATAAATCGATCGATCGACAAATCGAACGAATTTGTCAAGATCTTTGGGGAGACAAGCATCATCTTCGGACCATTCGCCTGTGTATTCGAAAATGAATACTTCCAATTCACGAATATCACCCTAAATAGAACACACACACGAATCGAATTCATTATCTCTGGTTTAGCTACGCACATGTCGAATTTTGATTTTATGCGAACGATTATATTCGTTGAATTTCTTTTTCGTTGGTTCTAATGGTAAAATATCCACACGAATATCACTTAAGCTGAGAAATGCTGATTGAGTATAATTGAAATTTTCCATCTAGGAGATTCGAAAAATATATTCGAAATTTTTAATTGTCCCCAAAATCGAACTTGTTCAACAGACACAATGAAATTTTTGTGTTCTTGTAAAATCATCGAGAAAAATGGTTGCAATGTATGCTTCATTGGTTCTTGAGTTAGAATGATACCTCGTGAATTGATAATATTCTATATTGAGAAAAAATAAACAAGTCGAATGAACCGTTAAAATATCGTGTTTTTTTTACAGGAATTGTCGATGCATTTATGTACAATGATTCACTTGGTGAATGAAGAAAAACACGATTTTGATCGTCTAAATTCGAACGAAATATTATAGTTTGGTAATTTTCTTAAAAACAACGATGATTAACATGGAATAAATTGCCGATCTCGATTTGCGTTTGCATGTTGTTCAGCCATGGTTGTCGTAAAACATGAATCGAGTTGTACACGTCTATTTCGATTCTTATAGAACAACAACAACAACACCCTTAAATTCAATTCGAATTTTCAAATCAAATATTTACTTGAAAATCATAAACTAAACTATTATCATTTCGATCCGTAGTTAGTTTTAGAATTTTCCAATGTTCAATAAATTTATCAAGAACTTGTCTTTGATACGGATGAATCGACATTTCTGCTAGACATCGATAGATGTACTCGTATTGTTCCTCAAGAAAATTAAAATCTCGAAACGATTGAATTCATAAAAGTTTCTTTTACAAGTGTTTGAACAAGATGTGGACGATATAAACGAATAGTATCAACTGTTTGTCTGACATTTAATCGTTGTCGACGTTCGAATTGATCGAATAGATAATACAATGCTATGAATACACCAGTTCGACCAACGCCTGCACTAGAAATTCATTCAAACAACAAGAAAAAAGTCAAAGTAACTGTGTTTGTTCTCAACCTGCAATGAACTAATGTACGTTCAGTTGGATTTTCACGTAACTTTGAAATTAAACCAATCATGGAATAATAATCAGTTGGAGTACCTCTATCCACAAAATGTGGATAATGATATTGTTCACACACGTGCACAACATTTGTCGACTAAATTTTTGCATTCAAAGAAAAAAAAACAAACTCAAAATGATTAATTTTCGATTACTTTCGATTCAATACGTAAACGTCGAATAATATATCCATATGCATGTGTTACTTGGAGAGTACGAATTCTATACGATGATGTTTCGATCGTTGAATTGACTCTCTCGTGAAAATAAGCCGCATGTTCTGGCTATGAAAATGACATATTCGAAAACGAAAATCAACACAGAATTGAAATCTAACTGCATAAGTACGAGTTATTGGATCGTAACTAAACGACAGCATGACAATAGCTGTTATTTGTTGTTGAATAATCATGCGAAGAAAATCATCAATGGTTTGATTGAGAGGTCCTAGACAGATACGAATAAAAGACGAGTGAACTTTGTTTTTGACATCACCTTGCGCAGCGTAGAATATTTTCGAAGCTGATGCTGTCGAGATTTGATCCTAACGGAAATAGAGAACTTTTTTGTTTAGAAATCTAGTCGATTTCGTTAGTTTTCTACCGGTGGAATCGAACGAATTATCGATGCATTTATATAATCTGAAGGATTCTCGGGTAGTTTTTGTAACGATACACGACAAAATTCTTCATCATCTAAATTTTCCAATTGAAAAAATTGAAATTTACATACATGTATCGATCAATAGTTTACAAGGAAAAACTAAAGCATAACGATTTTTCTGTTTGTTTACTGGATTTGCTCCTATGATCGCACGAGCTGGATTGAATTGTGCAAGTGACTAATTTAAGAATGAATTCGAATTGAATGAATTTCGAAGAAAACAATCAAACACAAACAGTATATTCTTGTTCAAGCAAATGCCAATCATTAGCTATTAATCGTCTATATTTATCAATAGCTTGATCGATGGTAAAAGAATCGTCAGACACATCCATAAAAACGTCTATTCACTCGCTCAGATTTCTCTGAAGAAAAAGAAAACGAAAGAAATACAACCATTACAAAATGGCAGGTTTTAACGAATACTACCAATGATAAGCATATCTACTCTAGTGACATATCAAAACTAAAGAACAGTATTTTTTTCTTCTTTTTTTTTCTCTGTTTTTTTTTGTCTTATTGGTATAATAAAAGTTTGCTGTTTGGATTTAGATTGCTGCACATAAAATTTCTTGTTCGTAATTCAGATTTTTATTTTAAAGCAAAAACAATATTGACCTTGACAATCCAATGATATTAAATGTAACGCAAAAACTTCTTCGTTATTATCTTAGAATCAATGCACAACTAAATTTTTGATGTCATTATTAAATTTTTAATTTAACACAGTAAATGCTCGCATAAAACAAATATATATTGCAGATTATGCTGTGTTTTTTTATGGCTACTCTATTATCAATGTAAGTTTAAGTAGATGATTGAGTTCTCGATTAAATATTTTATCTTGAATAAAATACAACTATTTTGTATGGAAGATTGCGGTATTTTACAGTGTAAATCGGGGTGTTTCTACTCATGCTTGAAAAACGCTGACGTAGCAACATGTAATTTTTTTTCTTCTTTCTGTGAAATTAACATGTTTCTATTTATTTTTTCTTCTTTAAGGACGCGAAAAGAAAAAAAAAATGTTACTTTTTTTTCTCGCGCAATTTTAAAAGTGGAAAAAAACCCTTTCTCGTCAGAAATTATACTACTCATATCTTTTTTTCTTTTCAAAGAAATTTCCAAAATAATTTTTGATTGATTGGCCTTTCAATGAGTAGCTAATTGGATACAAACTATGTGTTAGTATTTCGTAGAAATAAAATATGATTTTATCTTCATCAATAACTTTGTATTTAACCGAAAAAATAAACTACTATGATTGATTCATGTGCGCACATAAGCGTTTTTTTTTTCGGTTATATTTTTTTTTCTTCCTTTGAAAACCTTCGTGTGTGCATCCATAACGACTATAGTGGTTTTATTTTTCGCTGAGAAACTCAACTCTCAAACATGTCGATATCGGCAGGTGTTTGATTCGATGATAATATAATTTTAAGGTTATAAACTACCGCAGCAGCGTTTTTCTCTTCTCACAGATACACTTGAGTTATTTTTTCTCTTCTTTCTTTTTTTGTTGGAGAAACGCAAAAAACAAACGCACGTTATTTTTCCTGGAAAAAAGAATAAAACGTATTTTATTTTTTGTTCGAAGAAAGACTGTTTCGTACGTTTATTTTTCTAAACTGAAACTATGGCATTGCCACGAAATATTTTACAAATTGTTATTTTACTCTATTTTCAAACAATCTATGCTTTTTTCTCGCCTTCATATATCGAAATTAGTAAGACAAAACGTTATTTCGTAATTATTTTCGAACCATTGACAATCTTTTTTCAGTACCAAAAGAAGTGATTATTCAGTCAAATAGTACGGCTACATTTCTTTGTATCAATCGACAGACTACATCGAAATCACCGTTGACATTTAGTCTATCGAAAAATATCTCATCGGATCTCGTAAAAATCTCAGTTAAAACAATCAATCAAACATGTATACGCGCTCAATTACGATCAAGAAATTATCTCGGCATGTTTCATTTATTATGCTATGTTCAAGGTGAACGAAGTCGTGGGAATCTAGCCGATGTTTATGTTAAAGGTAAAAAAAGTCAAATAAATTCGATTTAATAATTCAACTCAATGATGTTCTTTATTTGAAGATTCTCCAGGGAGAATTATTCTTCAACAACGATGTTTAGTTTACGATTTGAAATATGTTAAATGTAAATTCTATGCGCCGACCATAGCTCGAGCGATTTACAATGATTATAATCCGGAATTTGATTTAATTGAATTACCTTCAGCGTAATCTAAGAAAAAAACAATATGAATTTTGACTGATGAAATCGTTTGAACACTTTTAGATTAACTCATCAAGCATATAAATCTCGTTTTGATTTTCTCAAAAATGAAAGTACAAATGAAACTCTCGTTTTCATTTTAAGACCAATGACTGAAGGTGTCTTTCCGAATAAGATTTCCATGGTTCTCGAACAAAAATTAGAACATTTCACACCGACAAATTATACATTCAATATCTCACCGAGTTCGATAAACCAAAAAACAAAACAAAATCAAAAATTTTCTTTTCAATTCTAGTTTTTCTGATTATTCCTGAATTTACGATTAAAACACAACGAAATCAAAAGATAGCAATCAATATCACTCAATTACCAGCGTCAGCTGTTTGTGAGAAAAGTATCTCATCGAATATCAATCAAGTAGACTCAATTGCCTTGTTTTTTCACTTTGAATATGAATGAAAATGTTCGATCTTTCGTTCAGACATGGACATCGGTTGATTTGAAAAGTTCGATGATTATCACTGACAGTTGTTCGTCGAACACAATTTGTCGAATTTGTCTCAAATGTCGACATGAATACGATGATCTTGATGGACCAGAAGTTTGTCGAGAGATTGAAACATCGTTTTTTCCAAGTTTGAGCAGCAAAAAACTAGCTGAGAGATAAAAACAGCGGCGTTTTGTTTTAGTTTCATGGCATCTCGTGGCCTTAACCCTGTGTCTTTTAGCAGCATTTGTACTTTTGATTCTGATTATTTTTATCAGAAGATTGCCTAGTTTTCAATTTCAACAGTCAATAAATTTTGTTTTCAATATTTTACGGTGTCGACGAAACCCATCAAATCTAAATCCTTCAGTAAACTTTGTTTT
>Ga0209914_1001424_pt1 | contig 24319 bp, 22 predicted proteins | sample ThiBiot_500_plan_FD_183949 | JGI IMG/M metagenome (GOLD analysis project Ga0209914, IMG submission 183949) | Wastewater bioreactor microbial communities from Cape Town, South Africa - Thiocy_cont_500_plan (SPAdes) | ecosystem: Engineered > Bioreactor > Thiocyanate-remediating > Anaerobic-Aerobic...
AGCATGCACCAACAGATACACTCATCAGCCACCAAGCCACCCCGGCTGCCATTACTCATCATGCGCAGCGACTTTATGGACGACCAGCGCGATGGCCACAAGCTGATCGAGTTCAATGGTATCGCCGCAGGTATGGGGCCATTTGGTCAGCGGATACATGAACTGCACCGCTATCTGCAACGGCAATGGCCTGCTGCGTACATGCAAGAGCCGCATCAGGCAATGGGTGAACTTGTCAGTAATCATGCCATTGAAGGATTGTCAGCAGGCATTGCCGAGGCCACCTTCAAGATCAAGCGTGAGTTTGGCGACCCCGGCCCGGCAAGGTTTCTGATGATTGTGCAGGAACATGAAAACAATGTGTTTGATCAACACCTGCTTGAGCTGGCACTCCAGCGCAAAGGGATTGAGACGCAGCGCAGAACCTTTCGTGAACTTCATAATCAACTGAGCACGGGCGCTAACAACAGACTGCTCCTCGATGGTGTCGGCTCCCTCGATACCGTCTACCTGCGGGCCGGATACCAATATTCAGATTATGAGGCGACAGACCTCAAAGAGCAGAGATGTTGCCAGGCGCTGATGGCGACCCGTGTGGTGATTGAGCGACATAGAGTCGCCGTCAATGCCACGGTCGCCCAGCAATTGGCGACCAGCAAGCGAGTACAAATGCTGCTGTCACGTTTGGGAGAAGAGGGATTCGCTGCATTTGGCTTGACCCCGCAAGAGGCTGACACGGTAAGAGGCGTGTTGGGTGAAATGCATCCTGTGACCCCTGATAGCCTCCACTTTGTAAAAGCTGCGCCCTCCAATAGTTGGGTACTTAAAAACCAAGGAGAAGGAGGTGGGCATTGTCTGTTTGGGGCAGACATCCTGGCAAAATTAGAAACACTGGAGCCCCGGCAATATCAGGCTTGGTCACTAATGGGCCGATTACATCCCGTTCCCAGACCGATGTCAGCCTGGATAGTACGCAAAGGAGAGCTGCATCGGGTGACGGACTTGATCAGTGAACTAGGCATGTTCACCGTTCAGATAGATGGCAATCCTGGTTGCGCCGAGCAGAGCTTTGCTGGATACCTGATCCGTAGCAAATCAGCCGGATCGACAGAAGGGGGCGTTCATAGCGGGCAAGGCGTCCTTGATTCATTGGTATTCAGTGATTGATGAAGGGGCTGGGGGCGAACCATGAGATCGCGGCGTTAGCAAAAAACAAAAGATATGAGCATCTTTTGCGGACATGCCACGTCTTCTGGATAACACCGATGTTGATGGAGTCATTATGTTTCAGATTTTCACCGACCTAGCCAGCTGGCTGGTCTACGAGCAATTGGGCCTGAGCCCGCAAACCAAGCTGGGGGATGCGCTGCATTTCTTCGTGGAGGATGTGAGCAAGATCTTTGCCCTGCTGCTGGTCATGATTTACATCGTGGCCATGTTGCGGGCCTCCCTGAATGTTGAACGGGTGAGGGACTATTTGGCGGGCAAGCACAGAGGGTTGGGCTATCTTCTTGGCTCCGGCTTTGGTGCCATTACTCCCTTCTGCTCCTGTTCGAGTATCCCTGTGTTCCTCGGCTTCACCTCAGCCGGTATCCCGCTAGGGATTACCATGGCCTTTCTCATCACCTCACCGCTCATCAACGAAGTGGCCGTCTTGTTGCTGGTCAGTCTGCTGGGCTGGAAGTTCACCCTGATTTACGTGGTAGTTGGCATGGCGGTTGGCATGCTGGGTGGGGCGTTTTTGGACAAGATAAAGGCCGAGCGTTGGCTGGCTGATTTTGCCGCTGAGGCCCTCAAGCAGGGGCAGCATCAGCAAGGTGATATCGTCCAGCAGCATACCGATGCCCCGAGCCTCTCGCTGGCCAAGCGTCATGCCTTTGCTAAAGATGAAACCCTCACCATCTTCAAACGGGTATGGATCTGGGTCATTGTCGGTGTGGGGCTTGGTGCCGCGCTTCATGGCTTTGTGCCTGATGGCTGGATTGCCTCACATCTTGGAGCAGGCCAATGGTGGTCAGTGCCTGTGGCGGTTCTCATCGGCATTCCCCTCTACTCCAACGCCACCGCAGTGATCCCGGTGATGGAGAGCTTGATTGTCAATGGGCTGCCGATTGGGACGACACTGGCATTTTGTATGAGCACAGTAGCGGCCAGTTTTCCTGAATTTATTCTGCTCAAACAAGTGATGAAGTGGCAGTTACTGGGCACCTTGCTGCTGGTGCTACTGGTTTCCTTCACGTTGGTTGGGTGGGTGTTTAACTTCGTATCGCCGTTAATTTCTTGATGAGGAATATGAGATGAAAAATGTAAAAGTGCTCGGCATCGGCTGCGCCAACTGCAAGAACACTGTTCAACTTATCCAGCAGGTGGTGGATGAGCTTGGTGTGTCAATTCAGCTTGAGAAGGTGGAGTCATTGCCCGAGATAATGAAGTACAAGGTGATGTCTACGCCAGCAGTCGTCATCGATGACAAGGTAGTACATGCCGGTGGGATACCTGCCAGAGAGGCGGTGCAAAGCTGGTTCTGATACACGCAGGGGCAGGTTATCCCGCCCCTGCTACTAAATTACCTCAGCAACAGCAGAGAGGCTTTGGTCGTTTTCAGTATCCCCGCTGTCGTGCTTCCCACAATGAACTGCCTGATCCGTGAGTGACCGTAAGCCCCCATCACTATAAGGTTGCAACCCACCTCTACCGCATGCTGGCAAACCACTGGCACCACATCCCCTTGCAGCAGTATTGCTTCAACCCTGATACCAGCTCAAGACCTATTTGGCTTGTGCATGCGGGCGTTTGGGCTCGTCACTTGCTGACCATCACCCAGTCACATTCCAGCCCCTTGAGTTTCGGGCGGCATAGTGCATGAAAGCCCAACAGTACCACCACAATGGAATTCTTATGGGTGTGCATGGCGTTTTCGATAATTATCGTTCTGTCAGGTATAACTAAGGAAGGTGCGAATAAGTCATATGGCACGAGAGCATTTACTGGTAACCCATTGATATTAAATGACTAAAATTTTCATTTTTTGTTCTTGGGATACTTGTTCGCACTTTCCCTAGAGAAGCCGGGCGATTCATGCTGCATGAACCGAATCTCTATCTGAGCAGGCCAAAAATAGGGTATGTCCTGATCCAGTCATCCAGCTTTCCCCAAGCGCTCTTCAATAGGTTTATTACTAATTTGTAATTTTTGTGACAGCTTCATGTAATGACTCAGAGTTTATAGTTAGTCACGTAACTTGAGTCATAATTAAATGAGGTGGTTTATGAATATTAAAATTGGTGCATTAATGGCATGTACGCTGGTCGTCGGAAGCTTCTCCGCTTTTGCTCAGGCTCCGGTGCCTTATAACGTTCGTGCTGGGCACAACATTATATATATGGATTGGAGTGCCAACGCACTTAGTACCGACACTGTAAGTGTATCTACCCTGGATGACACTAAACTGGGTACTGTAATGGCTACTCCTGGGAAGACAAAGCAACTGCAACTCCCCATGGGCAAAAGTATCAACACAGTCAAAGTCAGCTACAACGGTGATGTCCATGTGATTGCACTTCAGCATGGAATGGGTAGTGGGCGAAACAGATAAAGCAAATAAAATCATGCGCTTAACGTAAGTTTGGCGCATTTCTTTCTACGCATTGAGAAAAATGACAGTATTGTAATTGTACATTGATTTCTATAATGAGCATCATCACACATCACAGCTGTGATGAAATGGAGGCGCTTATGAATGATGTTCATAGTAAAAATGGATTTAATCCTTCTATCTCAAGAAGAAAGTTTGTTCAAGGGATTGCTGCTGGCGGAGTTGTGGCATCGATTCCTATGTCAATTAACGCTAAAGAAGAACTGCCGCAAAAGGTTTACAGCTCAGTTTTAAGTGGAACAGTAATCGATCTGGTAGTTGAAGAAGTTGTTGTCAACTTTACTGGAAGTACAAGAATTGCCACGGTTGTCAATCGCTCCATACCTGCACCGACATTACGCTTAAAGGAAGGCGATGAGGTTACTCTTCGTGTTACCAATAAGCTCAGTGAGCCTACCTCTATTCATTGGCATGGTATAATACTCCCATTTGAAATGGATGGCGTACCTGGTATTAGTTTCAATGGTATTAAACCAGGAGAGACATTCACATATAAATTCACGTTGGAACAGTCCGGTACATATTGGTATCACTCTCACTCTGGTTCTCAAGAACAGACGGGAATGTATGGCGCTTTAATTATAGAGCCAAAAGAAGGCGAGATTATATCAGCCGATAGAGATTATGTTGTTCTCTTGTCAGACTGGACAGATGAGCACCCGATGCGAATTTTATCAAAATTGAAATCGCAAAGTGATTACTATAATTTTAATCAGCCTACAGCTATCGACTTCATTAACGATGTCAGCAACAGTGGATTAAAAGTTGCCTTCACCAAACGCCAGATGTGGAATGAAATGAGAATGAATTCTACAGATTTGGCTGACTTATCCTCCGCAACTTTAACCTATCTAATGAATGGGACAACCCCTAATGGAAATTGGACTGGTGTCTTTAATAAAGGTGAGAAAATCAGACTTAGATTTATAAATGGTGCTGGAGGGTCTTTTTACGATGTCAGAATTCCAGGCATAAAAATGACGGTTGTACAAACCGATGGTGTTGATATTGAACCTATAGACGTAGATGAGTTTCGTTTCGGCCCTGGTGAAACTTACGATGTCATTGTTCAACCCATCGATAACGCCCATACGATTTTCGCACAGTCGATGGATCGTACTGGTTTTGCCCGAGGTACGTTGTCGACGGCGATTGGCCTTTCAGCTCCGATTCCTACTGTAGACAAACCTGAGCCTCTTTCAATGGAAGATATGATGGGCTCCATGGACGGAATGGATCACGGCTCCATGGCAGGTATGGATCATGGCTCAATGCCTGGTATGGCATCAGGTGCAATGCCAGCGATGGATCATAGCTCTATGGCAGGTATGGATCATGGCTCAATGCCTGGCATGGCATCGGGGGCAATGCCAGCGATGGATCATAGCTCTATGGCAGGTATGGATCATGGCTCAATGCCTGGCATGGCATCGGGGGCAATGCCAACGATGGATCATAGCTCCATGGCTGGTATGGATCATGGTTCTATGGCTGGTATGAGTAATGCTACACCGCCAAGCAAGGTTAGGCATGCCAGTACAGAGTTTGGGCCCAGTGTTGATGCGAGGGTAGATACACCAAGACGCAATCTGAATGACCCTGGTGTAGGGCTACGTAATAATGGGAGAAGAGTGCTTACGTTAGCAGACCTGAAAACTAAAGGTGGGCCCATAGATCCAAGACCAGCAGAACGCGAAATTGAACTTCATTTGACTGGAAATATGGAACGCTATACATGGTCGTTTGATGGCGTTGAGTTCGGTAAATCAACACCAATTCATTTTAATTATGGAGAAAGAGTTAGAATTACTCTCCACAATGACACCATGATGACCCATCCCATGCATTTACATGGTATGTGGAGTGAACTTGAGAATGAAGATGGCTCCTTTTTGGCAAGAAAGCACACAATACCTGTGCAGCCAGCACAACGAATTAGTTTTCTTGTGACCGCTGATGCCATTGGCCGTTGGGCTTGGCACTGTCATATTATGTTCCATATGGATGCTGGAATGTTCCGTGAAGTAGTGGTTTCTTGAGGAAATAAATAATGCTAATTCAAAGTATAGTAAAAAATGGAATATGGTTGATCAGCCTTGGGTTATTTGCTTCTCTTTCTTTTTCTGAGGAGTCAAAAGATGCTGTTAGCGGCTATCACCCTGATTTAACCGCATCTGAGGATAGCGAACAAAGAAGCCCTGATGAATATTCTGATGGACTCACACTTAGTTCAGGCCCAAGCCTTTTTGAAGGCAGAGAGCAGCTTTCCTTAGCAGATGAACATACCTTTTCTTCTCTGTTAATTGACAGGCTTGAATATTCAAATGGACGAGAGGAAAATTATGCTTCCTACAAAGCCCTTGCTTGGGTAGGGAAAGACTATCAAAAAATATGGTTTAAATCTGAAGGTGAATATAAAAATTCATTACAGGATACAGAAAACCAAGTTCTTTATGGGTATGCTACATCTGCATACTGGGACATCCTTTTTGGAGCAAGATATGATACATATCAATCTAGAAGCGATAAAGGATGGCTTGCCCTTGGCCTACAAGGATTAGCGCCATATTGGTTTGAGGTTGACTCCTCTTTATTTGTAGATCAGCATGGTCTAATGCTTTTAAGCCTAGAGGCGGAATATGACCTCTTACTTACTCAGAAATTGATACTACAGCCCCAAGCTGCAATGAATATTTACAGTAAAGATAATGATGATATGTCTGTTGGGCGAGGTATCTCAGACATCAGCACTGGCTTGCGGTTACGTTATGAAATAAGTAGGCAGTTTGCTCCTTACATAGGCGTTGAATGGAAAACTCTCGCTGGCAATACATACGATCTAGCAAAAGATCATGGGGAGAGTACATCTGATACGAGATTTATTGCAGGTGCCAGATTCTGGTTCTGATTACATAAGGAAGGTAATGTATGAAATTCAAAATGATTACTGCTGCTGTGATAGTAATTTCTACGGGTGTGATGGCTTCTGAGCAAGGTCATGACATGAACTCAATGAAGAATGGCATGAACCATGACATGAGTTCAATGAAGGGGAATCCAGCTCCTATGGGGCATGACATGGGGAGTATGGCTGGTTCCCCTGGTGTTGCCAAAGATGTGTCTAGAACCATTGACGTATCTATGGATGACACCATGCGGTTTACACCGAAAACGATATCGGTCAAACAAGGTGAAACAATCCGATTCTTTATAAAGAATAATGGAAAACTACCACATGAGTTCGTTCTCGGAACAACCTCAGAGCTCAAAGAGCATGCGGGAATGATGCAACAAATGCAAGGTATGCAGATGAAACATAGCATGCCAAACATGATCTCTCTTGCACCCAGTCAGAAGAGTGCAGTGCTATGGAAATTTGATAAAGCAGGTACAGTATCATTTGCTTGTCTTGTACCTGGGCATATGGAGGCTGGAATGCTTGGTGAAGTGGTAGTGAAATAATCCACTTTTCAAACAAAAAAAGAGGGGGCTCCCCTCTTTTTTTATTTGATTTTTTGTGTTTTTAGTTAAAAAGTTTTGCCAATATCACAGTTTGATGATCTGCTGACACAAAAAGATCTAAATACCAATTAATGCTCGGCAGTATAACTATACTTAATATTAAGTAAAAAATACCGCATCACTCAGATAGTGTGACTTATTGGGTGAGTGAGTACAGGACGTGGTGCTGAGAGAAAATGAGTTGTCTACAGCATCTAATATTAATTGGAGGGATGTCAATGAATTCACATCACGAGCATAACCAATCTGATGAACCAGGTTTCTGGCGTTCTAGAACTGGGGTTGCTTTTATCATCATTGGTAGCGTTGCTGGCTACTTTTTGGTCACAGAACACTGGGCCCATTTCATGGGAGCCTTACCATATCTGCTTCTTCTCGCTTGCCCACTTATGCATGTATTCATGCATGGTGGACATGGTGGACATGGTGGACATGGTGGACATGGTGGACATGGTGATAACCATGAAAACGGCGATCATGGTAGTGATGAAAAAAAACAAAATATACAAAAGAGCTCACCCGACCAAAATGATAAATCTGATAAAGGAGAATCCTTATGAGTAACGATTTTTCATCCTATGGATTATGGTCGCTTGTGGTACTTAATTCAGTAGTGTTTATAATGTTTATATTTAGCTTTTTCAAACCTAAGTCGGCTAGGGATTGGCGTACATTTGGATCTATATCTGCATTTATTATTGCTTTGTTTACAGAGATGTATGGATTTCCATTGACAATATATTTCCTGTCTGGCTGGTTACAAAAAAAATATCCAGAGGTTGATCTGCTCTCTCATAACTCAGGGCATCTGTGGTACACGTTTATAGGGGGTAATGGTGACCCACATTTTAATATCTTGCATATCCTAAGCTATTTTGTAATTGGTGCCGGATTTTACTTGCTTTCTAGTGCTTGGCATGTGCTCTTTTTTTCTCAAAAAATGAATAAACTCGCTATAACTGGCCCCTATTCAAAGATTCGTCATCCGCAATATGTCGCGTTTGCTATGATTATGTTTGGCTTTCTATTGCAATGGCCAACTATATTGACCCTTCTCATGTTTCCTATTCTCTTGATTATGTATAAGCACCTCGCGCTCACAGAAGAGCGCGAGGTTAGGTCTATATTTGGAAAAGCATATGATGATTATGCAAATAAAACCCCGCGTTTTATACCTTCATGGAAAGTAAGGAGCTGAGTGATGAGAATTAAGAAAATTTATCCATCAGCAGTAAACGATGACTTTCATCGCCATGATGATATAGAGGAACCAACAGAATTAGGCTCGCAATACCACACCGATCCTGTTTGTGGTATGAAAATACATCACACTGAAAAATATGTTAAATATGATGGTGGGCTATATTATTTTTGTAGTGATAAGTGTTTTATTGCCTTTAATAAAAATCCAGAAACTTATGTAAGAACGGATGCGAAGCCTTCCGTATCTACCAGTGAATCTACTGCGCACCAAGCCCAGAAAGGCAGTGACAAAGAAGTCATATATATATGCCCAATGCATCCTGAAGTCAGAGTTAACAAGCCTGGTAATTGTCCTAAATGTGGTATGGCTCTTGAACCTGAAATGCCTCAGTTTGAAGATGAGGATAAAAGTGATTCTGAACTTTATATTTTCCAGTATCGGTTTTGGTTAACCTTGCCATTAACTATTGTTGTAACACTATTAGCAATGCTTGGTCATAAATTAGCATTTTTTAGCATGAATACTCAGAGTTGGGTTGAGCTGGTGCTATCCTTACCCGTAGTATTATGGGCTGCATCACCATTCTTTGAACGATGGTGGCAATCTATAGTAACTTTCAATCCTAATATGTGGACATTAATCGGAACTGGAACTGGTGCTGCATTTATTTATAGTATCATTGCCACAATATTACCAGATATATTCCCTGTGTCGTTTCAGTCAATGGGACGGGTTGCTGTCTATTTTGAAGCGGCAGATGTCATCATCTCACTGACGCTGCTAGGTCAAATCATGGAGTTAAAAGCTCGCTCAAAAACCTCTGAGGCGATTCGGTTGTTAATAGGACTAGCTCCAAAAACTGCCCGTATAATATATCCAGATAGAAGCGAACGAGATATTCCACTTTCCCAAGTTCAGGTGGGAGACATTTTACGTATCCGACCTGGTGAAAAAGTTCCTGTGGATGGGGTCGTTGTTGATGGTATCAGTACAATTGACGAGTCAATGCTGACAGGAGAGCCTATTCCGGTAAGTAAAAAACGAGGTGATAAAGTAATCGGAGCAACGTTGAATACAACAGGATCTCTTACCATGAGTTCAGAAAAAGTGGGTTCACAAACCATGCTGGCTCAAATCGTTAATATGGTTGTGCAAGCACAGCGTTCCAAGGCCCCAATGCAGGGAATGGCTGATAAAATAGCAGGTAATTTTGTTGTTGTTGTTGTACTCATTGCCATAACCACGTTCTTCACTTGGGGTTTTTTGGGGGCCACAACAGGCTGGCAGTATGGTTTACTGAATGCGGTTGCTGTATTAATAATTGCTTGTCCTTGTGCATTAGGCTTGGCAACACCGATGTCAATTATGGTAGCGACTGGTAAAGGTGCAACACAAGGAATATTATTTAGAGATGCAGCTGCGATAGAAAATTTCAGGAAGGTCGATATATTGATTGTCGATAAAACTGGTACGCTTACCGCAGGTCATCCTATATTTGAACAAGCCATATCAGTAAACGGCTTAGAAAATGATGAAATACTGAGATTAGCTGCCAGTTTAGATCAAGGAAGTGAGCACCCATTAGCACAAGCAATTGTCACAGCAGCGAAAGATAGATTCTTGACTCTACATCATGTCAGCGATTTTGAAACCATTCCAGGGAATGGTGTAAAAGGTATCGTAGCTGAAAAGTTCCTTTTACTGGGTAATGCATCTTTGATGGAGCAAGAGGGAATAAGTACACAGGCAGTGAAGGATGATGCAGATCGATTACGTCACGAAGGTGCTAGTGTGATGTTCCTGGCCGTAAATCTTACCATCGTTGGCTTGCTAGTCATAAGTGACCCAATAAAATCATCCACACAGGAAGCTTTGGATGCATTGAAAAAAAGTGGGGTAACTGTAATTATGGCTACTGGCGATAGTCTATCTACAGCTAGGGCTGTGGGGGGTAAGCTCGGTATTAGCGAAATATATGGCGATGTTAAACCTTCAGAGAAATTGGCTCTAGTCACCAAGTTTCAACAGATGGGGCATATTGTGGCGATGGCGGGAGATGGTATTAACGATGCCCCTGCATTAGCAAGATCTGATGTTGGTGTCGCTATGGGAACAGGTACTGATGTGGCAATTAGTAGCGCCTCCGTTACTTTAGTCAAAGGTGATTTACGAGGGATTGCATTAGCCAGAACATTATCAAACATAACGATAAAAAATATGAAACAAAATCTAGCGTTCGCTTTCATATATAATGTTTTTGGTATACCGCTTGCCGCAGGTGTATTCTATGCGTCTACGGGATTCCTGTTATCACCAATGGTCGCGGCGTTAGCTATGAGCTTAAGTTCAGTCTCGGTAATTTTGAACGCGCTGAGACTCCGTGGTATGAAGGTCACGAATGCTTGATCCTATCTGCGGAGGTTATATGTCCGCAGATGAGTCTAAATGTCACCTATCGACATTCCACGACCAAGTGGCCTTGCTAGTTAATTTTAAAACAAGGCTGCTTGCTCCCTGATCGTTTTCCTTACCCAACTGACTTACTGCCAAACGGGCATACTTAAGCCCATTATCCTGTTCATGACCTTTACCCCTGCTAGGATTTCCCCCGCCACCTGCGCATTGCCTGCCTGTAAGGAAGCCCCGTGCGTAGCTGTCACTTGGGGCTGGGGAAGTCATGACTTACTGGCTGATTTTGGCAACCATGCTCTTTAATAATGCTAGTGTCGTCCTACGTTAAATAGCTAAAAGCTATTTGGCTGGGAATAATATATAAAATGAAATATAATCACCACTTAATTTGTTCCATGCCTTCCCTCCATTAACTTCGGTTATCGATTTAACAATCGATAGACCCAACCCGACACTATCGTTATTGCTAGATCTTGATAAATCTGCCCTATAAAATCGATCAAACATTCTCAAGGATTCATCGTAAGATATATCTTTGCATTTGTTCTTTATTTCAATGATAGAATTATTTCCTTCATCGTTTGATATTGAGATGCTAATGGCAGAGTTGCTCTCTGAGTATTTTATTGCGTTAGATATCAGATTGGATATCGAACGACGAAACATTATTTTGTCAGCAAATATAAGCTTATTAGTATTTGCAACGTTAAACGTAAGGCTTTTTTCTTCTGCTAAATACATAAAGAAATCTAAAATAGAAGAAAGTTCATTCTCTGAATCTAAAAATTCTTTATTTGCAGAAATCAAACCTTTGTCTGACCTGGCAATCCACAGCATATCGCTAACCATCTTTGCCAAACGCTCAAGCTCTTCCAGAATTGAATATAGGAACTCTTTATATTCGGAGATGCTCCTGTCTTGATTTAACCCAACTTGAGCCTGCATGATTATATTGGTTAATGGGGTTCTTAGTTCATGCGCTACATCATCTGAAAAATCAGATAACTTAACGAAACTATTGTTTAGTTTAGATAGCATGGTATTGAATGAGTCAACCAACTCCCTTAACTCTCTCGGATATTGGTTGGGTTCTAATGTTGAGTTCAACTGTTCAGCCTGAATAGTCGACATATGTTTGCTTAATATATAAATAGGTTTGTGGCCTTGCCTTATACCCAAGTATGTAGACAATATTATGATCGCCCAAACACCAAAGACTATGATTAATAGCTGCATCCTAAAGTCAGACAAAAAATGAGAGTGAACACTTGAGTCTAAATAGAACACGACTGAATAGGAGTTATCATTTTTTTTAAAATTAATGTTTTTACTGAGATATTTATGTGGAGCGGAAGTGTCAGTTTCAGATACATGAATTAGTGTATTGCTGAACTTTCTCAAATTAAAGCTATCTCGTTCACTCCTATATATTTTTTTACCATCTTTTAATATCTCGATATAAAAATTAGAGTCAGGATTGATTGTATCCCAATTGATAATTCTTTGAACTGCATCTATGCGCTTTGAAAACTGCTCGATAATAATCGTTTTGTTATCTATCGTTTCATTATCAAGGTCTAAGAAATGATTTTTGATAGATGTCTCTACCAAAAATAACAAGGAAATCATACTGATCGTTATGGCGACAGAAACAAAAAGCATAGCACGTATAGTTATAGGCATGTTACTCTTCATCGCCAGCACCTTCTAATTTATATCCCATTCCTCGAATAGTATGAATTAATTTTATTTGATAATCATCATCAACCTTGGCTCTTAATCTTCTGATTGCAACATCTATTACATTTGTATCGCTGTCAAAATTCATATCCCATACCAAAGAGGCAATTAATGAGCGAGGTAATACTTCACCATGCCGCCGAGCTAATAACTCAAGTAATAGATATTCTTTAGGGGTGAGATGTATTTTTTTACCCGACCGCTTAACTGTTCTTGATTTGATGTTTATAATCAAATCTGAAATTGATATAACCTCTTCAATATGATTGTCTTTGGATCGCCTAAGAAGGTTTTTTATTCTGGCTAGTAGTTCAGTGAATGCAAATGGTTTTGAAAGATAATCATCAGCTCCAGACTCTAGCCCCTTTACTCTATCTCCGACACCATCTTTTGCCGTCAGGAACATGACAGGTACTTGAATGTTTATATTTCTAATTTCCTCAAGAAGCTGCCATCCGTTAATCCCAGGTAACATAATATCTAGTATTATTAAGTCAAATTCATGGCTAAGTATATAAAAGCGACCATCAATTCCATTTGTGGCGAGAGTAACAATGTAGCCTGACTCAGTGAGTCCTTTCTTTAAATACTCACCTATCTTTGGCTCATCTTCAACAACTAAAATATTCATTATGTTCTCCAATATGCAGTATTAAGATAGTCAGTAGTCTATGCTACTACATACACTAAAAAATAAAAAAAATCCAGCTGCATCAAGAGTTTCAATGAAGGTTATATCGAAATTATAAAATCTAGAATGATTATTTTTAATGTTTAAAAAACGGCCAGCATAAGCTGGCCGTTTTTTACATGTGGAAGATCTTAACGGTTACTACCGCTTCCCATACCATGCGAGAGAGAGACGTTATGAATGGTTCCTTTATAGTCCACGATAACTTCTTTAATATTTTTATCAGAAGGAAGTGTTAACTGCTTGGTCTTACCAGGGAGAGCCTTCACAACGCCCAGTTTCGTGCCATCGGGGGTGGATACGTCCACGGAGTCAGTAGGCAATGCAGATATTTTCCATTCTACATAGACTACTCCATGCCCTGCTCTAAGATCGAAAGGCATTGGGGCATTAGCGAAAGCCGCTGAACTACTAATCAACATGGTGAGCGCAGCTAAGATGGTCTTGATTTTCATTGGATTACCTCATTTCGTTGTTATTGCACGGTTATCGCTTATCACTATATACAATCAACATTACATGCTGCTGTCAGCAAGATTACATTACCGTAAGGATATAGATCTTTAAGAGGGCAAGTATGTATGATTCACCCTATTGGGGTATGAGAGATGATTTTACACCACCTGGTTTTCCATATTTTGAATATATCTTAAGGGGCATGGCATGATGAAATTTATTGCAATGTTGTTAGTTTTTGTCGCAGGAGGCGGTAGTGTCTACCTGCTCACAAATTTTAAAGATGTAAATACATTAAAGGAAAAACAACCTCTTTATTGGGTAAACCCGATGGATCCAGCTGATAAGAGACCTTCTCCAGCCAAGGACACAATGGGAATGGATTTCATTCCTGTTTATGAAGAGAAAGCTCAAGGTCAAGGGTCAGCTGGCACAGTTACAATATCACCGGAAATACAGCAGAATCTTGGTGTTCGTCTCGATCAAGTCAAACGAGCTCCTACTTATCAGGAAATTGATACTGTTGGATATGTTGGATATGATGAAGACCGTCTTGAAGCTATCAACTCACGTATGGCTGGCTGGGTACGAACCCTTGCAATTAAAAGTGAGGGGCAAAGGGTTACCAAAGGTAGTTTTATTTACGCATTATATGCCCCTGATTTAGTAAATGCGCAGCATGAATACTTGTTGGCCATGAATAGCAGTAACCCTTTGTTGATTCGAGCCGCAGAAGGGAAACTCAAGGCGCTACAAATTCCAAGTGATCAAATATCTATTTTAAAGCGAACTAGGAAAGTGCGTGAAACAATTAATTTCTATGCACCTAGTGATGGATATATTTCTGAGCTAAAAATTCGAGAGGGACAGTACGTAGAACCAGCTGAGGCGCTATTTAATATCAGCACATTACAACAAGTTTGGGTCAGTGCAGAAATTTTTGAGCGCCAAGCTACCGTATTGAAATTGGGAGATCCAGTTACCATGACTCTTGATTATGCGCCAAGCAGAACTTGGGTCGGGAAAGTTGATTATTTATATCCCACCCTAAACGCATCAACTAGAACGCTTAAGGTCAGGCTACGCTTTGATAATCCAGACGAGTTCCTTAAGCCGAATATGTTTGCTCAGATCAACATAAAAGCCGGTGGAACCGAGTCTAATCTTGTGGTGCCTAGTGAGGCTATTATTAGAACAGGAACGCAGAATCGAGTAGTGCTGTCATTAGGTGATGGGCGCTTCAAATCTGTTGAAGTCACTCTCGGTTCTCAGTTTAGGGAACATATCGTTGTTACATCTGGAGTTGAAGAAGGTGATGAGATAGTAAGGTCTGCTCAGTTTTTATTAGACTCTGAGTCAAGTATCAGTTCCGACTTCCAGCGCATGACTGCATTTCGTCCTGCTCAAGTCTGGGTCAATGCTGACATCGTTGATATTGGTCAGAATAGGCAGATCACAATTGCACACCAACAAGTACCAGAATGGCAATGGCCAGCAATGCGTATGAGCTTTGAACTTGATAAGAGTATTGCTCCTTCAAGTTTAAAGATGGGTCACTCCGTGAGTGTTTTGCTAAGGCAGGATGGGGAACGATACATTATAACTGGTATCAAGGAGCCGATTGCTAAAACAAATATTAAAAATTCAGATTCAAATAGTAGCAACGGGAAAGGTAAGGCTCCATCTGCTCCACAATTGGACCATTCCAAGCATGATATGGCCGAAATGGATGAGATAGGAGGTCAGAAATGATCACATCAATAATTCGATGGTCTATTGGCAATCGATTCCTTGTTCTTTTGTTAAGTGTGTTGCTCACTGCATGGGGAATATGGTCAGTCAAGCAAACTCCTGTTGATGCGCTGCCTGATTTGTCGGATGTTCAAGTTATTATCAAAACAAGTTATCCTGGGCAAGCACCACAAGTAGTTGAAGACCAAGTAACTTACCCATTAACCACCGCCATGCTTGCTGTTCCTGGTGCAACTACCGTCCGTGGTTATTCTTTCTTTGGTGATTCTTTCGTTTATGTTCTATTCGATGACAATACGGATTTGTATTGGGCGCGGGCGCGAGTTTTAGAATACTTGAGCCAAGTTGCTCCTAATTTACCATCTTCTGCGAGGCCCCAGCTTGGGCCTGATGCAACTGGTGTTGGTTGGGTCTATCAGTATGCACTGATCGATAGAACAGGTAAGCATGACTTAAGTGAATTAACCTCACTGCAAAACTGGTTTTTAAAGTATGAATTACAGACTGTAGAGGGGGTTTCTGAAGTCGCTACGGTTGGAGGAATGGTTCGTCAGTATCAGGTTCGTGTAGACCCCAATAAGCTGCGTGCATATGGTGTACCTTTGTCTTTAATTCAGACAGCAATAGAACAAGGTAACCAGGAAACAGGTGCTTCAGTTATCGAGATGGCCGAAGCTGAGTATATGGTTCGCTCCAATGGGTATTTGAAAAATGTCTCTGATCTAAAAAACATTCCATTAGGAACAAATGTACGTGGTGCTCCACTATTGCTAGGTGATGTAGCGGATGTGGTAACTGGCCCTCAAGTACGTCGAGGCATCGCAGAGCTCAATGGTGAAGGTGAAGTCGTTGGGGGCATTATCGTCATGCGTTATGGCGAAAATGCACAACACACTATTGATGGAGTTAAGACTCGTCTTGATGAATTAAAAAGTAGTCTACCAGATGGGGTTGAGATAATAACTGTATATGACCGCTCAGATCTAATCCAAAGAGCAATCGACAACCTTTCAGGGAAGTTACTGGAAGAGTTTATTGTTGTTGTATTAGTTTGTTTAGCATTTTTATTCCACCTACGGTCATCGTTAGTAGTGATTATCACCCTACCAATCGCAATTCTAGTTGCATTTATAATAATGAATATACAGGGTGTCAACGCCAACATAATGTCTTTGGGAGGGATAGCCATCGCAATTGGAGCAATGGTTGATGGTGCAATTGTAATGATTGAAAATGTCCATAAGCATATGGAACAGACACCCCTAACTAATGAAAACAGATGGAAGGTAATTGGAGAGGCCAGTGCAGAAGTCGGCCCTGCTATATTTTTCTCTCTATTAATTATTACCATGAGCTTTTTACCAGTATTTGCTCTTGAAGCACAAGAAGGGCGGATGTTTGCTCCGCTCGCATATACTAAGACTTATGCTATGGCCGCAGCTGCTGCACTTGCAATAACGTTAGTCCCTGTTGTAATGGGGTACTTTATTCGTGGTAAGGTACTTGCTGAACAAGCGAACCCAATTAATAGATGGCTAAGTCAGGGTTATATACCTTTGCTGAAATGCGTCTTAGCATGGCCGAAGGTGACTCTTACTTTAGCATTTATCGTGACCGTTGTTGGTTTCTTGCCTTTAAAATATTTAGGGTCTGAGTTTATTCCTCCACTTGATGAGGGGGATCTGATGTATATGCCGACAACGGCAACAAATATCTCGGTAGGGAAAACGCGAGAGATATTACAACAAACAGATAAGCTGATTAGAACTGTCCCTGAGGTAAAGAATGTATTCGGTAAGGCTGGCCGTGCGGATAGTGCAACAGATCCAGCTGATCTTGTTATGATGGAAACCACTATTCAGCTGAAGCCTCAATCAGAGTGGCGTCCTGGGATGACACCAGAGAAATTACGGGAAGAGCTAGACTCATTAATTCAATTTCCTGGTTTGACAAATGCGTGGGTCCCCCCAATCAAGACTCGAACAGATATGCTCGCAACAGGAATTAAAACACCTGTTGGGATCAAGATTGCTGGTCCAGATCTTAAAGTGATACAAAAAATAGGACAGCAACTTGAGAAAATTGTTGGCAGTGTAGAGGGGGCATCATCCGTGTATGCTGAGCGTGTCGCCGGTGGTCGTTATGTCAAAGTTGATATCGATAGACTGAAGGCTGCCCGATATGGACTCAATATTGCGGATGTTCAAGCAGTACTAGCAACGGCTGTGGGCGGCATGGATGTTGGACAGACGATAGAGGGGCGAGAGCGATATCCAATCAATATACGCTATCCACAAAGCTATCGCGACTCAGTCGCTAGTCTAGAGTTGCTTCCTTTGATCACTCCCAAAGGTGAACGAATTGCTCTAGCTGATGTTGCTCGAATTTATATTAGCGATGAAGCCCCAATGTTGCGAAGTGAAAATGCTAGGTTAAATGGTTGGGTATATGTTGATATTAGTAATAGAGATATTGGATCATTTGTCGCGGATGCAAAAAAAATGGTCGGAGAACAATTAGTTCTTCCTGCTGGGTACTCTATTACTTGGTCTGGTCAATACGAATATATGGAACGAGCTAAAGCTCGCCTTACCTATGTAGTCCCATTAACCGTTGCCATCATAGTTCTATTGCTTTACTTGGCGTTTCGGCGTGTTCAAGAAGTGCTTCTTATTCTTACGACCTTGCCTCTTGCTATAGTTGGTGGCATTTGGTACGTGTGGCTAGCTGGATTTAATATGTCAGTGGCCGTTGGAGTTGGATTCATAGCACTTGCAGGTGTCGCTGTAGAAACAGGTGTATTGATGTTGATCTATCTCAACCATGCTTGGGATGATCTCGTTAAGAACGATAAACTTGATAATGCAGGATTACATGGTGCCGTTATCCATGGAGCTGCAATGCGACTACGTCCTAAAATGATGACAGTGGTAACGATAATTGCTGGCCTATTACCTATCATGTGGAGTCATGGGACTGGCTCTGAGGTTATGCAACGAATAGCCGCGCCAATGATTGGTGGGATGGTAAGCGCACTCGTTTTAACTCTCTTAGTTCTACCTGCGGCATTTTACTTATGGCGTAGACGTACTCTGAAGAGCATCACTAATACTACAGGTGTTGATATGCCTGAATAACGGTTGGTGCACAGGCGGATGCATTATATGAATATGCATCCGCTACTTTCGTTTTCTTTATTTACAATCTGTTGGTATCTATCATGATGAACAAAATGTTTTTACCTATACTCGCTCTTCTTAGTAGTTACACGCATGCGGAGGGCTTGCTAGATATTTATAACTTGGCGAAGCAAAAGGATCCGCAACTTCTTGAGTCAAAGGCAATGCGTGACCAATCATTCGAAAAAATCAATGAAGAGCAAGCATCATTTCTACCAAAGATAAATCTTGGTCTTAGTGCTAACTATGTTGACGATAATCTGGATATGCAAACTGGGAGCGCAACGAATAGTGCAATCAATCTAGAGCAATCTCTCTACAACAGTGCTAATTGGATTAATCTTGATTTAGCTGCGAAGAATGCGACACTATCAGATGTTTCTTATGTTCTTGAGCATCAAAACTTAGTGCTTCGTACAATACAGACATATTTTAATGTTCTCCAGGCTGAAGATTCGCTGATTTATTCTCAGGCAACGAAAACGGCAATTCAGAGGCAGCTTGCTCAAACCCAGCAGCGTTTTGAGGTAGGTTTGGCCGCGATTACTGATGTACATGAGGCAGAGGCCGCCTTCGATCAGTCTTTTGCCGATGAGATCTATGCAGAGAACACGCTTGAAAATAGCTATGAGGCTCTACGTGAGTTAACTGGTCTTGAGCATAGAAAGCTTAATAAGCTTGATACAGAGCGTTTCAGTCCTCAAAAAACTTTATGGAAAATTGATAAGTGGACTGATGCAGCAATTGAAAAAAATTTGGCATTACATCAGGCTCGGATTAAAAAAGAACTTGCGAAGATGCAGATCGATTTATCTAAGTCAGGACATAAGCCATTAGTTGATCTTACTATGGGGTTATCTTCAACTTATAATAACTACAAAGATAATACAGTTAATACGGACGGTTATTCCAATCAAGGCGACATTGGTATTAAATTTTCATTGCCACTATATACAGGTGGTGCAACAGCATCACAAGTCAAACAATCTTCTTTTGACTATGTTGCTGCCAGTGAGCAGCTGGAGAAAAGTTATCGCTCGGTCATGAGTGCAGTTAAGTCTTCATATAACAATGTTAATGCAAGCATAGGATCCGTTCGAGCATACCAACAAGCTGTAGTTTCTGCTGAAAGTGCTTTAAAAGCGACCGAGGCAGGATATGAGGTTGGCACTAGGACTATCATTGATGTATTGGATGCTAATAGAAAATTGTATGATGCAAAGACAAAGTTAGCTATTTCTAGATATAGTTACATAGTCAACGTTGCCACATTGAAATTAAATTCAGGGTCTTTAGGTAAAAAAGAAATAATTGATATTGATAATGGTTTAGTTAATTTAAGGTAGTTGTGTGTAATCTATTTTTCAATAGGCATCAGTTTTGCACTGATGCCTTTCATTTAACCTAGGGAAGGTGCGAACAAGTCCCTGATATGAGATCATGTTTGTCATCTGGAGCCATGAAAAAGGGTTCATCATGAGTCATCAACTTACTGAAAAACGATAACCAACTGGCGATGTTATTCACGCTGGCCAACCTGTTTCGGGCGGACCAAATGATACGTCAGTGGGAGAGATCTCACTAAAAACTGGGAATAACGCCTTAAATGGCGAAGAAACGGTCTAAATAGGCTGATTCAAGGCATTTACGGGAGAAAAGATCGGTTCAAACTGAAAAAATGAAATGACTGAGTCAGCCGAGAAGAATTTCCCCGCTTATTCGCACCTTCCCTAGCAAAAACACCTTTTAAATTTCCGCCCTACAGGGCGAATATAACCACATCTTAACTGAGGTTACATTTCTGTTTTCTGTTTTCTGTTTTCTGTTTTCTGTTTTCTGTTTATATGAATCTAATTTATTACTGAGTGATGGAGCATTGATATCTTAAGCTAAGTTAAGGAACTTTAATTTATCAGTGCTCTTTAAATTTCATTTATTTAAAAAAATAGCTTATGGGGGGGGTAGTAAAACTGGTTTCTCTTCGCTGCGCAGCAGCGGAATGTTGAAATGGAAAAAATTAATTTATAGCTCTCATAATTAGTAAATGGACAATTTTCCGAATTTTTCAAGTGGGGGGATGTGAAAAAGTTTGAAAATAATTCTGTTTGGTGAAAATTTAGCCAATCTGGATGGTTTTATTCTCACCGCCCCCCGACTTATTGCTTATACGCAAACCCCATGCCTAATCCGTCCCACCAGATCGACAACAGCCAGAACCCCCATTTGTGTCGTCAATACCTCAGCTGGAGCTATGCCACCTAAGCCCCAGGCTGGGCGGCTTAACCATGAAATCGCTCTGGTGGTGTCGTGCTCATGGAGGGAGAGAACCGCATCTAGGGCCTGTACAACGCCGTATACCCTGGTGCCCTGCGAGATTGATAGGGGAGCCTCAATCCTCAGCTTGCGAGCAACAGTGCTCCGGCTAATGCCTGCTAAGCGGCATATCAAACCTGAGTCTGTGTTCATCAATTCAGCTAGTCGATGAATGATGCCAGGAGCTACGCCAGCCACGATCCATAGATGTGCCCCCAACGGGTCACTCGGTATGCCAAGAGAGTCAAATATTGTCTTAGTAGAGGCCGTAGCCTTACCTGGATGATAACTCGCATAGGACATGATGAAATCTCCCCTGAACCTACGATACCAGATTACCTTATCCTATCTGTTCCATGTGGCGATGGCGATGGGTCTGAGGACTTTGTTGGATGAGGCACAGGATACAGAGGTTGAAGCGCCCCATTCGGGCAATACCAACTTTTTCGTGAATCTCTGTGCATAATTCTATCTGGGGTCTTTATGAGACTTGAATTCTCATATATTTACTATGCTATAACCACTAGCTAGCCGAGAGAACATTCAGTGACCATCAATTTTGATTATCGTTGTGGCATCTTAGAGGCAGCCGACACAAAAACTGGCCGAGAATGGTGTTGGTATAAGGGTGATCCCGAGGTTACCAGAACTGAAAATGGCGAGTTATTGAGTTCGATAGGTGTTCCTATCGGCGCCACTGTTGTCGAAGTGAAAGCTCTCATTCGCATGGATACCAGAAAGTAACCAAAACAAGTTGCAATATATATAGTGTGTCCGCGTATGATAACTCCTATTCTCATCAGATTAGGAGCGTAGCATGCTCGTAAAAGAAATTGTGCCAACAGAGCAGGTCGTTGACATTCTCTGTGATGTCTGTGGTCGTAGTACAAAAACGAATTTTGGAACCAATCAATACGGCTCGTTATCGGCGGATTTTGGCTATGGTTCCCGTCACGATGGTGAACGTTATAAGGTGCATCTGTGTGAAATGTGCTTTTTCGGTACACTCGCAACAGTGAGGGAGATGCATCGCGGGGAACATATGTTTGACGATGACTATGAGGCTGCAAACCCAGACACATTTGGGCGTGATTATTCTAATAGGGAAATAATATGAGTAATATGCTCCCATACTCTAGTTTGTGTGGAGATAAAAATCTCTTATCATCGACTCATTCTGTGAGCCAATGATACTTTTCAATCGGCTCATTTCGTGAGCCAATGATACTTTTCAATCGGCTCATTTCGTGAGCCGAACAAGATCCTTCATCGGCTCATCTGGTGAGATGGTCTCAACGCTCACTACCACCTAGATTTAATTTTTGGCTACATAGTTTCATAGCAGATTGGAGCTAGGCTATTAAATAGATTCAAGCGCAATTTAGCTCACGATTTTTGAATGATGCTATTTCCAAACTATCTTGGTGCAAAAAACAGTGGAGCTGATGCTGAGATTGAGAGATAATTTTCATGATATAAAAATGTGATACATGAGGCTATCAATGAACGATTTTTTGAAAACACTGATGAATATTCGTAGTCTGCGAGCTGTACTGCGTGAGTTGTCTTATGAGCAGTTGGTCGAGGCTAAAGACAAATTTGACGAAATCTATGCCGAACGTGAGCAGCAAGAGAGCAAATTGAGAGAAGAGTCAGCTGAACGCCTGCAAAAACTGGCTGAGTTTACCGAGCTGCTGAAACAAGCGGGCATAGATCCGAGTGAGCTGGTTGGCACTGCGGCTCCAGCGAAAGCTGATGGTTCAGCCAACAAAGCCAAACGCGCTCCCCGTCCTGCAAAATACAAGTACACCGAAGGCGGTCAGGAGAAGACATGGACTGGCCAGGGGCGCATGCCCAAGGCCATTGCAGACGCTGTTGCGGCTGGAAAAGCACTGGATGACTTCTTGATCTAATGCTGAGAGCCCATGCCTGCTCGGCGTGGGCCTTTAATTCTATCTGTAGTAGGAGCACCGTATGGGGAGGACATTGGAGGATATGATTTCATCCGAATCACCCGAGGTTGTCCAGAGAGCCAAGGCGCTGGCCGAAGAGCAACTGGTACGTCTCAGTGTGACCAAACTGCTTTCAAATCTCGGGCCTGGTGATGTTCCTGCAATAGATCCCGATGTTCTCGATAGTTTGTTATCACTCAACAGATTAGTTGAGAGCCATGACTGTCGGTTAAGTCTATTCGTTCATATGCCTGACGGCACACATCATGGCGTCAACATTTAACTAAATAGCGTCATTTGTACACCAATCGCAGCTCTCATCTACCAGATGAAATTAACGCCCCATGGCGATGCTTTTTCAAACTCCCTCGGTGTGCAAGCAGATCTGATAGCGTGTATTGCGTCCGCCACCAGGTAATTTCTCAATGCATCCCCTCTCCACCAGTTCAGCCAGATGGCGTGTGGCAGTCGCCTTGCTGACTCCGGCGACTTTTTGATATTGACTGGCACTGATGCCATTTTCAAAACCCTGTTCGCCGCCATCCAGTAAACGATTCAGCACTTTGGTTTGCTCTGGACTCAGACTGTCATGACAGTGCCGCAACCAAAAATGAGCCTTGGCAAGAGAACGAGCAATAACCTGTAATGCCAGCTCTATGGAGTAATCCAGTGTGTCGAGGAACCAACATAGCCAGGAGGTAATATCCAGCGTGCCCTTCTGTGTTGACTCCAGTGCCCAATAGTAGTCAGCCCGCCGTTCTAGAATAGCAACTGACATGGCATACAAACGGATGCTGTGGCTGTCAGCCTGTGACAGCGCGAGATCGGTCAATGCCCGCGTGAGCCGCCCATTGCCATCATCAACGGGATGCAGGGTCACGAACCAGAAATGACAGATCGCCGCACGAAGCAGTGGATCCATCGTGGGGTCATGCTGAGTCTGGTTAAACCAGGGGATGAACTCGGCCAGTTGATCGTCCAGAGTTGCTCTGGGCGGTGCCTCAAAATGCACGGTAGGGCGATCAACACGCCCAGAGACAACCAGCATCGGCTCATCTCCTCGCAACTGCCCTACGTTCATTGGCTGTACCGACCATTCGTTGACAGGGAACAGCCAACGATGCCATTGGTAAAGTCGTTCAATTGTCAGTGGTTGTTCATGGTTGTCGATGGCATCCAGCATCATGGCCGCGAGCCCCTCTGAGCGCTCTGATACTGGATAGGACTGAGTTTGTGAGCTCCCTAACCGCCTAGCCAGGGAAGATCGCACGGATTGGGCATTGAGACGTTCGCCTTCGATAGCGGATGAGGAGATGATGTTAGCCAGTAACGTATCCAACGTTTGGTCGGAGTTCCCCAATCTGGAATGACTACCTATTAGCATTCCCAGCCTGCGTTGAGCATGCCGTAATCTGGGCAATATCTCGCTATCCCGCCAACGAA
>Ga0209914_1001428_pt1 | contig 24269 bp, 20 predicted proteins | sample ThiBiot_500_plan_FD_183949 | JGI IMG/M metagenome (GOLD analysis project Ga0209914, IMG submission 183949) | Wastewater bioreactor microbial communities from Cape Town, South Africa - Thiocy_cont_500_plan (SPAdes) | ecosystem: Engineered > Bioreactor > Thiocyanate-remediating > Anaerobic-Aerobic...
CACCGGCCACGGCCCCGCCCACCCCGCGACGGTACGCGCCCCGCCCCCGTCCACGACCAGCCGGTGCGGGGGCGCCGAGAGCCGGTCGGGTTCCACGAGCCGCACCGGAGCGCCGTCGGCGTCGAGGAGCTCGGCGGGCAGCGGCTGCGGGGGCACGGTGGCCGGCGAGGGCGCCGGCAGCCGCCCCGGCCACGACGGCGGGGTCTCGCGCACCGTTCCGGTGCGGGTCGAGCCGCGGGTGGGGACCCGACGCCGGGCCGTGGAGCGCGGCGGGGCGGGTCGCTTCCTCCGACCGACGAGGCTGTCGGGGCCGGCGCCGACCAGCCGGGCCGCGGTGAACGGGGGCGGCCCGGACCCGGGGGTCACCGGTCCCGGCTCGGCGCGGTCCAGGGCTGCGCGGTCCAGGGCTGCGCGGTCCAGGGCTGCGCGGTCCAGGGCTGCGGGGTCCGGAGCCGGCCCCGTGATCGTCGGCTGGGGACCTTCGGCCGCAGTATCGACGGCTCCCGATCCCGAAGCGCTGATCACGGCCTCGGGGTGCGGGGCCTCCTCCTCGATCAGCGCCCGGGGACCCGCGGCCGCGGTATCGGCAGCTCCGCGTCCCGAAGCGTCGATCACGGCCCCGGGGTGCCGGACCCCTTCCGTGATCAGCGTCCGGGGACCATCGACCGCGGTATCGACGGTTCCCCGTCCCGAACCGTCGATCACGGTCTCGGGGTCGAGCCGGTAGCCCTCCATGATCGGCGTCCGGGGACCGGCGGCGGTGCTCCCCGCCCCTCCCGGTCCCGAGGCGTCGATCACCACGTCGTCCTCCCGCGCGTCGCCCCAGGGCACCAACCGCACCTGCTCGCCGGGGTCCCGGCCGCCGGTCAGCACCGCGGTGACCACCGCATCGGGCCCCAGCAGCGCCTGCACCCGCACCAGTGCGCGCCCGGCCCGCTCGTCGGCCTCCCCGACCTCGCCCCACAGCCCCAGCTGCAGCGCGCCCGCAGTGACCGTCTCCTCCGGCACGAGCCACAGCCGGTCCACCGCCCCGGCGTTCCCGCGGGCCAGCCAGGAGTCGAGCTGCCAGCGGACGCGGTCGACGGTGCCGGACGGGGTGAGCGGCTCGGCACAGCGCCAGACCCGGTGCAGCTCCTCCCCCGCCACCGTCCGCGCAGCCACCCCGAGCCGGGTGCACGACAGACCGTGGCCGGCGAGGGTGCGGTGCAGCCGCTCGGCCAGGCCGCGGGCGGCGAACGCGGCGGCGTCGACGCGGTCGACGGGAGGGTCCAGCTCGATCTCGACGGTCAGCTCCTCCGGCGGGCGGCGGCGCACCGGCGGGCGGGGGTCGAGCCCCCGGGCGAGCCGGTGGCACAGCACCGCGTCGGCCCCGAACCGCGTGGCGACGTCCTCGGCGTCGAGGCCCGCGAACGCGCCCAGGCTGCGCAGCCCGAGCCGGTCCAGCAGCCCGACGAGCTCGGAGCGGTCGACGTCGGGCTCGCGGTCGAGCTCCGCCACCCCGAGCGGGGCGAGGAACGCGGGAGTGTCGCCCGGGGCCACCGTCAGCCCCCGCCGGGCCGCGAGCACCGCGGCGAACAGGCCGTCGGCGAACCCGGCCTGGCACTCCACACCGGTGCGGGCGGCGATCTGGTCCACCAGCCGCTCGGCCGCGGACAACTCCCCGCCGAAGTACCCGACGGGCCCGCGCGCGGCGAGCACCACGAGCCCGGGCCGCACCACCTCCACCCCCGGCGCCAGCTCCTCGACGGCGAGCACCACCGGCTCGAACGCGCGGGCGTCCCGGTCGGGATCGGGAGCGAGCACGGCGAGGTCCGGGCAGCGGGCCTGGGCCTCCCGGCGCCGCAGCCCGCGCCGGATCCCCTGGGCCCGCGCCACCGCCGAGCACGCCAGCACCCGGTTGGCGACGAAAACCGCGGCCGGCCGGTGCGTCGGCACGTGCGCGTCCCGGGCCGCGGCGGTGACGGGCCAGTCGGGCGACCACAGCGCCAGCACCCGGGCGCTCACCGCGGACCACCCAGCCCGGCGCCGTCGCGAGATCGGCGTCTGCGGTGCGGGGGCTGCACCGGTGCAGCCCCCGCACCGCAACCCGCGATCTCGCCCACCGGATCGGGCCGACGACGGCCACAGCTCGCCAGTGGACCCCGCTGATCACGGGCAGATGGCGGCCCGCCGACCTCCCTCGGCCACCATCTGGCCGTGATCAGCGTCGCCGGGGCCGGGCGTGGGCGTCGCCGGCCAGGGCGGCCCATCACCAGGACCCGACTCGGACTCGACCGCCGCTGCCGCAGCCCCCGCTCACCCCGCCGCCCGGGCCGGAAGGTGCGTGACGGCATCCGGCTCGCCCGCTGTGCCGACGACACCGCCCGGGGCCGGCAGCAGCAGGTGCGCACGCCGTCCACCGGGAGCCACCCCCCGCCCACGCAGCTGCACCCGGGCCCGCCGCTCGCACAGCCGGCCGCTCCCCGCCCCGATGCCCCGCCACTGCACGTCGGCGCAGCCCAGCTCCACGTCGGCATCCGGCCACGGACCCAGCGCCAGCAGCACCGCGCCACGCTGGCGGGCGCGGGCCGCGAGCCGCTGGCGGTCGGCCGCCCGCACCCCGGCCCGCGCGGCCCCCGCGACGGCGACGACGTCCAGGCCGTCGAGCAGCGCGGACGTGACGGCCAGCAGGTCGGCGCCCGGGTGGGGCACCAGCGCCAGCCGGTCGAGCCGGATGCCCGCCTCGGCCGCGGCCACCAGCCCGAGCTCCGGGCGGCCGACCACCCCCGTCCAGGCCCCGCCCGCGGACGCCTCGGCGAGGAGCGCCAGCAGCAGCGAGGTGGACCCCGGACCACCGGACACCGACACGGTGGACCCCCGGCGCAGACCACCGGCCGGCAGCAGCCGGGCCAGCGGCGCGGCCACCGGCAGCACGCGCCCGTCGGCCTCCGGAGCCGCGACGGGCCGCACGCTCGCCGCCCGGTTCTCCATGCCCCGCAGCAGGCTGCGGGCCAGCTCCAGCCTCCGCTCGTGCACACTGCTGACTGCCACATCGACTGCGGCCTCGGCCACGGCATGCCTCCCCGGCATTCGTGCCGAGGGGAAGTCGGCGATCTCGAACGTGTGTTCGAACTCTAACCGGCGAGAGCCTTGGCCTCAACCCCCCGTCCGAGCGACATCGAACGTCAGTTCGATCTGTGCACAGATCCATCCACACCTGTGGACAACTGGCTGGACACGGATGTCGCTCACCCCCGGCCGCTACGAGCCCGTGTTGGTGCCGTGCGGGTCGACACACCCCGGGTGGGTGAAGTAGCTGGGACCGTCCTCATCGGCCGTACACACTGGGCCACATGCTCGTTGCGGTCGTTCCCGCGCACGATGAGGAGCGCACCCTTCCGGAGTCCCTGAGGTCACTGCGTGTGCAGTCCCCGGCGCCCGACCGGGTCGTGGTGGTGGCCGACAACTGCACCGACGGCACCGCCGCCGTGGCCGCCGCGCTCGGTGCGGAGGTCGTCACGACCGCGGCCAACACCGGGCGCAAGGCCGGGGCGCTCAACCAGGCCCTGGACGTCCTGCTGCCGTCCCTCGCCGACGACGACCAGGTGCTCGTCATGGACGCCGACTCGGCGATCGTGCCCGGGTTCCTCGCCGCCGCGACGGCGTGGTTGCGCGACCACCCCGGCACCGGGGCGGTCGGCGGCGTGTTCACCGGCCGGGCGGGCGGCGGACTGGTGGGCGCGTTGCAGCGCAACGAGTACGCCCGCTACGCCCGCGAGGTGGACCGCCGCCGGGGCCAGGCAATGGTGCTCACCGGTACCGCCACGCTGTTCCGGGTGGCGGTGCTGCGCGAGATCGCCGCGGCGCGCGGCCGCGTCCTGCCCGGCCGGCCGGGATCGGTCTACGACACGCTCGCGCTCACCGAGGACAACGAGATCACCCTCGCGGTGAAGTCCCTCGGCCACGCCGCGGTCTCCCCGCGCGAGTGCGGCGTGCTGACCGAGATCATGTCGACCTGGCGCGACCTGTGGCACCAGCGGCTGCGCTGGCAGCGCGGCGCGTTGGAGAACCTCCGCGCCTACGGGTTGACCCGCGTGACGCTCCCCTACGCCGCGAAGCAGATCGCGATGTACCTCGGCATCGTCGCGGTCGCCCTGTTCCTGCTGGCCACGGTCCTGTTCGCCGCGCACGGGGAGCTGGGGCCGCCCCGCGGCTTCTGGCTCGCCGTCACCGGGCTGTTCGTGGTCGAGCGGGCGTGGACGGTGCGCACCCGGGGCCCGCGCGCCATGCTGCTGGCCGCACCGATCGTCGTCGAGTTCGGCTACGACCTGTTCCAGCAGGCCGTGTTCCTGCGCGCCGCCGCCGACACCCTCGGCCGCCGCGCCGTGCACTGGCACCACGCGACGTCCCTGCGGGCGGCCTGATCCGTGTACGGCAAGCTCGGCTCCACCGCGTTCCTCGCCACGCCCGCGGGCGCGCTGGCCTGCACCGGGCTGGACGCGCTCTGGTACGTGGTGGCCGGCTTCACGCTGGTGGCGGCCGGTTTCGCGGTGGGGCGTCTGCTGCCCCGCCGCCGCAAGTGATCCGCAACTCGGTCGCCCGAAACCGCCGACTCGCGGGGCCGGGTCAGTGGGCGAAGTGGCGGGTCCCCGTGTGGTACATCGTGACGCCCGCCTTCGCCGCCGCCTCCGTCGACTCGGCGTCGCGGACCGAACCACCCGGCTGCACGACGGCCGTCACGCCGGCGTCGATCAGCACCTGGAGACCGTCGGCGAACGGGAAGAACGCGTCGGACGCCGCCACCGAGCCGCGAGCGCGGTCACCCGCGCGGGCGACCGCGAGCTGCGCGGCGTCCACCCGGTTGACCTGGCCCATCCCGACGCCGACGGCGGCGAGGTCCGACGCCAGCAGGATCGCGTTGGACTTCACCGCGCGGCAGGCCCGCCAGGCGAACGCGAGGTCGGCGAGCACCTCCTCCGAGGCGGGCTCGCCGGTGGCCAGCGTCCAGTTCGCGGAGTCGTCGCCGGGGGCGTCGATCGCGTCGCGCTGCTGCAGGAGCACCCCGCCGGAGATCGGCCGCATCTCGACCCCGCCCTGCCGGCCCGGCGTGGTCAGCCGCAGCACGCGCACGTTCTTCTTGCGCGCCAGGATCTCCAGCGCCCCGTCGGCGTAGGACGGGGCGAGCACGACCTCCGTGAAGATCTCGGCGACCTGCTCGGCCATCGCGACGCTGACCTCGGCGTTGGCCGCGATCACCCCGCCGAACGCGCTGACGGGGTCGGTGGCGTGGGCCTTGCGGTGGGCGTCGGCGATGTCGGTGCCGATGGCGATGCCGCACGGGTTGGCGTGCTTGATGACCGCGACGGTCGGGGCGTCACCGTGGTCGTGCGCGGCCCGCCAGGCGGCGTCGGAGTCGACGTAGTTGTTGTAGGACATGGCCTTGCCGTGCAGCTGCTCGGCGTCGGCGAGGCCGCCCGCACCCGAGACGTAGAGCGCGGCGGCCTGGTGCGGGTTCTCGCCGTAGCGCAGGGTGGCGCTGCGCTCCCAGCTGCCGCCGACCCAGGCGGGGAACAGCCCGCCGTCGGGGTCCGGCGCGAGCACGTTGCCCATCCACGACGCGACGGCCACGTCGTAGGAGGCGGTGTGGCGGAACGCGTCGGCGGCCAGCAGTCGGCGGTCCGCCAGCTCGAAGCCGCCGTTCTTGATCTGCTCGAGCACCCACCCGTAGCGCTGCGGATCGACGACGACGGCCACGCTGTCGTGGTTCTTCGCCGACGCGCGGACCATCGCGGGCCCGCCGATGTCGATCTGCTCGACGCACTCGTCGGGGGCGGCGCCGGACGCGACCGTCTCGGTGAACGGGTAGAGGTTGCTCACCAGCAGGTCGAACGGCGCGATCCCGAGCTGCTCGAGCTGCGCGAGGTGCTCGGGCTTGCGGGTGTCGGCCAGCAGGCCGGCGTGCACGCGGGGGTGCAGGGTCTTGACGCGGCCGTCGAGGCACTCGGGGAAACCGGTGAGCTCCTCCACCGGTGTGACGGGCACCCCGGCGTCGGCGATGCGCTGCGCGGTGGAACCGGTGGAGACGATCTCGACGCCCAGCGCGTGCAGCCCCGTGGCCAGCTCCAGCAGCCCGGCCTTGTCGTAGACGCTGATCAGGGCCCTCTTGACGGGCCTGCGCGCGGATTCGGCTGAGCTCACGGGATGGTCACCTCTCGTCCGGTCACGGTGGCCCCTTGCCGGGCCAGCGCGGCGACGGTGCCCACGAGCAACCGTCGCTCCTCGATCTTGATGCGTTCGTGCAGCGACGCGACGGTGTCGCCGGGCTCGACCGGCACGGCGGCCTGCGCCAGCACCGGGCCGGTGTCCATGCCCTCGTCGACGAGGTGGACGGTGGCCCCGGTGACCTTGACGCCGTAGGCCAGCGCGTCGGCGACGCCGTGGGTGCCGGGGAACGACGGCAGCAGCGCCGGGTGCGTGTTGATCATCGGGGCACCGGCGCCCGCGAGGAAGCCGGGCCCCAGGATCTTCATGAAGCCCGCGCTCACGACGAGGTCGGGGCGGTGCTCGGCGACGGCCTTGGCCAGCGCGGCGTCCCAGGCGGCCCGGTCGGCGTGGTCGCGGACGCGGACGGTGAACGCGGGGATGCCGGCGCGCTCGGCCCGGGCGAGGCCCTCGATGTCGCCCCGGTCGGCCCCGACGGCCACGACCTGCGCCGGCAGGTCCGGTGCGTCCAGCAGGGCCTGCAGCAGGGTGCCCGACCCGGACACCAGCACCACGACGCGGGCCGGGACGGGGATCTCGACCCGGTAGGGCGGACGCGGCGGCGCGGACAAGCGGGCTCCTCGACGAACGGGGGCTGGCGAACAGGGCCTGGCGGATGGGGCTGCGGGATGTGCCCTCAGCCTAGGCCGCGGCGCAGGTCACACGCCGGTCGGCTCACCCCTCGGCCGCCTCCCGGGCGGCCTGGCGGGCCCGCATCGCCACGAGCTCGGCGACCGTCCGCGGCGCCGGCTCACCCTCCCCGGCCCCCCACGACCGGCTCCCGTTCGCCTCCTCGGGCGCGTCGCCGACGGTCTCGTCCGCGGCCGGCGTCCGTTCCGGCCCGTCGGCGGCCGGGGGGGCGTCCGCCCCGGCATCGACGGTGTGGTCACCGCCGGCCGGGCCGTCCGCCCGGTCGCGCTCGCCGAGGTCGTGCAGACGGTCCGCCGGTGCTCCGGCCCTGTCCCGGCCGGCCCCGTGCCGGCCGACCCCGTCCCGGCCGACCCCGTCGTGATCGGCCACGTCGCGATCAACACCGTCACGGCCAGCCCCGGCACGATCGATCCCGTCGCGGCCGGCTCCGTCGCGGCCGGCCGCATCACGGTCTGCCCCGTCGCCGGTCACCTTCCGGTCGTCGACCAGGTCATCGGCGCGGTCCACACCGCCGTCGCCTGCGGCTGTGACCTCATCGCCGGCGTCCTGGTCGGCGGCGTCCACGTCGACCGCGTCCTGCTCGACTGCGTCCTGCTCGACTGCGTCCTGCTCGACTGCGTCCTGCTCGACCACGTCCTGCTCGGCCACGTCCTGCTCGGCCACGTCCTGCTCGGCCACGTCCTGCTCGGCCACGTCCTGCTCGGCCACGTCCTGCTCGGCCACGTCCTGCTCGGCCACGTCCTGCTCGGCGGGACGCCCGTCGTGCCGGCCGGCTCCACCACCCGACGCCGCCCGTCGCCGGACGCGGGCCGCGCGGGCCCTCGCCGCGGCCGACCGCTCCGGGCCGTCGTCCGCAGCCTCGGCCTCCTCCGCCGCATCGTCGAGAGCGTCGGCGTCGGCGTCGGCGTCGGGGGCGCCGTGGCGCTGGACCGCCACCACGATCAACGCCGGAACGCCGACGAGCAGGAGCGTCGCCGGGATCACGAGCCCGGCCGGCACCCGGATCGGGTCGAACACACCGGCAGCCAGGTGCCCCCCGGCGAGCACGGCCAACAGCCCCAGCGCCAGCGCGGACAGCACCGCGGCGGCGACGGCGGCGGCCAGCTGCGCCGGGCCCTCCACCGAACGGCGGCAGACGAGACCCGCCAGGACGCCCGCGCCGATCGGCACCGCCAGCACGGCGAGAGCCCACACCGGCGGCGTCGTGGTGGGCAGGGCCGCGAGCAGCGGGATGTGCGAGGCCGCACCGCCCGGGTAGGCGGCGAACGGCGACGCCGTGGCCGTCCCGACGGCCACGCCCGGGCCCAGCACCCAGGCGGCTCCGGCGATCACGGCGTTCGGCAGGTAGGCGAGCATCAGCAGCGTCAGGCCCAGACCGGCGCCGACCCCCGGAGCGAGCTGCCGGTACGCCTCGGCGACCGACGGCGCGCTCACCACGAGTGCCGCGAGCAGCGCGAGGGCACCGGCCGCCAGCACGGCCACGAGGGCGACACCGGCGGCCCGCAACCCCGCCGAGGCCCACCCGGGGACCCGCTCGGTCCACTCGGCGGGCAGCCCGCACGTCCGGGCGACCCCGAACGCGGCCGCCACCCCGGCCACGAGCCCGCCGCCGATCATGGCCGCCCACGGGGCGGCGCTCACCTCGGCGGCCGAGGGCAGTAGCGCACTCCCGAGTACGGCGACCGCCGCGTGCGCACCCGCGACCGAGGCCAGCACGGCCCCGGCGTCGGCGCGGAAGCGGCAGCCCAGGCGGCGCACCGCCCAGACCGACCCGGCCACCACCACCGCGATCACGACACCGGTCGGCAGCAACGGCAGGACGCTGAGGGGCTGCCCCTGCAGGACCAGCGGGATCTGGTGCGCCGCGAGCCACAGCGGGATCGCGGCGGCGAAGGCGCCGTCGATCGACAGACCCCCGCCGGCGGTGACGACGACGAGCGCCGCCGCCGGGACCAGCAGCGCGTAGCTGACCAGGACGGTGCCCATCGCCCCGGCGAGCAGGATCCGCAGCCGGTCGAGGCCCTCGACCGGCGTCACCGCGGGGGCGTCGTCGGGGCCGGCGACGCCCCCGTCACCGTCCGCCCGTCCTTCGAGGGTGCTGGTCATCGTTCCAGGGTCGCAGCGCGGGGCGCCGCGACCGGGCAGCCACGCCGATCGGTCTCTAGTTCTTCCTGCTGTCGTCCGACGGCAGGAACCGCGTGGTGCCGTTCTCGTCGGAGCCGGGCTGCTCGTGGCGTCCCTCGCCGGTGGGTGAGGTGGCCTCGCCGGGACGGATCGCACTGGTCACGTCGGACCCGGCGGGTGCCGGCGACGCCGGGGGCGTCCCGACCGGCGTCGAGACGGTGGCGTCGGAACCGCCGCCGTACCAGGGCGCGGCGGGCTGGGCCGGGGACTCGGGCGCCTGGGAGGCCCAGGCCGGCTGCTCCGGCGCGGACGGGTTCTGCTGGCCGTAGCCACCGGTCTGGCCGAAGGCCGGGGCCTGTCCGTAGGCCGGCGGCTGCGAGCCGTACTGCGGGGCCCCGTAACCAGGCTGGCCGTACCCGGGCTGTGCCCCCGGCTGGCCGTACCCGGGCTGCCCGTATCCGGGCTGGCCGCCCTGCTGCGGGTAGCCCGGCCCGTAACCGGGCTGGCCCCCCTGCTGCGGATAGCCGTGGGGATAGCCGGGGAACTGCTGCTGCCCGTGGTCGGGGGCCTTGGGGCGCGGTGCGGGCGCGGTGAGGATGCCGGCGTCCATCAGCACGGCGCCGACGGCGGCCACGGCCTCGAGGAACGCGACCACGAGCGCGATGACCACCGTGGTGGACGCCCCGCCGCCGGCCACGGCCTGCAGCAGGATCAGCATGCCGACGGTGACGGCCACCGCCCCCGGCAGCAGCACCTTCCCGACCTTCGGCAGGACCGAGGCCCCGACGAGGAGCCCGCCGCCGACGAGCAGCGGTCCGAGCAGGGTGGTGGTGAGCCCGAACTGGGCGAAGAACCCGAGCAGGTAGACGACGACGCCGAGGCCGGCTGCGCCGAGCGCCAGCAGCCGCACCTGCCCCAGGACCGGCTGGGTGTCGGACGAGGCCGTGGACGCCGTGGACTCGGCGGCCGGAGGTGTGGGTTGCTGCGACATGACAGGAGACTCCCTAGGGTGGCGGACCCCCGCGGCCCACCGTGAGGCGGTACCGACGGTAGACCAGGCCCCTGAGAGCGACCTGTGCCCCGTCGGTTCGACGGGGCACACGCGATGGGTCACACGCGATGGGTCACACGCGATGGGTCACACGCGATGGGTCACACGCGATGGGTCACAGACCCGCGATGATCTCCCGCATCAGGTCGGCGGTCTCGCTCGGCGTCTTGCCGACCTTGACGCCCGCGGCCTCGAGGGCCTCCTTCTTGGCCTGGGCGGTGCCGGCCGAGCCGGAGACGATGGCGCCGGCGTGGCCCATGGTCTTGCCCTCGGGCGCGGTGAACCCGGCGACGTAGCCGACGACCGGCTTCGTCACGTGCTCCTTGATGTAGGCCGCCGCGCGCTCCTCCGCGTCGCCGCCGATCTCGCCGATCATGACGATCGCGGCGGTCTCGGGGTCGGCCTCGAAGGCCTCGAGCGCGTCGATGTGCGTGGTGCCGATGACCGGGTCGCCGCCGATGCCGATGGCGGTGGAGAAACCGATCTCGCGCAGCTCGTACATCATCTGGTAGGTCAGCGTGCCCGACTTCGACACGAGCCCGATCTTGCCGGCGCCCGCGATGTCGGCCGGGATGATGCCGGCGTTGGACTTGCCGGGGGAGATGATGCCGGGGCAGTTCGGGCCGATGATGCGCGTCTTGTTGCCCTTGGCCACGGCGTGCGCCCAGAAGTAGGCGGAGTCGTGCACGGGCACACCCTCGGTGATGATCACCAGCAGCGGGATCTCGGCGTCGATGGCCTCGATCACGGCGTCCTTGGTGAACTTCGGGGGCACGAAGGCGACGCTGACGTTCGCGCCGGTCTCCTTCATGGCCTCCTCGACGGTGCCGAAGACGGGGAGGCTCTTGCCGCCGATCTCGACCGTCGTGCCGGCCTTGCGCGCGTTCACGCCGCCGACGATGTTGGTGCCCGCCGCGAGCATCTTGGTGGAGTGCTTGGTGCCCTCACCACCGGTGATGCCCTGGACGATGACCTTGCTGTTCTCGTTCAGGAAGATCGACATTGGTTCAGGCCCCCGCGTGTGCGAGCTCGGCGGCCTTGTCGGCCGCGTTGTCCATCGTGTCCACCTGGGTGACCAGGGGGTGGTTGGCGTCGTCGAGGATCTTGCGGCCCTCGACCACGTTGTTGCCGTCCAGCCGGACGACGAGAGGCTTGGTGGCCGAGTCGCCCAGGATCTTGAGCGCCTCGACGATGCCGGTGGCCACCGCGTCGCACGCGGTGATGCCGCCGAAGACGTTGACGAACACCGCCTTGACGTCGGGGTCGCCCAGGATGACGTCGAGGCCGTCGGCCATGACCTGCGCCGAGGCGCCGCCGCCGATGTCGAGGAAGTTGGCGGGCTTGACGCCGCCGTGCTTCTCGCCCGCGTACGCGACGACGTCGAGGGTGCTCATGACCAGGCCCGCGCCGTTGCCGATGATGCCGACCTGGCCGTCGTCGAGCTTGACGTAGTTGAGGCCCTTGGCCTTCGCCTTGGCCTCGAGCGCGTTCTCGGTGCGCTGGTCGACCAGCGCGGCGTGGTCGGGGTGGCGGAACTCGGCGTTGTCGTCGAGCGTGACCTTGCCGTCCAGCGCGATGATCTTGTCCTGCGGGTCGCGGACCAGCGGGTTGACCTCGACGAGCGTGGCGTCCTCGGAGACGAAGGTCTCCCACAGCTTGACCACGGCGTCGGCGGCGTCGTCGATCACGACGGCCGGGAACTTGGCCTGCGTGAGGATGTCGACGGCCTTGGCCTTGTCGACGCCCACGATCGCGTCGATCGGGATGCGCGCGAGCGCGTCGGGACGCTCGACGGCGAGCTGCTCGATCTCCATGCCGCCCTCGGCGCTCGCCATGGCGAGGAAGGTGCGGTTGGACCGGTCGAGCAGGAAGGAGAAGTAGTACTCCTCCGCGATGTCGCTGGCCGTGGTCACGAGGACCCGGTGGACCGTGTGGCCCTTGATGTCGAGCCCGAGGATGGCGGTGGCCTTCTCGGCCGCCTCGTCGGGCGTCTCGGCGAGCTTGACGCCACCGGCCTTGCCGCGGCCACCCACCTTGACCTGCGCCTTGACCACGACCGCGGTGCCGAGCTCGGCCGCTGCCGCCTTCGCGTCCTCGGCCGTCTCCACGGTCTTGCCCGGCAGGACCGGGACTCCGTGCGCGGCGAAGAGATCCTTCGCCTGGTACTCGTAGAGGTCCACTCGGCTTCTCTCCCACTCCGCTGTGTCTCCGACGAGCCCTCTGCGGAGGGAGAGCCCGCGAATGTGCTTCGTGATGGACCCTAGCGACGGTTGCCGAACGTGCCCTGACCTGGGCCGGTGACCGCTGTCACCCGACTGCCGCCCGACCCCTCGATCACGGCACCGCCACAGATCCAGCGATTGTGCCGCCGATCACCTACCGTTCATGCATGGCGCTGGTCCGCGGAGGGCTCGACCGCCTGGCCACGATGGCCGACGCGGTGCGCACCGGCGTGGGCGAGGTGGGCCAGGCCGCCGGTTACGTCGCCCGCACGTTCGGCACACCCGCCGGGGTGCGCGGCATCGCCGTCGAGTGGACGTGGCTCGCCGCCCACCTGGCCGTCTACCCGGCCGGGGTCATCGCCGAGCAGCTCACCGAGTCGGACGACGGCTACCGCACCGACAACCTGCGGCCGTTGCGCCGCAGCCACGTGGTCACCGACGTGGAGGCGGCGGGCACGCCGATCCTGCTGGTGCACGGGATCATGGACAACCGGTCGGTGTTCACGGTGTTTCGCCGCACGCTGCGCCGTCGCGGCTTCGGCGTGGTCCACGCCGTGAACTACAGCCTGTTCACCGGCGACGTCCGCGACGCCGCCCACCAGCTGCGCAACCACGTCGAGAAGCTGCGCGAGCAGACCGGTGCCGACAAGGTGCACATCGTCGGCCACTCGCTGGGCGGCATGATCGCCCGCTACTACGTGCAGCGGATGGGCGGCTCCGCCGTCGTCGACACGCTCGTGACGCTGGGCAGCCCGCACACCGGCACCCTCACCGCCTACCTGATGCCCACGCCGCTCGCCCGTCAGCTGCGTCCGGGATCCGAGCTGCTGGAGGAGCTCAGCGGGCCGGCGCCGCGCTGCTCCACGCGTTTCCTGGCGGTCTGGAGCCGGATGGACCAGATGATCGTGCCGCAGCGCAACGCCCGTCTGAACCACCCCGACCTCGACGTCGAACAGCTCGAGATACGTGACGTCGGTCACCTTTCACTCCCGATCGACCCGAAGGTCGTGCACTGGGTAGCCACGGCACTCGCTCGTTCGGACCATCGGCATCACTCTTTCCGCCGTGGTCAGACCCGGAATGTGCGCGCGGTCCCCACTCTCCGTGAGCAGGACTCACCCGCGTCCTGAAGTCGTCCGACCCGGATGCGACACGCCGCAACCTGATTTGCCCACCGCGAGTGACCAGCGCTACGTTTCACCGGCCCGGGTCACAGACCGGTCACGACGGCAAAAGGGACGACCCCGAATCGCCCCCGCGGAACTCCCCATCCGCGCCGACGCCGACCGACGCGGGCACCACCGGCACTCGTTCGAGAAGGGCAGGTCTTGGCGCGCCACCGCTCCCCAAGCGGCGCCCAGGAAGACGAACCCGACCGCACGACGCGCATCGCTGTCGTCGCGGTCCCGGGTGTGCACCGTCTCCCTCCGCCACCCGCCGCGTCCGTGCACGGACGCGCGACGGTCGCTGCTGTCGCAGCGGGCGCCGTCGTCGCGGCCGGGCAGACGCTCGTCTCGTTCGCGATGCCCGCCGACGCCGGCCCGGTGGTCACGAGCGCGATGCTGCCCGTGGCCCAGGTCAGCGCAAGCGCGCCCACGTCGGGTGGGTCCGGTTTCGCCGTCAACGCGATCGGCGGCGACCAGCTGCCGGGCAACACGCTCGCGATCGGCGCGCTCGACCCCCAGTCCGAGGTCGACGTGCAGAACCTCGTCAAGGCCACCTCCATCGGCCAGCAGCTGGCCAAGCAGGCCGCGCTGATCGACGCGGCCGAGGCCGGCGGCGCCACCGACGCCCACGTGGTCGACGACCAGGTGTTCGTCCGGCCCGCCATCGGCCGGTTCACCTCCGGCTTCGGCGGCCGCTGGGGCGTCACCCACTACGGCATCGACATCGCCAACGCCATCGGCACGCCGATCTACGCCGTCACCGACGGCGTGGTGGAGGACGCCGGCCCCGCGTCCGGCTTCGGCCTGTGGGTGGTGCTGCGGCACCCCGACGGCAGCCACAGCGTGTACGGTCACGTGAACCGGATGTTCGTGAAGGTCGGCGAGAAGGTGAAGGCCGGCGAGCAGATCGCCGAGATCGGCAACCGCGGTCAGTCCACCGGGCCGCACCTGCACTTCGAGATCTGGCAGCCCGACGGCACCAAGATCAACCCGTTGCCCTGGCTGGCCGACCACGGCATCAACATCGGCCAGGACCCCGGTGCGACGGGGGCCCCGGGCGAGGTCCCGTAGTCCCTCAGAGCTTCTGCATCGGCACGCCGCCGATCAACATCAGCCGCACGGTGCCCGCGCTGCCGAAGTCGATGGTGACGGTGGCGCGCACGCCGGTGCCGTCGGACGCCACGACCGTGCCCAGGCCGTACTTGTCGTGGTTGACGCGATCGCCCACGTCCAGGCTCAGCGACGGGGCCATGGACGCCTTCGGCACGTTCCAGCTGCCGCGGTCGGTGGCGTTCGGCCGCTTACCGAAGCCGAACCGGCCGACGGGGGCCGAGCGTTCGGGCTCCGAGCGCCGCCAGTCGACCAGGTCGCCCGGCACCTCGCCCAGGAACCGCGACGCCGGGTTGGCGTTGGGCTGCCCGAACGACGACCGGATCATGGCGCGGGAGATGTAGAGGCGCTCCCGCGCGCGGGTGATGCCGACGTAGGCCAGCCGCCGCTCCTCGGCCAGCTCGGCCGGATCGCCCATGGCCCGCATGTGCGGGAACACGCCGTCCTCCCAGCCGGTGACGAACACGACCGGGAACTCCAGGCCCTTGGCGGTGTGCAGGGTCATCAGCGTGACCATGCCCTCGTCGTTGTCGGGGATGGAGTCGGCGTCGGCGACCAGGGCCACCCGCTCGAGGAAGGCCGCGAGCGAACCCGGCTCGGGGACGCCGGGCTCCGGCTCGCCGCCATCGAAATCCTGCTGAGCGAACTCCGGGGCGACGGCCGCGTCGGCCACGGCCGCGTCGCCGGCGAACTCCCGCGCCACCGTGACCAGCTCGGCGAGGTTGTCGCGCCGCGACCCGTCCTGCGCGTCCTCGCTGGCCTCCAGCTCGTCGGTGTAGCCGGTCTTGGCGTAGATCGCCTCCAGCAGCTCGGCCGTGGCCTCGCCGCGCTCCAGCAGCTCACCCAGCTCGTCGAGGATGCGGACGAAGCCGGCGATGCAGCGCTGCGACCGGGTGGTTAGCGACGGGATCCGCTGTGCCGATGCGCCCTCCGCGTTCGCTCCGGTCGGCGGCTGCTCGGCCGCGATGCGCAGCGCCGCGGCGAACGAGATGCGCTCCCGGTCGGCGTAGGACGCCACGAGCTCCTCGGCGCGGTCACCGATGCCGCGCTTGGGCACGTTGAGGATGCGGCGCAGGCTGACCGTGTCCTCGGGGTTGGACAGCACCCGCAGGTACGCGAGCGCGTCGCGGATCTCCTTGCGCTCGTAGAACCGCGTGCCGCCGACCACCTTGTAGGGCAGCCCGACCCGCACGAACACGTCCTCGAAGACCCGGGACTGCGAGTTGGTGCGGTAGAAGATCGCGACGTCGGAGTTGCGGTAGTCACCGGAATCGACCAGCCGGTCGATCTCCTGCGCGACGAACGCGGCCTCGTCGTGCTCGTTGTCGGCGACGTAGCCGACCACCTTCTCCCCGTCGCCCTGCTCGGACCACAGCCGCTTGTCGCGGCGGTCGGGGTTGCGGGCGATGACCGCGTTGGCCGCCGAGAGGATGCGCTGGGTGGAGCGGTAGTTCTGCTCCAGCAGGATGGTGCGCGAGTCGGGGAAGTCCTTCTCGAACTCGATGATGTTGCGGATGTTGGCACCGCGGAACGCGTAGATCGACTGATCGGAGTCGCCGACGACGCACAGCTCCCCCGGCGCCGCGCCGGGGACCGCGGGGGCCACCAGCTCGCGGACCAGCACGTACTGCGCGTGGTTGGTGTCCTGGTACTCGTCGACCATCACGTGGCGGAAGCGCCGCCGGTAGTACTCGGCCACGGCGGGCAGCCGCTGCAGCAGCGAGACCGTCTCCATGATCAGGTCGTCGAAGTCGAAGGCGTTGGCCGTGCGCAGCCGGGCCTGGTAGACGCCGTAGACCTGCGCGACCGTGCGCTCGTAGGCGTTGGTGGCGCGCTCGACGGCGTCGTCGGGGCCCAGGAGCTCGTTCTTGAGGTTCGAGATCTGCGCGGCGACGGCCCGCGGGGCGTACTTCTTCGCGTCGAGCTCCAGATCGCGGGAGACCAGCGCGATGAGCCGGCGCGTGTCGTCGGCGTCGTAGACGGAGAACGCGCTGCGCACGCCCAGGTGCTGGGCCTCACGGCGCAGGATGCGCACGCACATCGAGTGGAACGTGGACACCCACATCGCGTTGGCCCGCCGGCCCACCAGCGCGTCGACGCGCTCCTTCATCTCGGCCGCGGCCTTGTTGGTGAAGGTGATGGACATGACCTCGCCGGGATGGACGTGCCGCTCGGCGAGCAGCCAGGCGATGCGGTGGGTGAGCACACGCGTCTTGCCCGACCCCGCACCCGCGACGATGAGCAGCGGCGAGCCCGCGTGCACCACCGCCTCGCGCTGGCGTGGGTTGAGCCCTTCCAGCAGGGCCGCGCCACGGGCGGTGGCGGGCTCGGCGGAGGTCTGGCCGGGTAGTTCGAACAGCGCACTCATCGTGTTCGAAAGAGTACCGAGCCTCCCCGACAGTCCTGCGCTGTGGCACACTGACGTCGTGCTACTGATCAACGGGCAGTTTTTCTACGGGTACCGGGTTCCGGTTCCCGTGGCCTGCTGACCAGCCCCCACGACGCCCCGGAGTCCACACGGACCCGGGGCTCTTCCATGGGCGCGGGGCCAGGACCCGACACCAGGAGGAAGCGATGCCCGACACGACCGGTGTCCCCGCCGACGACACGCTCACCGAGCAGCAGATCCTGTCCTACCGCGACGAGATCAACGAGCTCGACGCGGAGATCCTGCGGCTGATCAAACGCCGCAGCGAGGTCTCGCAGCGCGTCGGCCGCGCGCGGATGGCCGCCGGTGGCCCCCGGATCGTCTACAACCGCGAGATGACGGTGCTCAACAAGTTCGGCGAGCTGGGCACGGACGGCCGGGAGCTCGGCATGATCCTGCTGCGGCTGGGCCGGGGGCGGCTCGGCGGCCGCTGACGCCGCCGCCGCGCGGCCGCGGAGTGGCACAGTGAAGTGGCACAGTGGAGTCCATGGGAACTCTGATCGGGATCGTCGCGTTCGTGGTGGCCCTCGTCGGGCTGCTCGCGGCGCTGGGGCACGTCGGCTACCTGGCGATGCTGAACAACGCGGCGCGCAAGCGCGGCGTCTCCGGCGGCGCCACGGCCGACTACGTCTCCGGCCGCTGGAAGGTGGCGGGCGGCACCGCGGGCGTCGCGCTGATCGGGCTGCTGTTCACCAACGGAGGCATCGGCCCGGACATCATCGGCCTGATCCTCGGTGGCGGCGCGGGCATCGCCGCCCAGCAGTCCCTCGGCACCACCCGCAAGCAGTTCCGGGGCGAACTCTGACCCGTACTGTTCCTCCGTGCCCACACCCCTGACCGACGTCGAGCGCGTCCTCGTCGTCACCGCCCACCCCGACGACGTCGACTTCGGCGCGGCCGCCACCGTCGCGTCCTGGACGCAGGCCGGCATCGAGGTCTCCTACTGCATCTGCACCTCCGGCGACGCCGGTGGCTTCGACGACACCCCGCGTGCGGACATGGCCCCGCTGCGTGAGGCCGAGCAGCTCGCCGCGGCCAAGGAGGTGGGCGTCCAGGACGTCACGTTCCTGCACTACCCCGACGGCCGGCTGACGCCGAGCGTCGAGCTGCGGCGCGACATCAGCCGGGAGATCCGCCGCGTGCGGCCCCAGCGGGTGCTCACGCAGTCGCCGGAGATCTACTGGAAGCGGGTCGGCGCCTCGCACCCCGACCACCGCGCCGCGGGCGAGGCCGCCCTCGCCGCCGTCTACCCCGACGCGCGCAACCCCTTCGCCCACCCCGAACTGCTCGCCGACGAGGGCCTCGAGGCCTGGACCGTTCCCGAGATGTGGATCATGGCGGCCCCCGAGGAGCGCACCGACCACGTCGTCGACGTCACCGCCACGATGGACCGGAAGATCGCCGCGCTGCTCGCGCACACCTCCCAGACGGCCCACATGGACGACCTGGAGGGGCGCCTGCGCGGCATGGCCGGCCTCGTCGCCCGCCGGTTCGACCTGCCCGAGGGCACGCTCGCCGAGGCGTTCCAGATCGTCTCCATCGGCTGAGCGGTCGACCACGTTCGACGAGCGGAGATGCACCGTTCGAGTGAACGGCGGTGAACGGACGAATGGAACTTGGCGCAGAGCGTGCGCATCCGGTAGACATTCGACAGTTCGTTCACTCCAAAGGGGGACCCACGCAGTGGCTCAGTTCGCGTCCGCCGGTGGGTCCCGGTCGTCCGCGACCGTACTCACGGTCGCCGACATCCTGCGCCGCAACGCTCCGGTGCCGGTCAAGGCCCACGACAGCCTGGACAGCGCACCCCTGTCGGTGGGGAGCCTGCTGCGCCGTGAGGGCCGGGCCACGCACGCGCTGGACCGCCCGCTGAAGCCGCGCGCCTCGCAGGCGGAGGACGAGACCACCCTGGTGCCCCGCACCGCGCCGGTCACCCGCCGGACCGTGAAGGGTGGGGCCATCGCCGCAGGCTCGCTGCTGGCCGCAGGGTCCGTCTTCGGAGCCACGGTGCTCACCGACACCCCGGCCGACCAGGACTCCGCCACGGGCCCCTACGCCGGCCATGGCATCCTCGACGGCACGGCCGACGCCGGCAGCACACCCACCGTCGCGATCTCCCCGGCCGCCAACACCGGCGGCCTCGACGCCGGCGCCGGGGCACCGTCGTCCTGGGTGCCCGTGGCGTTCCCGAGCGCGCTCGCCGGCAGCTCCGACGGCGCGGCGAAGCCCGGGACCACCGCGAAGGCCCCCTCCACCGGCACCCCGGCGAAGAGCAGCGGCACCGGGAGCCCGACCGGCTCCACCGGTGGCGGCTCCGGCACGGGCGGCACCACCGGCGGCGGCAACTCCGGCGGCAGCGGCGGCACGACGGGCGGCACCCCGAGCAGCAGCGGCGTGGACGGCACCGTCACCTCCCTCACCGGGCGGCCGGTGGCGCGGTGGACAACGTCGGCGGCGCCATGCCCGGCCCGGTCGGCGGCGCCGTCTCGGGCCTCGGCACCACCGTCTCCGGTGCCGGCAAGGCGCTCGGCCCGACGGTCGACACGGTCACCCAGCCCGTCACCTCGGCGCTGCAGCCGGTCACCCAGCCCGTCACGTCCCTCGTGGGTGGGCTGGTCAGCGGCCTGCTCGGGTGACGGGCGGCTGGCCCGCACCCGCTGACACCCCATTCGTGCGCGCGTCGTCCACACGGACCCCAGGTCAGACCAGCGTCAGACCAGGCGCCGGTCCGAGGCCCACCGCGACAGCTCGTAGCGGTTCGACAGCTGGGTCTTGCGCAGCACGCTCGACACGTGCGTCTCCACCGTCTTCACGGAGATGAACAGCTCGCCCGCGATCTCCTTGTAGGCGTAACCGCGCGCGAGCAGCCGCAGGACGTCGCGCTCGCGGCGGGTCAGCAGGTCGAGCTCGGGGTCGCCGGGCGGGGCCGCCCCCGGCCGGTCGGAGAACACGTCGAGCACGAACCCGGCCAGGCGTGGCGAGAACACCGCGTCGCCGGACTTCACGCGGTGCACGGCGTCGGCCAGCTCGCGCCCGGAGATCGTCTTCGTGACGTAGCCGCGGGCCCCCGCCCGGATGACCGCGATGACGTCCTCGGCCGCGTCCGACACGCTCAGGGCCAGGAACACCACGTCGGGCAGCTCGGGGCGCAGCTGGCGGAGGACCTCCGCGCCGCCGCCGTCGGGCATGTGGACGTCGAGCAGCACCACGTCGGGCTTGATGTGCCGGATCCCCGCTACCGCCTCGTCGACGGAGCCGGCCTCGCCCACCACCGTGAGGTCGGGGACGCTGCGGTCGAGCTCGGCGCGCACCCCCGAGCGGAACAGTGCGTGGTCGTCGACGAGGAAGACCCGGATCGGATCGGTCACTGTCCACTCTCCTGCTCTGCTTCCGCCACCGGCATCCTCAACTGCACCTCGGTGCCCTCACCCGGCGTGCTGCGCAGCCGCACGGTGCCGCCGTGCCTCTCCATCCTGCCGTGCACGGAATCGGCGAGGCCGTGCCGGTCACCGGGCACGTCGTCGGCGTCGAAGCCGACGCCCCGGTCCCGGACGAACACGTGCACCTCCCCGGGTTCGACCTCCACGTACACGCTCACCTCGGTGACCTTCGCGTGCTTGGCCGCGTTGACCATCGCCTCGCGGGCGGCCAGTACGAGGGCGCGCAGGTCGTCGTCGAGGGGGCGGTCGCCGACCACGACGGGCCGGACGTCGATGGCGTAGGTGTCCTCCACCTCGGCCGCGGCGGTGGTGATCGCGGCGGACAGGCCGGTGTCCAGGCCCGGCTCCCCGGCCCGCCCGACTCGCCCATACCCCGATGCCCCGTACAGCCAGTGGCGCAGCTCGCGTTCCTGGCCGCGCGCCAGCCGCAGCACCTCCCGGGGCTGGTCGGACTGGCGCTGGATCAGCGCGAGCGTCTGCAGCACCGAGTCGTGCAGGTGAGCGGCGATCTCGGCCCGCTCGGCCTCGACGATGCGCTCGCGACGCTCCTCCCCGAGGTCGCGCACCAGCTTGAGCCACCACGGCACCGTGATCACGCCGACGCCGACGAGCGTGGCCACCACGGCGAGCAGCGCGAACTGCACCTGCCCGAGCTGCAGCTGTCCCAGCAGGAACACCCCGATGCCCGCGGCCACGAACACCGCGCCCGCGACGACCCGCAGCAGCGCGGTGCGGCCGCTGCCCGACATCCCGGTGATGCCCGAACGCGCGCCCGCGGTCCAGCGGCGGCGCTGCGACTCGTCGGCCTCGCGCCAGACCAGCGCGGCACCGGCGGCGGCCACGCCCAGCGGCCCGACGACCCAGCCGACCACGGAGTTGCCCAGGGCGTTGGCGGCCAGCCCGGCCCCGACGCCCAGCGCGGCGAGCCCGAACGCCTGCTGGCGCTCGGCCCGGCCGGCGGTGCGGGCGACGTCGGCCTGTTCCTGCTTCACGAACACCCAGAGCAGGCCGTAGGCGATGGCCCCCGACCCGCTGACGAACACGGTGAGCACGACGAACCCGACGCGCACCCAGAGGACGTCGACGCCGAGGTGGTCGGCCACGCCGCCGGCGACGCCCGCGAGGAAGCGGCCGTTGCGCCGCCGGGCGAGCGGTGGCCGGGCCCGGACGGGCGCGGCGGGTGCGGAGCTGGTCACGCCGTCCATGGTCACACGGGCGGGAAGCCCCTGGCATCGGGGAAAGGTCGGGGGCGTCTCGGGGCCATCCCTGATGGTCCGGGGGTGGCGTGCCCGGCACAGTCGTTCCCATGAACAGGACCGACGTGCACGGCACGCTCCGTGAGATGTGGGAGACGCGGCCCGCACGGCCGCGCGACGACCGTCAGGTGGCCGGTGTGGCATCGGCGATCGCCCGCCGCTACGACCTCGATCCGGTGCTCGTCCGGATCGGGTTCGTGGCCGCGGCGTTCACCGGTATCGGCGCGGCGCTCTACATCGCGGGCTGGATCGCCCTGCCCGAGACCCCCGAGGACCCGGCCGCACCGGCCCACCGGCCCCGGCCGGTCCTCGTGGTCGGGTTGGCCGTCGCCGCGGCGGTGAGCATCGGGTTCCTGTTCGGCGACCGCGGCGGGGTGGTGGTCCCGGCGCTGGCGGTACTGGCCCTGCTGTTCCTGCTGCACCGCAGCCGCGGTGACCGGGTGCCCCGCCCGGTCGGCCCGGTCGCCGATGCGCCGACGGTGGCCACGCCCGGACCGTCGCTGGTGAAGGAGGACGTCCCGGCACCCACACCACCGGCCTGGGATCCGCTGGGGGCCGCGCCGTTCGCGTGGGACCTGCCCGAGCCCGGCCCGGCCCAGCCGCCGGCCCGCCCGGAGCGACCGCGCCGGTTCCCCGTCACCGCGGTGACCCTCGGGCTCGCGCTGCTGGCCGGCTCGGCCACCGCCGTGCTGCTCCTGCTCATGGGCGCGCTCGTCGCGTCGAACGTGCCGCTGGTGCTCGGGGTCGGGCTCGGGGTGATCGGCGCCGGGCTCGTGGTGGGCGCGTTCCTCCGCAGCGGACGGGGCCTGATCCCGATCGCGCTGCTGCTCAGCGCGCTCACCTGGGCCGCCGTCGCGGCTCCTCTGGACCGGTGGGAGGCCGGTGGGTTCGGCGATCTGAACGCCACCCCCACCACGCTCGCCCAGCTGCAGCCCGTCTACCAGCGCTCCGCGGGGGACATCACCCTGGATCTGCGGCAGCTCCCCCTGAGCGGTACCGGCCAGGTGCCCACCACGGCGACGCTGGGCGCCGGGGACCTCACGGTGCTGGTCCCCGCGGACACCGACGTGAAGCTGAACGGCTCGGCCGGGCTCGGCGACGTGTCGCTCGGCGGGCAGAAGGTGTCGGGGCCGGGCGCGAAGCTCGACGTCGAGGACCTGGGTGCCGACAACGCCCGGTCCGGTCAGGAGCTCGTCCTCACCCTGTCGACGGGTGCGGGAGATGTGGAGGTGCGTCGTGGCTGAGTACGACGAGGGGACGGTCTCCCGCCGACGCGGCCCGGACGTGGTGATGCTGCTGGTGGGGCTGCTGGCCCTGGGGATGTCGGTGTCGGCATTCGTCGGCCAGGTGCCCAGCCTCGCGGGGTTCGACCCCCGCTGGCTGCTCGCGGGCGGCGCCGCCGTGATCGGACTGCTGTTGCTGGTCGGGAGCCTCCGGGGGCGGCACACGACCTGAGACGTGCGGGCCGCGAGCTGGGGAGCGCAGCGGCCCGCCGGGGGGAGGAGCGGCTCCGCCGCTCGTGAGCGGATATCAGGGTCGGGACCCTGATATCCGCTCACAGCCGTTTCACTCCCACTCGATGGTGCCGGGCGGCTTCGAGGTGACGTCGAGAACGACCCGGTTCACCTCGGCGACCTCGTTGGTGATGCGCGTGGAGATGCGTTCGAGCACCTCGTAGGGCAGCCGGGTCCAGTCGGCCGTCATCGCGTCCTCGGAGCTGACCGGGCGCAGCACGATCGGGTGGCCGTAGGTGCGCCCGTCGCCCTGGACGCCGACGCTGCGGACGTCGGCCAGCAGCACCACCGGGCACTGCCAGATGGTCGTGTCGAGCCCGGCGGCGGTGAGCTCCTCGCGGGCGATCGCGTCGGCCGCCCGCAGGGTCTCCAGCCGGTCGAACGTGACCTCGCCGATGATCCGGATGCCCAGGCCGGGCCCGGGGAACGGCTGACGGCCGACGATGGTCTCGGGCAGCCCCAGCTCGGCGCCGACCCGGCGGACCTCGTCCTTGAACAGCGCCCGCAACGGCTCGACCAGCGCGAACTCGATGTCGTCGGGCAGCCCGCCGACGTTGTGGTGGCTCTTGATGGTGGCGGTGCCCGATCCCCCACCGGACTCGACGACGTCCGGGTAGAGGGTGCCCTGCACGAGGAACCCGACGTGCTCGTCCTGGGCCACCTCGGCGGTGGCCGCCTCGAAGACCCGGATGAACTCGCGTCCGATGATCTTGCGCTTGGTCTCCGGGTCGGTGACGCCTGCCAGTGCCGCGAGGAACCGGTCGGCCACGTCGACGGTGTGCAGCTTTGCGCCGGTGGCGGCCACGAAGTCGCGTTCCACCTGCTCGCGCTCTCCGGCGCGCAGCAGGCCGTGGTCGACGAAGACGCAGGTCAGCCGGTCGCCGATGGCCCGCTGGACAAGCGCGGCCGCGACGGCGGAGTCCACGCCGCCCGACAGACCGCAGATGGCCCGGCCCTCACCCACCTGCTCGCGGACGGCGGCGACCGTGTCGTCGATGATCGACGAGGTGTTCCAGCCGGTGCCGATCTCCGCGACCTCGTGCAGGAAGCGGCGCAGCACCTCCTGGCCG
>Ga0209914_1001435_pt1 | contig 24191 bp, 14 predicted proteins | sample ThiBiot_500_plan_FD_183949 | JGI IMG/M metagenome (GOLD analysis project Ga0209914, IMG submission 183949) | Wastewater bioreactor microbial communities from Cape Town, South Africa - Thiocy_cont_500_plan (SPAdes) | ecosystem: Engineered > Bioreactor > Thiocyanate-remediating > Anaerobic-Aerobic...
CAGGCATGCCAAATCTCCTGATTTGACCAGGAGTCTCCTGATTTTGTTGATTTTCTCCTGATAAAAAATCTCCTGATTTCAGGAGCTGATTTTGGTGATTTTCTCCTGATTCTCCTGATTTTTATTTTTTTCCTCTTCAGTCACATGAAATATTTGTGGAATAACAATCGAAGTCGGATGAGACACGACCTGGTGGGAGCTGAGCTGAAAATCCGAATGAATACTCATTTAACATGTAAAGAATTCTATAAGTATCTTTTGACAAAACCTGATTTGTTGAAAAAAATTCGATCGTCAGATAAGTATAGTCATGTTGCAAAGATTCCACGAATCGTTTGAAGATAATGGTCATATATGTATTTACTTGATACGTTTTCATTCATTAACTAATAGCTATAGTTTATTTTGATTTTCCATGTCTTTTTAAATGTTTGAATAACTATTTATGAAATAAATGTCGAGAAAAAAGCATCAATTTTTTTTCGATTTTGATTCGATTATTAGAAACTTTTTAGTAGTTATTTTGTAGCAAAATGTATGGGAGTATTCGCATTGATTAAACAGGTTAGTACTTGAGTTAATCCGTTAGAATATCGTTTGATAACCTTTGAGATTTCATAAAAAATCTCCTGATAGACTCCTGATTTTTTTCGGAAAACTCCTGATTTTGAAAATTTGGATTTGGCATCCCTGCAGCTAATGTGGTTTATTAGATTTTCTTTTACGTGCTGTTTCAATCATATTTTCGAATGATGTCCAATCATAATCGCTCGTTGGGGCGACAGCAATAAGAGTTTGATTTTGATCAAAATATAATGATTTCAGATGATATTCAGCTTTAAGACGTTTGATATTTGTATGTTGTGTACCAATGAATAGACCAATACCGTCTCTTGGAAATGTAAAACGTCTACCATTTTCAGGTAATGGATAGTTAAAAGCAGTGCGTGGATATGCGGTGATAATTACGCCGTTTTTGCTCACCACTGTATCGATATATCCATTAAGGCACACCCCCCACCTTAAATCAAACTACCCGTTTTATTAGTCCAATCTTCATGAAACTTTTACTGAATATCTATCTTAGTCACAGTATATCATGATACAAGTTTCAATTCCGAACTCTAATTAAATGGGGAGATATACGCTAATTAGTGTCAAAATTCGGGTATTTTTGCATCTCAAATTTCTCAGTCAATTTTAGTGATAGAGAGGTCGGATTGATGTTAAAACATGAAGCAATGAAGTCTTTACAACTTAGCAAAGCTCGATTTTTTAATTAATTTGCTAATTAAAAATTTCACACGATTTTCGATCGGGACTCTGTAAAACCACCTGGTTTTTGACTAATTAGCGAATTTTCAAGGACAACAAAATTAAAAATTGGACTTTGTTAAGTTGTAGAGATCTAATTGCAGTGTGGGAGTTCAATCTAATTTTCCAAAAGTTAAAAGTTGAGAAAATCAGCAAAAAGTTAAAATGATTGTAACCAAAGTTACAACATTCAACCGAAGTTATAACCTTCAACCACAGTTATAACTATCATAACTGATAGGATATTAATCAAGACTATTGGTTGAGTGAAGTGTGGCGAGTGAAAAAAACTTATAACTACACTAGTTTTAGGTCCCACACTGTTTTTAAATCGAAAATACAATTAAAGAGAGAGTATTGAGATTGTGGAGGTCAAAAAAAACATTTTAGAAGAGAGAATTCTCCGGTTTTTAGGTGGAAACAATGTTTTACGAGAGAGAATTTCTCTTTTTTAGATTAAAAGTGCAGTTTTTAAGAGAGAATTTTCATTTTTGAGGTTAAAAAAATAATTATTTTGAGGAAATTTTGCGTTTTTAGATCGAAAATACAATTAAAGAGAGAAAGTTGAGCGTTTTGAGACGAAAAAAACGTTTTTTGAGAGAGAATTTCGGGTTTTAACGTGAAAAACATCGTTTAACAGAGAGAATTTGGTTTTTTGAGGTTAACAAAACGTTTTAGCAGATGAAATTTCGCTTTTTATAGTTGAAAAATGATTTTAATAGAGAAAATGGAACTTGTCTAGATCGACAATACAGTGTAGGAGAGAGAAATTCGTTTTTTTAGGTGGAAAAAACATTTTATTAGAGAGAATTTACCTTTTTGAGGTAAAAAAATCGTTTATGGAGACGAAATTTGGCTTTTTAAGATGAGAAATGCAGCTTATCAGAGAGAAATTCATTTCCAAGGTCAAAAAAACATCGAATCTAAAATGGCGTTTAAAATTCTCGAGGTGAAAAAAACATTTTTTCATATTTTCTCTCTTTAGTACCTTCTGAAGTTCGACGCATCGTTCGATTTAACCGATACCGATTGTCTCGTCGAGTATCTTCATCTGCTCATTTACTTCCACCATCAACCCTCCTCAAACTTCTCCTCTTATCTCTCCTACCTTCTCAACTTATTTTCATCTCGAGAATCGATCGACGACGTCATTTGGGCCCGTGTTCACAAACATCTGCACACCACTCCCCTCCGTTCTCTTCTCCACCTCGTCCACCAACATCTACTCCATCTCTCTCGAATTTCTCCTCCGAACTCTTCATCTAGCTCTACACTTGGTTCAAAGGTCAAAAAAACATCGAAATCGAACACTATCTCTCTCAAATCATCGAAAGATCGATCCTCAATTCTAACGAAAAGAGCGACAATAGAGAGAACATCTTGCACATATAAATCTAACAAAGAATTCATGAGAAGGGTAATGGAAATGAGATCATATAACGATAAGTCAATCTTGAGGGTGGGTGAGAAAAAGAGAGAGAAATTTGTGATTTTGACGGCGAAAACGAAGTGTCAACGTGGAAAATCTGTTCTCGTCATTTCGAATGACATTTTGCAAGTGTTCGAATCGATCTTTCAAGTTCAAGAAATCGTCATGTCAGTTCTATTCGATTATGGTTTTCTTCTTTGCTTACAAACGGTCATTCAAACATCGTCAGTTTTTTTAACAATTTGCTTCTTTCAAAATGATCTTTGTTTTATTCTTTTAGTTGAAGTGAATGTTTAATGATTTTAACATCGATTATCGAGAAAATTGGAACGAGCTTATCGACTTGTGATCATAAAGTTCTTCTTCTCGAATTCTATGCTGTTCTCCTCGTGTTTATTCGACGATTGAAAAATGAAATGTAAAACAATTAGAGAGAAAAACTATTTTTACGTTTTGTGCTTTTAGAAATCTTCCATCGACACTTGACCATCGATTTTCTTGGCTTATCGTCGATATTCGAACAAGACTTTAAACATATCTTCGTTTTTATTTAACTAATCAACTTTGAAAGAACAAACTGAACTTTTCTTCATTTTATTTAACTCAGGATAAATAAATAAAATACTTCGAAGACAGGAAAACATTTACTTTTTCATCATGATCTTCATAAGTTATTGCATGATTTTATTTCTTCTGAGGCTAATTTTAGGTTAATTTTTATCTTTTTCGAATATTTTCAACGAAAATAAACTTTTCTTTTCCAAAGGTCAATCGTATAATCAACCGATGTTTCCGACGAATTCAACGTGGGATCAAAATGCAACCACATTTGCAAATCAGACTCAAATCGGGTCAGATCCTATTGGTTTGTACATTGATACAAATAATTCAATTTATACAATCAATAAAAACAACGGACGAATTCTCATTTGGATGAATAATTCCAATGATACAAATTTGATTTTATATGCACAATTATCATCATCAGCATATTCAATACTTGTAACAACAAATGGACAAATTTATGTTGCAGATTCGGGTTTAATTAAACAAATAATTCAATTCTCGAATTCATATTCAAATCAAACCACTACTATCGCGACTGTTTCTTCCGATATTTATGGTCTTTTTGTTGATCTTAATAATACTTTATATTGTTCAATGTTTGATGGACATCAAGTTGTAAAGAAATGGTTAAATTCAAATTCATCAGCAATGGCAACAGTTGCTGGAACAGGTTCTGCTGGTACTGCTTCGAATATGTTATCTTATCCAAATGGAATCTTTGTTGATACGAATTTTGATTTATATGTTGCAGATCGGAATAATCATCGAATTCAATTATTTCGATTAGGACAAACAAATGGAATTACAGTTGCAGGAAATACATCACCAAATCTAACAATTTCACTTAGTTATCCAACAAATGTGATTTTGGATGGAAATAAATATCTTTTCATTACAGATAGTAACAATCATCGAATAATAGGTTCAGATGAAAATGGTTTTCGTTGTATTGTTGCATGTTCTGGTCAAGGTTCAACATCTAATCAATTGAATGTTCCACGAAGTATCGCTTTTGATAGTTTTGGAAATTTATTTGTTGTTGATCAAAATAATCATCGAATTCAAAAGTTTTGTTTATCAACAAATTTCTGTAATAGAGAAAGGAAAAAGCAACGATTCGATATTTTCATTTGATTATTTAGGTCCAACACCAACAACATCAACCTCAACAACAACAACAACATCAACGACAACATCCACGACAACAACAACATCAACCTCAACATCAACATCATCATCAACAACCTCAACGTCATCAACAACAACAACCACGTCAACATCAACAACATCGACTACAGCAACATCAACCTCAACATCCACAACAACAACAACAAATGTAAATGAAAGTAAATCGTCGAAGGAAAAATTGAAAAAGAAAAGTTTTGTTTTGTTAAAATGTTAGCGTGTAGATCTCCTCAAATAATTTTAATTCCCGGTGGTTCAACATTAATAAATCCTTTGAAATTTCGTCGAAGTCAAGATTTTTATATCGTTTCTTTGATTGAATTGAATTGTAATTATCCAACATCAATTCGAAGTCAATGGATTCTAAAGAATAATTCCAACGCAATTTCTTTCGATTCTCAAATTGAAACAACATTTAGTGAATTATTTATTCCAGCAAGAAAACTTCCTTTTGGAATCTTTCAACTTGAATTAACTATTACTCTCAATAAATATCCAACATTAAAAAGTTCTTCATCAGTTTATGTTGAAATAACTCCATCAGGAATCACAGCAAACCTTGTTCAATTAGGAACTTCAATGATCACAAGTGGATTCGAACAAGATCTTCGATTAGATCCAGGAACGTATTCGATTGATCTCGATGAAAATACTTTTGATAAAGATGTAAGTGAAATATTCAAACAATTGAAATTAATTCCGATTTTGATTGAAAAATAGAAATGGATTTACAAGTATTATTGTCGAATTTATCCAACATTTAATTTTCCAAATTTAAATGGTTTTTTATTAACAATTGACGATCAAACAAATAATTCTTCGAATCCTTCGTGTTTAACAAATCGAACTGGATTTCGATCTGATAATTCTTCATTAACAATTCTCTCCAGGGCACTCCAGTCGAATCGAACTTATCAATTTATGGTTCAAATGACAAACATTTTGAATTCATCTCAACAAGCAACAGGTTATGTTCTTGTTAAAGTTGAAGAAACTCGTCGACAAATGATCGCAATCGGTTGTGTAATCGTAACTCTTTGTTCTCCGAATCTCGAATATCAATTCGTAAATCCAACAACTCAAGCTGCTCTTTTTTCTCTTTGCATTGGAAATTGTTCTTCAATTCAGAAAATCCTTTGGAATGTTTATTCAGGAGAAGCGAATTCTTCTCTTTGGATTTTATTTAATCAAACTCAAAACTATTTCTTCGGCAAGAATTCGAGTAATTTCACTGTGACAAATCAATTATTTATTCAAAATCCTACAGTTCAATTTTGGAAATTTGAAGTTGTTTATTCATTTCCAAATGAAACAAGTACAAGTGCTTTGCAATTTGTGATCAATCAACCTCCTGAAAATGGTTCTTGTTCGATTTCTCCATCAAATGGAACAATAACAACTTTATTTCAAATTTCTTGTCCCGATTGGTTTGATGAAGATGGAATTAAAGATTATTCGCTTTATTCTTTCACAAATCAACTTATGATCGCTTTTTCAAGTGAATCGTCATTTAAAGTTTATCTACCTTCAGGAGAGAATCAAAATTTATTTGTTGAAATTCGAGATCAATTGAATTGTCTTACGAAATTTAATCTCTCATCGATTTCAGTTGAAACAGATTCTCAACTAAATACTAATTTACTGGCAACTGGAAACCAAAATACAGTTTCACAATTGTTAACTTCTTTTTCTCAAAAATTTAATCAAATAAATGAAGAAAATATTGATAAAGCTGTTTCGAGTGGAATTCCTCTTTCAACTATTTCAATTTCATCTTTAACAACTCAAAATCAACCTACGAATAGTTCATTCAATCAATCAGCTCTTATTGAATTCAACAAAGAATTAAATTCTCAATCTTCGACAAGAGAATATTTAATTTCTTTTACTCAAAATCTTCAAATAACAACATCGAATAGTATTAAATTACAATCTTCATCATTAGTTCAATTGACTAAATCAACTAATCAATTAACTCGAAACACAATTTCAATCGCAGCTGATCGATGTTTTCGATTAACTTTAGCTTTACAATCAATGTTGACAAGAATTTCTCACGAAGATGCTGAAACTTGTGCAACTCAATTATTTCAATGTGCTTCAAATCTTTTATCTTCTGTCAACGGTCCTTTACAACAAAGAACGACGATTTTAGATTTAGATTTTCAAAGAGCAAAAGAATTTTCTTCGGATTATGAAACAGATTTAGAATCTGAATGGGCGAAAATCAATCTTTTAAACGAAAATGAGAAAAATATTTATCAACAAAAAGAATTAGCAAATCAAATTGAAACGAAAATGAAAGAAACGATTTCTCGGTTAAATTCAATTTTAAATATTCATTTAAATGTTGGTCAACAATCGTTTGTCAATACTTCCGAAATTTTCATGAGTTTACAAAGTGAAACAATTGAATCTCTTTCGAATCAAATATTTGCCAATGGAGCTATTCGATTCCCTGAAATCGTAACAAATCAAACAGAAAAATCAATTCGAATTCAATCGAAAGTCGAACCTTTAGCTTCATTTTCAAATTCAGCAAATACGAATGTTTCTCGTTCGATTTCTTTTTCTCTTTTCGATTCCGATGGAAAAGAAATTTCTCTCGATTATCCAATAGAAATCTTTATTCCTCGAGATCCAAATCGAATTCTTCCTCCAATGATTCTTCAAAATGTGACGTTTCGTCAACAATTATTTAATTTCCATTATGTTAATATCACAACAATTCTCTCGATTTCAGTTCATATCGAGATTGAACCTTTGAATTCATCAGTTGGCTATTTATTAATTTATAAATTCGATAAAATTCCTCAATTAAATGAAATCGATGGTTGGACTGTTTTTTGTCCTTTGAATTTTCATTCGTTTTTCGTTGATAATGAACAAACTCGAAATCATCGATCTTTAATTTTTGGTTTACGAGAATTGAATTTCTCTGAAATGGTTTCGTATTGTTCAAATAATAACTCTCAATTGAATCCACCAATTACCAATCAAAGAGTTAATTTTAGTTCAAATTATAAATTACGAGTTTATTCTTCCGGTTGTTATTTTCTGGACGAGAACAATCAGTGGAATGATCGAGGACTTCGAGTTGGAAATAGGACAAATCATGACATAACTCATTGCTTAAACTGAACTCAATTATAAATATTTATTTTTTCGAGTTTTTTAAAATCATGAAATTGACTTGACTTTATGACAAAAGAAGAAGTTCGTTTTTTTTTCATGACGTTCTCGGTAACAATTTCAATTCTATTTACTTAATTTTGATTTAACGTTCACAGTGAGAGAGTTTTCGATTTGAATGATGCATCTATCATATTCACTAATGGAATATCCTCAATTTATGTAATAAGAAAATAAAAAAACAACGATTCGATTATTTAGGATCCTTAGTTGTCTCAACTTGTTGGAAGTTCACGTGAAAAAGGTTGAACAGGCGAATTTTGTGAGAAAATAATAAATTATTATGAAAACAATTCTTGAAATTGTTTGAAAACCTTTTGGTTATATTGCAATTCTTTTTCTCTTACTCGTCATTGGTTTTATCGTTCTTATATGGATATTCTCGAATATGCTTTTGGAATTCATCCAACTAAACACAAATTACAAAGAATTCGTCGAGAAAAAGAAAACATCGACCGGTGATTCAACGATTTCATTACGTTAATTAACAAAAAAAGCAAAGCAAAATAAAGACTCGAAATGAATTAAGTTAAGTAACAATGAGTTTGAGAAAGATTCGTTTTTCGACCAACTCGTAATCCATCTGATTTCCATTCGTTTTCTTTATTTAAATAATAACAACCGGAGGAATAAACTCGATATTCATATTCTTCATTCTCGCCTTCGAAACCAAAGATTAGAGTTCGATGACCAACTGTTTGTTGATTATCAAGCATAAAACTAAAATAACTTTGATTGACTTCGATTGAATTAGTAAAACTCGATTGTCTATCGAATTTATAAACGAATCGATAGGAGAAATTAGCTTTGATTTCGAAATGAATTGAAATCGGGAGATCAGTTGTCAAATTCAAAGAATGAAAGGTTTCATTCGTTAAAATCATTGGAGGAATTCGAAGATTTGGATCTCGAGGAATCAAAAATTCAATCGAATCTGAATTTGTTTCAAACAGAATTTCATTTCCACTGTCATCGAGAATCGAAATTGACAAAGATCGAGAAAGATTTGTATTGCTTTCGATTAGAGATTTACCGTAAACAGCTAACGGTTCCATGATTGACTAAAAATCAAACGAAATTTAAGAAAATAAAAAGAGAGAGAAACGAACTCGAAAGGAAACAGTTTGATTTCGATTTAAATTCGATGATGATAAATTCATTCGATTCAAAAGAGATTGAAGAGAAATTGTTTGTAAAGAAAGAAAAACTTGAGGTGTTTGAATTGAATAATTTTGTCCGAGATTTAAATGTAAATTTAATGAAGAAGTTAAGATGAAAATGATTTGATTTCGTTTGTCATTGAGTGAATCAGCTAATTCCTTTTGAGAATCAAAAACCCATTCGACTTGAGAATCTTTTTCGAGAATTTCCATTCGTTTTTGTAAAGGTCCATTGGCAGCAGTTAAAACATTCGAAGCACATTGAAGAAGTTGAGCTGCAATCGTTTGAACATCTTCAAAAGGCATTTTCTCCAACCAAATTTGTAATTCTTTTGTTAATTCAAAACATTTCTCTGAAATTATCGTTAAACTTGTTCTTGTTAATTGATTTGTTGAACTAGTTAACTGAACAAGTGAGAGAGATTGTAATTTCAAACTATTCGCAGATGTTATTGGAAAATCAATTAAAGATTTGATTAAATCTTCTCGAAGATTTGCTTGTTCATTGATTTCTTTCAAAAATTCTAATCGAGCAGATTGATTTGTTGATTTCTCCTTCTCAATACTAATTCGACTCAATAATGAAGAAACCGAAATAGTTGACAATGGAATTCCATTTGAAATAGCTTTGTCCATGATCTCACTTTCTTTTTCATTAAATTCTTCAGTAATTAAACTTATTATTTGACTAATTTCATTTTGATTTAGATTTGAAGATAATAAACTAGAAAATGATTGTTTAGTAACAACAACTGAAGAAAGATTGAATTGAGTAATTCCATCTAAATAATCACGAATTTCAACGAAAAGATCGAGAGGATTTCCGATTGGTAATCGAACTTCAAACGATGGAATCGGAGAAAAAGCAATGATTTGTTTATTTCGAGTGAATAACGAATATTCTTTGATATTTTCTTTGATTTTCCAATGTGAACAAGTGATATTGAATAGAGTGTTTGTTGTTCCATTTCGAGGATTGATTTCACAAGAACCGTTTGATGGAGGAGGATTTATTTCGAAATTCAATGCACTTGAACTATTTATTCCTTCGAATTGATAAATAACTTCGAATTTCCAATGAGTTTCATTTCGAAAATGAATCAAACAAGTGAAATTAGTCGTATTTCGACCGAAAAACCAAATATTTTCAAAATTCGTCATTTGTTCAAATAAAATCCATTTAGTAAAGTTTTGTGTTGAATTTATTCGACCGAAATAAATATTCCAAATGAGTTTTTTCTCTTCGGGACATTCGTTGACACAAAAGGAAAATAAAGCGATTTGAGTTGTTGGATTTACTTTTTGAAATTCGACATTTGGAGAACAAAGAGATTTGATTACACATCTATACAAAAATATAAACATTCGACTTTTTTCAATTTCAAAAAATTACCCAATGGCAATCATTGGTCGAGTTGAATCTTGAACTTGAACAATAACATAACCTGTCGCTTGAAGAGAAATATTTCGACGATTTGACATTTGAACAACAAATTGATATTCCAAATTCTTTTTAAGAACATTCGCAAATATTGTTAATGAAGATTGATTTCCTTTGTATTCAAATTGAGTTAAATTGAAAAAAACATTGATTTTAACCAATGATTCGACGGGAGGATAAAATCGACAAAAATATTCGTATTTCCAATCCGAAGAATTAAATTCGAATCCATCGGGATCTTTTGAATAATTTCCTGGATTTAAAATTAAATTCTGTTGATCACCACTTGTGACAACGGATGTTCTCAATGGAACGAGATTTGCTGTCACACCTGATGGACTAATTTCAACATAAACTGATGAACTATTTGTTAAACTTGGATTGTCTTTCGTTGTTACTTGTAATTCTAATTGATAGATTCCATATTGAAGAGTATTTGATGGAATATACAATTCACTTCGACTTGTTATGATCTTTTTATCAAATTCTATTTCAGAAAAATTCTCGTTTGTCGAGTTTTTAATTGACCATTTTTTGATTGTTGATAAAGTTTTGTTACAATTGAATTTTATTGTTGATAAAATATAAAAATCTTGACTTCGACGATATTGATATGCCTGTGTTCGGGGATTTGATTGAGGAATTAAGTTTATTATTATAGAATTACAATCTAAATATAAAAATGCAAAACAAATCAAATTGATTTAATGGAGAAAATGATTTACTTTCATTGTGGCTAAATGTTGACGTTGTTCTAGTTGTTTTGATTGTAGACATCGTAGACGTGGCCACAGTCGTAGTAGTAGTTATTATGGTAGTCATCGTAGATGTGGCTATGGTCGTCACCAATCTCGATGTAGTAGTAGTAATAGTTGGTATTGTCGTAGTCATTGTAGATGTTTCGACAATGGTCGTTACGATTGTGGATGTAATAATAGTAGTAGTTATTGTTGTACTTTCCGGAATAGTTTCTGAAAAATCAATTCAATTCGATTCATGTTTCTTTTTTTTTAAAATAATTCAATTCACCTGTTGTTATTGTTGGTTCACTTGTGAGTGGAACTTCGAGGAAAACAGTTTCTATTTTAAATCAAAAGAAAAACAAAACTTACTGCAGACTTGGTTTTTCACGATTTTTTGTACTCGATGATTATCTCGATCGGTGACATAAATATTTCCATAACTATCAAATGACATTGTGATAGGATAAGATAATTTATCATTTGTTGAACCTTTTTCACCGGAACATCCAAAAATACAACGAAAACCATTTTCATCTGAACCAATTATTCGATAATTATAACAATCAACAATAAAAATGTATTGATCACCATCGAGAACAACTCCTGTAGGTTGATTCAGATCGATTGTTAGTTTTGCTGATCCTTTTCCTGCAGCAGTTATTCCATTTCGTTGATTCAATCGAAATAATTGAATTCGATTATTGTCACGATCTACAACATATAAATCTAAATTAATATCAACGAATATTCCATGAGGAGACCGAAGCAAATCCGATTGAGATCCTGGAACACCTGTTCCAGCAACGATTGTTGTTGTGCCATTTAACCATTTTTTATCAACTCGATGGTTACTATACATTGAACAATATAAATTCTCATAAACATCGATGAAAAGACCAAAACATCGTGATGTAATATTCATAACTGATATCCATGTTTCATTTTCTCGAATCCATTTATCAACACGACCATTCTGATATCCATTATCAACATAAATATCACCATTCGTTGTGACAAATAACGAAAATGGTTCTAATAAACTGCCCTCGATAGTTTTTGTTGGATTGAGATGATTTTCATTTAGCCAAATATGAACTTGACCAGTTTCTCGATTGGATATGAAAATTGAATTGTTTAAATTGACAAAGATACCACGCAGTAGTGTGCCCACAAAACTTTGATTGACAAAAGTCGTTGCAATTGAATTCCAAGTTGTGTTTAAACAAAATCTTGGTTGATTATATGAAAGTGTCAAAACTAGAAATAAAAGTAGCAATGGACTAATGAAACTACAGATAGGGAAATTGTTAAATGGTGAATTATCTAAGACTAGAATCGTTCGAACAGAGAGCGAGAAAGAAAAATAGATGAAGTGTTTCTCGTTGAAGTTTAACAATTTCTCATTGAAAAACGATTTGCATTTCTTAAAGAGTAACGAGCTAATGGTGAATTGGATTTTGTGACAAATTTGAAAACGAGAGAAATTCTAAGAAATTCAATTGATTTCCCATGTTGCACGAACCGGTCGAAAACCGCCGTCCGACGGTTGTTTTTCGTCAGAATTTGAGTCAAAATCGGGTCTCCCTATATTTGTAAGCGTGCTGAAGCCACATCGCCCAAATTTGCTTAGTTTTTGATATTGAAATTAATTAAAGATGCCGCTAGAAAAAATACTGATTCGTTTGTCTTTGAACCTACGACGATGAATTTTAGAGAACAAGTTTTCAAACATTGTAAACCATTTTCTTTGATAAAAACTAACCCTATTATGAGATTTTCTAACGAAATTCTAGACAAATCGGTGAAACTAAAGGCGTAAAATGAAAAATCGAGAACATGGGTTATAAAGCAATCGGATAAATTACACATGGTAGCTTTTATTTGATTCTCAATGAATTCATCTGTCTACCCAACCGACGAACTCATTTCTTCGTAACAATTCTACAATTCAAATCTTTAATCAACAACAATATATCGTTTACCATCTTAAAAGACTATTACCATTTAGTCATACGCAACAATCAACTTTAACTTCAGAGTAAAACTAAACTCACAAATTTAGTCCTCAAGGTGTTAAAATGAAAATGATCAAGAATATGTTAAAATTAAAAGCATAGACCCATCAACACCGCAAGCACCACACTTTTCTATAACACTGAATTTTTTTTTTACAATTGATTTATTTCCTCTTAATTAATTTTTCTATAAATTTCTATTCACCTTCATATGAGAGTAACCAGATTTTCTTTGGAATGGAATCAACGATTCATTTCTCTCTTCTTATCTATAATCTCTGATTAACATGGATCGATTTCTCTGTTAAATTGAGAGAAAACTCATGCGAAACAATGATTAGTGAAAAGTAAAAAATGAGATTTTGGCCGTTGATTTCGAGAAAATCGAACAATTTTCATACTTACGATCAGATTTCTTTGATAAAGAGATCTTTTGTACTCGATTATTAGATTGATCGGTGACATAAATATTTCCATAACTATCAAACGACATACTAACTGGAAAATATAATTTATTGTTTGTTGAACCTCCACCAGAACATCCAAAAATACAACGAAAACCATTTTCATCTGAACCTATTATTCGATGATTATTGTTATCAACAATAAAAAGATGTTGATCACCATCGAGAACAATTCCTGTTGGATAAATAAGTTCGATTGTTAGTTTTGTTGATCCATTTCCTGCAACAGTTATTCCATTTCGTTGATTCAATCGAAATAATTGAATTCGATGATTAGAAGCATCGGCAACATATAAATCTAAATTAATATCAACGAATATTCCATAAGGATAATCAAGCATATCCGATTGAGATCCTTGAACACCTGTTCCCGCAACGATTATTGTTGTGCCATTTGACCATCTTTTATCAACTCGATAATTATGATACATTGAACAATATAAATTCTCATAAATATCAACGAAAAGACCGTAACATCGTAATGTAATATTCATAACCGATATCCATCTTTCATTTTCTCGAGTCCATTTATCAACACGACCTTTCTTTCCATTATCAACATAAATATCACCATTCGTTGTTACAAATAGTGATAATGGATCTGATAAATTTCCCGAAATTGTTTTTGTTGGATAGAGATGATTTTCATTTAACCAAATATGAATTTGACCAGTTTGTCGATTGGGTACGTAAATTGAATTGTTTGAATTGACAAATATACCATGCGGATTAGTGCCCACAAAACTTAGATTGGCAAAAGTCGTTGCGCTTGAATTCCAAGTTGCATTGATTCGAAATCTCGGTTGATTAAATGAGAAAGTTGTACTAGTCAAATATTGTTGTTGATAGATGAACAAACTAATCCAAATCCGAAGAAACATTTGAATTGCAAAGATTTGTTTTTATCTGTCTGTTGATTTCAACTGTCGACATGTTTTTTAAAACAATTTGTCGGTTTTGTCAATAAGAAGATAAGTCACGTCATTAAATATTATCGAACAACAAATATTTCTTCTATCTAAATTTTCATGATTTTACAAGTTTAATTTATTGAGACTTTGAATTGACAGATATTGGATAAACTAAGTAAATTATTTACGACTTTTGATTAGTATATGTACTGTTAGGAAAAAAATTTACTTTAAAAAGTGGTTATAATTGTCATCGTTATTTGTAAATGAGTTCTACTATTAAATATCGAAATCGTTATGTACTAGTTGTTGGATTTTGGTAAAATCTACATATGAAATGATTTCTTTCGTAATTGATTTGGATTTTTGATTGATTGCTGTCGATATTAATATATTTCATTTGTTTTTAAATTCTCTCAAATACAAATGTAACGAATTGATAGAATGAGTGATGGAATGTGAGACGAAATGGAGAAGTAGCGAACTGCCACTCTCGGTATAAGATGTTTATTCGACTATTTCATGCTTCCAAATCGTGTTCATATACAAGATGAAACACGTACTTTATATATGGTCGCACAAGAGAGAGAAACCATCTGCTTTAAGAATTCACTTGTACATATCAACGTTTAGTGTCAGACATACAGGTATCACCATAAGACTAAGATACCTGTTCGACTTGTTCGAACTCCAATGAGAGAGAGAATGGAATCGAAATCTGATAGGTTGATACTCGATAAAAAAGGTAAAACAAACGAAGTGTTAATGAAGTGATCAAGGATTTGTGTGATGAATATGGATGTTGAGTTGAGGGAGATAAATTCGAATATAAAATCTGCTTTGACTTTGAATTATTGTTTGAAATGATAATTTGTCCGTTGTCATGGTTGAAAGTGTAAATAGAGTTAGTGGGATTGAAATGCAAACCGATATGGCTGTGATTAGCAAATGTTGTTGTTGTTCGAGCTGAAGAAGAATTCGAACGGAAAATTGGTTGATTAGAGGAAACTAGGAATTGAGTTTGAATCGGAGAGAAAAACAGAAGAATCCAGTAGATAAACATTTCGTGACTTTTATTGGAAAATAAAATGTTTGAGTTTGATGAATTTGATTTGTCTATTATTTGAACACGTCGAATAATCTATTTGAAATATTTATGTAATTAAACAGTTGATTAGACATTTTCTCAAGAATATCCATCGACAATTATTGATTAATCAGAGATTGACAAAAATATCATTTTTATTTGTAACTGTTTCTCTCTACAGAACCTTTTCTTTTCCTAATCAAATCAGCAATTCAAATTTAGAAAAACTAAATATGATTAGTTATTTTCCTTAAGTTAACTTGCTCGTTTAGTTTTTTTACTGAAAATTTAGTGTTTTTTTAAATTAAACATAGGCACATTAGTACGCTGAGAGTAATTCCTATTTACTTCGAATTAAATTTTTTGTTTCACAATCCTCATTGATTTCTACAGGCATTTCAATAAAATTCAATTTTGACATGTCGAAAGTTCTAAGAACTTGATTCGATCTACTAGAAGAATCTTTATTTTTATTTGGTATTTATCTCACATTCAAATTAGATAAGCAGGTGAAGAGAAAAACAAAACATAAGATCGATACATAAAGTGATTTGCTACCTGTTTGTACTTTCGTAAAGATTTTCTAAAAAATGAATTGATGTTTATTTTTTCTTCCAAAAATAATTGAATTCACCTGTTGGTAGAACTTCTAATTCGATGATTGTGAGAATCTATAACATAAAAGATTTTTTTTATTATCGACATGTTTTTAAAACAAATTGGTTTTGTCACGTCATTAAATATCATCGATATTTTATTTCGATAAATTCTTTCTTTTCCACGAGTACCAATCTTCAACAAGCATTAAAACTATTTGAAAATGCATTGAATATCTATCAACATGCATTCTCTTTGCAACATCCAAATGCACTTGAAGTTAAAACAGACATTGAACGTGTATCCTCTCAATTGAAATAATATTTCCCGAATTAAATCATTAATAATCAGCATACGTCTGACAGAAAAGATTACAACCACTAAATAGTAGAATCAATCTCAACGATTGTTTTTCTTTTGTTTCTGAATAAAAAGTTCATTTAGTTAAAATTTATCTCTTTCGGATTTCTCGTATAATCAATCGATATTTTCTCCGAATGCTATTTTACTTTTTCTAATAATTGCTTGAAGTAACTATAGTATTTGATTTGAAAGCAATAAACTTTGTGTTTTATGTTCATTCAATGAAATATCAATGTTAAATGCAAATCTATTTATTTCTTTTTCGAATGTCAATATCAGTCAGAGTCGTTTTGTTTCAATTATTTTTCGAAATGTATCGATATTGAATTGTTTCCTATTGAATATTAAGGATAAGCAGACTAATAATTCGGAATATATCGATTGAAGATATTCGAATTCTAATTGTATATACATTCCTTTTTACAATATTATGAAGTTAAACTTACAAAGATTTCACAAGAATAAGATAGATTAAGTTGAGATGATTTCATTTTATTCAATTTCAGCTATATTTTTACTTTATATTTCATTAGATTGTTCGGTATATGTTTTATCAATCAAACTTATTTTTATTCAAATGAAAAATAAGTGGTTTATTAGCAAAATGGTTTTTTAGTGCGACTAACTATATCCCAAACGTATTTTATTTACTTGTACAGATGCGTATCTAACGAATATATAAGAGAAAAAAATAAATAATATCCTTCATTATTTTTCATCATAGAAATGAAGGTAAACAGAATGATTTGTAAAGACAAAATACAAGCATTCGTTTTTTAAATATACTTGGTATTCGGTAAAATAGAAAGAAAAAGTCACTTTGAATAATATGCAACACGTGGATAACAAATTTACCTTTTCGTATTCTCGGATAGACTTATGTTACTTCAAGGTGAGCTAAAGAAAAAAAACATTAAAAGGAAGAGAACAAATAAAACGAATTGCGTTTTGCTTTTCCTACCCAAAAACATCATTCTATCTATTTCATATAAACAACGTCGTTGATAAATACCGAACATATAGTATATAGTTATGGCTGGTGTAAACAGTAAATCGTTAGAAATATCCGATCACAATCTTGAAACATTTTCTATTTTTTGGCTTGACGAACAAGTCAATGCAACCGAAGATAATCGACGTACTCAATTAAAACTTCGAGAAATTATTAATCATTTGAAAACATTCGATGATCAAAATCAATGTCATCAGAAGATTCTTTCACTTTCAACACAAGATCGATTAGTTCTTATTGTGAGTGGTCGATGTGGTCGACAATTAGTTCCTCAAATACATCACCTTAGACAAATTTCATCGATTTATGTCTATTGTATGGATAAGAAAGCGAATGAACAATGGGCGAAAGATTTTATTAAAATTAAAAGTGTTATTGTTCAATTGAAAGATCTGATTCATGTCATTAAAAAAGATCAAAAAGGTCGAGTTAAAATCGAAGAACCATTAACCATAAATATATTTAATGTTAACAACAAGGCAGATCAATCGACTACCGGATTAAATGGAAATTTTGTTCATTCTCTTCTGTTAATCGATGTTCTTATTCGAATGAAATCGATCGAAAGTGATAAACAACAATTGATTCAATTATGTAAAAAAGAATATCAAACCAATAATGCTGAGTTAATACTTGTCCGCGAATTTGAAAAAGATTATCGAGCAAACAAAGCAGTTTGGTGGTATACTCGTGATACATTTCTTTATCGAATGTTGAATAAAGCATTACGAGTTCAAAATATTGATCTTTTATTTCTACTTCGCTTCGTTATCGGAGATATTTATCAACAATTAAAACAATATCAACATCAATCATCTATTCGTGTCTTTCGTGGTCAGGTTATGTCGATTGATGAACTCAATACTCTTCGACAATCGATTGATAATCTCATTTCGATAAATTCATTCTTTTCAACGAGTACCAATCGTCATCAAGCATTAGGTTTCTTAAATAGCACTGAAATTACAAGTGATTTATGTCGTGTACTATTTGTTATTGATGCCGATCCTCGATCAGTAAAATCAAAACCATTTGCTGATATTAGTTCGTTAAGTGAGTTTAGTAATGAATGTGAAGTATTATTTATGATGGGATCTATTTTTCGATTGATTAAAATTGAAAAAATGAAAAATGAAGAAATTCTAATGATTCATATGGAACTATGTGGTGATGATGAACATGATTTAAAGGAATTATTCGATCATATGAAAGAAGAATTGAGTGGTGGTAGTGAGGAAGTTAATCTTCGTTCGTTTGGCGAAGTTTTGCATGAAATGGGTAAATATGATTTGGCAGAGAAGATTTATCATCGATTGTTGACAGAGTTACCATCAAATGATCCTTCGCTTGGTAATGTATATTGTGATCTTGGTATGGTGAATCTTGATAAAGCTGCCTATGACTCTAGTCTTGAATGGTTTCAGAAATCACTGGTGATTCATAAACAAAAAGGATTATCTAATTATGTAAACATTGGTGATTTATATAATTGGATAGGTAATGTTTATCGTCAGAAGCGTCAGTTGGATAGAGCATTAGAAAATTATAATAAAACGATAGAATTATTTCGAAATGCAAATGATGAAGATCATCCAAATATGGCCGATTTCTACAATAATATTGCTATTGTATATTATGACCAGAAAAAATACACAGAAGCGTTAGATTTTTACAAAAAATCATTAGCTATTAGGAAACAACATTTACCTCCCAATCATCCAGATATTGCTGCTTCTCACAACAATATTGGTGTTGTTTATTATAATCTGAATAAATATGATCTTGCAATGGAACATTATCAACAGTCACTCAAAATATATTTAAAATCAGTTCCTGGTGATCATCCTAATATTGCCATGAGTTATTATAATATTGCGTCGATACATGAACAAAAACGTGAATGGAAAGAAGCATTAGAACTATTTGAAAAGGCATTGAATATCTATCAACACGCATTTTCTTCACAACATCCAAATGTAATGAAAGTCAAAGCAAGTATTCAACGTGTATCCTCTAATTTGAAATAATATTTTTGAAACAAAATCATTAATAATCAGTATTTATTAGAGAAAAGAAAAGAATAATTATTGATTGATTCTTGAAAATTCGAAGATTCTATTAACCATTCGAAAACGATAAGTTAAAGTGAAAAGATTAGAATCGATTTCGACGATTGTTTTTCTTTTTCTTTTCTGAATAAAAAATAGATTTATTGAAAATAACCTTGAAGAACTATTTTAATCGGATGTTCATCAAGAAAATAATAAATGAAATGAGAAAAAACGAGATTCGTTGATCATAGATAGAGCAAAATGTCCTCTATCTAATGAGAAAACAATCGTTTAAAAATTCTCTCTACCGAGGACACAATGAAGGTCACACTTTTTGTTTATATGAAATAAAGAGCTAATCATAAGAAGAATTTTTGTCGGTCATATATTTGTTTGTATTCATCGTATATTTTGCTGATCGATAATTGTTTGGCCAAAGTAGAAACTAACATTGTCAAACAAAAGGTAAAGAGTAAAAATTCGAGAATATTGTCGACGAAGCTTTACAAAGTTTATCATTAAATGTAATTGAATCATGCATCAAAAAATCTATCAGCAATTTCTATATCGATGTGAAGTTAGCACGACGAAACGTAAATTTTCTTTCGGAGTATGTAAAAATTTTTCTATAAACTTTCGTTTCGTCGTGCTAATTTCACAGTGATGTCTCCTGAAATCGGGAAACAGCAAAAATTCGTTTTTCAAGGGTTTTATCGTGAATCAGATAAATAAAGTCCACGACGATGTAAGAGCAGATAATCGATGTATCTTCTCTATGATAACAGAGTCGAGGACATCGAACAATGATATACCGAAAAGATTGTGAAAAAATGCAATTAAACACGAAAGTTTTACTCACAATTGTAGATTATCATGAACAACTTGAGTATATTTGTAATTGAATGAAATGTGTTATATAGTCGCGCTAAAAACTGATGAAATACTGATTCAATTTAGATATTGTCGAAATTCCAAAAGAAAATCGACATAAAAAGGTCAAGGAAAATAAGATGTTGTCCGAATTCTTCAGGATTTTCAACAATATTATCGGTCGGCTTATAGAATTCGAACATTGTCCAAATGCGACTGACCAAATTCTATAGAACCTGAATAAATAGGCAACATTACATTTTTTACTACGTAGAGAATGTTGGTATCTTCCAACATAAAATGCATTGTCAATAATTCTCGTTTTTTTCTGTTCTATTCCGAGAATTTGATTGCATATTATTTTACGATACTCTCTCTCGTGTGTTTTTTCGGCGAGGAAGAACAAGAAAAAAAAAGTAATTCACATCGAAATATTTCGTTATAAAAACATTCAGAAGCAATTTCCGAATACGTAAGAAAAAAAAAAGAAGATTTGCTTTTTTTAATGTCTTTCAACATGATTACTGTTTTAGTTTTCAATTTCTCATCGAATGGCAGTTCAGAAAAAAAGCGGCTTTGATTATATAGAACGAAGAGCAGTTAATTTCAGTGCAAATCTTGGCTCCCTTTATGACGCTTCTCGGGATCAATTTATTCAGAGATCGAACACAAGTTTGGCTGTACAAAATGCTGAGTTATATGAACCTGTATATTGTGAACTGATAGACGGTAAAACCTGCAAACCTGAAAATCTACTCCGGCGTATTGGTGTTGAAGATGAGCTAATATTAAGTTTACTGCTGACATCGACAAAACGTGATGGAATAGGAAGAATATACGAATATACGCATTCTACAGATGAATACACTCGTTTTTTCTACTTCCAATTAAAACGGTGTAAACAAAATTTCAAAAAACGTCCTGAACTTAACAATATAACGTCAACAAAAACCTTTCATCCTAACGCTACTCATATGGTTACTTCGATTTTGATGGGAATCGAAGTTGTTATTGTTATACAATTGCAAGAAGATGTTACCCTTGCCGAAAAAGTCGATAATTTATTGGTACTATATCGTAAAAAACTTTTAATGAATAATTTTGACTGTGAGATATCTGAAAACGATAAAACAGTTCTCGAAAATATCGTCAGAAGCAATGTGTACTCAAATCTCCATGAGTTGAACAAAAATATCAAATTATCTGACTGTATTCAACAAATATTTGGAAGCATTAAACATGATATAGCACGGAATAGTCCGTTATCTTATTTTCTGGAACCAATTAAATTACTCTATCCTGGGATTCTTCGTAAACCAATGACTTTCAAACCGTTGTGCGACGACTTCAGAAAAAGTTTAGAGAAATACGCTTCTCAAATAAGAACTGTTATATTATACATAGATGCATCCGAAATAGTAAAATATACTAAACAATCGGATAAAAAAATGCAGGATCAATTTAATGAAATTCGTTCTAAGTATCTACAATATAAAAACGTTTGTCAGAAAGAATTGCATCGACTATTGGCGTTATTATCTGAGATTCGAAATGGTAAAAAAACTATCGTCACATTCTCTGAAATATTCATAAATGAACAACCGGAATTATTTAGAAGAAATATTTGTGAACTATTTGAAATTATTAGTAAATGTCCTGACATGGACAAAGCAGTAAAACGTATTCAACCAAAAATGGATCAATATCTCGAAGTGATAAGTCCTGCCAGTGCTGTCAATGATGATACTCCGCAACGATCTATTATCAATTCATCGAATTCACTTAATAAACGTGACTCCAACTCACTAAGACCACATTCAAGCTCTTGCCGTCAAAATAAGAACGTATCAAAATCACAACAGCCACTCAAACCGAAGATGAGCAGTGCACAGTCGTCATCATCCTTATCTCACAAAAACTCTAGTCAACATAATTCATTGCCTTTGCCATCGTTACTAACGGCCATACAACGTACTAGTAGCAGTTCAAATGACGACAATCCACATGATACAGATTATAACAATCAAACGCGACGATCTGATTCGCCTAAGCAATCCATACCTTTGGTTTCGAAGCATGAAGATACGGCTAATGGACAACTTGTTAATACTCATCTTCAAGATTCAGCTACAACTACAATACAAAACAACAGTACTCCAAGTGTAGATAACTTTGAAGATGATCAATCAGATACAGAGTCATATCGTCCAGAAAACTATGCAACAACTGACGAAACTATTAATGTGCTTCTCATAGGAGAAACAGGCGTTGGAAAATCAACATTTATTAATGCTTTTGTTAATTATTTGACTTTCAACTCATTTAATGAGGCAGAAGCTAGCGAACCAGTTGTGCTTATACCTGTGTCATTTATTATGACAAGTGGAGATAATTTTGATGAAACTGTAATTAAATTTGGTGAAGTTGAAAATCCTGACAACGAAGATTTCAATGGTAATGGTCAGTCGGTGACTCAACATTGTAAATCATATGTTTTCGATTTAAAAAATTCTGAAAAAAAATTACGTATCATTGACACACCTGGTTTTGGTGATACACGTGGTTTAAAACAAGATGATTATAATATGGAACATATTTTACATTATGTCAATAATCTAACTCATTTCAATGCTCTCTGTTTTCTTCTCAAACCAAATTCATCAAGATTAAATATATTATTTCGAACATGTTTCATCGAATTTTTCTCTTTTCTTAGTCCTGCTGCTCGTAATAATGTTATATTTTGTTTTACGAATAGTCGACCAACTTTCTATGCGCCCGGTGATACAGCTCCACTTTTGAAACAAATGCTTGCATCATCTTCTATTGAAGGTATTCATTTTGGAAAAGAAAATTGTTTTTGTTTTGATAGTGAATCATTTCGCTATCTGGTAGCATTACGAAGTGGAATTCAAATTTCAGCAGTAGATAGAAAACGATATGAAAACAGTTGGTCAATATCAGCGGAGCAATCAAGTCGTTTGATTAATTATATTGATAATAATTTATTCACTTATATTATATCAAACGTCCAATATTAGAAACTATTCGAAATATTTTAGGGTCGATCCATGGGGTTCCATCCACTTTTTTCAATTGCCGAAGAGGTCTAGAAAACATTTTTGGTGAAAAAAAAACGAGACTCTTCCTATCAAAAATTACAAGATCCAGGCCGTTTTTTAGGAACATGTCTGATATACCATTAATTAGATCTATTTCATGGAAATGTACGAGTTTTAGTAGTTGTGTATCGAATGGTGATCCAGGACGACTTCTTAGTGGGTTATATCAATTCTTTTCGAATTCTAATTGCCTTTTCAACCTATCGATTTCTCGTAACAACTAAACGAGATATTTTGTATGCTTAGTGGATTTCGATTTCAATAAATAAAACTAATTAAAGCGTATTCACGAGGGTTCATATGATGCTGATATTATTCAGCAGTTGTTTTCGATCTGGGAACTATTGAACATATTGTTGATTAGAGTTTAACTAATATTTATTTATTCGGAAGTTATTCATAGCATAGAAGCAAATAAACGTGATTTTATATCAGTATTTTAACAAAGCTAATTGTTTTTTTTGTTTTAACAACATTCAAATAAAACAAAAAAATCTTTTCAGGCAATTAGTTCATTTAAAATGTTTAGTCGAGTTTGGATAAAGGACGGGGGCGCATAAGAGCCATTTTTGGGCCATGAACAAATTTAACTTTCTTATGGTCTAGTAGATGCAAAATGTGATGAGGAATCGTTTGGTAACAAGAATAAGTCATTTCCGACAAGTTTT
>Ga0209914_1001437_pt1 | contig 24172 bp, 24 predicted proteins | sample ThiBiot_500_plan_FD_183949 | JGI IMG/M metagenome (GOLD analysis project Ga0209914, IMG submission 183949) | Wastewater bioreactor microbial communities from Cape Town, South Africa - Thiocy_cont_500_plan (SPAdes) | ecosystem: Engineered > Bioreactor > Thiocyanate-remediating > Anaerobic-Aerobic...
AAAATTGGCATATAAATCAACTTTTTCGCAAGTGCTGCAGAACTTTCTGGTCAATCTAGTAGAACGTAGCAAATGTAATTGCACATAAATGATGAAATGTGGACGTGTTTTTTCAATATATTTTCTGTTTCTGATGAATGATTCAACCATTCGTAAAACAAACTTGCGAAGTACGTGAAATAACTGTATTTCATCATCATTTTTATTCTGCGACTGAAACAATAGCACAATGAATAGAAGCTATTCATCAGTGGTAAATGAAGATCTTTCAACTGTTCGATGTCAAGTATTCAAGCTGATTCGTGATGGTAAGTCGAGTGAACTCGGTGCATATTTATGTGATCGACGATATGCGCGCAATTTATTGACTTTGGTAAAGACGAATTCATGGAACAACGAATGCCTGAGTTTGTTGATGATAGCCGTCCTGCATGGTCATGATGAGGTAGTGCGTGAGATACTTTCACATTCTCCAAACAGAACAGAAACGGTTGAACTCGAAGGACGAGTACACGGTGTCAATGGAGATCTAGTGAATAAAGTAACTGCATTATGGTGTGCTCTTGATCGAGCCCATTTTAACGTAGCACGTACTTTGATCGATATAGGAAATGCGAATGTAAATCATGGTCCAATTCATCCATTATTGATTGATGCTACGATTCGAGGACGACTCGATATAGTTCAATTTTTGATCGAAAATAATTATGCTCATATCGATCAGACAAAAACAAATGATGGAAATACAGCGTTAGCTATGGCAGTGATGGAAGGTCATTTTCAATCAGTATGCTTTCTTTGTATGGCAGGTGCTTCAACAAGAACGAAAAATCTTGCAAACAAAACTCCGATAGTTTTAGCAGCTGAAAATAATCAAATGAATATTGTTGAATTCTTACTTGAACATGAACATGATAATGCATCATTCAATGATCTTGAATTCGCTATTGCTTCACATATAATTTCAAAAAAAGATACTGAATCCTATCAATCTCAATGGGTTATTGAATTACTACGATATTCACTTGTTCAACGAATTAAATTAAATGTAGACAAAAGTGTTGCTCAACCAATCGTTGGTTATAATTTCGAAAAAGAATGTCAATCAATTGAGGAATTCGATTCAATTAAAGATAATGAAGATCGTCTTTATATCGAAGGATTATTGATATATGAACGAGTTCTTTTAACCGAAAAAGATAATAAACTTCTCATCTGGCTATTTGATGAAGCAACTAAATTGGCGAACAAACATCAGTTCAATCGTTGTCTTGATTTAATGGTGCATATCTTTCATATCTCTCAACAATTTGAATTTCAAAATTATTTCAAAGAATTCTTCTGGTTATTTTACAATATGCTCAATTCGAAAATTTCAATTCCTGTTGATCAATTCTGGAAAACATGTGATCTCATTTTCAAACCATTGGAAGAAGATCATAAACAAGATAAATCATATCTATTAAGAGTCGCAGCAAAAATGAATCCTCCAGAAATCTCATTGATCTTAAATGAACTAAAGCTAACTGATGATCTTATTACTAATATATATTTTCATGGTTCATGGGCTCAAGGCACATGTACAAACAAATCTGATCAGGATTTGATTATTGTTACTCGTCAATGTCAACCACCGCTCCGTTTTCAGACTGATTTTGATTATTTTCATAAATTTGAATTACATAAATTATTTGGTAAATACGATGTCTGTGTTTATTCGATCGAAAATTTTGAAGAATTATTAAAAAAGAACTATTTACTCTGTGTTCAATGTTTATTTTTACCGAATGAATTTAAATTAAAGGAAGAAATTGATTTTCGAAAAATATATTTTGAAAAAAATTATTACGATCCAATTCGAATTAAAAAAGTTGCTTTCTATGAAATGTTTCATTCGTTCAATTTAAGCCATACGCCAACACGTAGTCCAGTTGAAAATCAATCGCGAGAAGATTTCGTATTTAAAAATTTCTTTCATGGAATTCGATTTTTAGATATGGCACAACAATTAATTCAATATCAAACAATACAAGATTTTACATCTGTATCACATTTATTTTCTACGATGAATCAAATACGTGAAAAGTCAAATATGAATGACGTATTACAATTTGTGAAGACAACAAGCGATGAATTTAAAACGAAATTAGATTTACTTGTAGCAACGAACTGTATTAAAGGAACATTTCAAGTTCAAATACTATTCGACAATTCGGAAGATATTCTTGAAAAATTAAAGATCAAATGTCAAAAGATAGGAAATAATTATTTATTTATTTACCTAATTGATGATAATGATCAAAAGATTGAACAACTAATGATTCATTTAACTTATCATGGTGAATATCCATTGATTATTCAACAAATTCAAAATGATATACATACAAATTTTCAAGATTTTTCAATAAAAAATATTCAAATCAAATCATCGATATCAAATCAAGGAATTCCAATGAATGTTATTGATAAACAATTATTCTGGAAAAATACTTTTCAATTTAATTATAAACTTTCAAGAAACCAAGAATTATTTTCTACGATTAAAACTAAATTAAAAGCAAATACGCTATTTAATTCTTTTACTTACTGTATTAAACGAATTGATCGTCAAAAATTTGATTATTTCATTCAAATGTCTTTGAACGATGTTGGTTTAAAAAATGCTTTGAAAATGAGCGATGCATTTCTCAGTTGTTTAAAAACAATTCCGAGAAATTCATTCAAAATTCAACAACAATTTATTCTTTATGATAATGATTTTATCTAATTAAGAATTTTATTGATTGAAATATACTTTTTTATTTAAAAAATACGTATATTCATGGTTTTTTAGGTATGATCCTATTGCAAAATTCAAATAACATTACTGATTTTGAAATTTTCGATTTGGCCATCCTGACCAGCATAGTCATACAGGAAAAATCCGAATGTAGTTCTAGCTTTACTGACGTACCATAGATTTTGTCGTTCTGTCGATGAAATACCATAGTTAATAGTCTACATATATCGGCTACTCAGGAAAATTTCAATTAAATCCGCTCAATATAAATACGTACATAAATATTGGGATACTAAACATAAAAAACAACCACATTATATTGTACTGTCGCTGCTTCCTTAGTAATACATCGTAAGTGTCTTACGAATGTTGTGAAATAAAGTATTTGAGGGTGAGAGTGATATACTGTCATTCCGGATCAGAACGGATTCCTACAATATGCAGCATCGTAGAATAGGATGCATTCCCATTGAATCAGTGTAGTGTACGATTTCCAGTGTAAGTTGCGTAAAGATGATGGACTCGTGTAATACAAAGATAGAATCTCTTCTTACATGTAATTAAGTTTGTTAGTTTGGTAGAACACGCAGGCATAGCGTTTAACCGAGAATGAGCGACAAGCTGCTTGTAGTAATCATGTCGAAGTGTTGTATTTATATAGTTAGTGATTTTCACCACTGATAAGTAAAACCTTGTCTGCAAACTATGATGCGTTACTGCAACTTTCAATTCGTTCGATTCTTGATGAATGCTACTTGTGAATAAATATGTCAAGGACGAAAAAAAGCTGATCAGATTGTCATCGATTTCTATTCACAATTACGTATGTTGGAAAAAAAAACAATATAAAAGAGCAAAGAAATTACGAGAGGCAATCGAATAAAACCCAACAGTAGAAAAAGAAAAGAAACATCCAAATAGATTAGCGTGCTTCGTTGGGCAATATACGCAGAACAGATAGGATGAAAAATGTTATCAATTTCGCTGAGTTATCATCTTCTACGCTTCTCTATATAAATATTTTCGCTCGTCTTGTGTGTGCTTCAGTCGTCGACATTGCATTATACAGGTAAGTTGGTCTCTTCTTCCTTCGTGAATTTATCTCTATATACGATAGCTTGTCCCATATCTACCCATAATAATATTGTTGGGATCTCGTTGTAATTCTCCCAGCTAGACAAAAGGTTAGCAATAATGCGTCGAAATATGACGGTGTTTTTCAAGTGAGAAGCTTGTTTGAGGGTGTTGAGGTGAGGGTGTTGAGGGTTAAGAGAATTGATTCTCGATGAATTCTACTTGCGAATAAATGTGTGTAGGACGAAAAAAATGGTGATCAGATTGTCATCGGTTTGTTTTTCTCTTCATAATCACGTATACTATTTCTTTAAATGTATATTGGAAGAAAACGAGAAAAAAAGCAATATAAAAGAGCAAAGAAATTACGGAAGACAATCGAATAAACCCATTCGAATCAAAACATTGATTCATGCCGAAAAAAACCCAACAGTAGAAAGAGAAAAGAAACTTACAAATAAAGTGACGTGATTTAGTGAGTAATATAGATAGATAAGAGAGCTGGGGTCGGATTCGACCTATATTTCCTATAAATCCTATATTTTTGACAAGTCCTATAATTTGTCCTATATATCGCTCGTTTTTCCTATTTACCTATATTTTGTCAATAAAATAGGAGATGCCAAAAAGATTGATCGATTCCCTCATAAACAGCTTTCAATTATTAGAGAACTCGCATATCAGCACATTTAATCAAATACTCAATTTGCTCACGCAAAATATAAATTAGGAAAATGATATCAGATGATGAGGAAGAGGACTTTAACTCAGAGAATTAATCGAGTGAGGATGAGAAGGTCTCTAGTGAATGAAAACTGCTAAGACTATATTTTAGTACAATTTTTAGTTTTCATTTCACCTTCAAATCATCTCTGAAATTTGTCTAATTGTCCCTAATGATCGATGGGACCTTTCTATCACCATCAGTGGCGCAACAATAGTTTTTTGACCAGTAAACAAACATCGCTTGTGTCAGAAAAAAAGCGGGCGAAAGGGGCGGGATTTATATTGATGGGCCAAACAAAACAATAATAACGTAAAAGATACAAAAAGAAATTAAATGAAGTCCGTCTAATCAGGCATATATAGAGTGTCAGTTCTGGATTTTCTTCTCAAGAACTCGAAATTCCATATGGGCTTCTGTTCCTGAAAACCTGGAGCTCTACGATAGTTTCTAGGGATATGCACAGAATCGTATATTACTGAACTCTTTGACGACAACAGGGCTCAAAAACATACTTATTTTTCAATAGTAATTTAGGAAATATTCTTTGCAGTTCTGAAATACAATGATTATCGAAATCGTTCACCCTTTCCTACCGTATCACTTTATCGTCTGTGTAATTAAAGAAAAATATCAATAAGATCACATTTCCATCATCGTATACTTTATAATATCAAATGATATTCATAAGGGATTGGATCAACTTTTAAAAAGACAACTTCTACTTAAACTATTGAATATTGTCTGTGTAGTATATTTTATAGCGAAGCAGAAACTTGTTGTCTATTATATTACCTTATTTCAACTTAAATATGGTATATTGTCCTTTAAATAAGAACAAAGCACAGAAATCTTTCACTTATCACAACTGTAAAATAAAAATATAACAGCTTTCTTTCAATCTGAATGAATAACAAAGCAAACTCTAAAAATTTCTATACATATATCCGATATCATGGATTATACGACGATAGAAATGTGATCTTTTTAATATTTATCTTAACAATCCAGAAGATAAAATAACGCAGTAGGGATGGAAGAATCATTTTGACCGTCATTACACATAGGAAATTGTTTTTTTTAAATAAAAGCATGTACCACATCCTTAAGAATACAAATCACTAGGTAGCCGAGAGTTCCATGTTAACCTGTGAAAACTAAAATTTTCAATAGAAATCATAGTTGAAAAAGTCCTATAATTTTTGTCATTTTCTATTGAAAATCCTATATTTTAGTAAAATATAATCCTATAAGGATTCCTATATTTCCAGAAAAACGTGATCCGAGGCCAGTAAGAGAGGATTAAGAATATTCTGAATTTCGCTGAGTTATCATCGTCTACGATTCCTTCTATAAATAGTCTCATTCGTTGGCATCGCGCTATAGTGGTAGGTTGATGTTTTAGAAGAACAAGGATGTAGATAACAAAAAAACGTTTCGAAAGCATGTCCGGTGAATAGAACTATCATCATTCGATGCAAAATTAAATTTTGAGTCGAATAGACTAGTTTGTATCGGCCGGACTAGGCCTGTGACAGTTCACTTTCAATATTTCGTTGAAATGAACTGGAAATGTCACAGGTCTAGGCCGGACATAGTTCTGAAAAAAGTTTTATGCAAATTTTTGTTTTGTCGTGCCAGCTTCACATAGATTTTCCCCTAATATGTGTGTCGTAGGACAAGCCTAGATTAGCATACGATATATATATATATATATATACACATTTGTATTTTCCATAAAAATATGAATAGATATTCTTCGAAAACGAATACATCATAAAGTTGATAATGGCAGGGTAACAACAACTTTTAACAGCTTCAAATTGCACTGATGATAACAGTTTGTTTTCTTTTAGGTTTTGTGTGCCAAAATGGAAACAAGTGATCATCGATTTATTTTCTTCTATTCTTCACCGGTAAGTTAAAATCTTTTATCAGATAGTATAAACATAATATCTCTGTGACTGTGCATAGCGATGGAAACCAGAATGTTCCTGTTTTGCTTGATTTCTGTAATCATTTATGTCAAATTGAGAGTGATACGGGGCCAGAATGCATTTGGGAGTGGAAAGACAAAATTTCTAATATGCAGTAAGTTTTGACAGTGACATATAGGATTCGCTCAACTGTATGAATCTCTCGTAGTTTTCAACTAAATCAAGTGGATTGTCCAATGTGTCGATATGATCTTTATCACAGGGGGGAGCGTGATGTTGCCCACTTAAAGTCCTGTCTTCAAGAGACGATTTTTTGTTCGTTTAGAACAGAGGTTTTAACAGCATTCTTACAAGAGTATAGAACGATGACAAGTGAGGAGATACTATTATTGCACGAGTCTCTTGCAAAGTTGGAAAAAGACCTATTTGACTATTATATGGAACTGATTAAACCACATTCTTCGACGGTAAGTTAGCTATAGAAAATAGGTTGTGAAAAAAACTCTTTCACTATTCGAGCAGCCAAGGAATATTGAAGAAATGTATGACAATTTTCTTTTTAGGTATATGGAAATGAAATAACTGTGGATCCAAATGGATATTTAGTTGCATTCAATTCAAAAACACGCGAATATGTGCGATTGTCTAATCGATATGGTCTTAGTACACATAATTGCGAGTGTAATCGTAGTAAAACAGGTATGAACATATGCAAAAAAAACTTCGCCAGAAATTGACTTTTTCATTATTTAACGAAAGGTATTGTCTACTATCCGGAAGATATTCGCCATAAAAACATCGTTTTACTTGTTTGTGAGCAATGTTATGGCTACAAATCGGAGGCAGGAAAGGGTTCACAACATACCCAATTGGACGAATGGTATTATAAAATTTATGGTACTTCAAAACAATTTACACTTAAGAGCGGTTTTTCGCAAAAACGTGATGGCACCTTGGGTTTCAATAGCTGGACATTTAATAACGATCCTCAATATGGTACAGGTGTAAGAACAATGGAAAAATTAGAACAAGACGTGATTAGGAAAGTCATCACTGAAAAACTAAATAATTATGACATTTGCTGTGGTAAAATGCATGCGGTCGCATGAAGTCATCCCAACTCCGTGTGAACCCAGCTACCGTCCAAAATCCATACTTTACAAAAAAAAATAGAACTTTATTTCAATCAATAAAAATAAACATTTAGAGACAAAATCCCTAATAACGACGGAAAAGTTTTCACCTTTGTTGAGGGCGAGTTTCAAAGTTAATTCCAAGCTACTTACGACGATCGTTTCGTTCTTCCATAAGGAACTCATCAGGTAACGGAAATACTTATGATCTGCTGACTGGCTTTGAGTATTGATAATACATGATTTAAAGTGTATATTATTCAGTGACCAAAATATAATAAAACTTGAATTAGGATCATTTTTGTGCTCTGAGGACAAAAAAAGTAATAGTCATATATTTTCCTCTGTTTTCAAAATAGATGTTGTCTCGCTAATTTTGAGCGACATCTTGAATGTTCTACGTAGAAATCGAAGAGGTCTAGTATGATGTTAGTAATGGCATACAAAATAGTTTGACAGCTTGTGTTGTTGTTGTTGTCATTCTTTGCAGAATATGACCTCGAATCAACGATTATTGGGCTCGGCAGAGAATGTTTTTATGCAAACTTCGCAGCAATCGAAAGGAGACGTGAGATTTGGTCATGTTTTGCATCTTCAAGGGCCGTACATCTCTCTAGAATTGTTGTCTACAGCAGTAAGACATCTTCAACATCGTCATCCGGTTTTACGAAGCCGTCTACAATTAAATCCTGCAAAGGCAAATCGTTTTCTATTAGAAGAAGATCAAACACTTGAACTTACAATTCGAGAAATCGCACGAAATCGTGCCGATCACATGAACTTCTGGCTTCAAGAATGGCGAAATCGAGAAAAAGAAACAACTCCCATCGGACAAGGTTTAGCTCAATTCTGGCTTCTACAAGTATTCTAAATTCTTAGATCAACTTAAAGCATTTTGTTTTTTCTTCTTCTCTCCTATCAAAGGATCCAAATGACATCGAAGATAACAAAGCTCCACGTGAATTAGTCATTATTTGTGAACATGGCGTGTCTGATGGTCTATCGCTCAGTACTGTTGTACATGAACTTCTCATAGCTTTATCAAATGGTGATAATGATCCTATGTTTTCGAGCTCATTGAATTGGCCGTTAACTATGGAAATGGCAATTCGTAGAACTCTTTCGATAACTGGTAAAATAAAAGCAATAAGCAGATTGTTATATACAGCATTACATTCTCGAATAACTAACCGATTGCCAATCGCAAGAGTACCTTTGAACACTGTGAATTTTGCATTAGCCGATATGCCTGATCACTGTCATACAGAAATCTGCTATGGCAAGCTTAGCAAAGAAGAAACACAAAACCTAATCGAAAAATGTCGTTCAGAAGGTGTAACTGTCACATCTGCTGTTAGCAGTGCTATTATCTACGCTATTTCATCTTTACTAAATTCGAACGAGAATCAACCAGCTGCAATTCATACGATTATTGGAGCTGATACTCGTCGAAGATGTGTTCCACCAGTTCCAAATCATGATCTCAGCTATCATGTATCAGCTATTTTACCGTTTACTGTACCAACAAGAGATCTACCGACATCGTGGCAACTTGCGAGATCGTTTGGAAATTATGTGAAGAAATCTATTGATACAAATCAAATTCTTGCAGTTGGCATGTTCCTAGGAAAGATCGGTCGAAGAAACATAGGTCCGCCGAATTTAACTGAACTACCCACTTGTGGTATTTCTAGTTGGGGTATTTTACCATTTCACGAGCAATACGGACAATGGGAATTGATTTCCGTAAATCCTCTTATCAATATGGTTCGTGGAGTTATGCCTTTTATTGTAATTCAAACTGTAAATGGTGTTTTAACAATTATGTTTACTGGAGCTGATCCTGTTCTTTCTCTTAACATTTTGGAGAATCTGTGTAACGACACAATGCAAAATATACGCCAAATGATGACAAATAATTGAAGTTACGCATTATGTTTTCTCTTAGAATTTGTCATAAATCAATATCAAATAAAATGATTATCGAAGAAACGAACTTGACTAAAGTCTCACAACGAAAACGTGTCTTCGTACGAGTCTATTTCCGAATCGATAACGATCAATGGCAGAGTGTATTCTTTGATGTCACAGCATTCATTCAGAAAAATATCAATACAAATATACGATCTCTCTCCAATGGAACTATCTGTTCTTTATGGTCGAAATCCTCAGCGAATGAATGAATTTGTAGTTTGTTTTTTTTATAAATCTTATTGTGTCATTAAATGACATCTAATTTCCACATTCTGATAGCGGAGCTAGAGTTCGACTCGAACGACGAAGTGCATTTTTCAAAAGTTTTTGAGTCTGATGAAAACTAGTTTGTGAATTGAAATGAATGCTTTTCTCCACACCACATATATCCAAAGATTCCAATTGTTCAGTATCAAAAAAGTTTTGCATCATTTTCGGATCACCATAGATCGATTCACCATTAATCAATACAAGCATCACATCTTCAGGTGTCGAATGAGTGGCTGTCCAAAATGGATCGTTATTCGATTCTCGTAGGACAAGTACATCAGCAAGATATCCTTCTTTCAACGCTCCTAAACGTCGATCTTGACGAATTAATTTCGCTGGATTGACTGTCGCCATTGCTAATAACATCTGATCATCAAATAATGGTCGTTGAAAGATCGTATTCCATGTTGCTGCATAATTCAATTCACTCAGTAAACCATCACTACCAGTCGGACTCCAATCAGGAGCAATTGCTACAGTTACATGATTTCGTAAAGCTGCTTCGATATTTGCTGTATAACCGTATAATTCTAAATTACTTCGTAATGACCAAACAAATCCAACACTAGCATTCGCCATCAAACGGAAATGTTCGTCTTGTAAAGCTACGCCATGAATAATTGAAACACCTGGCTTCAGTAAATCTCGACTTTCTAACATGATAAATTCTCGTGCCGATGGTGCATCATCGGGTGAACCTTCAGCGAGATGAATAAGCAACGTGCCATTTGCAGATAGTGCTTGTTTCGCTTCATAAAGGGCTTTTTCAGTCATTTGTAATGGAAAAACATTGTAAAGAATTTGCCCGAGTGTTGGATCATCATCAAGATTCCGTGCTAATCCTTGATTGCACGGTTTTCGTAGACCTCCGATGACACTCGTTGCGCCTTGTGTAATGGCTTTGATTTCTGCATAGAGCTGCATTTGACATTCGAGACCTGCTTGAAGTAATGCTTTTTGCGGAGCTTGTATTAGGATTTGATAGATGGGCTTTTGTTGCCAATCGTAACGACTACCAAATTCTTGGTTTGGTTTCCATCGTGGAAAAATATTATACATCAAATGATTGTGAAGATCAATTAGACCAGGAAGAATAATACCTTTGGTGTGAACAACAATCGATTCTCGAGGAATTGTAATTCGATCACCAACTGCAGCTATATGTTCGTCGATAAGCAATAATGTTCCATTTGGAATACTATGATCAGTTAGAAGAATTCGACCGATTAATGCTATCGGTTTGTTTTGTCCTAAGATAACATTTGACAGAAAGATAACTAACAAAATACTATGCAAATGATAGAGCATTTTTTTTTTGTTCTTTTGTAATTGATCGTTGATCGTACGCGCTTTTATATTCTGTGTGTAACCTTTACCTGAGGATTAGGTAACTATTATCAAATAAAATACGGCTTTTTATTTTTCGATACATCCAGAGTTTTTTTTTCAAGTTCAAGTTGATTTTCTCGACTTGGTTTTTCCCTCTTAATGCATGAATAATCGGTATATTAAAAATATTGATTTCAATACAAAACAAATCACCGATGTTACTCAATAGTCCAGATTAATGATTGGTTAGAATCGAGAAGTATTTGTCGATGAAACGAATAACTCGGCAGTTCTGACTGCTTCCTTAGGTTCGCCAAATGTTCGAAATCCACCAGCCACTAAAACGTAACCGTTGTGTAAGACTGATGCAGTATGGTACAACCGCGGTGTTCCCATTTCTTGAACACTCGTCCATATTCCAGTCGATGAATTGTAAATATCAGCGGTATTCAGAGGAATGATGCTCGACTCGTTCCAACCTCCACCACCAGTAACTAAGACGTTTCCATTGTGTAATAAAGAAGCTGTATGGAGTATTCTTGAATATTTCATTTCTCCAGTACGCGTCCATAGTCCTGTTGATGGATCATATAACTCTGTCCGATTCATAACAATTTCATTTCCGTCTATACCGCCGATAATTAATACCTTTCCATTTTTTAATGTTACAGCAGTGTGACCTTTCCGTGCCTCATTGATAATACCAGTAGCCGTCCAAAGTTCGGTCGATGGATCATATAGTTCGCTCGTCTTTGTTACATCTGATTCATTGGTCATTCCACCAACAACCAATACTCTTCCATCGAATAGAACTGATGCTGTATGCCATATTCGTTTTTGAGTCATGTTACCAGTCATTGTCCACAATCCTGTTGATGGATCATATAATTCAGCTGTATTTGATATGTTATCGTTATCGTTAAACCCACCAACAACTAATACTTTTCCATTCAATAATGTTGACGCTGTATGATAGATTCTGTTTTCATGCATAGATTGCATCAGAGTCCAATTTCCAGACATTGGATCATAAAGCTCAACACTGTTGTTGAATATAGAGCCATAAGTCGCTCCACCAATTACTAACTGTTTTCCATCCAATAATTCGGACATTGCGTGAAAGCGTCGCCCATAGTGCATACTGCCAGTCGGTGTCCAAACTTGTGTTGATGGATCATATAATTCAGTTGAAGCCAAAGTCTCAATCGTGCCCCCATCTCCTCCACCAACAATTAATACTTTCCCGTTACTCAAAACTGCTGCTGTGTGCGTTGCTCGTACATTCGCCATAGATGCAGTATAAATCCATTCTAGACATAAAACGAACTCAAATTTCATCGTTCCTTTGTTGTAGTTTACCGGACTCATCAGTTGTTGCTACAGATTGTTTCAATCCAAACAATCGTCTATTCAATAACTTTGTTTTGAAACTGTTTGAAGTAGTAGTTAACAATGTTGACATTAAAACCAAACAAGCTATGAAATCATTATGAATTTCTCGACTTCTCTTATTCTAATAAAAAATCTTACCGTATATAAACTTTGAATGCATGTTTTTCGTATTTCAGTATGAATTCGAAATGTGAAACATTTATATTGTTCTAGATCATGCTATCTAATAAATAATAAGATAAACTTTGTCAACATAAATCGTAATGACGTCTTCTACTCACGTCACGAAACGCAAAGTAGAACAAAGCAGATTGTGATTCATGAAGATTTTATTTTTATCTTTTTAGAAATGCGCACGAAACAAAAATTTCGACTGTAAACGCAAGGAGATAAAATAAAATTAGTGTTTTTTTTTAAAGTAGACCTGATGCAATTTGTCGATTGATTCGGTATGTATTTTGAGCATACACTCCTAGTTGAATAATGACAAGTGCGAGAAATTTTAAGAAAATAGTTAAACCACCATCTATTTCAAAACACAAAAGTAAATAGAACATTTGTTTACTAGATACAACTTACATAAACCGAGAAGATTGGTAAAAATACTTAATGGATCTTTTGCAATCATCATTGAATAGGAACATTTGTCAAAATTACATGCATTCGAATAAGCCGTATAATTAATTTCAAATGTCCAATTTTCTAACATTAAATTATCAATAATGTAATTCAATGTCGTTTTTACAGAATAGTGACTTGATTGCAATGAATCAAGAACATTCATTGAAAGAGTTTGTAGACTTAATGCTTGTTGAATTTGATTTAAACAAATTTGATTGTAAAAACATTCGAGTGTTGATAAACGTAATGAAGTGATCGGTAAACAGCCGATAAACATACCATCGATAACTGTATCATTTCCAATAATAAGCAAGTCAATGCAATTCACTGATTGTAATGTTCCACATGAGCAACTATCTAGATTCAACGAAAGTGAAATCGACAAAAGAAAAATCAGTATTTACTATATGATCTCGATTTGGTATAAATTTGATTCGATCCATTTGGATCTGGAATAAAATACCAATTTGTTTCATAAATAGACATGAATTGATTTCCTAATGTACTATCAATGATTAAATTCAAACTTTGTTTAAATGTTGCGATAGTTTTATTTTTAAAATCTTCTATTGCTGATGTTATCTGTTCGATAGTTTCTTTTTCTGTCAATAGATTAATACTAACAAATTCTGTGGAATAGAAATTAGTTGTCATATACGATAATGTTTCGTCTGCAGATTGGCAAAACGATTGAAGCAATTTAAAATGTGAAGCAAATACTGCTTCATGAACTGAAGCATTGATTGTCGTCCACTTAAATAAACTCTGTAGCCAAGTATTGGATATGAATTCACTTGAACAAATCTAAGATATTAAAAATGTTAACTGTATAAGGAAAATGAATAGAAAAATTGATTACTTGATGAAAAGTATAATTGAGTGAAGTAAATTTTTGAAAGGAAATCACAGTTTCCAAGCAAGGACAACTAAATTCATCGACATTTTTCGATTGAAGCTCATTGATAAGTGTTATCGATGGAAGATTTATTTCGAAATACGACAACCGTACGAAAATGTTCTGTTTGTAGGAACGACAACTTCAGGCGTCTGGAGAAAGTCAAGTGCAAGTACAAGTACTTTGTACTTGCGTCTTAGCTCTGGTGGAGATTCATCGACTGATCCTAACTGCTAAATCGTTGTTATCACATCTCTAATTAAACATAATCATATATTTTATGAGTTTAACGAGCACTGTAGTTAATTTTCTCGTGTTTTGTTATTTGAATTCATAATTTGATCAGTGTATTAGCAATCATTTAATTATTTCGATCTGCAAACTAATTCAAGGAATATGTCATGAGAAGTTTACAGAGGAAACTGAATATGATGACACCTTCAATTCTCTGAACGAAAGGGAATTAAATGGCAAAAGAAAGAGACACATTCAAGTAGCTTTTCTTTTCTGAAATTAACATTTTTTAAAGAGACAAATTATTTTCCATATTTTTGTAATTGAAGAAGACAAGTGTTCAACCATTATTCTCGATTCAAGAGATAAAATATTGTTATTTATCTTCTTCAAATTCTCGTTTTGTCAATAAAGAATTCAACATCATTTGTTATTGAAACAACTATATCAATATATAAAACAAGATTTTTTTTCTCTCATAAATATAGACGCACTTGATGTTCAGTCTATGAAAAAGCATTTTTTATGTTAGTAACAAAAAACCAAGTCGTCTAGGATTTCAAATGGAAATATGTGATTTTATCTTTCAATTGAACATACATTCATAGTTTACAATTCGAAGATAAACGTTCATTTGTATTGTTTATATATGTAGATATGAGTCATAATTAGATAACTAAAAAGATACAGTCGCTTTTAGTGTTTTTTCTAAAATATACATGATATGTTCTAATTGTAAAATACAAACCTGAAAATCTCATTTATCCTTACTGTATATGTTGTATTTGTCGGAAATTCTTATCTATATTTTTCTATCCTTTTAAAATTTGGTATATAATTAATTGAATAGTTTCGAAAAACATGAATGCAACGATTGATCTCGAACTACACGTATTTGGTGACAACTCAACAGTTGGGTTAGTTGAATCTTGGTTTATTCCAACAAATATTCTTATGATTATCTGTTCAGTATTAATCATTATATTGTCGATTATCTTTCTCTTCATTATTATCATTGACAAAAAATGTCATACCGTTCCAATGTTATTAATTGCTAATACATGTCTCGCTGCACTTATTGTAGGATGTACTATTATCACTACAGGAGGATTTATATTACAAAATGATCTTAAACAACGAGATTATCAAGATCCTCTTTGCATTACTCGAGCTTTTCTCATTTATACATCCTGTGGTGTTTTAAATTTTTCATTTACTTTACAAGCTTTGTATCGGTACATGGTTGCTGTTTATCCTGGTCGTCTAGTTTTTCAATCATGTCGATGTCAAATTTCATTTATTTGTTTAACATGGATAATATGTATTATATTTCCTACTGAATGTATTCCTACTCAAGAAATAGCCTACGTAGTAGAGACTCATATGTGTCAAGCAAAACTTCATCCATCGGTATGTATTATTTGTGGAATCTTGTGTAATTTTAATTTACCAATTTCAATAATTATTTTCCTCTATTGGAAATTATTTCGATATGTGAAACAGATGGGTAAGAACGCCGCTGCATCAAACTCCTTAGCGCGAGCTAAACGAGAACTGAAAGCTATTCGTCGTATTGTAATATTGATAATAATATTGATTATCATTTCCTTTCCATATCTGATCATCGTCATTACGTCATTTATTAAACCTTCGATTAAACGATATGCTCGTATTGCTTATGCATTTTTTCAATTATCAAATCTCTCAGCAATGATTTATTTGTTTTTCATAACAACTCCATTGAAGGAATTTGTGATGAAAAGATTAAACCTTTAATCGAATATAATTTTCATTGAGAAGTTTTTCACAACAAGAAGGAGAAACAAGTATGACAAAAGTATTCTTTCGTTAAATCCTTCCATGATCTGTGAATAAATTTAACATAGACTTTTATTGTAACATTTGTTTATCATTTGATAGAAAGTCGTATTGAATTTTAATAGAAATTCTTTAACTGTTTATCTTGAGGGAGACATGAACGATCTATAGATTGACATGATTTTAATCATTGAACGTTTTTTGCATAGATTATCGAAGGTCAATATATGTATATTTATGTGAAATGAAAGTCTTAGAAATGTTTTCAAAAGAATTGAATTATTAAGAAAGTCCGTTAATTAGAAGCAACGTCAACGAGAATTTTAATTTCCGAAGGATCACGTGATAAAGTTTCAAATTCATCTTTAACAATATCATCCAACTTAATCTTCTTTGTAATAATTCGATCAACATCCATCTTTTTGCTATTAGTATAACTTTTTATTTGCTGCACAATATTTTCTTCTCTACCATTGAGAACTATTGTAGCTCCTAATTCTTGTGCTTTTTCCATATGATGCGTTATAGCCCTTTCCAGGAAATTGAATGAAATCTTGAGATCAGAACAATTTCCGGAAACTAAACTAGACATGGAAAACAAAATAGATTGAGTTGGAAACTAATAATGACTTTCCTGGAAAGGGCTAAAACGCATGGAGCCCATAAAAGGCCAATTGAACCAGCACCAAAGATAACGCATGATTCGCCTATGAAATGAAATTGTTATTTCATACAATGATCTGTACTATATTACTTGATGACAGGAAACATTGATTTTAACGAATTTGTCAATCGAAATGGATGTTTGTGAACAAGCACAAGTTAATACTTCCGAATTCAAAGATTGATTGAGAAGGATTTTTAATTTGTGCGTTTAATAAAGTCCAGCTGACGCCCGTATAACCCACCAAACTAATCAAACTGCTCAGAAAAAGTACGATGAATACTTTGGTTGCAAGTATTTGATTTCGTGTGATTTCATTTGTATTTTGAACGTTTTGCAAATAAATATTTGACTGACGTCTGTTGTCGAACTAATAGCAATTTATAAGGAAAAAAAAGCGGTGTGCTTTCCATCTGCTGAAAAGTGTGACTTTTTTGTTATTTATTCTTTAAATCACAAAAAAAGAAAATATTGCACATTCAGAAGTGGATTAAAATCCAATTTTGAGCACTTGGTGTAATTAAATCAACGATACCAATACTATCAGATGAACCATAGACGGTCATTACTCGCCACCATGCAGTACGAGGAACTAGTCGAAATGTACTATTGCCTTGAGATGAAAATGCCCATTCTTGATCAATAACATCCGTCCAAGTATTCATTTCGACATTTCCTACTGATGCTGTTGTGTTAGAAGAACTAAGAACTCGATTATTATCAACAAATGATGAAATTCTATAAGTTCCATCGCCAAGCCATGTAATATTCCATTTTTGATACGGATTATCACAGCTATCTTGATACAATTGAACGACATCACTCGTTGAATTTTGTGAAATACCGAGACATTTATTTGGCTCAGATTGTGGTGATAAACGATAGACATCGTTGTTAACTACTCGAGTCATTACTTCTAACATTTGCCAATAAGCGGATTTAGGAAAATATAAATAATCGAATGGCAAAGGAACACCTCGTGCGTCATTCGACGAATACGGCATCCAAGTATGTCGATCTGTAAAACCCCAAGTCAACATCGCTTTACAATTCGGTGAGAAATATAAAGCATAGTTCAGTACCGAACGATAAATATCTCCTTGTATTTCAAGATCTTGAAAATTTCTCGGATAACTAGCATTTATCGGTACAGCTACATCTAATTCAGTGACCATAATATCAAATTTATTATCAATAAATCGTTGAGCAACTTGATAATGACCATCACCGGGTGTGACAGTTTTTGAAACATCAATATGCCATTGCAAACCAATCCCATCGATAGTCACACCTTGAGATCGTATCCACGCAACTAATTCCATTGTACTATTGGATTTAAATCCGATATCTTCAATATTATAATCGTTGTAGTACAATTTCGTATCAGGATCAGCTTCATGTGCGAATGTAAATGCATATTTTAAATAATCCGGTCCTAATTTTCTAAACCAAAAGCAATCTCGTAAATTAAATAGATTTGCATTCGTCTGATCATCGATCGCTTCATTGATCACATCCCACCAAGGTATTTTACCACGATAACGACCAACGACTGTATGAATATAATCACTCAGCAATTGTCGAGCTTTGTCTGATGTTATTGTAGCTTCTCGTTTTAATAACCACGAGGGAACGTACTTGTCACTACCCCAACCTAAATTATGACCTCGAATTTCCATTCGATTTTGTTGAATCCAACCGGTTTCATTTGCCGATGCACCTAAGAGAAAATCCGGATCGGTAAAATCGTATTTATTTTCGTCTAACCAAATATGTTGTTGTTTCATTTCGTTTTCAGATACAATTAAGAAATAATTATCCGTTATTTTTGTGTTATAATGTCCGTAATCGATATCAGCACGTAGACTGCTCGTAGTTGCCATTGTTCCGAAGAGTATACCTCGGAGATATGCAGCAGCTCGTAGACCGATCGGATCGAGACCCACAACGATCGTTAACAAGCCATAGAAAATCCAAACTATTAGGATTTGATTCATTTTGTTTTTCAATAATGAAAAAGAATCAGATTTGGTTTCAATGTTTTATATAACTTAATACCACACAGGTGAAAATTTAGAAGAAGAAAAAAAAACGTATAGGCTATTATAGATATATGAATATGTATTGTTAAATGTTCAGGAGAAACACGATTTGGGCGTTGTTTTTTTTGTCTTGAAAGTGTTTTGTTTCTTTAAAAAGTTTGCCACTTGAAAAATACAAAATCAATCATGCTTTTTTATTTGTCGTAGTTTTTAAATGACTACGCCCATTTTTGTTTAAAAGAACGAAAAAAGTTCTTTTTTTTCCACCCACAAATATCCATTTCGTTGTTCGTTTTTTTTTCTCATCATATATAAAAACCTAAACGACACAATTGCTTTCAGTTTTCTTTTGTATTAATCAAATCGAACGGTACAATGTTAGAAAGCATTGCCTTCGATATTCCAATTTTGGATCTTCCACCTGTCGAAGTTTGTTTTCTTTTCCGTTTTCGATTCATCCGTGTTTCTATATTTAAACATTCAGGTTGCGAATAGAATTAGAAATGTTAATCCCAATTCGAATTCGACCAATGCCCAAAATAATATCACCACCAATCCCTCATCTTCACAGACAGCGAATAATCTTAATATTAATTTAACATCCGTGCCCAAAGCTACAGTTGCATCGGCTGCATCAAAACCATTATCATTACCGGTTAAGATTTTGATTGCTTCCATCGTCGGATTAGTTGCTGTCGGCGCAATCGTTGGTCCTGCAGTCTATTTTGGTTTAGCTGGTAACTTTCTAACACTATCGCATTCTTTTCATCTTTTTGTTTCTTTCGTTCGTTAAGCTCAAGATACAACTACAACTACAACATTAACAACAACAACGACAACGAGTGCTACAACAACAACATCAACATCCACGACATCAACTACCTCGACATCGACAACATCATCAACAACTACGTCGACAACGACGACTACAACTTCAACTACAACATCATCATCTACAACGACGACGACATCAACGACAACTTCAACAACAACAACTTCAACAACGTCAACAACTACATCAACTACAACTACAACATCGACGACGACTTCATCAACAACAACAACAACATCGACAACCACGACATCTTCAACAACAACCTCGTCGACAACGACTTCATCGACGACTACCACAACTACATCAACAACCACAACAACATCAACAACAACGACAACTTCGACAAGTACGACATCAACGACAACTACAAGTTCCACAACTACGACGACAACATCAACCACCACAACTTCTACAACAACAACGTCAACGACTACAACATCGACATCGACAACAACATCAACAACAACGACAACTTCGACAAGTACTACATCAACGACAACTACAAGCTCCACAACTACGACGACAACATCAACAACCACAACTTCGACAACTACAACTTCAACCACGACAACATCGACCTCGACAACAACATCAACAACAACGACAACTTCGACAAGTACTACATCAACCACAACATCAACGACAACAACTACAAGTTCCACAACTACGACAACAACATCAACTACCACTACGTCGACTACAACAACGACAACGACATCCACTACAACGACAACTTCAACAACAACGACATCAACTACAACTACTCGAACAACAACGACAACAACATCAACAACAACAAGTAGACTATGCTTTTAAAATCTATTCAGCCTTTCTCGAAATTGATTTCTTTTCAGCGGTTTGTGTTCCAGTTTGTCAAAATGGTGGTATCTGTTCTGGTCATAGTGTTTGTACATGTCCTTCAACATGGACTGGAGCTGTTTGTCAAATACGTAGGAATCTCTGCTAACTATATGTCCACGATCTATTCTTTAACTGTAGCTATCTGTACACCAACCTGTTCGAATGGTGGTACATGTTCAAGTCCAGGTGTTTGTACTTGTGCTTCGGGATGGAATGGAACTCGTTGTACTATACGTAAATATCTGCTTATCAATGAATTTCATCTAGCCTTATTCGATTTCTATAGCTATTTGTTCACCTGCCTGTTCAAATAGCGGAACATGTTCAAGTCCTGGTACATGTACTTGTCCAGCAACATATATCGGTACTAGATGTACCATACGTATGTTTATTTTTCTGTATAAACTCACGAATATTCATATACATTTTATCTCGTTTAGCTGTTTGCACGCCAACTTGCTCGAATGGTGGTACATGTTCAAGTCCTGGCACTTGTACGTGTCCGGCAACTTACAGTGGAACTCGATGCACAATACGTAAGCGTCTATTTTCACTGTGAAAACTAAAACATACCGTTGCCTTTAGCTGTCTGTACGCCTGCATGTTCAAATGGAGGAACGTGTTCAAGCCCTGGCACGTGTACTTGTGCAACAGGATGGAGTGGAACTCGTTGCACAATAGGTAAGATAGTATACTTTTCTAACTGAACAATGAACATTCATTGTATTTAGCTATCTGTACTCCATCGTGTGCAAATGGAGCTACTTGTTCGGCTCCTGGTACGTGTACTTGCGCTAGCGGATGGTCCGGTACTCGATGCACAATACGTATGTTTTTTTTATTTTGAACTCGATGAAATTGAAAGGATGCTCTTCAGCGGTTTGTACTCCTGCGTGTGCAAATGGAGCTACATGTTCAAGTCCTGGAGTTTGTACTTGTGCTAGTGGATGGTCGGGTACAAGATGTACAATACGTAAGGCATGAAACTTCTATTAACTAGTTGACATAGATTCTGTTATCTATAGCGATTTGCTCGCCGACATGTTCGAATGGTGGAACATGTTCAAGTCCTGGTACTTGTACATGTTCGGCAACTTACAGTGGAACTCGATGTACAATACGTAAGCGTCTATTTTCACTGTGAAAACTAAAACATACCGTTGCCTTTAGCTGTCTGTACGCCTGTATGTTCAAATGGAGGAACGTGTTCGAGCCCTGGCACGTGTACTTGTGCAACAGGATGGAGTGGTACTCGATGTACAATTCGTATGTTAACATTTTCGAGAGTATTAACATGTAAATAAAAACTACTTGTAGCGATTTGTACACCCACATGTTCAAATGGAGGAACATGTTCAAGCCCTGGCACGTGTACTTGTGCTACTGGATGGTCGGGTACTCGATGTACGTCAGCTATTTGTACACCAGCATGTTCGCATGGTGGAACATGTTCAAGTCCTGGTACTTGTACATGTCCGGCAACTTACAGTGGAACTCGATGCACAATACGTAAGCGTCTATTTTCACTGTGAAAACTAAAACATACCGTTGCCTTTAGCTGTCTGTACGCCTGTATGTTCAAATGGAGGAACTTGTAGTAGCCCTGGCACCTGTACTTGTGCAACAGGATGGAGTGGTACTCGATGTACGTCAGCTATTTGTACACCAGCATGTTCAAATGGTGGAACATGCTCAAGTCCTGGCACTTGTACGTGTCTGGCAACTTACGGTGGCACTCGTTGTACAACACGTAAGTTTCTCTTAGTGTACGAAAGCGCAAAATAAATCTATGTTTGTGTAGCTATTTGTACACCGGCGTGTTCGAATGGTGGCACATGTTCAAGTCCTGGTACTTGTACATGCGCCAGTGGTTGGAGTGGAACTCGATGTGCTACTGGTAGGTTGATGTCTCTTGATTAAATAGAGAAGAGATTGGTGAGAGATTTGTTTTTAGCAATTTGTTCTCCAGCATGTTCAAACGGAGGTGTTTGTACTAGTCCAGGTGTATGCAGCTGTCCATCGACTTATAGTGGTACTCGTTGTACTATACGTAAGTTTTGACTTTTATTCAAATGGCAGAAATCTCGAAGTAAATTATTTAGCTGTTTGTACGCCTGCATGTCAACATGGTGGTACATGTTCAAGTCCTGGTGTATGTAGCTGTGCCAGTGGTTGGAGTGGAACTCGATGTGCTTCAGCAATTTGTACACCTGCTTGCTCAAATGGTGGTGGTTGTTCCAGTCCTGGCGTGTGTAGTTGTGTTGGTGGTTGGGGTGGAACTCGTTGTACAGTCGGTATGTTTGTCAAAAAACGAGATAAATATCAAAATCGAAAGTCGATCTATGTTCTATTTAGCAAGTTGTAGTCCAGGTTGTTCAAATGGTGGAATATGTTCAAGTCCAAATTCATGTACATGTCCGACATATTGGACCGGTACTCGTTGTACAACACGTAACTAAACGAATATCAATTTGTTTCGTTATTCAATTATTTTTATTTTGCATAAAAGCGTTTTGTTCTCCATCCTGTCAAAATGGTGGAATATGTAATTCCGGCAATACTTGCTCATGTTCAGGTTTATATAGTGGAACACGTTGTCAAAGTAAGACAAAGCAAAAATATTCAGTTAGCATTTTTGAAGTGTTTGTGTCGAATAGCTTGCTATTACGGAAATGATCAAGTGAGTTTAGTCGGTGGTGGAAGTAAATCGATCAAAGATCTGAAAAGTGGAGATAAAGTCTATTCGATAAGTGAAGATGGAAAAGATCTAATTGAAGATGAAATTGTTCTAATGATGCATAATGAACCATTTAAAGAAGCTTTATTTTACACATTTATCACTGATCAAGGTTTTAAATTGAGTTTAACCGGTCGACATAATATTCATATTTATGATCCAATTGAAAAACAAATCAAAACAATTCAATCATCTCAAGTGAAAATCACCGATAAACTAATTGTTCATGGCAAATATTTAGATATTCTGAACATCGAAATGAATACTTTTCGAGGATTTTTTTCACCATTGACACTCACTGGAAATTTAGTTGTGAATAATATTTCGACATGTGTGTTTTCTGACAGGTTTGATATTCGAATTCAAAGTCATAAAATCTTGAGAATATTTTCTGTGTGTATTTTTAGTTACAAAGTTTCGCCAGGAACAGTTCAATTCGTATTTTTTCCAATTCGAATTTATTATCGTTTAACAAAATATTTACTTGGTGATAATTATGATCCATTCGAAGAAAGAGAACAAGGCATTCATCCTATTGCTCAATTTTATAAAGACAATCAAGCAATCCTTCGAGTTTTGGTTAAATCTCCATCCTACGTAGTTTTCACGATTTTTTTTGTTTTATTTGTTCATTTTATTTATTGGAGAAAATCGAACTAGACAAGTTTTGCTATTTCATTCGCTACTTGTGTACCTCGTCGAACAGCTCCTTCGAGAACACCATTGCCGATATCGCTGAGTTCACTATTTCCTAACCATAATCGACCATTCCATTGCGATTCTCGGCATTTATGATCGAGATGTCTATTCCCATCGAAACCATCTCGTTTCGAAAACGATGTAAACCGTTCGT
>Ga0209914_1001449_pt1 | contig 24040 bp, 19 predicted proteins | sample ThiBiot_500_plan_FD_183949 | JGI IMG/M metagenome (GOLD analysis project Ga0209914, IMG submission 183949) | Wastewater bioreactor microbial communities from Cape Town, South Africa - Thiocy_cont_500_plan (SPAdes) | ecosystem: Engineered > Bioreactor > Thiocyanate-remediating > Anaerobic-Aerobic...
GCCCCCGCCGTCGTGGCCGCGTCGGGACACCGGCCCCGAGGCGGACCCGACGATGGCGGTCGATCCGCTCACCGGTGAGCCGATGTCGGGCTGGTCGGTGGCCCGTGGGACCGACCTCACGAAGCCCGGGCGGGCGTCGGGCCGGGCGGAGGCCTACCGGGCCGGACCGGTCGACGGCGGCACGGAGGCGGCCCCTTCCTGGTCCGGCCACGACGCCGAGGGGTTCCCGCAACCCGGTGAGGGGCCGGCCGGCCATCCGGCACCCGGCGACGGGACCGCAGGCCATCCGCCGCCGGGTTACGGCCCGGCCACGTACCCGCCGTCGGGTTACGGCCCGGCCACGTACCCGCCGTCGTACTACGGGCCGCCCGGTTACCCGCCTCCCGGCTACCGGCCGGCGCCGTACCCGCCGGTGGGCCATCCGCTCGCCCGGCCCACCAACGGGCTGGCCATCGCCTCGCTCGTCCTCGGGGCCGTGTGGATGTTCTGGATCGGCAGCGTGCTGGCGCTGGTCCTCGGCTACGCCGCACGCGGCCAGATCCGGCGCACGGGGGAGGACGGCGACGGGGTCGCCGTCGCGGGCATCGTGCTGGGCTGGGTGGGGGTGGGTCTCCTGGTGCTGCTGGTCGTCGCCGGGGTGCTGGGGGACTCCTGACGGCGCCGGGTGCAGCACACGGACGGGAGCCGTCGTGCCAGGATGAACGGCGTGTCCCGACCTGATCCCCGTGCACGTGCCCAGACGGCCGCTCTGTCGTCATCGCTGGCGGGCGCGGTCGACCTCTCCGCCCTGAAGGCACGCGCCGAGGCCCCGCCCCGTCCTCCGCAGGCGCCGGGTGCCGCACCCGCCGCCGGCACCGGCTCCACCAGCGGTTTCGTCATCGACGTCACCGAGCAGGGCTTCCAGGCCGACGTTCTCGAGCGGTCGCTGCAGGTGCCCGTCGTGGTCGACCTGTGGGCCACCTGGTGCGAGCCCTGCAAGCAGCTCTCCCCGGTGCTCGAACGCCTGGCCGACGCCGCGAACGGCGCCTGGATCCTCGCGAAGGTCGACATCGACGCCAACCCGCGCATCGCGCAGGCGTTCGGCGTGCAGTCGATCCCGATGGTCGTCGCCGTGGTGGGCGGCCAGCCCGTCGACGCGTTCAACGGCGCCCAGCCCGAGCCGCAGATCCGGCAGTGGATCACCTCGCTGCTCGACGCCGTGCGCGACCGGATGCCCGCCGTCGCCGAGGCGGAGCGGGGTGCGGGCGCACCCGAGCCCGTCGAGGAGCCCGAGGACCCGCGGTTCACCGCCGCCGAGGACGCCCTCGAACGCGGCGAGTGGGCCGAGGCCGAGGCCGCCTACGAGGCGATCCTCGCGCAGGAGCCGGCCAACGAGCAGGCCAAGGCCGCCCTGGCGCAGGTGCGGTTCCTGGCCCGGGCCGAGCAGGTCGACCCCACCGCCGTCGAACGTGCCGACGCCGCCCCCGACGACATCGACGCGCAGCTCGCCGCCGCCGACGCCGAGCTGGCCGGCGAGGGCGTCGAGGAGGCGTTCGCGCGGCTCGTGGCCACGGCGGGCCGCACGTTCGGCGACGACCGCGACCGCGTCCGCGAGCACCTCGTGAGCCTGTTCGAGCTGTTCGCCCCCGACGACGCACGGGTCACGGCGGCCCGGCGGGCCCTGGCGCGCGTCCTGTTCTGACGCCGGTCGGGCCCGGCACGCCCCGACGCGCGCGCCCGGGCCCGACCGCGCGCGGCCGTCACCGCAGGCAGCTCGCGGCGCCCTGGCGCACGCCCTGCCGGAACCGGGTGACCCGGTCGAAGCCGTCCTCGCTCCCGTCGACCGTGCCCTGCGGGGAGCGCGCGGCCCAGTCGGCGGTGAGCAGGACCTGGACGGCCTCGTCGAGGTCGCCCGGGGAGAGCGTGAAGCTGCCCGACGGGTCGAGCAGGCGCGCCGTGTACGCACCGGCCAGGCAGACGGCGGCCGGGCCCTCCGCGGGCCGGCCCATCGCCGTCAGCGCGGCCATGGCGTAGCGGCTCGCGACGAGGGTGGCCGCCGCGTAGTCGCCGAACCGGTCCTCCAGGGTGGTCAGCGCGGGCCGGTCGACGTCGATCGATCCGTCGGCCGCGCAGAACCGGGCCGGTCCCTGCCCGGTGAGCGCCGGCCTGGAGCAGGACGCGCCGGGCGCGGTGCGCAGCGCCGGGGCCCGCCACCCGGGCGCCCGTGGCGCGGCCAGTGCTGTGAACCACTGCCGGGCGTCGGTCTCGACGGCGGGCAGCAGCTGGGCGAGGGGCAGGTTGCCCCCGCGGGCCTGGTCTGCGGCGGAGCCGAAGCGGCGTTCGGTGAAGGCCCGCCCGGCCACGGTCATGGCGGCGCACAGCGTCGGGCCACCCGTCCAGCCGTCCTGGAACGCGGAGACCCGGTCGAACGCGTTGCCGTGCGCGCTCGCGTCCGAGGGCCCGATGCCGACCGGGTCGCGGAACCCGACGAGCGCGAGCACCGCGGTGTCCCGGTCGCCGACGTCCAGCCCCGGCCGCCCGGAGAGGGACGCGAGGGTGGCACCGGCGTAGCAGTCGGACATCGCCTCCAGCAGGATCGTGGGGAAGGCCGCCGGATCGCGGGCCTGCTCCTCGTCGACACCGAGCCGCGTCTGCACGGCGTGCCCGACCTCGTGGGCGAGCACCACCACCACGCCCGCCGTGCCGAACTCCCGCCGGATCTGCGGCAGCAGCCCGTCGGCGTCCCAGACGACGGCGTCGGCCGCCGGGCAGTAGAACGCCTGGCCGTCGAGATCGGCGGCGCGCTCCACGCACGGCGGGGTGGCCGTGCTCCGGGACGCCGTGTGCACGGGCACGAAGCGGCGGATGTCGCGCCACGGCTGGCCGAACGCCGCGGGGAACGCCTGGTCCCAGAACCCCTGCAGCGCCGTGGTGACGTCGGAGAGATCGACGGGCGGCGGAGCCGCGATCGCCGCGGTGCCGGTGGCCGGCGCCGCACGTGCCCGTCCGGGCACGAATCGGGCGCAGCCGGTGACCAGCACGAGCAGCACGCACACCACTGCGGTGAGGCCGCGGATCGGGATGCGCACCCCGTCATCGTCTCCCGGCGGGTGGTCGTGGGGGAGCGGTTCGGAACAACTCGACCCGTACGGATAGCGTCGGGACCCGTGCCGTCCAGTGTGCTGACCCCGCCGGTCCGGTCCGCCACCCCGAGCCGGGTGGTGGCCGGCCTGCTCGTCCTCGCGTCGATCGCGACGGCGGTGGTGCTGGACATCCGCCATCCCGACGTCCTGCTGCGGCTCATCCCGTCCACGGACATGCGGGAGCTGCACGTCGACTTCGACACCTTCTGGCACTCGGCCGTCGCGATGGTGAACGGCACCGACATCTACGACACCCCCGCGAAGCTGCGCAACCTCAACCCGCCGCTGATGACGGTGCTGCTGGGCCCGTTCGCGCCGATGGACGAGGTGACGGCCTACCGGATCTGGGTGGCGCTGACGACGCTGATGGTGGCGGGGTCCGTCCTGCTCGTGGCGCGCGAGCTGCGGCTGCGGGCGGTGTTCACGGTGCCCGCGCTGCTGGCCGTGCTCGCGTCGTCCCCGCTGCACGGCACGCTGGTGCTCGGCCAGATCTACCCGGTGCTGCTGGTGGGGCTCGTGGCCGGCTGGATCGCCGAGCGGCGCGGCCACCCGGTGCTCGCGGCGGTGCTGTTCGGGATCACGGTGGCGCTCAAGCCGTCACTGGCGCCGATCCTGCTGCTGCCCGCGGTGCAGCGCCGGTGGGCGCCGTTCCGGGCCGGGATCCTCTCCGCCGCCGTGGCGTCGCTCGTCGGCGTGCTGGTGGCGGGTCCGTCGAGCGCGCTCGGCTGGCTGCGGATCGCGTTCAGCGAGCCGGTGCCCGACACCGTCGACAACGCGTCGCTGCCCGGGCTCGCCGTGCGGTTCGGGCTGCCGTCGTCGGTCGGGATGGCGGTGGGGCTCGTGGTGCTGGTGGGCACCCTCGTCTGGTGCGGACGCCACCGCGACCGCATCGAACCGGCCGGCACGGTGCTGTGGGCCGTGGTGGCCGCGGGGCTGCTGTTCTCCCCGATCGCCTGGCACAACTACCTGATGCTGCTGTTCCCGGGCGCGCTGATGCTGATCACCCTCGGGCGCGGGGCGGCCACCGCCGTGATGCTCGCGGTGGCCGTGATCCCCGTGTCCTGGAACGCCGACTGGCCGGCCGACGGGGTCGGCCAGGCCGTCGGCCGGTCCCTGTACTTCCTGGTCCTGCTCGGCTACTGGACGGTGCTGCTGCGGTCGGCCGGCCCCGACCCGGCCGGGGGCCGCTCCGAGCCGGAACCCGCCGGGGCGGCGCCGGGCCCGGCCTGAGCCACGACGTCGTCGGCCCGGCCCAGCGCATGCCGGCCGATGAGCAGCGGCCCCTCGTCGTCGAGGTCGGCCAGCCGCTCGTCCAACCCGTCGCCCGCGTCGTCGGCGAAGTCCACCGGCAGCACCGGCTCCCCGGCGAGGGCCGCGGGCTCGGCCGCGACGGGCTCGGCCCCGACGCTCCCGGCCGCGACCGGTTCGGCGGCGACCGGTTCGGCTGCGACGGGCTCGGCGGCGACCGGATCGATGACGGCCTGTTCGGTCGCCGCCGATCCGGGCACGGCGGCCTCCACCGGCGCGTCGACCACCGGCGTCACCGGCGCCACCTCCGGCACGTCCGCCGAGACGGGGGCGGACGGAGCGTCCTCCACCGTGACGGCCAGCCTGCTCACCGCACCTTCGAACGGCTCCGGCGCCAGCCACAGCACCCCGGACGGGGGCAGCTGCAGCACCGCCGACGCCGGACGCCCGTGCCACACCGTCTGGTCGGCCTCCACCGCGCCGAAGTTGCCCACGCCCGAGCCGCCGTAGATCTCGGCGTCGGTGTTGAGCACCTCCTTCCAGCGGCCCGCGAACGGCAGCCCCACCCGGTAGTCGGGCTTGGGCGTGCCGGAGAAGTTCGCGACGCAGGCGATCACGGTGGGCTTGCCGTCGGGGTCGACGCCGTGGCGCAGGAAGCTGAACACGTTGCCCGCGGTGTCGTTGGCGTCGATCCACGAGAAGCCGTCGGGCGAGACGTCCTTCGTCCACATCGCGGAGTGGGCGCGGTAGGCGCGGTTGAGGTCGCCGACCATGCGCTTGATGCCCTCGTGCAGCGGCTCCTCCAGCAGGTGCCAGTCGAGCGACCGCGCCTCCGACCACTCGCGCTCCTGGCCGAACTCCTGGCCCTGGAACAGCAGCTGCTTGCCCGGGTGCGCCCACATGTAGGCGAGCAGCGCGCGGACGTTCGCGGCCTTGTTCCAGGCGTCTCCCGGCATGCGCGTCCACAGCGAGCCCTTGCCGTGCACGACCTCGTCGTGGCTGATCGGCAGCACGAAATTCTCGCTGAACGCGTACATCAACGAGAACGTCATCTGGTTGTGGTGGAAGCCCCGGTAGATCGGGTCACGCGCGGTGTAGTCGAGCGTGTCGTGCATCCAGCCCATGTTCCACTTGAACCCGAAGCCCAGACCGCCCAGGTGCGTGGGGCGGGAGACGCCCGGCCACGCCGTCGACTCCTCGGCGATCGTCATGGCGCCGGGGTGCTCGCGGTAGACGGTGGCGTTCATCTCCTGCAGGAAGGCCACGGCGTCGAGGTTCTCGCGGCCGCCGTAGATGTTGGGCAGCCACTGCCCGTCCTTGCGGGAGTAGTCCAGGTAGAGCATCGAGGCGACGGCGTCGACGCGCAGCCCGTCGACGTGGAAGGACTCCAGCCAGTACAGGGCGTTGGCGACGAGGAAGTTGCGCACCTCCTTGCGGCCGAAGTCGAACACGAGCGTGCCCCAGTCGGGCTGCTCGCCGCGGCGCGGGTCGGCGTGCTCGTAGAGGGCGGAGCCGTCGAACTTCGCCAGCGCCCACTCGTCGCGCGGGAAGTGGGCGGGCACCCAGTCGACGATGACGCCGTAGCCGTGCTGGTGGAGGTGGTCGACGAACCACCGGAAGTCGTCGGGCGTGCCGAAGCGCGAGGTCGGCGCGTAGTACGAGGTGACCTGGTAGCCCCAGGACCCGCCGAAGGGGTGCTCGGCGACCGGCAGCAGCTCGACGTGGGTGAAGCCGGTCTCGTCCAGGTAGTCGACGAGCTGGCGGGCCATCTCCCGGTAGTCCAGCCCGGTCCGCCACGAGCCGAGGTGCACCTCGTAGATGCTCATCGGCTCGGCGTGGGCCTGCTTCTGCGCGCGGGCGGTCATCCAGCCGTCGTCGGACCACTGGTGCCCGGCGACGTCCACGATCGACGCGGTGGCCGGCGGGATCTCGGTGCGGAAGGCCATCGGGTCGGCCTTGTCGCGCCAGCGCCCGTCCCGGCCGAGGATGCGGAACTTGTAACGCGCACCCGGCTCGATGCCGGGCACGAACAGCTCCCACACGCCGGTGCTGCCCAGCACCCGCATGGGGTGGGCCCAGCCGCTCCAGCCGTCGAAGTCGCCGGTGACGCGCACACCCTGCGCGGACGGCGCCCACACGGCGAAGCTCGTGCCGGTGACGACCCCGGCCGGAGTCTCGTAGGCCCGCACGTGCGAGCCCAGGACGTCCCACAGCCGCTCGTGGCGGCCCTCACCGATCAGGTGCAGGTCCATCTCGCCGAGCGTGGGCAGCCAGCGGTAGGGGTCGTCGACGATGTCGACCCGCTCGCCGTAGCGGACGGCCAGCCGGTAGTCCGACGGCGGCCCGGGCACGACGCCCGAGAAGAGGCCGGCGTCGTGCACCCGCACCAGCGGATGACCCTCACCGCCCTCGAGCACGACGTGCACCTCGTCGGCGTGGGGGCGCAGCACGCGCACCACCGTGCCGTCCGGGTGCGGGTGGGCGCCCAGCACCGAGTGCGGGTCATGGTGCGCGCCCCCGAGGACACGGTCGATGGTGCCCTGGTCGGGCGGGCAGGGGTCGACCTTGTTGATGATCTCCGCCTCCCGGTTGATCGTCTGGGTCCGGTTATCCTCACGATCCACCCGCGCACCCTATTGGTCGAGCCCCGGCGTTGCCGAGCCTGGCGGCAACGATCCGGACGCGGTCGGTGGTGGTCACCCGGATGGGCGCCGGTCATGAGGGGTGGTCCTCGACGCCGGCGATCACGAACCCGGGGGCGCATGCGAGCGGCGCACCGTCCACCGCCGACGTCTCGGCTCGGTTCTCTCCTCGGCCGGATGGATGTGCGGGGGGAGCGCCGGAACGACGGTCCGCCGCTCGTGTCGATTCCGGGTCTCGGGGGGGTGGACCGGTCGACGTCGTCGACGGCACGGCCGGAGGCGTCACGGGCCTGCAGCTCGCGATCGGGCACCCCACCGCGGCGGCGCCCGGGCGATCGCCGACGCCTGAACGACGCCCGACCGCGGTCAGCCGACCGTGCTGTCCGAGTCCGTCGCCGTCAGCCGACGGATCGAGGCCAGGGGGATGGGCGCCCAGGTGGGGCGGCTGCGGGTCTCGTACAGCAGCTCGTAGACGGCCTTGTCCAGCTCGAACGCGCTCAGCAGCAGCGCCTGCTCGCGGGGGTCGGCGCCGGCGCGGATGGCGTAGCCGTCGCAGAAGGCCGACCGGTTGCGCTCGGCCCACTCATTGGCCCGCCAGGCCATCTGCGAGTCGTGGTCGGGATCGGCCCACTCGCCCGAGGGCTCCCACTGCGACAGCTGGTGGAACGCGGCGTAGTCGAACGAGCGGAGCATGCCCGCGACGTCGCGTAGGGCGGAGTCGGGGTGCACGCGGTCGGCCAACGCGGTGGCCGGCTCGCCCTCGAAGTCGATCACCAGCCAGCCGTACGGCGTGCGCAGGGTCTGGCCCAGGTGCAGGTCACCGTGCACGCGCTGGGTGACGACGGGCGTCGACAGCTTCGCCACGGCGTCGAACACCGAACGGATGGCGGGCAGGTGCGGGACCAGCACCGGGACCTCGTTGGCGACGACGGTGAGCCGGGCGTGCCACGCGGCCGCGAGCTCGGCCGGGTCGCGCTCGCTGCTGCCCAGGGCCCGGCGCAGCTCGTCGTGCACCACGGCGACGGTCTCGCCCAGCCGCGAGGCCTCGCCCGCGAAGTCGCCGCCGACCTCGTCGGCGCGCAGGTCGCCCTCGGCCAGCAGGTCGCGGACGCTGGCCAGCGCCATGGACCAGCCGTCGGCGGAGTTGGCCGCGAAGTCCTGCAGCATCGCGAACGTGGCGGGCTGGCCGTCCACCGAACCCTCGACGGCGCCCTGCAGCGCGGCCACCTCGTTGCTGTTCACCGACCGCAGGGCGCGGTGCAGCTCCAGGTCGGGGTTGACGCCGGGCAGCACGCGCCGGAAGAGCTTGAGGATGGAGCGGTCGCCCCACGACACCGATGTGTTGGACTGCTCGACGCCCAGCACCCGCCCGGGGGTGCCCGGCTCGGCGATCTCCGCTCCCGGCTCGGGCACGAAGCGCAGGCCTCCGACCGTGGCGCCGGATCGGATCGCCTCCAGCATCCACTCGGTGACGCGGGTGTCCCACAGCGCGTCGTAGACGGCGAGGCCGTCGATCGCGCCGAACGTCGCGTGCTCCAGGTCGCCCCGCGCGGTGCCGCTGCGGGCCACGAGCAGCTGGTAGTGGTGGACGTCGCCATCACCATCAGCGGAGTCGTCGAACGTCACGGCGAGCAGCACGTGGTCGAGGAGCGGGTCGCCGTCGGTGAGCAGGGGCGTGCTCTCCGCGACGGTGAGCGACCGCACGGGCCGTCCCTTCGCCGCGAACCAGCGCTGCTGGGGCAGCCACTCGGACAGGAGTTGGGGAAGCTCCTCAGCCAGGGTCACGCCGTATCCTCCGCCGGGTTGATCGAGAACCAGTAGAACCCGTGCCCCGGCAACGTCAGCAGGTAGGGGAGCTCACCGATCTTCGGGAACGCCACGCCGCCGGTCAGCTCGTGGGGCGAACGGCCCTGCCACGCGGACAGGTCGAGCTCCACGGGCTGGGGGAAGCGCGACATGTTGTTGACGCACAGCACGACGTCGTCGCCGTGGCTGCGCACGTAGGCCAGCACGGACGGGTTGGTGCCGCCGAGCTCGTGGTACTCGCCGAGGCCGAAGGCGTGGTGCCGCTTGCGGGCCTCGATCATGTGACGGGTCCAGTGCAGCAGCGAGGTGGACGAGTGCGACTGCGCCTCGACGTTGACCGCCTGGTAGCCGTAGACCGGGTCCATGATGATCGGCAGGTAGAGCCGCCCCGGGTCGCAGGCGGAGAAGCCGGCGTTGCGGTCGGGCGTCCACTGCATGGGGCTGCGCACCGCGTCGCGGTCGCCCTGCCAGATGTTGTCGCCCATGCCGATCTCGTCACCGTAGTACAGAACGGGCGAACCGGGCAGCGACATGAGCAGGGCCGTGAACAGCTCCAGCTGGTTGCGGTCGTTCTCCAGCAGGGGGGCCAGGCGTCGGCGGATGCCGATGTTGGCCTTCATCCGCGGGTCCTTGGCGTACTCGGAGTACATGTAGTCGCGCTCTTCGTCGGTGACCATCTCGAGCGTCAGCTCGTCGTGGTTGCGCAGGAAGATGCCCCACTGCGCGCCCGACGGGATGGGCGGCGTCTGGGCCAGGATCTCCGAGATCGGGAACCTGTTCTCCCGGCGCACGGCCATGAAGATGCGCGGCATGAGAGGGAAGTGGAAGGCCATCTGGCACTCGTCGCCGCCGACCTCCGGATCCCCGAAGTACTCGACGACGTCCGCGGGCCACTGGTTGGCCTCGGCGAGCATCACCCGGCCCGGGTACTCGTCCTCCATGACCTTGCGGGCCCGCTTGAGGAACTGGTGGGTCTCGGGCAGGTTCTCGCAGTTCGTGCCGTCCCGGGCGAACAGGTAGGGAACGGCGTCGAGCCGGAAGCCGTCGATGCCGATGTCCAGCCAGAAGCGCAGGACGTCGAGCATGGCCTCCTGCACGGCCTCGTTGTCGTAGTTGAGGTCGGGCTGGTGGGAGAAGAACCGGTGGAAGAAGAACTGCCCGCGGACCCGGTCGTAGGTCCAGTTCGACTGCTCGGTGTCGACGAAGATGATCCGCGCGTCCGGGTAGCGGGAGTCGTCGTCCTCCCACATGTAGAAGTCGCCGTAGGGCCCGTCGGGGTTGCGGCGCGACTCCTCGAACCACGGGTGCGTGTCGCTCGTGTGGTTCATGACCAGGTCGGTGATGACGCGGATGCCACGCTTGTGCGCCTCGTCGAGCAGCGTGACGAAGTCGTCGACGGTGCCGAACTCCGGCAGCACCGTGCGGAAGTCGCGGATGTCGTAGCCGCCGTCGCGCAGGGGCGAGTCGTAGAAGGGCGGGAGCCAGAGGCAGTCGACGCCGAGCCACTGGATGTAGTCCAGCTTGGCGGTGAGGCCCTTCAGGTCGCCCGTGCCGTCGCGGTTGGAGTCGCTGAACGCGCGGACCAGCACCTCGTAGAACACCGCCCGCTTGAACCAGTCGTGGTCGACGTCGAGCGTGCGGGCCTGGCCGTAGTCGTCGGAGCTGCTCTCGGTCAGGGTCTCGTCTGCTGGGGTGTCGATCGACATGGAGGTATCGCGTTCCTACCGGACGGGGGCGATGGGCGGTGGAGGCACGGGTCCAGTCGTACATGGTGCGGTGGCTGTACGCACGACGTGGCGGACCCGTCAGGAGGGTAACCGCCACGGCCGCGTTTCGACGGTCTCAGATCCGCGCCGCCGCCCCGCACTCGGAAGACGACGTGCCGGGCGACGCCGTGCAGCTCGTGCAGCCGGTAGCCCTGCAGCACGACGGCCGGCCCGGCGCGGGGACGAGCGCACCCGAACGTGCGGGCGAAGGCGTCGACGGCGTCCGGCAGCGCGACCGTGACGGGCTCGCCGACGGGGTGCCGCTCCGGGTGAGCTCGGCGCCGCTCAAGCACAGGTCCAGCTCCGCGTCCTGCGTGGCTGGGTCACAGGAGGACGAGGCGGGACGGGCCCGCCTGGTACGGGCCTACTTCTGGACCCGCAGGATGTGGGCCACGTGGTTCCACGGCTCCAGCCGCACGAAGTTGAACTGGCCCCACTCCCACGTCTCGCCGCTGACCTCGTCGTACACGCTGACGCGGTCGTTCCAGTCGAGCCCCAGCGCCGGCATGTCCAGCGCGGTGGTGCCCGCCTGCGCGTCGTAGGAGTCGAGCGTGCAGACCACCAGCACGGTGTCGCCGGTGGTGGCGTCGTGCTTGGAGTAGGCGATGATCGAGTCGTTGTCGACGTGGTGGAACGAGATGTCGCGCAGCTGCTGCAGGGCGGGGTGCCGGCGGCGGATGTCGTTGAGCTGCGTGATCCAGGCCTCCAGCGAGTTGCCGGTTGCGGCCGCGGCTGCGAAATCACGTGGCCGCAGCTCGTACTTCTCGGAGTTGAGGTACTCCTCGCTGCCCGGCTTGACCGGCTCCCACTCGTAGAGCTCGAAGCCCGCGTAGACGCCCCAGGTGGAGCCCATCGTGGACGCCAGCGCGGCGCGGATGGCGAACATGCCGGGCCCGCCGGTCTGCAGGTGCTGCGGGAGGATGTCCGGGGTGTTGACGAAGAGGTTCGGGCGGCACTCGTCGGCGCGCTCGGCGTGCATCTGGATGAACTCGGTGAGCTCCTCCTTCGTCTCCCGCCAGGTGAAGTAGCTGTAGCTCTGGGTGAAGCCCAGCCGGGCCAGCCCGAACAGCCGCGCGGGGCGGGTGAAGGCCTCCGCGAGGAACAGCACCTCGGGGTTGCGCGCCTTGACCTGCCAGATCAGCCAGTGCCAGAAGTTCGGCGGCTTGGTGTGCGGGTTGTCGACCCGGAAGATCTTGACGCCGTGCTCCACCCAGTGCATCACCACGCGCAGCGACTCGGCGTAGATGCCGGCCGGGTCGTTGTCGAAGTTGATCGGGTAGATGTCCTGGTACTTCTTCGGCGGGTTCTCCGCGTAGGCGATGGTGCCGTCGGGGCGGACGGTGAACCACTCCGGGTGCTCGGCCACCCACGGGTGGTCGGGCGCGCACTGGAGCGCGAAGTCCAGGGCGACCTCCATGCCCAGATCCTGCGTGCGCTGCACGAAGGAGTCGAAGTCCTCCAGCGTGCCGAGCTCGGGGTCGATGGCGTCGTGGCCGCCCGCCGCCGAGCCGATGGCCCAGGGGGAACCGACGTCGCCGGGGCCGGCGTTGACGGAGTTGTTGCGGCCCTTGCGGTGCACCGTGCCGACCGGGTGGATCGGCGGCAGGTAGACCACGTCGAAGCCCATCGACGAGATGCGGTCGAGCTCCTTGGCCGCGGTGACGAACGAGCCGTGCACGGCGCGGCCGGTCTCGTCGCGGCCCCCGGTGGAGCGCGGGAAGATCTCGTACCAGGAGCCGTACAGGGCGCGCTCGCGGTCGACGTACATTTGCTGGGAGCGGCCGCGGGTGATCAGCTCGCGCACCGGGCGCTCGGTCATGATCGTCTGGACGGCCGGGAACAGGGCCGGGGCCACGCGGGCGCGCAGCGGCATCGCGGTGTCGCGCAGGGCGTTGGCGGCGCCGAAGAGCAGGTCGCGGTGGGGGCGCTCGGCGGGGCGGCGGCCCACGCGCTGCAGCAGCCGGGCGCCGGTCTCGAGGTCGTTGGCGAGCTCCTCGGCGGACTGGCCGGCGTCGAGCTTCTTGGTGACCGCGTTGACCCAGGTGGCCCACGGGTCGCTCCAGGCGTCGACGCGGAACGTCCACAGGCCCGGCTCGTCGGCGACGACGGTGGCCTCGAAGCGGTCGGTGCCGACGCCGGCGGGCTCCATGCGCACGTGCTGGGTGGGGCTGCGGCCACCGACCCGGCGCCACACCACGTTGGCGGCGACGGCGTCGTGGCCCTCGCGCCACACGGTGGCCCCGATCGGCACGATCTCGCCGACGACCGCCTTGCCCGGATGGCGGCTGCCTCCGACCGAGGGAGTGACGTCGTCGATACCCAGCCGACCGGTCATCGGCTCACCCCCTGGAGAAACATCCGCCGCTTGAGTCACAAACCTACCTACCCGATGTGTCCACGTTCGGAACGGGGCGCGGTGCGCCGCGTTGCGTTCACCGGATCGTCACCAACGCTGCGACCCCGGCGTTCGCAGACCAGGGTCCTACGGCCGGGCGCGCTCGTCCAGTGCTGGTGGGCGACTTCTTGACCGATCACGCCATCGATTCCTCTACGCTCACCCCGCGTGAGAGCTCTTCGCCGATTCACCGTCCGGGCCCAGCTCCCGCCCGCGCTGGCGCCGCTGCAGACTTTGGCCACCAACCTGCGTTGGAGCTGGCACGCGCCGACGCACGACATGTTCGCCACGCTCGACCCCGACGCGTGGGAACGCGCGGGGCAGGACCCGGTGCGTCTCCTGGGCGAGATCTCCACCGGGCGCTTCGAGGAGCTGGCCGCCGACGCCGAGACGGTCGTGACCGTCCGGGAGCTGGCCGACGACCTCGAGTCGTACCTGAGCCGGCCGCGCTGGTACCAGTCCGAACGCGAGGACGACCCGACGCTGCCCGCCGCCGTCGGCTACTTCTCGATGGAGTTCGGTGTCTCGGAGGTGCTGCCCAACTACTCGGGCGGCCTCGGGGTGCTGGCGGGTGACCACCTCAAGTCCGCGTCCGACCTGGGCGTGCCGCTCATCGGCGTCGGGTTGCTCTACCGCTCGGGGTACTTCCGCCAGTCGCTGTCGCTCGACGGCTGGCAGCTCGAGCACTACCCCGCGCTCGACCCCCAGGGCCTGCCGCTGCAGTTGCTGACCCGGCCGGATTCCGGCTCCGCCGGCGCTGCCCCGGGCGCCGACGGCGAGCCCGTGCTCGTCGAGATCGCGATGCCGGGTGACCGGGTCCTGAAGGTGCGCGTCTGGCAGGCCGCGGTCGGCCGGGTGCCGCTGCTGCTGCTCGACTCCGACATCGAGGAGAACGAGCCCGACCTGCGCGGCGTCACCGACCGCCTCTACGGCGGCGACCAGGACCAGCGCATCCGGCAGGAGATCCTGGTCGGCATCGGCGGCGTGCGGGCGGTCCGCGCGTTCTGCCGGGTCACCGGACACCCCGAGCCGGAGGTGTTCCACACCAACGAGGGCCACGCCGGCTACCTCGGGCTGGAGCGCATCCGCGAGCTCGCCCACACCCCGGGCCTGTCGTTCGACGAGGCCGTGGCCACCGTCCGCGCGGGCACGGTGTTCACCACGCACACCCCCGTCCCCGCGGGCATCGACCGGTTCCCCGTCGACATGGTGAAGCACTACTTCGGGGAGCACCTGCTGCCCGGCGTGCCGACCGACCGGGTCCTCGCGCTGGGCGCCGAGAACAACCCGACGATGTTCAACATGGCCCACATGGGGCTGCGGCTGGCCCAGCGCGCCAACGGCGTCTCGCAGCTGCACGGCGCCGTCTCGCGCGGCATGTTCGGCTCGCTGTGGGAGGGCTTCGACGCCGACGAGGTGCCGATCGGCTCGGTCACCAACGGCGTGCACGGCTCCACGTGGGAGGCCCGTGAGGTCACCGAGCTGATCGGCGAGCCCGGCCACTTCGCCGCGTCCGTCGGCGACGAGGAGCTCTGGCACCTCCGCGGCGCGCTGCGGGCGCGGCTGGTCACCGAGGTGCGCCGCCGGGTCCGCGAGGCGTGGCTGCAGCGCGGGGCGTCGCTGCCCGAGCTGAGCTGGACCGAGCACGTGTTCGACCCGAACGTGCTGACCGTCGGCTTCGCGCGGCGCGTGCCCACCTACAAGCGGCTCACGCTGATGCTGCGCGACAAGGACCGGCTGCGCGACCTGCTGCTCGACCCGCACCGGCCCGTCCAGCTCGTCGTCGCGGGCAAGAGCCACCCCGCCGACGACGGCGGCAAGGCGCTGATCCAGGAGATCGTGCAGTTCGCCGACGACCCGGCCGTGCGCCACCGGATCGTCTTCCTGCCCGACTACGACATGTCGATGGCCCGCTACCTGTACTGGGGCTGCGACGTGTGGCTCAACAACCCGCTGCGCCCGCTGGAGGCGTGCGGCACGTCGGGCATGAAGTCGGCGCTCAACGGCGGGCTCAACCTCTCGATCCGCGACGGCTGGTGGGACGAGTTCTACGACGGCTCCAACGGCTGGGCCATCCCCACGGCCGACGGCATCGAGGACCCGACGCGCCGCGACGACCTGGAGGCCAACGCGCTCTACGAGCTGCTGGCCACGCAGGTGGGGCCGGCGTTCTACGAACGTGACGCCCAGGACGTGCCCACGCGCTGGGTGGAGCTGGTGCGCCACACGCTCACCACGCTGCGTCCGCAGATCCAGGCCACGCGGATGGTGCGCGAGTACGCCGAGGGGCTCTACGCGCCGGCGGCGCGGGCAGCGGCCGCGGTGGTGGCGGACGGGTACGCCGGGGCCAAGGAGGTGGCGGCCTACCGGGCCCGCCTCGGGGCGGCGTGGCCGAAGGTCGAGGTGCTCGGCGTCGACGCGTCGGGGCTGCCCGACACCCCGGTGGTCGGTGCGCCGATGACGGTGCGGGCGCTCGTCCAGCTCTCCGGGCTCGACCCGTCGGACGTCGTCGTGCAGGCCGTGGTGGGCCAGGTCGACGAGGACGAGGAGCTGCACGGCTCCCGCACGGTGGCGATGCAGTACGTCGAACCGGCCGAGGGCGGAGGGGAGCGGTTCGAGGCCGTCGTCCCGCTGCCGTACGCGGGGCTCACCGGCTACACCGTGCGCGTGCTGCCGCACCACCCGCTGCTGGCGTCGGCGGCGGAGCTGGGGAAGGTCGTGCTCGCGGGGTGAGGTGGCCCGGGGCGGCGGTCTCGCCGCCGCCCCGGGCCCTCAGATCACTTGTTGTAGCTGTTCGGCGACCAGAGCACAGCGCCGTCACCGTTGTAGAGGACGATGTTGCGGTCGTCCTGCATGACGAGCTTGGCGTTCGCACCCGAGGTGTTGGACGCCCAGCGGACGCCACCGTCGGCCTTGTAGAGAACCAGGTTGCCGTCGGCCTGGACGTCGAGGCGGGCTCCCGGGGCGTCGTGGATGTCGGCGTCCCACTCGGCCCCGTTCGGGCCACCGACCGCGAGGTTGCCGTCGGGCAGCACACCGAAGTGGTACTGGCCGTCGGGCGAGTCGATGCGCTGGTCGCCGGACAGGCTGCCGGGCGACTGAACGGTGTCGCTCATGTTGGATCCCCTCGTTCCGCCGGACCCTCACCCCGCCTCGTTCAGACGCGGCCGTTCCGGCGCCACGGAGGATAGGGCGCATGCCCGAACGGCCGATCATCGCCCACGGTCAGCGGCGGAAACGTCACTTTCGGGGGAATCAGCCGCCGCAGCAGCCGCCCCCGCAGCACCCACCGCCACCGCCACCGGCGGGCGCGGGACTGCGGCCGCCCACGGCCACGGTGGTGAGCAGCCTGACGGTGTCGTCGTGCCCGGCCGGACAGTCGGCCGGGGCGCCGGACTCGCTCATGGGGCGCGTGACCTCGAAGGTCTCCCCGCACTGGCGGCACCGGAAGTCGTAACGAGGCATGCCGGCACCCTAACCCCCGAGGGTCGGGGTGTGAATGCCCGCGAGTCGGCGGTTCCGAGCGCGCGAGTCGGCGGTTTCGGGGGGCCGAGTCGGCACTTTCACGCGGACGGCCCGTCCGTCCCGGTGAGCGGGCCGGACGGAGTGGGTGCGGCTCGCGTTCTCGGAAGTGCCGACTCGCGCACGGGAACCTGCCGACTCGCGCACGGGAAACCGCCGACTCGCGCACGGGAAACCGCCGACTCGCGCACGGGAAACCGCCGACTCGCGGGGTCAGGGGGTGTGGCGGAGCAGGAGCAGGCTCCTCGGGGGGAGGGTGATCGTCGTGGCGCCGGGGAGGGCGCGGGTCGTCGCGGGGGTGCCGTCGGGCCGGGTGCTGTCCAGCTCCACGACGAACGGGCCCGCGGGGGGCAGGGTCGCCGCGAGCGCGTCGCCGCCCGCGTGCATCAGCAGCAGCCACCCCTCGCGCATGAGGCCGAGGGTGTGCAGGTCGCCGTCGTGCCAGTCGTGGCCGCCGATGCGGCGCCCGGCCGGGTGCCACCACAGGACCTCGCCGTCGCGGTAGAACGTGTCGCGCTGCAGCGCGGGGGAGCTGTGGCGCAGGGCGGCGACGCGAGCGGTGAACGCCGTCATCGAGTCGGAGTCCGCGCCGGGTGACCAGTCGGTCCACGACGTCTCGTCGTCCCGGCAGTAGGCGTTGTTGTTGCCGTTCTGGGTGCGCCAGCGCTCGTCACCGGCCAGGACCATGGGCGTGCCGGTCGAGAGCAGCAGGGTGCCGAGCATGGCCCGGGCCGCCGCGAGCCGCCGCGACGCGATCACCGGCGACGTCGTCTCGCCCTCGACCCCGAAGTTCTGGGAGCGGTTGTCGTCGGTACCGTCGCGGTTCTGCTCCCCGTTGCCCTCGTTGTGCTTGTGGTTGTAGGACACCAGGTCGCGCAGGGTGAACCCGTCGTGGGCGGTGACGAAGTTGACCGACGCCCACGGCCGGCGTCCGTTGATCTTGTAGAGGTCCGAGCTGCCGGTCAGGCGGGACGCGACCTCGCCGATGCCGCCGTGGCCGCGCCAGAAGTCGCGCACGGCGTCGCGGTAGCGGCCGTTCCACTCCGACCACGCGACCCCGAACCCGCCGACGCGGTAGCCCTCGCCGGTGGCGTCCCAGGGCTCGGCGATGAGCTTGCAGCGCGAGAGGACCGGGTCGATCGCGATGGACGTCAGCAGCGGCGCGTTCTGGTCGAACGCGCCGGAGCGCGGCCGGCCCAGGACGCTGGCCAGGTCGATGCGGAACCCGTCGACACCGAAGGTGGTGACCCAGTGCCGCAACGCGTCGCACACCAGCCGGATGACGGTGGGGGAGCCGGAGTCGAGCGTGTTGCCCGTGCCGGTGATGTCGGCGTCGTGGCCGTTGCCGCCCAGCGAGTAGTAGGCGGGCGCGTCGAGGCCGCGGTAGGACAGCGTGGTGCCGCCGACGCCACCTTCGGCCGTGTGGTTCGGCACGACGTCGAGGATCACCTCGATGCCCACCGAGTGCAGTGCCGCCACCATCGCGCGGAACTCCTCGACCTCCGCGCCCGGCACGCTCGCGTAGCCCGCGTGCGGGGCGAGGAAGCCCAGCGTGGCGTAACCCCAGTAGTTGGGCAGGCGCCGGGCGAGCAGCGGCGGCTCCTCCGCGATGGACGTGACGGGCAGCAGCTCGACGGCCGTGACCCCGGTGCGGCGCAGGTGCTCGAGCACCGCGGGGTGGGTCATGCCGAGGTAGGTGCCGCGGTGCTCCGGCGGCACCTCGGGGTGGCACTTCGTGTAGCCGCGCACGTGCAGCTCGCTGATCACCGTCTCCGACCACGGGACGTCGGGCCGGTCGCCCGGCGCGGGCACGTCCGCCGCGGTGACCACCGACAGCGGTACGTGGCCGAGGGAGTCGATGGTGTTCTCGGTGCCCGTCATCGGGTCGTTCACCCAGCCGCGGGCGGCCTGCAGATCGGTGACGGTGCCGGTGATGCGTCGGGCGTAGGGGTCCACGAGGATCTTCGCCGGGTTGGCGCGCAACCCGTCCCACGGCCGGTAGGGGCCGTGCACGCGGTAGCCGTAGCGCTGACCGGGGCGCACGCCCGACACGTGGCCGTGCCAGACGCCGAACGTCCGCTCGGTGAGCTCGACGCGCTTCTCGGTGAGCTCGCTGCCGACCCCGTCCACCAGGCAGACCTCGACGGCGTCGGCGCTCGTCGAGGCCACGGCGAACCGCGTCCCGTCGATGTCGACATGGGCACCCAACGGGAAGACCGGCACGACTCCCGAGTCTAGGGCCGGGCACCCGGCGGGTCGCGGGGTCGGTCGGCGAGGATAGGACCGTGGCTGCTCCTGGATCACCCCGTGAGTCGTTGTCCACCCCCGGACCCGATCTCACCGACCTCGTCATCCGGATGGACGGCGTGTCCGTCCGCCGCGGTGACTCCACGCTGCTGCACGACGTCGACTGGGCGGTGGAGCTCGACGAACGCTGGGTCGTGCTGGGTCCCAACGGTGCCGGCAAGACCACGCTGCTGCGCCTCGCGTCGGCCGAGCTGCACCCGACCACCGGGTCCGTCCACGTCCTGGGCGAGAAGCTCGGCCGCGTGAACGTGTTCGAGCTGCGCACCCGCATCGGGCTGACGTCGGCGGCGCTGGGCCTGCGCATCCCGGGCGACGAGACGGTCAGCGACGTCGTCGTCAGCGCGGGGTACGGGGTGCTGGGCCGCTGGCGGGAACGCTACGAGAACGCCGACACCGACCGGGCCGAGGCGCTGCTCGACGCCATGGGTGTCCGCGGGCTCGCCGACCGCACCTACGGCACGCTGTCGGAGGGCGAGCGCAAGCGCACCCTGATCGCCCGCGCGCTGATGACCGACCCCGAGCTGCTCCTGCTCGACGAGCCGACCGCGGGTCTCGACCTCGGCGGGCGCGAGGACCTCGTCGGACGGCTGGCCCGGCTCGCGATGGATCCGGCCGCGCCGGCGTCGGTGCTGGTCACCCACCACGTCGAGGAGATCCCGCCCGGCTACACCCATGGTCTGCTGCTGCGCGACGGTGGTGTCGTCGCGTCGGGACTGCTGGACGACGTGCTCACCGACGAGAACCTGACGGCGACGTTCCGCGTGCCGCTGGCGGTGCAGCGCCGCCGCGGCCGCTTCAGCGCCTACCTCCGCTGACCCGGGTTCGGGAAAGCCACTTTCCGGTCACGTGGCGACAGCAAAGTGGCTTTCCTGACCCCGCAGGGTGTCGCGCCGGAACGTTAGGGTGCGGGCGTGACCGAATTCGTGAAGCTTGAGGTCGACGGCGGCGTGGGCACGATCCGGCTGGACCGGCCCCCGATGAACGCGTTCAGCGCCCAGGTGCAGGAGGAGCTGAAGGCCTGCGCCGAGGAGGCCGCCCGCCGCGCCGATGTCCGCGCCGTGATCGTCTACGGCGGGGAGAAGGTGTTCGCCGCCGGCGCCGACGTCAAGGAGATGGCGTCGATGTCCTACGCGGAGATGTCCGTGCGGGCCCGTCGGCTCTCGGCGTGCTTCGGCGCGATGTCGGAGATCCCCAAGCCCACGGTGGCCGCGATCACCGGCTACGCGCTGGGCGGCGGCATGGAGGTCGCCCTGGGCTGTGACCGGCGGATCTGCGGCGACAACGCGAAGATGGGCCAGCCCGAGATCCTGCTCGGGATCATCCCGGGCGGCGGCGGCACGCAGCGGCTGGCGCGGCTCGTGGGCGCCCCGAAGGCGAAGGACATCATCTTCACCGGCCGCATGATCAAGGCCGACGAGGCGCTGGCCATCGGGCTGGTGGACCAGGTGGTGGCCCCCGACGACGTCTACGCCGCGGCCCGGTCGTGGGCCGAGCAGTTCGTGAACGGGCCCGCCCTGGCGCTGGCGGCGGCGAAGAAGGCCATCGACGGCGGCCTCGACACCGACCTGCGCACCGGTCTGGACCTGGAGGCCGAGATGTTCGCGGCCCTGTTCGCCACCGAGGACGGGCGCGAGGGCATGAAGAGCTTCGTGGAGAACGGGCCGGGGAAGGCGCAGTTCACGGGCCGGTGAGGCTCAGGCGAACAGCTCGTCGATCGCGAGGGTGAACCCGGGCAGCAGCGGGCTGGTGAGCTGCTCGCCCGGGCCCAGCTCCAGGGCGTCGTCGAGGGGCTGGCCGGCGCGGTGGACGAGCACCGTGCTGGCCGGGGTGTCGATCAGCCAGAGCTCCCTCGTGCTCGCACGCAGGTACTGGTCACGCTTGACCCCGATGTCGCGGTAACTCGTCGGCCGAGATCCGTGCGGTGGTCACCGTCGTGGCCGCACCCTGACACGCAGCACCGACAGTTTCTGGAATGCTGTTACCCATGAGTACGGACCCCGCTCCGCGCCCCCACGCCACCGCCGAGGAGGTCGAGGCCGCCCGCCACGACCGCAAGCTGGCGAACGTGCTCTACCACGACTGGGAGGCGGGCTCCTACGACGACAAGTGGTCCATCTCCTACGACGAGCGCTGCATCACCTACGCCGCCGACCGCTTCCGGTATGCCGCCGGTGACAGGGACTGGCCCTACGAGCGCGCTCTGGAACTGGGCAGCGGTACCGGGTTCTTCCTGCTCAACCTCATGCAGGCCGGCCTGGCCAAGCGCGGCTCCGTCACCGACCTCTCACCCGGCATGGTGCAGGCCGCGCTGCGCAACGCCGAGCACCTGGGCCTCGACGTCGACGGTCGCGTGGCCGACGCCGAGAAGATCCCCTACGACGACGACACGTTCGACGTGGTCGTCGGGCACGCGGTGCTGCACCACATCCCCGACCTCGACACGGCGTTCCGGGAGATCCTGCGCGTGCTCAAGCCGGGTGGCCGGTTCGTGTTCGCCGGGGAGCCGACGAAGATCGGCGACCGCTACGCGCGCGCGCTCGGCCGGCTCACCTGGAAGGCCACCACACGGCTGACGAAGCTGCCCGCGCTGTCGTCCTGGCGGCGGCCCCAGGCGGAGCTGGACGAGTCCTCGCGCGCCGCCGCGCTGGAGGCCGTCGTCGACATCCACGTCTTCGACCCCGCCGAGCTGGAACGCCTCGCGCGCACCGCGGGCGCCGCCGATGCGCGTGTCGTCACCGAGGAGTTCACCGCCGCGATGCTCGGCTGGCCGGTGCGCACGTTCGAGGCCGCCGTCCCGCCCGGGAAGCTCGGGATGCGCTGGGCGATGTTCGCCTTCCACGGCTGGTTGAAGCTGTCGTGGCTCGACCAGCGCGTGCTGTCACGGGTGGTGCCGCGCGCCTGGTTCTACAACGCGCTGATCACCGGCACCAAGCAGTAGTCCTACTGATCCACGCGGCGGGCGTACCCGTCAGGATGGGGGAGTGACCCTCCTCCCGGCGGCCGACATGGAGCGCCCGCTCGAACCGCTGTGGCGTGGCCTGCTCGTCTACCGGGTGCTCACGCTGGTGAGCTCGGTCGCGGTGGTGCTCTACACGCTCGACGAGTTCGCGTCGCCCGTCGGCGCGATGGTGGTGCTCGCGGTGATGACCGGGTGGACGGCCGTCACCACCTACGGCTACTTCGGAGGTCTCCCGGGGGCCCGTGACGGGCGCGGCAGGTTCGCGATCGCCGACCTGGCCGTCACCTCCGGCGTCATGGCCGCCACGCTCCTGGTGCAGAGCCCCGCCCAGATCGCCGCCGACGACCCCGTCATGGGCTCCATCTGGACGCCTGGCGCGGTGCTCGCGTGCGCGCTGTTCTGGGGGGTCCGCGGTGGCCTCGCCGCCGCCGCCGTGATCTCGGGGATGCTGCTGCTGATCTCGGCGACCTTTCGCACCGAGCTCGGCGACATCGAGCTGATCCTGCTGGTCGGCATCGTCATCGGCTTCGCCTCCACGGTCCTGCGGCGTTCCGCGGAACGGCTGCGGCGGGCCGTGGCGGCCGAGGCGGCGGCCAGGGAGCGGGAACGGCTCGCCCGCGCCGTCCACGACGGGGTGCTGCAGGTGCTCGGGCTGCTGCGCAGGCGCGGCGCGGAGCTGGGCGGTGACGCCGGCGAGCTCGGTGCGCTGGCGGGGGAGCAGGAGTTCGCGCTGCGCACGCTGCTGACCACCGGTCCCGCGCCCGTCGACGGCGAGGGCCGCCGTGACCTCGCCGCCGCGCTGCGGGTGGCGGCCACCTCGCGCGTCGTCGTCTCCACGCCCGCGCATCCCGTCGAGCTGCCGGCCCACGCCGTCGACGAGCTCGTCGGCGTGGTGGGGGCGGCGCTCGCCAACGTGGAACGGCACGTCGGACCGCACGCACCCGTCTGGGTGCTGCTCGAGTGCACCGACGAGGGTGTCGAGATCAGCGTCCGCGACGAGGGGCCCGGTATCCCGGAGGGCCGGCTCGACGACGCGGCGGACGAGGGCAGGCTCGGGGTGGCCCGGTCGATGCGGGGCCGCGTGCGGGACCTCGGAGGGGAGATCGTGTGCGAGACGGGACCGGAGAGGGGCACGGAATGGATCATCAGGCTGTCACGGTGATGGTCGTCGACGACCACCCGATCTGGCGGGAGGGCGTCGCGCGCGACCTCGGCGACCGCGGGCTGACGGTGGTGGCCACGGCCCCGGACGCCGAGGCGGCCGTCCGCATCGCCACCGCCACCCGTCCGCAGGTGGTGCTGATGGACCTCAACCTCGGCACCGGCACCGGTCTGGAGGCCATCGAGGGCATCCTCGCGGTGCTCCCCGGGACGCGGATCCTCGTGCTCTCGGCGAGCGGCGAGCACGCCGACGTCCTCGACGCGGTGAAGGCGGGCGCCACCGGCTACCTCGTGAAGTCGGCCGGGGCCGAGGAGCTGCTGGCCGCGGTGCTGCGCACGGCCGAGGGCTACCCGGTGTTCACGCCCGGCCTCGCGGGGCTGGTGCTGGGGGAGTTCCGGCGGACGGCGGGCGAGCCGGCGGCCCCCGTCCTCACCGACCGGGAGACCGACGTGCTGCGGCTCGTCGCCAAGGGGCTGACAGCCAGGCAGATCGGGGAGCGGCTCGTCGTCTCCCACCGGACGGTCGAGAGCCACGTGCAGAACACGCTGCGCAAGCTCCAGCTCAACAACCGTGCCCAGCTCGTGCGGTACGCGATCGAGAAGGGTCTGGACGGCGAGTGACCTCGCGCTGATCCCTCCGGTGCCGGATGATGATCACAGCGGGAGGGGGCGCATGGACGAGGCGGACGTGGTCACGGTGGTGGTGGTCTGCACCGCGGCGTCGCGCTCGCCCGCCGCGCTCGCCGTCCCGGACATCGAGCTGCTCGCGCGGACCGCGGATCCCGACGAGGCGGCGTCGATCGTCGCCGACACGAACCCGCAGGTCGCGGTCGTCGACCTCGACACCGTGTCCGTCGACGTGATCGACGTGGTCGCGGCCTCCGGGGTCCCCGTACTTGCGGTCTCCGGCCAGGGGGAGCCGTCGACGGAGGCGTTGGCCGCGGTCCGGGCGGGGGCCACCGGGTATCTCGTCCGTCCCAGGAGTGCGGCAGAGCTCGTGCGTGCGGTGCGCCGGACGGCGGCGGGGGAGGCGGTGTTCAGCCCCGGCCTGGCCGACGGCGTGCTCGCCGCGCGTCGCCCCGGCGCGCCGGTGGTGTCGCTGACGGGGCGGG
>Ga0209914_1001453_pt1 | contig 23977 bp, 14 predicted proteins | sample ThiBiot_500_plan_FD_183949 | JGI IMG/M metagenome (GOLD analysis project Ga0209914, IMG submission 183949) | Wastewater bioreactor microbial communities from Cape Town, South Africa - Thiocy_cont_500_plan (SPAdes) | ecosystem: Engineered > Bioreactor > Thiocyanate-remediating > Anaerobic-Aerobic...
GGTTTCGATCAATTCCTAGTTAATATTCAATTTATTACGGATTATGCAGCGTTAGTTGTCGGACATCGAGATTCGAATGTTGGCAGATATATAGAAGAGATTATCTATGTCAATCGACAACATGAACCAAATGCTCAAACACGAACATATGTTATTAATGCTCCGGATTCTTTTGTTTGAATTTTTGGTTTTTTTTCTCTCTTGTTTCAGTAATAAACAAATGTTTAAATATATGTAGAAGCCCACAGTTTTATCTGATAGTTAGGAAATACGATATTATTTTTAAAATTTAGTTAATAAATATTCAATCTTCGATCATTCCGGAAAAATAGAAAACATTCTGTTCCCTTTTCCCTTTGATATATCAATTTATTTTCTAGTCGAATATCATTGTCTGTATCAGACAAGTCAGCTTCCATAATTATTTTGTTTTGAATTGTACGTCTTTCTATCTGTATAACATTCAGCTGTTCTACTCAGTAGAATTTTTTTCGTCTACCGAAATTTCCATGAAAATCATTTATTACTCTTTATTTTTAACAAATTCTAGAAAGAGAAGACTCTGTGGACATTGTATGGAAATTCAGTGTTTCTTGGCTACTGATATGTTCTAGAAAACTCGATAATCATTCATCTGTGACCTTTGTTGTCTTTAATTTTCTGAAACAAAGTGGACACACAGACACACACTGAACATTATAATATAGATTGTGAGTATTGGTAGTGATGTCATCACCTATATTATAAGTCGAATTAAGCAGCTACTCGAATCAATGGATTTATTCTCTTCCATTTCTCTTCTTTTGTTCTTTATTATTTTCCCAAAAAAAGCCGATGCAACAAACCTTTGATTCTATAATTATCAACGACGAATTTTTGTATTCGATGGTTTCCAACATCGGCAATATAAAGATTATTTTCATCATCAAATGATAGTCCCATAGGAGTATTCAACTTATTCGCTTCAGTGCCTCTTCCATTTCCACTAGCAATGATACTGCCTTCTTTTGCATCTTTTATCCAACGAACTATTCGATCCCTGCCCGCCTCTGCTACATAGAGTGTACCCGATTTATCAATAAATATTCCTTGAGGAAATGATAATTGTTTTAAACTTTCTTCTTGACCTTGTCTCCCGACAACAACGATTCCTTCTTTTGCATCTTTCGTCCACTTCATTACACGATCATTGTAACAATCTGATATATATAGTGTATCCTCTTGATCAACAAAAATGAAATGTGGTGTATTCAATTGATTAAAATCATCTCCACTTCCATTTCCACCAGCAACAAGAATATCTTCATTTTCACCTATTCTCCATCGTCTTACTTCGTGTTTTTCTTCATCAGAAATATATAAATATTGATTTTTATGCATTATCAAATCAGCACACCTAACGTTTTTTATGATTGTTTCTCCACATAAACCATTTATGCGAGGCCATCGAACTACTCGTTTGTTTCCACAATCAGCAATAACCAGACTATCATTTACTTCATCAATAATTACTTTTAGTGGATAACTCAATTGGTGATTTTCACTTCCTTTTCCATTTCCACCAGCTACGATTTCGCCACGTGTTGCATCTTTCTTCCATGCAATAATACGATGATTATTCGAATCAGCGACATAAATCGTTTTTTCATTATCGATACAAAGACCATATGGTTGATTCAATTGATTCAGTGCTTGACCTTTACCATTTCCACCAGCAACAGTAATTGCATCTTGTTTCCACTTCGAATTAATCGGAATATCCAACATTTCTAAATCAATTATTTCATGAATAGAAACATTCTTTCATGTTTTTAGAAGTCAGGTAACCTACGATGTCCAATATCTACATAGATACTGTTGATAAATGATAATGATAAGTTGTCTTCTTTTAATGAAATATTCGAAGGGTTATTCAATTTCTTTTGTAATCTTTCTAATTTATTTCTTAACTCGTTTAAATTCAACTCATTAAAATCACTTTCTTGTCGAATTTCTTTGATTTGATTAGTTAAAAGATTGAGATCGATTTCAATCTTTTCGAAGTGTTTATTCATTAGTTTCAATATTAATTGTCTATTTCCTTCTGCAGTTTGTTGAATTTTGTTGATAGAACGTTGTTCCCATTTATTAATTTGTTGAATTAAATCGTGTTTATTTGGTTGTTCGACTTGTTCGGAAAGAGTTTGTCGAAAAATATTTCTTTCATTTTCAATTTGATTTAATTCTGATTCTAATTCATTTTCATGATCTTTCAAATGTTGTTTGCAAAATCTTTTTGAACAACCATCACATGTGTAAGTCGACTTTTCTTTTTCACATATAAAACAGTAGTTTCGATTTGTTTCTGTTGCTGTCGCCATTTTCTTATTTACCATAAATAAAGAAGAGCAAAACACAGTTTAGTCACAGGATATTTTTTCTTATTCGTGACTCTTTGCGAATGTACAGGTATTCTCCAATATACGAAATTAATAGAAGGCGCTATAATACATTCATGAAGAAAGACAGAACGGAAAAGATAGTATTTATTTAGTGAATTTTAGTCAAAGATGATTCTGTCCACAAATTCGAATGGTTCGTCGAATTTGAGTTGAAAAATGAAAATTTGAAAAACTGTAATAGTCTAGAAGAGATTACTCGACGATATTGATGGCATATGCATTATTGAAATCCATGTTTTCTATGTGATAGCATCTTTTCTAAAATCACTGTTCTAAATAGCTTTAGCTTTCTTTATTTCGAGATTTCTATACCACCAAAATAGTTAATATTCATTGATTAGGTTAACGATTAAAACATGCAATTTTCAGTCAAAATGATTACTCTTAGATGAATCAATTTTTCTATAATTGTGGGGCACATGTGACAGATTTTTACTAAGAATTTTCTAAAAATATCGTCTAAATTATAAGATAAACTGTATGACTTTACTGGGCATATATTAATAATATTCAATCATTTGCATGTACTTTCGTAGGATTTATGTTTTATATTGTATTGAATATGTTTATCTTATCTCTTTTTAATCGAGTAATCGTTAAAAAGATTTAATTTCGACATCTTAGGCTTTATTTCGTCTATGTCGAATTGTTTATTCAGCTCGACGATTTTATATGATATTACCTTAAGTGCTATTCTTCTCTCGCCACTTCTTTTCACGAATTCAATTATTTGTCTTCCAACTCAAAAAAACAATTGTGCTGACGAATTTACTATTCTATTTGGTCTTCTTTGGGCAGGCTCAATTATCGATGCCATTCCAATAGCAATACTTGTGTTGCTATATTGGAAAATAATTTCCTTTATTCATCATTAATTAACTAATCAAACGATTACTATTCAACAACGACAAAAAACGTGAATTGCCAGTTATTCGACGACTTTTTATTGTCATTGCCATAACAACTATCTCAGAATTACCTGCTTTCATATATACTTTTGTCATGCTTTGTACTCGAATGGAATCGGATGTTAATTATCGTCTCATGTGGTTATTAATATCGTCGGGTTTATTAGGCTCATCGATATTTATTATTCTTCTAACGCCTGAAATAAAAACAATTCTTGTCAATAATCGAGTCGCTTTTTTGTAAATTAATTAAAAATGAGCAAACGTTGTTCGTAATTGTTTTCGATAGAATTGATACACCTTTGAAATCTAGAGTTTTGACTAAAATATTAAAACTATTGGTATTTAAATTCACAAATTGAAGCCAAATAAGAATTTCGCCATATGTTACGAATGTACATTAATCATCCTTATATCGATGCAAGTTTCTCTTTTTTAAATACAAACATTCACTCGAAGAGGGAAAATCATTAATCTCATGAAGTAAATTCAATAGAATTTGTTGTCGTTCTGATGAAGTTAGATCGTTGATTTCCTTTAAATCTCTTGATGATGAGAGGTTGAAAAATGTCCCATTGTTTGGAATATCATTGAAATCATTCCACTGCGAATAACATACCTTCAATCTTCTAGAAAGTAAATATCGCTCAACCAACATTTCCATTTTTCAATTGTTCTAGAGAACTCGATAATCATTCATCTTTGACCTTTGTTGTCTTTAGTTTTCGGAAACAAAGTGGATATAGACACTGAACATTATAATATCGATTGTGAGCATTGGTAGTGATGTTACCATGTATATTATGAGTTGAATTAAGCAGTTACTCAATGAATGGATTTATTATATTTGGTTTCTCTTCTTTTGTTCTTTATTATTTCGAAAAAAACTGATAAATCAAAGTTTCGATTTTAATTATCAACGACGAATTTTTGTACTCGATGGTTTCCACGGTCGACAATATAAAGATTATTTTCATCATCAAATGATAATCCAATAGGAACATTCAACTGATTTAGTTCAGTTCCTCTTCTATTTCCACCAGCAATGATACTGCCTTCTTTTGCACCTTTTATCCAACGAACTATTCGATCATTGCTCGCCTCCGCCACATAGAGTGTACCTAATTTATCAACGAATATTCCTTGAGGACTATTCAGTTGTTTTAAACTAATTCCTGGACCTTGTCCGCCAGCGACAACAATTCCTTCTATTGCACCTTTCATCCATTTCATTATACGATGATTCCTAAAATCGGATACATAGAGTGTATCCTCTTGATCAACATAGATGAAGTGTGGTGTATTCAATTGATTAAAACCATCTCCACATCCATTACCACCAGCAACAAGAATACCTTCATTTTCACCTATTTTCCATCGTCTTACTTCGTGTTTTTCTTCATCACAAATATATAAATATTGATTTTTATGCATGATCAAATCAGTACACCTAACATCTTTTATAATTGTTTCTCCAGATAAACCACCTCGACGAGGCCATCGAACTACTCGTTTGTTTCCATTATCAGCAATAATCAGACTATCATTCGCTTCATTAATAATTACTTTTGTTGGATAATTCAATTGATGATTTCCCCTTCCTTTTCCATTTCCACCAGCTACGATTTCACCACATGTTGCACCTTTCTTCCATGCAATAATACGATGATTCGATTGTTCGGCTGTATAGATTGTTTTTTCATCGTCAATATAAATACCCCATGGTTCATTCAATTGATTCAGCTCTTCACCTTGGCCATTTTCACCAGCAACAGTGATTGCATCTTGTTTCCACTTCAAGTTAATAGGAATATTTAACATTTCTAAATTAATTATTTTTTCATGAATAGAAACAGTCTTTGATATTTTTAGAAGTCAGGTAACTTACGATGTTCGATATCCACATAGATATTGTTGATAAAGGATGGTGATAACTTGTCTTCTTTTAATGAAATATTCGAAAGATTATTCAGTTTTTCTTGTAATCCTTCTAGTTTATTTCTTAAATCAATCAAGTTCAACTCATTGAAATCACTTTCTTGTCGAATTTCTTTGATTTCATGGGTTAAAAGATTGAGATCGATTTCAATCTTTTCGAAATGTTTATTCATGTGTTTCATTATCAATTGTCTGTTTTCTTCTGCAGTTTGTTGAATTTTGATGATAGAACGTTGTTCCCATTGATTAATTTGTTGAATTAAATCGTGTTCATTTGATTGTTTGATTTGTTCGGAAAGAGTTTGTCGAAAAATATTTCTTTCGTTTTCAATTTGATTTAATTCTAGTTCTAATTCATTTTCATGATCTTTCAAGTGTTGTTTGCAAAATTGTTTGGAACAACCATTGCATGTGTAAGTCGATTTTTCTTTTTCACATATAAAACAGTAGTTTCGACTTGTCTCTGTTGCTGTCATCATTTTCTTATTAACGGTAAATGAAGAAAAATGTAAGAGAGGAAAAGATACATATAGTCTTCTCTCGTTCTGTCTATCAGGGATAATGACTCATAGGGTTTTTTCCTTGCATAAATGTTCGTGGTCTTTTCGAGAAGATTGTCCACACTCGATGGACGAGATGGATTAATCGAAACATCATGGATATATAAATAGCAGTAACGAGAAATTCGTATTATCATCAGTCTTCCTCTTCGCTTATCATTTGTATCTCACGTTTATTCATCGAATAAGTCTATTACAGAGAGCAAGGCAAGACGAAATCTCTTTCACTTTGCACTATTTGCAGCCGTGAAGAGTAATAAACGAAACATTATTTGATTCGCATTTAAATTATAATTATTTATAGACACGATGATTCAGCTGACGTCGCTATATGGATAAAGATAGCAATCATTGTTTCAAGAATCTTCCTTTTCAAAAGAAAAATGAATGAATCGATTGATAAAATAGTCTTTACTGCCATACTTTGACACCTTCTTGTCCGACGTATACTATATATTAGATCTTGAAATAAGGTAGGATATGTTTATTGAGTTACTTTCATGTTGATATGTGACGCTTTAGGATTTAACGAATTGAAATAGTGATCTCTTGTTTAGAGCGAAAATCAATGTAATAGAAAGATGACGATGGTATACAAAATTTGTTTTGTCATGCAAGTAAATCGCAGCAAGAAATCGAATGAAATTGTTGGATAATTGATTGATTAGATAGTTTTTAAAAAGAAATATGAAATGACTACAACTATGTTGTGGGCAGACTAGAGAAAAACATAAATGACGTTGATGTGAGAATATCTTACGTGTTGCATCAAAAGCTCTTCATCTTTCACAATGAATGCTATTACTTTAACTATTGCTTCAATCTTTAATTAAAAACGTAATTATACGTATTCCTATAGTAAACCATTCTTCGTTATAAACAAAACTTTTACTTTCTAAACCATAAAAAGAAAAGTTGAATGGCATAATTCTTTACTTTTTTCGCATGGATGCGAGGAAAGAACGAGCTTTTCAATATCAATATGTATGATGAAAATAGGAGAACGCGGGGAGATATTGAAAGAAGAAATAATAGAAACGTAAATGGTAAAAACGCTACTATCCTCTCTACGTCTGTTATTTAAATTGTGTAATTCTCTTTTTGAAAAGAAATAGTTATGTGCTGACAATTCGTTTGAAAAAGCAAAGAAATTTGTCCATCGGTATGTCGAAACTAGGAAATGTTAACCACTGATGGTCGGATCTTATATAGTCAGACTTAAAGGCTCCCATTTGCGTAAAAATTTAAAAAAACATTGGTATTTGTCAATAACAACTTTATGAAATACAAAATACGTCAACATGTCCAATCATAGATTATTAATTATGTCGAAGTCAAATTTTCCGTTACATTTTGAAACAGATATTGTTAAAGAAAGAGTGAGTATTTTGAGAAGGAACAGTTTTTTAAGGTTGAATCATAGAAAATCGTGTATATAACAATTCAATTGTTTTCTCGAACGTTTTTATTGCTGCAGAAGAAGTCCGTAGAGGGAAGAATGAAATTTTAATATAATTCAAATACTCTATTGACTTCGATAAAACATGAGATCAAGTATCAGACAACCAATGAATTGATAGAATTTTGGATTTCAATATTCCCTATTGAAAGAATTGACTGAATAAATCCAATGACTGTTAATCATAGTATACCGATCGTCGTGAAACTATATGTACAACTATATGAAAAACTATTGCACTCTACCTCTTAGATATAGTTGTGAGTATCGGTAGTGGTGTTATCACTTATATTATAAGCCGAATTAGACAGCTACTCAATGAATGAATTTATTATGTTTGGTTTCTCTTCTTTCGATCTTTATTATTTTGAAAAAAAAACTGATCAATCAAAGTTTCGATTTTAATTATTAACGACGAATTTTTGTACTCGATGGTTTCCATAATCGACAATATAAAGATTTTTTTCATCATCAAATGATAATCCAATAGGAATATTCAACTGATTTGGTTTCGTTCCTCTGATATTTTCACCAGCAATGATACTGCCTTCTTTTGCACCTTTTATCCAACGAACTATTCGATCATTACCCGCATCCACCACATAGACTGTACCTAATTTATCAATAAATATTCCTTGAGGATATGATAATTGTTTTAAACTGGCTCCTTCACCTTCTCCACCAGCAACAATAATTCCTTCTTTTGCATCTTTCGTCCACTTCATTATACGATGATTGCAACAATCAGATACATAGAGTGTATCTTCTTGATCAACAAAGATAAAACGTGGTTGATTAAATTGATTCAAACCATTTCCACATCCATTTCCACCAGCAACTAGAACACCTTCATTTTCACCTATGTTCCATCGTCTTACTTCGTGTTTTTCTTCATCAGAAATATATAAATATTGATTTTTATGCATTATCGAATCAGCACACCTAACGTTTTTTATGATTGTTTCTCCACACAGGCCATTTCGACGAGACCATCGAACTACTCGTTTGTTTCCACAATCAGCAATAACCAGACAATCATTCACTTCATCAATAATTACTTTTCGTGGATAACTCAATTGGTGATTTTTACTTCCTTGTCTATTTCCACCAGCTACAATTTCACTACATATTGCATCTTTCTTCCATGCAATAATACGATGATTACCGAAATCAGCTATATAAATTGTTTTTTCATTATCGATATAAATACTCCATGGCTTATTCAATTGATTCAGCTCTTGACCTGAACCATTTCCACCAGCAACAGTGATTGCATCTTGTTCCCACTTCAAATTAATCGGAATATCCAACATTTCTAAATCGATTATTTTTCGATGAATAGAAACATTCTTTCATATTTTTAAAAACCAGTTAACTTACGATGTCCAATATTCACATAGATATTATTGATAAATGATGATGATGAATTGGCTTCTCGCACTGAAATATTCTCAGGACTCTTGAGTTCTTCTTGTAATCTTTCTAGTTTATTTCTTAAATCAATTAAATTCAACTCATTAAAATCACTTTCTTGTCGAATTTCTTTGATGTCATGAGTTAAAAGATTAAGACCAATTTCAATCTTTTGGAAGTGTTTATTCATTAGTTTCATTATCAATTGTCTGTTTTCTTCTGCAGTTTGTTGAATTTTGTTGATAGAATGTTGTTCCCATCGATCGATTTGTTGAATTAAATCGTGTTTATTTGGTTGTTCGACTTGTTTAGTAAATGTTTGTCGAAAAGTATTTCTTTCGTTTTCAATTTGATCTAATTCTAATTCTAATTCATTTTCATGATCTTTCAAGTGTTGTTTGCAAAATCTTTTTGAACAACCATCGCATTTATACGTGACTTTTTCTTTTTCACATATAAAACAGTAGTTTCGACTTGTCTCTGTTGCTGTCGCCATTTTCTTATTTACCATAAATGAAGAAGAACAAAACACTGTTTAGTCATAAGATATTTTTTTCTTATTGATGACTCTTTTCGAGTGTACAGGTATTCTCCAACATACGAAATTAATAGAAGTCGCTATATTACATTCATGAAGAAAGACAGAACGGAAAAGACAGTATTTATTTAGTGAATTTTAGTCGCAAGTGATTCTGTCTACAATTTCAAATGGTTCATCGACTTTATGGATTAAATGATGAATTGACTCAGCGCATTTGAACGTATGATTTTATCTGGTTCTTCGACCAGTTTGTTGGTAATTCGTTTTCGGAGACAAGTCAATATTAAACATGAGTTGTCTAATTCCCCTAAGATATACGTCTGTTATCCTTAAGCACCATCTACAACAATTCGAGTTTTCGAACATTTCAGATTCTACATGCTCAACTAATTTCAATTCACTTTTACAGAAAACTATTAACTCTGAAAATTAATCACTTTTTCGGTCGCATTATTCATTTCAAAATTTTTAAAATCCAGCAATGGATCTAAGTTCAACATAGTCGAATGCCTTTGATAATACTTTACAGGTATTCCTTATACGCCAGTCAGCTGTGAAAAAAGTGCGGTGTACATATCAGTTGATCGTACATCCTTTCAATTATCGTCCAAGTGTATTTTTTTGTTTGCCAAGTAATAACCTGCACTTTAACCCTCAAATATACTTTCTATACTTTATTATCAATCTAATATTATAGCAAAACAAAGCTTTCAAAAGAAACACCAACTCATTCGATTCTCTACTCAAAGCTATCTGATGATTTGCAACGCACAACATCTCAAATTGTAAGAAAGTATAAGAAAAACAAATGTAGATACATTCTTATATGAAATAAAGTAAACCAATTATGTTTAACATTTCGTTCATCAAAATCAAAATTTTTATTTCTTCTACACTTCTAATAGATACAACTATCCTCTACGCGTTATCAACTAATATTTGTCAACAAACGTGTAGCAGCTCCTAAATAGTCTCACTAGTTCGATGTCTCAATCCTGAATATATTCTTTCTTTTGAAAACGGAAACGAGTTATATTTGACATCAACTTCGAATTACGTTTTCTCATACTGCAGTCGAGTTTTTAATCTTATTTTTCGTTATCGATACTCTTTGATTTCTTCACATCTTTTCAAATAGTTAATCAAACAAACAAGGCATAGTCCATCACTAATTATGTAATTATATACACATCACCTTCAGAATACTTTCTCTCCTGCCCATATTTCTTTCCACCTATATCTCTGAACAACAATATTTTTTACAGTTTCCAAAAGTTCCAAAAATTTACATATTCTAATCATATTGTTCATCAACAGAACAAACGATCAGTCACTCGCCAATACCACTTTCTAGTGATCGAGCATTTCTGAAATCAAATTAGAAAGCCTACTACCTACTCAATGATACTCCTCAATCATCATGCATTAAAAAATATTTATAAATCAAAGAGACGCGTGATTTCGAAATCTGCATCGCCTATTAAAAATACTATCTTTAGAATGAATGGATTTATTATCTTTATTTTCTCTCCTTTTGTTCTTTATTATTTCGAAAACAAAGCTGATAAATCAAAGTTTTGATTTAAATTATCAACGACGAATTTTTGTATTCGATGGTTTTCACTATCGACAATATAAAGACTATTTTCATCATCAAATGATAATTCATAAGGAAGATAGAACTGATTTGGTTCAGTTCCTCTGCTATTTCCACCAGCAATGATACTGCCTTCTTTTGCACCTTTTATCCAACGAACTACTCGATCATTACCCGCCTCCGCAACATAGACTGTATCTAATTTATCAATAAATATTCCTTGAGGATATGATAATTGTTTTAAACTGGCTCCTGGACCTTGTCCACCAGCAACAACGATTCCTTCTTTTGAACCTTTCATCCATTTCATTACACGATGGTTCTTCCAATCGGATACATAGAGTGTATCCTCTTGATCAACACAGATAAAACGTGGATTATTCAATTGATTCAAACCATCTCCACATCCATTTCCACCAGCAACAAGAACACCTTCGTTTTCACCTATTTTCCATCGTCTTACTTCTTGTTTTTCATCATCACAAATATATAAATATTCATTTTTATGCATGATCAAATCAATACACCTAACATCTTTTATGATTACTTCTCCAATTGAACCATTTCGACGAGGCCATCGAACTACTCGTTTGTTTCCACGATCAGCAATAATCAAACTATCATTCGTGTCATCAATAATTACTTTTGTTGGATAATTCAATTGGTGATTTTCACTTCCTTTTCCATTTCCACCAGCAACGATTTCACCACATCTTGCACCTTTCTTCCATGCAATAATACGATGATTACACTGGTCAGCGATATAAATCGTTTTTTCATTATCGATACAAAGACCATATGGTTTATTCAATTGATTCAGCTCTTCACCTTGGCCATTTCCACCAGCAACAGTGATTGCATCTTGTTTCCACTTCAAATTAATCGGAATATCCAACATTTCTAAATCAATATCCACATAGATACGGTTGATAAATAATGATGATGAATTGCCTTCTCGCACTGAAATATTCGAAGGACTATTCAGTTTTTTCTGTAATCTTTCTAGTTTATTTCTTAAATCAATTAAATTCAACTCATTAAAATCAGATTCTTGTCGGATTTCTTTGATTTGATTAGTTAAAAGATTGAGATCGATTTCAATGTTTTCGAAGTGTTTATTCATTTGTTTCAATATTACTTGTCTATTTTTTTCAGCAGTTTGTTGAATTTTGTTGATAGAAAGTTGTTCCCATCGATCGATTTGTTGAATTAAATGATGTTTATTTGGTTGTTCGACTTGTTCGGAAAGAGTTTGTCGAAAAATATTTCTTTCATCTTCAATTTGATCTAATTCTAGTTCTAATTCATTTTCATGATCTTTCAAATGTTGTTTGCAAAATCTTTTTGAACAACCATCGCATGTGTAAGTCGATTTTTCTTTTTCACATATAAAACAGTAATTTCGACTTGTCTCTGTTGATGTCGCCATTTTCTTATTTACCATAAATGAAGAAGAGCAAGACAAGACACAATCTGTTTTATTATGAGATTTTTCTTGTTTATCGTTAGTTTCGAGTGCACCGGTATTCTCCAACATACAAAATTAATAGAAGACGGTGTATTACATTCATGAAGAAAGAGAGAACGAAAAAAACAGTATTCATTTATTAAATTTTAGTCAAAGATGATTCGATCTACAATTTGAAACAGTTCATCGACATTATTCACTAGATGATCGAATCTGACGAATCTTTCCGTAAATCTCACTGTCACAAGAATTAAACAAAACACTAGGAGTATTTCAATCTTTTGCTTGTCGCAGCAGCTTCTATTCAAAATCAATTCGACTTGTGTACAGCTGCATAAGCGAGAGAGAGAGAGAACTGGAAGATTTCGTATGAAAAGAAAGAACGGACAAAAGAAAAAGCATGACGTCACGAAGAAAAGTAAAAAAGAATAAGTTACTATCTGACTACCTAACACGTCACATATTTCATTGTGAAAGAACAACGATTTTCTAGGTGTTTAGACTGTGTTGGGCTTTTCCACAAAATACTCTTTATCTATACAAATAAATAATTCCGTCGTTTATTTCCCTATTCTATCGACGTCGGTTTTTCCCCACAAGTTCTGTATATATAAAGAAACGTTTCACTATACATTCGTGTCGTATACTATTTTCAGTTACTAAGAAAAGTATAAAATTTCAATTATCATGATTATGAAGTGTACTAAAATACTCTTGGTAGGTGTAAAATTGCTGACTTTCTTGGTTTCATCTTATCTTTCTTCTGTTAGATATGTTATTTATTATCATTCAATCCACAACATGCCATGTCATTAGGTACATGTTCAGCAGATGAAAAAATTGGAGATTTGTGCTTCGACGGCACAGTCCCTAATTCAAATGACTTTGAAGAGTATCTCGGTAATGGCCAATCTATTTTTATGTTCTATCTCATGTCATCACAAGGAAATAAACCAGACACATCGATGCTTGAAATAATTAAAGAAAAATCTAAATGGCTTATTCAAAATATTGACAAAAATCCAATAGCTGCGGGCACCGTTGGACTTGGCATATCGATTTTGCTACTCTATGATTCTTTGGCAGATGACTCAACTAAAAATGTGATACAAGAATATGCTGACCTATTGAAAACACCTGCCAGTGATTTCGCTACAAACCAAGCTTACAACAAATATATATTCAAACAAACAAATCGAATACATCGTCGTGTCATAGAACTGAAATCGCAAAAACTGGGGAGAGTGATCATGAAAGCAATATTCGCTTGTATTTATGGCTGGATCGGTTGGGCAACAACCAATGTAGTACTCAGACCATTGGCATATATAGCAAGTTTATTAGGTTTTATAGCAGGCGGCGTCGATGCTTATCATTGGATTGAATTAAACAACTTAGCCAAAGAGTTTAAGAAAACCGGTTACATAGTTTGATGAACTATTGATCGGATTCCTCTAATGTTTTTTTTTATTCATGCACACTAACTTTATTGGATTAATATCTCTTGTTCAAAATTTGTATAGTTTCGTAAATATACAAAACGACGAACAATTTAAACAACAGTTTTTATCTTTGATCTTTCATCGATTTCAATTAAAATCAAACCAGAATTTGTACTTTGTTTAATTACAAGATCTTTTTTCTTGATTGTTTTAACATCTTCCGAATAATAGTTTCGTCGTCGACTTTTTCGTGGTGAACTTGTCGTTGGTGAATCATTTGTCAATATTATTTTCTTCTAAATTGACTTCTTCTGATTCATCTTGATGAAATTTTAACAATCGAATTTGTGGTCGATTAAAGATGATTCTCTCGAAACGTTGATGAATATTTTCCATCACTCGATTCAGATCATCTTCCAGTAGAAAAGAGTTTAGTGATAATGCTTATATTTGATTATCAATGGTAATTGAAGACGTTTCTAGAATGGCAGCTAAATGTTCCTTTTTAATCAGTGAGAGTAAAGATGTTAAATGAAAGAAAGATATCAGCTAATTAAATAGATTCATTTTTATTTTACAGTTAGTTTGAAAGGTCTTCGAAGAACTTTTCGATATTGATCAACCAACTTTCTAAATTCTTTTTTGTAGAATTTCGATGGCATAACGAAAACAAGAAAACTCATCATTGATGGTACGAATGAAATAAAATATCCTGTGAGATACAACCAAGTATCTTTATTAGATTCCATACATTTCGATATGTAAATTAAAATTAAACGTGGTATTGCAAGTAAAATTAAAACAAGAGGAGCTATCAATAAATGTCTATGTTGATGAATTTGATCACGAAATACTTCTTTATATGTACGATTACGCTGCATTTTTAATTCTCGATGAGTTTTATTTGTGATTAATACGATTGATGATATAATATTAATAAAAAAAGGACCAAAGAAATGTATCGTATGAATAATATGATCATAAGTTCGTAAACTTGCTTTATATCGAACAATACACCATTTTCTATCGTTTTGGTTATCATCACCTTCGTTTTTCTCATCAATTATATCTCGATAGATAGGATCATGAATAGAAGTACCAATAATAGTCAAAGAAAGAAAAATAACTATGAATTTGGCTACGTTTCTACTTTGCTTTTTATCGAAATAAGCACCTTGAATAGTTGTTGTGACCCGTTCAAGAGCAATACAAGCATTTAACCATTGATCCATTTGTAAACAAATTCGAAGAAGAAAATCTATTGAATGACATTGAATATAAAAGAATTTGTCATTTGTGATTATTTCTATTTGAGTGAGAAGAAGAAAAGAGAATTTCAATACAAAGAAAATCATTAAAAATAAACTATTCATCGATATTCCTAATAAATATAAGCCACAACCAACTTCTTGAACAGGTTTATTTTTAAATGTAATTAACGAAAGAATACTATTGATCAAACCAAGAGTGAATAAGATGACTATTAATGCTAAACTTATTTTGATGATGGGTGGCTGTTGAGAGAGGTTTTCGTTAGGTTGAATAGAATAGCCTAAGAGAGCATCAAGTGAATAACCGAAACCATCTGTATTGAATTGACAAAGGTGACCTGAATAGCATCTTTCACAAAAACATGTTGTTCGTGTTGGACAAATTGGATCATTTTGTGAACATCGACCATTATTTTCACATCTACTTCGACCTGAACAATCATAAGCTAAATTATGTTGAAATAGAAAACAATTTGCTAAACGTTTCTCAAAAAAATCATAACATAAACAAAACTGTTTCTCATCATGAAAACATTTAAGATTCAATGATTGATTTTGACAAGGTAAATGATAATATTTAATTCGACGAATTAAATTCCATTGAAGAAACGTTTGATTAAATATTTCACTGATATGGAGACAACGATCAGATGTTTGAATAGTTTTATTGATTAATTTTGTTTGATTATCACTATTATCAATGAAGGCTAAGTAATAATATTTATTTACATTTAATAACTCAATAAAAACAAGATGAAATGATTGTGACCAGTGGATAATCACAGATTCTTCTTGATAATTAATTCTTTGAAAAGTAGTTGATCTTGAAATATCACTAAAATCTCCGATTTCGTTATATAAACGTAACGGCCTAGTATCAATAAAGTGAATGATTATTGATTGAGTTAACTTAATATTTTCATTAAATATAAAAGTAAGTTGACTATCGATATTTTCACATAAATCACCATTGAAACCTTTTCGACAATGACAAATTAAATGTTCATTTGAATTCAAATAATCTTCCGTCAATATGAGTTCTCCTCTGTTTTCACATAATGATTCGTTTTGTATTTCCCAAGTTGTTGTGTTAATTAGACAAAGAGTACCAAATGTATTCTTTGAACAAACACAGATCGATCGATTATTTGATAAACTAATTCCTAAACAAGTCGAATTCAAAGAACATTGACAGACATATGGAATTGAACAATATTTTCCTCTCCATCCTTTTTCACATTGACAAAACATTTCATTATTCGTATTATTCAAATATCGAATACATTGACCATGTTGACATTCAAGTTCTTTACATTTCTGATTTGGATTTCTAGATGGAGGTATTAAAATGAAAAGACCAAGACGATGAACAGGTAAAAATGAGAATTTAATTGGAAATAGAAGACTTCCACGATATTTGAGCGAAAGTGTTTCAAAGATATCAACATGAATTTGATATTGTTTCGTGAGATTTTTTGATCGATTTCCATAGATTAAGGTTAATTGAAATGCCTCTTCACAATATTTAGCTGATAAATAAGTTAATTGTTCATATGATTGAATGATTCGTTGATCGGTATTATCGATAAGTAAAACGAATATTGTAAATAGTGTTCGTAAAGAATCAGATAATGTTTGAAATTTGATAAGAAGATTAACACGTTGATTTTGATATTGACATTGTAAACCATAATAATATGGTGGACAAAGACATGCTGAAATAAATGAATTTGTTTTTTCATTTAACCAAATACGAATATAAACTCCTTGATAGCAGTGATTATGATGTTGATTTTCTAGTTTTCTGATAGTTGAACTTAATAAAACTGCTGAGGTTTGATGATCGTTTTGTTGGAGTTTAAAGTGAATCAATGATTCGGTTCTAGTCGTATACATATAATCACACAAAAATTTCTCAACACTCGAGGCTATCATATAGATTTCGCCTACGCAAACACCAGAATCATTGTGAATTCTTTTTGTTGTACAAAATTGTTCATCATCTCCACGTTCACAATCTAAATAATTATTGCATAAAGCAGTATTTGATAGTAATAAACTTGAGTTTTGATTTCTACAATAGAAATTTTTTATAGGATGTGTACCGTCATAGATACTCATCATTTGTACACGTAAAATATCTTCATCTGTTGCACTTAAACAATCGATGTTTCCATCATTGGCTTTTTCTAATGCCAAACATATAAATTGATTTGTTTCTGGTGATACACATGTATGAAAATTTCTTGAACAATTTCCAGGATTGTAAATATGTTTTGAGCAACCAGTTTCATCTTGTCCATTTAAACAATTCCATCCATGTTGACAACGTGTATATAGATTATCACATTCCCATTGTTGACATTCAGTTTCATCTGTATGATTTTCTCCATCAATAATTATCGGTAGTAGATCGACAATTCGATCACAAATATATTGAAATAAAATCGTATTTTTGATATATCCGTTCTCGCCTTTCTTAATATCATCAGCATATGAAATCGCTCGTCTAACTTCTATTCTTTGTTTTAGCCAATCTTTTACCTGATGTTGAATAATATTTGAAGTATAAATCGAAGTTTCATTTTCATCATCGGTATATGGACAATCATGAATTCCATCTAATAATCGATGAACAGAAATACATTTCGGTGAGTCAATGCATTGATACATTTGAGGCTGTTGACAGATATCTGATGTATAATTCCAAGTTAAATGATATCGCCGAAGTGTGAGATATAATTTCTTCAGAACAGTGCCGTATAATGATGATATTCCATAATTAGAATCAAGAAATTTTTTTGAATAAATACATGTGAAATTATTCATTTTAAAACTTATATATTGTCGAAAATAATTATTATAAATATTTGTTGTATAGCAAATATATGGAAATATATCACGAGAATCAGTGGTATTCATAATTTCATGTTTCATATAAACGAAATAAATATCTTCAAATAAAATTGGCTTTTGTGGAAAGAAGATTTGTTCAGGATAAGTTCGATTGATTATTTGAATACAATCGTTTCGATCACAAAATCCTCTACAAATTCGATACTCATCAATTGACAAACCGAGATAACATGTTAGTGATAACCAACTATCACTCGATAGAGAATTATTGTCATTGATATTCATCATTATAAATGCGTAATACTGACGATCTTTTGAACAAGAACTTGTTAGAGCTGCATACGGGCATATAATATTATCACAGTTATTCAATGAATTATATTCGGAACTACAGACACCAATGTGATTTATTTCATCGGGCACAATAACCTTATGATAAAAACAATCACGGAATAATGTATTGTATCTATGAAATAATATCGATATACATTCACCATTTGAACATCGATATTCATTTTGATTACATTGATTGAGTTCTAATTGCCAACAATCTTTTTCATCGATTCCATCATTTAAACAATTGATATACCCATCACAGATTTCAGTCCAATCTAAACATGTATATGAATTACTTCGATGACATTCTAAATGATCATAGCAGCTCGTCATAAAAAGTAGTTCATCAGTTTCGTATCCTATAACACCTCTCTCGATATTTTCATAAAGAGATGATAGTTGAGAATCATAAAACATAAGTTGATATTGACATTGAGGACCGAATCTTGGTAAAATACATTTGTAGAATATTTTTTTAGCTAAACTTGTACTGTTTGTATTTAAATAGAGTTGATATTGTTCGATGATATCAATCGGTGTTGACCACAAGTATAAATGTTCAGAAGTTATATTTTGTTTTTTCAATTGTTGAAAAGTATAAGTTTTAATTGAATTACTTGGTTCGATTTTAAGTGTTGATGGTAAATCACTTAAACAAAAAACGAATTTTCGTAACATACCATTTGTTCTGAAAAGTAGACGTAAACAGTTGGTTTGTGTAAGATTTTGAATTTGATTCGAGTCATCTGTATAATGCATATTAACTTGAAATTCTGCATTAATCGAATATAGAAATGTTAAATAAATGAGAAGTTTCCAACCGAACATTTTTATTCAAATGGATTTAACTTTATGACTTTGAGAACAGATGTATATCCTTGTTCATATATTTTCTGAATCCGGTGGGCGAACATTTTCATTAGCAGATGTGTTTCAAGATAAGTTGAGATTAGATTTTTGCTACATATGTTTTTAATACGTCAGCAATTGATTAAATTTTGGAACGGATGTTTCTTTATCAAATTTAGTTAAAATAAAAAGAATCTCTATATTTTTTTTTCCTTTCGAAGATTGTGTTTCAGTGCTTCACTCAACTATCGAGTTTGCTCACATTTTTCAAGCTGTTTCCTCTGAGATTAAGCTCTGTTATTATCTAGATAAAATAGAAAAGTTCAGTTTAATATCAACGAAATAATTGAACGAACGTCACACTGTATTGTTTTGTAATATACTTCATATAAAATCTATGCGCTTTAGAATCAAGAGTTGCCAACAAACCTTCTTATGTATGTCAGCATCAATAAAAGAGCTTTGAAACTAAAAAAAGACATGTCAACTGAGCTTCTTTTCTGCGTACGTCTGGTATTTAATATTTCGAAGAAAACAAAGTCTAGGTATAATTAACAATATGATGAACACATGCGCCTGTCAGATGCAGAATTAAATACTGCAAAGAATGGTAATTTAATCAGATAAATCTTGTCAAGCGTATGATACGTACGGATTAAAAATAGGATTAGTTTTTTTTTCTCTATTCATTCTTTGAGGAATATGGCCGATACAAACATCGTTCTCTTCAGTCAAGTTGTTAGTTATCTCACTTTATATGTTCCTTATTTGACTATTATTATTGGAACTATTGGAGCCTTTTGTAATTTTCTTATATTTACATCAAAAAAATTACGAAGCAATACCTGTGCTGTTTATTTACTATATTCAGCAATATTTGATCTTATTTATATTTGGACTGGAACATTAACACGTCTCATGAGTGTTCATTATGTCTATCTTATACCAAGTCAATCGGATTTCTATTGTCGATTTCGTTCATATATAACGATAGTTGTGCCTGTCATAGCTACTTATTTTGTTTTACTTGCATCGATTGATCGATGTTTATTAACATCCATCACGAGAAAACAAATTTTCACTAAAATACGATTTGCTCATTGGAATTCATGGTTATCAATTATTTTCTGGTTAGTTTGTTTTTCATTTATACTTATTGTTTATGAATTAAAATTACGAGATGTTAGTGCAAATATTTATGAATGTGTACCACGAAGTGGTCTAACAACAACATTCGTTAATATATTTTATCTTTCTTGTAATACAGTTGGATTATATACTGGTATGTTAATTGCAACTTTTATTGCATGGAAACGATTACGACAATCTCAAAATCGTGTACATAATTCAAGAAATAATCAACGTACTCATATGCGTTCTGTTGATCGTCATTTAATTAAAATCATGTTCTTACAAGTTGGTATCAGTTTCATTTTGACAATGATTCGTTATGTTTATAAATCTTATTATTATTTTACTAGCAATGCAAATCGTGGTCCTAATATTACTCTAAGAGATTCGACTTTAGAAGAATTAACAATTACACTCTATTATGTTAACTTTGCGAAATCATTTCCTGTTTGTACATTAACTAGTCCATTGTTTCGGCAAATATTCATTCGACGTTTATTAAAATTATGTCGACTCGATCGAAGATTCTTGAATAGAGTCAATCCTATTGGAAGTACTCGAGCAATGACTGTCTTCTAATCTTCTTACGAACAAAAAGTTCTAACTAAAAATAGATAGACATGTTCTATTTTTGTCACTATCGTTCATGTCTTTTGTGAAAACGTAGATAAAAAAATGAATGCTTCAGGAAAGAATGAAACATAATATCCTATTAATGATAATGAAATAACTAAATAGGATGATGCTAAAAGAATAAATAATAATGTACTTTAAATAAAGTATGTTTTTGTTTTTCAATTTGTAATTTAATATAAGTATAATACGTATGTTTCTGATGTGCACAACGTTTTTGACGTATGGTAATGGTCATAATCATTGTAATGATATAGACCAAGATCAAGTGAAAAGAAAGAAAATAATTCAGAATCAACATTCTCAGAACAAAACTCAAATGACTTATGAAACTATACTCGACTAAATGGATTTACTATCTTTAGTTTCTCTTCTTTCGATCTTTATTATTTCGAAAAAAAAACTGATCAATCAAAGTTTTGATTTTAATTATTAACGACGAATTTTTGAATTCGATGGTTATCTTTATCGACAATATAAAGATTATTTTCATCATCGAATAATAATCCAATAGGAACATTCAATTGATTTGGTTTAGTTCCTCTACTATTTCCACCAGCAATGATACTGCCTTCTTTTGCATCTTTTATCCAACGAACTATTCGATCATTGCTCGCCTCCGCCACATAAAGTGTACCTAATTTATCAACAAATATTCCTTGAGGACTATTCAGTTGTTTTAAACTAATTCCTGGACCTTGTCCACCAGCAACAATAATTCCTTCTTTTACACCTTTCGTCCATTTCATTACACGATGATTGCCCAAATCGGATACATAGAGTGTATCCTCTTGATCAACATAGATGAAATGTGGTTGATTCAATTGATTCAAATCATTTCCACATCCATTTCCACCAGCAACAACAACCCCTTCGTTTTCACCTATTTTCCATCGTCTTACTTCGTGTTTTTCATCATCAGAAATATATAAATATTGATTTTTATGCATGATCAAATCAATACACCTAACATCTTTTATGATTGTTTCTCCACATAGGCCATTTCGACGAGGCCATCGAACTACTCGTTTGTTTCCATAATCAGCAATAACCAGACAATCATTCACTTCATCAATAATTACTTTTCGTGGATAACTCAATCGGTGATTTTTACTTCCTTCTCCATTTCCACCAGCTACGATTTCACCACATGTTGCACCTTTCTTCCATGCAATAATACGATGATTCAACGTATCAGCTACATAGATTGTTTTTTCATTATCGATATAAATACTCCATGGCTTATTCAATTGATTCAGCTCTTGATCTTGGCCATTTCCACCAGCAACAGTGATTGCATCTTGTTTCCACTTCAAATTAATCGGAATATCCAATATTTCTAAATCTATTATTTTTCGATGAACAGAAACATTCTTTCATATTTTTAAAAGTCAGTTAACTTACGATCTCCAATATCCACATAAATATTATTGATAAATGATAATGGTAAGTTGTCTTCTTTTAATGAAATATTCACAGGATTATTCAATTTCTTTTGTAATCTGCCTAGTTTATTTCTTAAATCAATAAAATTCAGTTCATTAAAATCAGATTCTTGTCGAATTTCTTTGATTTGATTGGTTAAAAGAGTGAGATCGATTTCAATCTTTTCGAAATGTTTATTCATTAATTTCAATATTACTTCTCTATTTCCTTCTGCAGTTTGTTGAATTTTGTTGATAGAAAGTTGTTCCCATTGATTAATTTGTTGAATTAAATCATGTTTATTCGGTTGTTTGATTCGTTCGGAAAGAGTTTGTCGAAAAATATTTCTTTCATTTTCAATTCGATCTAATTCTAATTCGTTTTCATGATCTTTCAAGTGTTGTCTGCAAAATTGTTTGGAACAACCATTGCAAGTGTAAGTCGACTTTTCTTTTTCACATATAAAACAGTAATTTCGGCTTGTTTCTGTTGCTGTCGCCATTTTCTTATTTACCGAAATGAAAGACGAATAAAACGTAATCGGTTTTTTCACAGGAGAGTTTTTCTTATTTATGGCTCGTTTCGTGTGTACAGGTATTCTCCAATATACGAAATCAATAGAAGGCGTTGTATTACATTGAAGAAAGACAACAAAAAAAACAGTATTTATTTATTAAATTTTAGTCAAAGATGATTCGATCTACAGTTTGAAATGGTTTATCGACTTTATTCATTAGATGATCGATTGATTTAGTGTATTTCGAATGTATGATTTTATCTCACTCTTCGGCCAGGTTGTTGATAATTGATTTTCGAAGGCATTAGAGAGAGAACTGAAATCTTTCGTATGAGAAGAAACAACAGACAAAATAGAAAGACAGATGACGTCACAAACAAAAGAAAAAAAAGATTATTCACTTACTGCCTAACACTCGAGACATTTCGTTATGAAAAAACAACGATTTTCTATGCCTTTCGACTGTTTTGGGTTTTTTTTGTCAAAAATACTCTTTATCTATACAAATAAATAATTCTGTCGTTTATTTCCCCACAAGTTCTGTACATAGAGATAAATGTTTCTCTATACATTCGTATCATATATATTTTTCACTTACTAACAAAAGTATAGCATTCCAATTACCACGACTATGAGGTGTACTAAAATACTCTTGGCAAGTGTAATACTGTTGACTTTCTTGTTTTCATTCAATCGACAACATTCAACACCCTCAAGACATGTTCAGCAGATAAAAAAATTGAAGATTTTTGCTTCAACAGCACAGTCACTAATTCAAATGATTTCGAAAACGATCTCAATATAGGCCAAACGATTTTCATGTTCTATAGCATGATTAAGGAAAAATCTGATTGACTCATTCAAAATATCGGCAGAGCAACAAACAATGTAGCACTGAAACCATTGGCATATGTAACAAGTTCATTAGGTTTTATAGTCGGAGGTATCGATGTGCTTATCATTGGATTGAATTAAACAACTTAGCCAAAGAGTTTAAGAAAACCGGTTACATAATTGTATTAACTTTGAGCAATTATGAACAAAAAAGTCATTGTCGCGATTTTGTTTTATTGAAAGCTCTAACTAAAAATATAGATGCAGAAGTTCTAGTTTTTTTTAGTCACGATTGTCCGTATCGTTTGATTCTCTTATTGACTTTCCAAGCACTTAATCGTTTATGAAAACGAAGAAT
>Ga0209914_1001461_pt1 | contig 23925 bp, 20 predicted proteins | sample ThiBiot_500_plan_FD_183949 | JGI IMG/M metagenome (GOLD analysis project Ga0209914, IMG submission 183949) | Wastewater bioreactor microbial communities from Cape Town, South Africa - Thiocy_cont_500_plan (SPAdes) | ecosystem: Engineered > Bioreactor > Thiocyanate-remediating > Anaerobic-Aerobic...
GTAACTAAAAAGCCTGAGCGTACAACTGATTTGCATTCTCAAATTGAAATAATGAATTGGTTTATTTATTTATATGATGTGCTCGAAGAAACTCCACCGAGTAGTAATGCAAAGAAGCAGTTTGTTGAAGAGTGTCGAAAAAGATATCAAAACGAAGCGTCTACACTTCGTGTAATTAACGAATTTAGTGAAGTTTATGTGCCCGAAAGAGCTATTTGGTGGTATACTCGCGAAGGTTTTCTTTTTCGATTTGTTAATCGAACATTACGTCAACGTGATCAAAATGAAATGTTATTGATTCATTTTTTTATTTATGATCTTGCAAAACAATTAAAAATTGAATCAGATAAAAATAAGGATGCTGAATGGATGACTGAGCATGTATATCGTGGTCAGTTAATGTCTACCGCTGAGATTCAATTCATTCAAAAACGAAAATTTCATATACTCTATGTCAATACATACTTATCAACATCGACCGACCTCGAACTTGTAAAAATGTTTGCTGGTGCGGGTTGTGATAAAGAAAATGACTCCGAACAATCTGTTATTTTCGATATAACTGGTATCAACAGTGGTGGACCATCAGAAAAAAGTGTTGCTGATATTCGTCATTTAAGTTTTAATAGTGATGAATGTGAAATATTATTTGCACCAGGATATACATTTACTGCAGATGAGATTACGTATAATGAAGATGAAAAGTTTTGGAATATACATATAGATCGAATTAAAGATGCTTATGATCCAAATATAATATTTGATCAATATCTTATTAAACTTGATGTTGTCATTCGATTAATGCTGGATAAAATACCTTTAGATAAATCCAATAAACTTCACAATATAAATAATTACTCAACATTTGAAGATGATTTAAAACTTCTCATAGAAGAGTTGGAAAACTATTCTAGTGTCAATATTTCATTAGATTGTACCGGTGAAGAAAACCAAATAACTGAAATTAATCAACGAATTCCTCCATATAATTTATCAGCCATTAGTAAATTCAAAGAATATTCATTAAATAAACAATACGAAATTACATCATTGGTAGCAATAACTTTACATGATTGTTTGGCAAATATTTATAAACAAAATGGAAAATATAAACTCGCATTTGAACATTTTAATAGAGCTATAGCTTTAGCTGACCAGAATGAAAATACTCGAACGACATTCAATCGAAAGGTTAGTTACGTACAATACCTAATGTCCGTCGACAGTCATTATTTTCGATTTAATTATAGATTAATCTTGCGCAAACATACAAACTTGCCGATAATTATGAAGAGTCATGGTTAATTTTTCAAGAATTAGAAGAACATGATTTAACTGAATCATTTGAATATGAAAGACTATTTCGGGATATAACAATGGAAATTTCTTATGATAAGAGTACTACAGTGTCTGATAGACATATGAATTGTTATAATTATCTTGAATATGTTTATACCAAGGCCGATTTAGAGAATAATGGATTTACCATTGCTGAAACATATATGGAATTAGGAAAAGAATTTTTATATACTTGTCAAAATATCGATTATGCAATACTTTGTTTCAATCGTTATTTAGATATTCAACGTCGTTCTGATCCAGAAGAATCACTTGGCTTTGGATTTATATATGAACTTATAGGTGACGCATATACATTCACTGATAAACAAAAAGCTATTGAATGTTATAAAAAAGCACTTGATCAATACTCTCGTGTTGACACCATGTATTCTATGGATATGACTCTCTGCTGGTGTAAAATAGCCTATTCAGATATCAAATACCGAGTTGAATCTTTTAATCGAGCTTTAACAGTTTTTGTTTCAATTGAGGATGAAGATTTGGATGGAAAAACAGATGAAATAGCTTCTTTTTTATTATATTTAGCGAAAACTTGTATTCGTCAAGAATCTCTTATTGATATTGCTTTAGAAAGTTGTGAAACAATATATCGAATTTATCCGTATGAAGACGATTTCACTCCTGGAATAAATAATGATTTTAATGAATGGATTCAATTGATCATTGATCTATATCAAACTAAGAAAAGTAGATTTTAAAATATTTACAATTATTATTTTGCATAGAAGACTTCTTTTTAGAAAATGATGAAACAATTATTGTACCGACAAAAGAAGACATCATACAAATATGGAAAGATTCGTCACTTTTGAATGCAAAACAGATAAAGGAAATAATCAAGTTACTTATACAAAAACTAAATTCGAAATCCATTGAAAATTATACTACGTAAATAATTGTGAATTATGTTTCTTAGACATCATAGAATTACTTGCCATGCTTTTTTTCTATTAACAAAGAATAAAAACAAAATACATCGCTTGCTATCTTTATATGAGAAAATAAAGAGTCTGAAGGACAAATGTAAGTATGTAGCCAACAGAATATTATAAGACAATTTTGAAAATGTAAATTTGTCTTATATTTATTTGTTCGTATTTTTCTGAATACTGAATTATAAGATCTATTAACGGAAACATGGAAGATTACCGATAGTATGCGCATTATTAAATGGAGCAGTATACTCGTTGCTGGTGGTTATTATCATACAACTGATTTATACTATCTTTAAGAGTTTTTTTTTCTATTTAATAAAGATTTTGAAAACGATCAGTCAATATTTGTGTTTTATCTTAATGCAGAGGAGTGATTGATATATATGTATATGCGAGAAATTTTTATTAACCAAATATTTTGGAAGAGATCAAATGAAAATTTTACACGTTTTCGTATTCGTTTTTCTAAGTTCTAAAACTATATGTAACGCATCATCATCGTATGTATGTGATAAAAACACTATTCCATGCGGTTGTGGTCCAAAAGATGTTGACCAAAGTACACGTATCATTATTGGTGAAAATGCTATTCCATACAGTTGGCCAATGATAGTATCATTAAGAATAAATAGTACAGAACCAAAACATCATTGTGGAGGCACAATTCTCAATGAATCTTATATTTTAACGGCTGCTCATTGTGTCAGTAGTGTTTACTCTGGTGAAATCTATGAAAATTTAATAATTGCTGCTGGTATACATAATTTATCGGAATCAAATCAAATCATTCGAAATGTTGACAAAATCATCATTCATCCTTTATGGGAAAAGCTTAGAACTGAAGTCCAATATGATATTGCTATTCTTCATTTAGCTGAACCACTTGATCTCTCCGTCAATTCATCTCTCTCTCGAACATGTCTTCCACCTCTCGAAGATACTCTCGAAAATATTATGGAATATCCATTAAATGGTACTCGACTGGTTATTATTGGTTGGGGTGCTTCACAATGGTTTGGTTCTTCGACAGAAATTTTACAACAAGTAACAGTTCAAGCAATACATCATTTTGATCGAAAATGTTCGAAAACAATACGTAATCCAGCTATGCATTTATGTGCTGGTCTTTATCAAGGTGGAAAAGGTAAAGAAAAATCTGATTTCATGAAGATTAAAATATAAATCTCTCTCTTTCTCTATTGATTTTAGGTGCTTGCAATGGTAAATATTTGCAAATTGATTATTATAATATTGTGTATGTATGTTTCAGGTGATTCAGGAGGTCCTGCTCTGCAATGGATTGGAAATCGTTGGGAACAAGTTGGTATTGCTTCTTATGTCGATGGATTCTGCGGATCAGACGGTTCGCCAGTTGTTTTCACTCGAGTAGGATATTTCCGTGATTGGATTCAAACACAGATGATTGAAAATGAAAATATAAATGTTTACAAATGTATTGGCGTTTATGAGATGTGTGGTTGTAGTCGTCAAAATGTTGTTCTATCATCGTCGACAATTGTCGAAAGTGAATATGCATTACCTCATACTTGGTCAATGATTGTTTCGATCAGTCTTCGTTCAAACAATCAACATCTATGTTCAGGCACAATTCTAGAAAATTCATTTATTTTAACAGCTGCTCATTGTGTACGATATCGTTCAGCAAATGATCTCATTATCAAAGCTGGAATGTATTCATTATCTGAAAGTAATGACGATATCATCGTTCGACGAGTCAATGGAATATTTCTTCATCCAAATTATACAAATCATGTCAATGATCTTGCTATTTTACGTTTATCGAGTCCACTTGATGCATATGAAGATAAGAATATATCACGATCATGTTTACCTTCTGAAGATAATCCATCGATCTTGAATGGTACTCAATTAGTGATAACAGGCTGGAATATTAACAATAAACCATTGAAATCTCCTTATTCATTTATATTAAAACAAGCAGAAATCTATACGGTAGATAACTGTTCGGCATTGAATGGTGAAGATGATTCACAATTTTGTGTAGGTCAATACAGACGAGATCAAGAACATGTTCTATCGAGTACATGTTTTGGAGGTTCTTTTGCTGATCCAGTTTTTCAATGGATTGGCTATCGATGGCTTCAAGTTGGTATTGCATCACATTGTTCAATGAATAATAAACGTGGTGTTGTTACAAATCTGACTAAACATACGGATTGGATTCAATCGACAATGATAGCATCGACTTTGCAAACATCACAAGTTTATCAATGTGATCGAAAAGCATCATGTGGATGTAGTCAAGCAGATGTTAATATCACAACATTCGGTGTTGTTAAGAGTGATACTGCAGTTGAAAATAGTTGGTCAATGGTTGTTTCTATTCAATGGCTTAATACACATCGTTGTACTGGAAGTATTTTATCGGATTCGTTTATTATAACTGCTGCTACATGTGTTGGTAGTTTTGTTAATCGTACAAATATGAATCAAATGATTAGTATTGTAGCTGGTATTTCGAAACTTAATGATACAAATGAAATTGTTCGAACAATTGATCGAATTTATATTCATCCAAACTTTTCGGATTCATATTTCAATTTACATAATATTGCTATTCTTCAGCTCAATCAATCACTTCCATTCAGTCCAACACAAACAATTATTTCAAAAACATGTGTATCAATGAAAAATGAAACCTCTCCAACAACAAATACATCATTAGTTATTGTCGGATGGGATGATCATCTATTACAACAGATGTCTGTACGATCACTTAATCCTACGGATTTGTCATGTTTATACCAGTCTATTGATGAAAACTATCAATTTTGTATTACGTCATCAACTAACGACAAATTTCCAATATTGACTGATCTATGCGACGGTATAGACTTTCACAAAAAAAAATGTATAATTATAATTTTCGTGATGTTTAAATAGGTGCTATTGGTGGACCAGTACTCATGTTTGAAAATAATCATTGGGAACAAGTATTGCAATTAGCAGATTACATTTTTTTCTTTTAATCTCTATTTACTGTCATTGATTTAGGTAGGCATTATGACTGATCAATATCAATGTTTCACAAGAACCAATATACGAGCATTAACGCGATTATCACCATATTATCAATGGATAAAAGAAATAACAACAGTAACAACAACTACTACAACAACAACAACAACAACAACAACAACAACTGGTAATAATGCTATGAGAAATCAATTATCGAATGAACCTATTTTCCAAATAATGCTTCTTTTAGTTTTTATTTTATCATAAATAAAAAAAGAATATATGACTGTCCTGACACGTTTATATAAAAAAATATTTACATGAGTTTTTATTTTATCATAAATAAATGTTAAGCTAACAATAACAACGTAGATGTAAATTTCCCATGACCATGATCTATATTAGTAATAGACGAGACAGATAGAAGAGTTTCCTATTGTACTATGATTGTTATTGTTTTAATTCTGCTTCATATAATATCAAGTAGTAAGAATCTTTTTTCCTAATTTTTCTATTCGTGATTTGATTTGATTTGAGGTGATGAGTTAAATCAGCCGAAATTTTGTCCAAAAGCTGCTTGGGATATCAATGGAATCACGTTTACTGATCGAACAACAGTCGGCTTTAGTCCAAAGAGTATTTTCATCAGTAAAAACAACACGATTTATGTTCTAAGCGAGAAGTACGATGAAATCTTAGTGTGGTACAATGATACGATCGATCCATCAGAAATAGAAATTATTTTCGGTAATTTCTCTGATTCATCGTCGATTTTTGTGACAGATAATGGAGATATTTTTATTGACGATGGTCGTTCTAATAATCGAGTTGATAAATGGATTTCAAACACAGATACATTTGAAACTGTAATGGTAGTAAATTCATCATGTCTTAGTCTTTTCCTTGATACTAATAATACATTATATTGTTCAATGATTCACTATCATCAAATTATCAAACGATGGTTAACTGATAATGAGACGGACGCAATAATTGCTGCTGGAACAGGTACAGAAGGATCAGCTTCAAATGAACTTAGTATTCCAGCAGGAATTTTTGTCGATGATGACACATTTGATTTATATGTTGCCGATTGGGGAAATAATCGAATTCAATGTTTTCAATTGAATCAATTGCATGGAATAACTGTAGCAGGACACACATTTCAACTCAATAGTCCAACAGATGTTGTCCTTGATGGTGATAAATATTTATTCATTGTCGATCGATTTAATAATCGTATTGTTCGTCAAACTTTAAATGGTTTTAGTTGTTTCATCGGGTGCGATAGTCGAGGCTCTCAATCGCATCAGTTAAATCAGCCATTTACTTTTCATTTTGATAGTTATGGAAATATATTCGTTGCTGATACAGATAATAATCGTATTCAAAAATTTCTTTTCATACAAAATTCTTGTCAAATCAATTCATCAAATGTCAATTCAATTTATGCATCATCAATCACATCAAATAGTCCAACGTTTTTTTCTGATTGTTCACTGATAAAAACGCCTTATGAAGCTATTCAAATCAATGTAACTATAACTGGATTTTATCAATTTCAATGCGAGAATACCAGTACAATACCATTCCATGTTATTCTTTATAAAAATAATTTCAATCCATTTAATGCATCACAAAATCTTCATAATGGTAATATTCTCCAAGCGAATAGCTCATATATATTAGTTGTAACAACAACTTCTCGTGAACCAATACGAAATTTTATGATTTCAATTTCGGGTCCGATGAATGTTAGTTTTACTCCTTTGAGAATCAATGCTTCAATTGTTCGGTCAACACATTCATTAAACTTATCGAATACTAGTTCAATTTATATGACCCGTTGTATCGCATCACCTTCGTATTATGAAGCAATAAAAATAAATGTAAGAACAACTGGAATTTACACAATTACTAGCAGTATTGTAATTTTGACACATGCTGCAATTTATACTGATAATTTCAATCCATTCAATCCACTGGAAAATCTACTATTAACTGCTTATCAGAACTGCAAAGATATTCGTTTTCGATTGACAATTTCACTTCAACCGGATCGAACATATATACTTGTTGTATCAACACAGGCTCTCGCTTTGACATCATTATTAGCACTTACGGTATCTGTATCGGGTCCCAATTACATTGATTTGATCTCTTCAGATTTTCCATCAGTTGTTCGTCCAGATTATGTCGAAGATACTCAATGGATATATGAATCAATGTTAACAACAAGTAGTGACACATATTCTCGAGATTGTATTCAATCAAATTATTATTATGAAGCTATAGAAATGAATGTCATTCAAAGTGGATACTATGCATTCGTTAGTGATAGTCAAATGAATATGTTCGGTGATATCTATGAACAAAATTTTAATCGAATAAATCCTTTCGAGAATTTACTCGCACAAGGTTATCGTGCTTGTAGTTATTTTAATTTTCTATTGGTTCCTTATCTTAATGCTCATACGACATACATATTGATCGTAACAACATATTCAGCAAATATAACTGCAAATTTTTCAATTGAAATACGTGGTCCAGAGAATGTTACTATGAAACGTTTGAGTGAGTCTATATACGTACGTATAAAGTTCTTGACTGTTTTGTTGTAGGTAGAATTTCTGACGAATGTTTTCTTGGTGATAAATGTAAATTTTATACGAAAAGTATTGGTATAACTTTGGATGATATTTTACGTGATGAAATTCGACGAAATATGACATTGAACGATCAGAAGACATCAATAAAAATAAGTGCAAATATCGTTATTATCATGTTTATTGGTGGTTTAATCAATAGTATTCTTTCTTTTTTAACATTTCAAAATAAAGATGTGAGAAATGTCGGTTGTGGAATGTATTTACTTGCATCATCGATAACGTCTCTTCTTACAATCTGTATGTTAACAGTCAAATTTTGGTTTGTACTATTGACTCAAATGAATCTTTTGATTCATCGATCGATTATTCGAGGAGGTTGCGTCTATATTGAGTCGATTCTTAAGATTTTCCTCTATTTTGATGGTTGGCTCAATGCATGCGTTGCACTCGAACGTGCCATGCTTGTTTTCAGAGGAGTCAATTTCAATAAAATGAAAAGTAAAAAGATAGCTCGATGGATGATTAGCATTTTACCTATCTGCATCATTGGTTCGATCATTCATGAACCATTTCATCGACAGTTGATTGAAGACAAAGAACATACTTGGTGTATAACTCGTCGTTATTCTCCTGTCGTTCAATATTATAATACAATTATTCTATTTTTTCATCTTATCGGTCCATTTATTGGCAATCTTTTTTCTGCTTTATTTATTATATTTGAATCGACTCGACGTCGATCACGATTACAAACTCGACAAACCTATCGACAACATCTCAACGAACAATTTCATGAACATCGACAATTACTAATCAGTCCAATTATTCTCTTAATTCTCTCGTTACCTCGTCTTGTTATGTCTTTACTATCGCAATGTATCAATGCAACAAATGATCCATGGTTATTTCTCGTGGGTTATTTTATTTCTTTTATTCCATCGATGTTAATCTTTCTTATATTTGTCTTTCCTTCAAAATCCTATCGCGAAGCATTTCAACAAAAAACTTGTGAGTCATTATAGTTAATTGTTACAACAGAAAAATGCTCTCAATTTCATTTTAAGGCCAGGCAATGTTCCACAGCAAACGATTGGCAGCAGAAAACAAACGTAATAACCAAAGAAAAATAAATAATTCTTAAGATTTCCAAATGAATCCAATGGTAGACCGAATAAACCACATAATTGTAAAATAGTCCATGGAAATTGAAAACCACAGAAAACAATGAATATTGCCAAGACTTGAATGATTAATTTTTTGCTTTTATGCCATTGATTCTGTGTTTGAAGTTGCCTTTTTTGCTTGAGAAATCGAATGAAAAGTGCAAATGTAAAAATAAAAATAAGAATCAATGGAATGATTTGATGAAGTATTAAATCATATTTTGAAAGTATTGGATCAACGAGAAAGCAAGGAATGAATGCACCATTGATTGTTGATTGATATGGTATATATTCACAAAATGGATAGAAAATAATTAAACCATAATGAATAAAACCATATAAAACTATAATCAATGAAAACAATTGAAAGACAAATCGTTTACGATTATTTCTTAACCATGAACTATGAAATATAAGAATATATCTTTCAATACAACACCAAGCAAATAGAATTGTTTCAATTGCAAAAAGAGCGAAATTAAAAAATTGTAAAATTTGTGTATATGGACGTGTTGTTTGCCAATTGCCATCAAGTCTGTAATAGTGAAGTACAAACGACATAGGAACACATTCATATATTAAATCAATTAGAAGTAAAATTATAATTGTATAATGATTTGATCTGTCATGAATATTTCGATTGAATAAAAGATGATAAAGAACAAACAAACAACATAGAATTGAGAAAATACTTGATACTAAAAAGAGCCAAAATCGAACTGGATATGAAATCGCAAGTTCATCGTACGCCGACGACAATCTCATCGTGTTTGCCATAATGAGCAAAGAATTTTTTATGTCAAAGAAATTAAATAGTTGGTACTCCTTACGCACAAAGAGACCACATGATTTATCAAAATGACAGAATATGTAGAATAAAAGAGACGGGTGAAATTAAGCGTACTTAATTGATAATTTTTATTTTACACAAAAACATCAACACTGTAACGATCCAATGAAATTTTTTCAAGAATTTTTGTTGCTTCTTGTTCATCACATTGTTGAACTTCTGCAATGATATTAATAAAACATGTTTTAACTGAAACTCCTAATTTTCTTGCACTACCACATGTATAAAATCTTGCTCCATCACGATATAATTTCTCGATTTCCTTGCGATCTTCCCAAAGTAGATCTTGAACATATTTTTTTCCATAGATCATTTCACGAGAAAAAACAATTTTAAGTTCAACTGCACCAAGCGTTGCCCACTTCTGCAATTCATCAGAATATAGAAAATCTTGTTTTGTTCGACAACCATAGTAAAGAACTGTACGTCCAATATCTCGGCCACATACCAATTGAGCTGCTCTTTCTTGAATAAAACCGCGAAATGGTGCAATCCCAGTGCCAGCTGCAATCATCACAATTGGTACTGTTGTATCTTCAGGTGGATGAAATTGAACATTACTCGTTCGAACACAACAATTAATCGTATCGGATGGTTTTAAATTTGAAAGATAATTCGATGCAACACCATAATATTGTCCAATTCCACTCAATGATGGCATATTGATGATGTCAAGTGTTAATGTAACAGCCTGTGAATTCCATAGTGATGAAGATGAAATACTATATTGACGAATACGAAGCGCAGGAAGCATTCGAAGATATTGACCAAATGGTAAGTTACATGAAGGATACAATTCGAGAATGTCTAATACACTAACACGTTTATCAAGAATTTCTTTTTCGTACGAATCTTGAGCAAGATTTCTAAGATTGATTTGTTCTGTCTCATTTTGACATAATTCTGATAGGATTTCGATTTGTTTTCTACTAATCGGTTGAGATAATTCAACGTAGCCACTTAAGATATCAAATGCACTAACAGGAGAATTTGTTGGCAAGAAAGTCTCAGTTGAAGAAACGATTTTAACATGTGTATCACTCGATAGATTGAATCGTTTAAGAATACGAGAAATAATTTCAATTGGATTCGTTGGTAGAACAGCAAGATAATCTCCAGCTCGATATGTTTGTCCTTTTGGCAATTGAATTTCTAAATGTCGTTTCATGGGTCCAATTTCATTGGCTTCAACTAAAATATTATTTTTTAAAACAATACCAAAATCAGTCATTTGTCCAAGATTTCTTTTCCTATTAACAATTTCAATTGAAAGTTTTTCATCATCACTAATAACATTCGAATTTCCCGCATCTTTTTGTAACGTTCGAAATAGATGTTCTTTCCAATTTTCAAATGCACCAAAGAAATCACCAGCAGCATCGCTAACACCTCGTTCGATAATTCGTTTACCACCAACATTTTCAATCATTTGATCAATATAAGCTGGAATCTTTTGATATGTATCCACCCAATCACGATGACCAGCTCCAAACACTGCATAATTTATCGGTAGTTCAGGTTTTGTTTCAAGATATGTAACAAATTGTTTCGCATTTTCACATGGTTTACCTTCGTACGAAGCAGTTATGATAATTACAGGTTGATCAATTGAAAGACGGCCAACAACTGAATCAAGCGTGTATACACTTGCATTGTAACCATAGAGAGATGCTTCCGATGCTAAAGTATCAGCAAACGATTGACACGAACCAGAATTACTACCATAGAGAACACACATTGGTCGGAGATGGTCTTGTTTTTTTATTTGCGTTTGTATTTCTGATTTTGCCGTAGATGTATTTATTTGAGGAATCAATGAAATTTGTTGACGTGGTCGAGTTCGTATTTTAAATCCATCTGGTTTAATTGTTAATGTTTCTTTAATACGAAGATCATACGATGGATCAACGAATTCCAAATGAAAATGTTTAAGAATCATTGAAACGGCAAGAAGACTTTCTTGCCATGCAAATGGTCGACCAATACAAGCACGTTGACCATTGCCAAATGGTTTCCATGCGTTCGGTGGAAGTTTTTCAAAGCCACCATTTAACATTCGTTCAGGACGAAATTCTTCAGGTTGATCCCAAACTTTTGGATCACGATGTAATTGAGTCAATAGAACAATAACTTCATCGTTCTTATGAATTTCATAACCACCGGGAACTATGATATTGTCGACTTTCGATCCTAAACTAACTCCTGGTGCTGTTGGTTGTAAACGAAGTGTTTCTTTTAAGACAGCATCGATATATTTCAATTGACTTAACATTTCAACTGTAATTTCACTGAATTGATCGACTTCTGCTTGTGCTTTTTGTAGAACATGTGGATTTTTGAGAAGATAATATAGAGTAAATGAAAGAAGGCCAGATGTTGTTTCATGTCCAGCAATAAGAAACGTTAAGATTTGATAGCGAATATTTTCATCCGGTAATTGATAGCCCGTTTCTGGGTCTTTACCATTAATCATTCGATTCAGTAAATCATTGACATCATTTGGATGTTCTCGTCGTTCGAGAATAACTTCATCGCATATTTGATGAAGATACGCAATACTATCACGAAAACGACGTGTCGATTTTCTCATCAATGCATTTTGAAAAGGAAGTCGTTGAGAACGTCGACCACTTTCCATCAAAGTATAGACCATAGCATCAACAAAACGATGCATTTTCGTTTGATAAAAACTATTGAAACGATAATTAAAACAACATAGTGCAATTGTATCCAATGTTAAACGAGTTAAATTATCACAAACATCAATTTCTTCGCCAGCAAATCGTTGCCATCGAAGAATAAGTTGTGAACATATATCCATCATTGACGGAAACATATCTCGAATTGCTTGCGGACCGAAAGCTGGCATTAAGATTTTATGTGCAAGTTTCCAATTCGGTTCCGATCCTCTTGCTGTGAAAAGTCCATCGCCAGCAGCAGCTCTTAGTTCTTCAAGAGCTGGATCGATATGCTTTTCAAATTTCGATTCATCAAATACAAAATTGGTAATTTCTTGACTTGATACAACCACAAAATGTAAATTGTACATAGACAGTCGATAAATATCGCCATACAATTTTTGTAGTCGAATGAATGATTCCAAACTTTTTTCCGGATCGATTTCTTTTAAATTTCCAATTAGGAATGCTTTTTTAGGTTGTGGAATTGATTTGATCATGATACTGATTTTTACTTGATCAGAAAGAAAAATATGCTCCCGTTTATATACGTATGTCTCCCTCGTCTCGTCTCACCTTTAACGGTGAGTCATACGGGTGAATGGCGTGAGTACGTATGCAGAGGACGTCCGCAGAAGACGTACGAGAAATTTTAGTGTGTTTTATGAAATATGATCAATAATGGTCATTTCAAAACAAAATAATAGAAAATATTTCTATTTATCACATGAGCGAATATACTTTTTTAATTAAAATTTCTCATATTTTAATAATTGATTATCATTGGTTAGATGTAATTCAATAGTATTGAAGTATACGCAAATGTTAGTAGTTATTTTTGTTGTTTTTGTGACTACGGAGGATATGTCGATTAAAAATGTTAAGCAAGCGAATATAATCGTTGTGACAGAAACTGATGACACATTTCAAAAGATTATTTCCTTGGTTCAACAATCAGACAATCGTAATGAATTAATCAATTCAACAAAACGAGTGGTAAATGTGTTTGACATTGACAAAGACGTGTATTTTATATTTTGTATATAGAGTTCGGAATCGAATGAAGACAAAACATCTGTGACACGCAAACGTCGTAAAACTGATTTAACTTGTGTAATATGTAATGATAAATGTTCGGGATATAATTTCAATGTTATTTCTTGTGAATCATGTAAATCTTTCTTTTATCGAAATGCTTCTCAAAAATTGGTAAATGAAATGAAGAATTCATTAGAATAGACTATTTTTTAAAATTCTGTATTCAATAGAACGATCTCAAATGTCTGACCGATACGAATCATTGCAATATAAAATTTAATAATAATAGCAAACGTAAAATGTGTAGACGTTGTCGACTTAAGAAATGTCTTTCAGTTGGTAATTCTAATATCATTGATATGTGAACATCAATAGAATTGTTTCTTATTATTTAGGTATGAAATGGACGTCGACTGAAGATGAAAAATTAAATAAACAACGAGAGATGGAAGAAAACAGACGATTAACTAAGGCTTCGATTCGTTCAACATCAACATTAAATGTAAAAGTAATTATCGAAACTATTTCTTCAATCTATTATTTATACGACCTATCATTTTTAGGAATCTCAACAAAATTTACTAAGTTTTCAAGATTTTAATCGTATGAATTCGATTACACGCTCCTACGAAAGAGCTTTTCGATTTTCAGAAGTCAAATATAATCAATGTGATTTCAGTCATATCACTAATCGACGTTCGGGTTTAATTTATACCGTATCATTATTTCATGAGATCATCTTGAAACTTATCACATTTATTCGAAGTATTCCAGAATTCGAACTACTCAACGAACAAGATCGATTTATTATCGTTAAATATAATTCACCAATAGTAATTTATATGTATTTCTGTTTACATTATAATAGACAAAAGAATCTTGTTCTTATTTCGGATGCTGAAACTGAAGAACACGCTATGGCTTGTCAACAATTGTCTTTTTATTGTTTCGGAGTTGAAATAGAATTATTATCAGTCGAACTCTATCGCTCAATCAAAGAATTAACCAATGATGATCCAATTATTTTACAATTAATATTAGTTATATTAATATTTACTAAAAGTGTGTCAGCTGAAGATATTGTCGAGAACGAACAACCGATTGTTGTGAGTAGTAAACAAGTCTACGAAGCACAATCAATCTATGCAGATCTTCTCTTTCGTTATATGATTGAAAAATATTCGACTTATGATCAAGCAGCACTGCGATATTCAAAATTAATACAAAAAATCTTTCAAATGCAACTATTAGCACGTGCATATCAAGAGTATTTACGTGAGCAATTAGCTGACACAAGAGATGATGAACTTAATCCGATTACGAAATCAATTTTACGCATAAACTGAATAAAACGATAATTTTCGATTTCGATTTCAATAGTGTGTTAGTTAAACAACGTGCCGGTGATCGAACGGACACATGTATCATATGTTTCTTGCGAATACGTGATGATTTCGTCATAGTCTGTGTGAATAATAAATATATAAACTACTGCAACTGACTTTTACAGTTTTATTTTAAAAACAGAGAGATGTCGTACGTGTATACTACGCGATTCTTTTCGTTATTTATTATTTAGATTTTCTTCGTAGCAACATATCTACAATCATAATGTTTTCTTTAGAAACGTATTTAAATTGTGATCTAAAACCAAGTCAAGTAATACATTCGTTTTGGTTATTCGAGCACAAAGATGAGTTAGTTCAAAAATATCCTCCTTCAGATGGTAAATGGATGCAGTTTTATCGCAAATCACAATTAGATGCGACGTGGAATTTAGCTAAATTAAAATATCGTGCAGGACAGTTAGAAGGCATTTCATCGATGAAAGTATCGACAGCTTGCGAGTCTCCTCGTTCTAGTAATTCAGCTGATGGTGTCATTCTTTTCTATTGTGGACCATCGAATGATGAACAAAGAATTATGTATATCGGAGAAAAATTATTAAAAGAAATGCCATATAAAAGTCTTACAGGTTCGATGTCTTACAAATCCGATAAACAAACTTTAGGCGGAACTCAAGCTACAGGACAAATTGTGAATCATTTGTATAAACTGCCATGTACACGACTTTAAATTTTTGTGTGCATATTATAATCGAAGTGCATGAATAAAATAAAAAGAAAAATAAAGTACAATAAACATAAATACTGATTTCAGTTTTGTTAATCATCTTCTATAGTAACAATCGTGTCAATAAAAAAAAACAAATATAAAATATTGTATCAATGGTTGTTCAGAATGGAATTCAGAAAACTGTAATCAACGTGCACAAGCATATTTTGAACATCATCTAACTCCAAAATCAACATCTGTAAATTTTCATTGGATGTGCAGAAAACCCAAATACCGACTAACAAGAATATGGCGAAGATGATAATCAAGAAGCAGAAGAAGAACAATAAAAACTCATATTAGCCGTTATATATGACGTAGTTTTTTTTTTGATTTATATACACAATAAATATCAATCATTTATAAAAGAAAAAAAAACCTTTTAATCCCTCAAGCTTAAACTCAAATACTATCATCGTTCGATTTCATATTTTCAAATTATAACTCTGCGACATTAAGTGATCGTATATAGAAACAGACGATTATAAAAAGTTTCTTAAATTCAAATAAATTGAAGCACTTTCCTTTGAAAATGGCTTGGCTATCGATTTTAATTCTTATCTGCATCAATATTCATCAAATTCAGAGTGTAGAATACAATATAACAACTGCAACAACGAATTGGCAAGCGGTTTTACAAGGTTTAAAAGCCGGTGATACAGCTAATATCTATCCTGGAACTTATAAAACTTCGGGTTCTGGTTATTTTCAATTGACATTACATGGTTTATTAACAAAACCGATTATTGTTCAAAGTGTACCGAATCAAGCACGACCAATTATTGAATGTGCATCGTCAGGTGCCAGTGCACAAAATGTCATGAATATTCAAGGTTCGAATTTTATGATCAAAGGAATTGGATTCACAAAAGGCTCGAGAGGTGTGCGTGTAGGACCTGCTGGTACATATATAATTTCCCAGTTGTTTAATCTTTGATATTGTGTTAATTAAATTTTAGTTACAGCAAATGCGATTTTCGATAATATTTATATTTTCAATACAACTGGTGCTGCTTTTACAGCTAATGATGTTGGTATTGAATATGTTAATATAACACTACGAAATAGTGAAATTACAAATACGAATGCTTTGAGTATGAGAAGTGATTTTGAATAGAAAAATATTTTGCACTTACTTGTGATATTCAGGTGCTACAACAGGCGAATGCGTTTATCTCGGTTGTGTTAGTGATGGATGTCGAGTTCGTGATTCTCTTGTCGATCATAACTATTGTCACGATACACTTGGTTCACAAGGTGGATCACGAGCTGGATTTCAAGTCAAAGTAACTATATTTACATACGAATGACAATTTTTTGTTTTTAGTCGGGTTCATTCAATGTTCGAATTCGTAATAATGTTTGCTACAATGTTGTTGGTCCTTGCATTGTCGTTTACGACGATTACAATCGTGGACGAAATTTAATTGATGGCAATCTTGCTATCAATGCTGGTACAGCTGATCTTGGTATTCAATGCACATCAGGAGCAACCGTTACAAATAATATTGTTATCAATTCAAGTAAAAACAAAGTTTTTTTCTTCCTAATGCATCGTTCGTCTCTTAGGTCTCGCTGGAATTGGTGTTATTTTAAATTCAATTTATCCAATAGTTAATTACATTCGTAATATAACTATAAGTCATAATACAGTTTATATGACACAAGCAGATGCTTGTCTTCGTTTGAATAGCGTTACGAATAAGGATATTATTATTTTTAATAATGTTTTCTTTTGTGACAAACAAAAATCTATCACTTCTTCGAGCAGTTTAATAGGTAACTTCGCATATACTCTGTCAAATTAACTTTCATATGTGTTAATACGTAATTTATTAGGCTTTCCGATATATAATAATGCAGTCAATGGTACAATTGGTGCAACAGGTATTCAAGCAAATGGAACTTTTACTGTTAGCAACACTATTTTTGCTGGTGTTACTACAAATAATTTTTATCCAGCAGTTAAATCTGCATTGATCGGTGCTGGTTTCTATGTCCAACAGAAATCACCTGCTTACGATTATAATGGAAAGGCGCGTTCAACAACAAAACCGACTGTTGGCGCCTATGTAAAGTTTTATTTTCATAGTATATATTCAAAAAAAAAACCTTTTTCTCAAAGGAATATTCAACAACAACTAATCCTGGATGTCCTACAATCAACAGTTTTAAATGTGGCTCAACTACTGCTGCCGTTCGACAATATTCAATTTAAAAACTTATTCAGAGTTTGATCCAGCATCTCCTTCAGTTCTTCTTCCGTGATTGATACTTGATTATATATTCCTTCTAATAATTCATTCTTGTTTGCCATTTTATCTCGATAAAAACAGTCATTCTTACTGTCATCTTCTTGAAGCGTGAGAAGAAATTCAATACAATCGTACATATCTCGAAAATTTGATGTCGGTGGTTTGACATTCAAAAATAAACGCAATGCTTGTTCACATAGTTGTCGAGCAGTTAATTTATCGATTATCGATTCTTCTGCAGTATAGGTTTTTGCCAAATAAAAATAACATTCACCTACATCTTCGAGATTTTCTCGTTGCAATGTTGAAAGATCAGCAATATACATAAGTAGATAAAAGCATCGAATAAAGAAACGTTTTCGTTGCTGTAAACATCCGAGACGAGCATAACAAACTGCAAGTTCCACACAACATATTTCTTCAGTAATTGCTAATTCGACAATTGCTTGCTCATAGAGACTCTTGGCTTTTATTGGATCATCAACAAAATATATGTGTGCTAAATGCATCAGTACCGTACCAAGTTGTTCGTTATCTTCATCTAATAATTCTTTCCATCGATTATAACAAAGAAGAGCATGTTGTTTGTCATAAACGAGATACCAGTAAGCGTGTCCAAGAGCTCGATATCTCTCAGCAAGTTCACATTTGAATAAATTTCTATCATCGGACACGTCTTGACATTGAGCGTATACATATTCAAGATAACTAAACACATTAGGATACCAAATTTCCATAGCTTTTTCGTTCTCTACAGATGGCATATCGGTAGCAATTTCACAAAATATATTAAAATTATCTTCATCAGGACATTTGACATATTCTTCATTCAACAATTCTCGATAGACAGACTATGCTTCAGCATTACGACCCATCATTCTATTGACTTGAGCAATATTTACCTATAAAAATAAATAAAAACAAAAACATTTTTACTAAATAATGGATTTATAACCTTTCGAGCAACAAATATGGATAAATTATCGGTACCACAAGCTTCTGCTTTTTCAAAATAGTTCAAAGCATTTTGAAATTTACTATTTTCTTTACATATCACTGCTAAACAATTCCAAAGTGCCGCCATTGTATCCGTAGGAATATGTGGCTTGTGAGCAAGTGAATCACTTTTGAAATTTTTTAAAACTTTGAGAAGAAAGAGTGCAGTAACTGCATGTCTTGTATTTTTCTTAATTTCAATATTTTCGTCCAATGTTACAATATTGCCTTCAGTAATGACAAGTTCATCAAGTAGAACAGTCATGCCTTCGCTAAATGTTCGACAAATTTCTTCGTTGGCATTATCATTACTAGAAATACTAGTTAATAATACTCGAATGGCAATGTCAAGTTTAATTAATCGTTGATGTAATAATAATGGCAGACTGGTTTCATCACCATTCATTCCACATTCAATATTCCAAACGTGTTCGTTGTCGTCGTATTCCACTTGTCGAATAGAAAAGCTATAGAGAGGTGAGAAAAGAATCTCTTCTTCTGCGTCATTGCCACTTAATTGTTGGATATTTGCTGCACCTCGAGTAAGTTTCAACATAGAACAATTAAAATGAAAGACCACTGGCTGAACTAGTTCATCTTTCGTAATTTGTCCTCCACCTGAAAACATACGAGCCACTTCGATGTTTTTTGTTGTCGAAACAAAACTATAAAAGAAACCCATATGATAACTTGTTTTCAAATCTTCAATTTCATCTGTCGACATTCGTTGACCACGATAAAGATCAGTTTGTTCTTCCCACTCATCATTTTCTACTTGATCCATTACGGAAAGAAGCTGAAGATCCAAATCACGAATGAAAAAATGTAATATTAATAGTGCTTCGATATTTTGTTGGCGAAGAATTTGATTAGTAAGATTGTAGAGAAAACCATTACGTGTATACCAATAAATAGCTCGTTGAGGTGTATAAGTCTTGTCAAATTCATCGATGACACGGAGTATTGGTTGTTCATTCTTGAATAACCGACGACATACTTCTACAAAAACTTGTTTCCCATTTGGACAAGCCTTAGTCTCCATCAAACTATCAAGAAAATTAAAAAAATAATCTGCTTTCGAACCGGCCTTTACACATGCAGTTCTCTCGAATATGTCCGGTATATTGCTTGACATCAGTTTTGATAGTGATACAAAATTTTCACGGTTCAATGTAATGACTGCTTGTGATACTGTTGAGAAAAGTTCTTTCAGGTCGTCGAATGAGCCTTTAACCTAAATTATTTGACGTCAAAAATGTGTATTTATATTAAAATCTCCTATACTTTCTCTTTATTTTTTGTCCATGTCTGTTGATGAAAGTCTTCTTGATGAATATAAATCGAATGTACAGAATCAAAAACAGTCTCATCGTCAATCGTTTTTATCGGCGAGTCAGAATTGAAAACCGAAATAATCAGAATGATCGGTTTGTTATTATCATTGACCAACGATTCAATATAGTTTTGACATTTGTCCATACTAACAAAACATTCAAGATAATCAACAATACTACGTCGAAATTTCGATGAAATATTATAATATTCTAACGGATTTTCATGGCAATTATTGTATCAAATAAGACGATATTTTAGTAAATCATTCAATCGACCAAATATCGAACTTATTTCTTGACATGACTTTTTTGCTGAATGTGATGATGACGGCGAATCGGACAAACTCCTTTTGACTGACTCAGCACACATTGCAGAAAAAAATGCTCTGACTGCACGTGACATGTGTATTTCCTTTTTATTTTTTTAATTCTTTATTTTTTACTATCACATAACTACCAAAAATAGATTCATCTTTGTTGATTAGAACGTACGTTATTTTCTTCAATTCTTCCAGTGAAATAAATTGTATTGAAAAGTAACACACAGGAGTTCTTCGACTAAGAAGACTTTTAATTACCGAACGAAGTTCTCGATCCACAATAAAAACACATAGATTCGCAAAGAAAAATTAATTTTATTATAAGTGGAGATGCTTGTCTTATCATGTTCTTAAAAATATAGGATTAAAAAAACACACTTTTCCTTAATGAATAAGAGAAGAATGTCATTAAAATTCAACTCGGTCACAAACGGGTAACACTCGAAGTAGAAGATTTTGAAAATTCGATGCTTTCAATAAAGAAATCATCTGTTGCATCGCCAATTCGCCATTTTCCTTTAATCTCAAAATTGCCCATATCATCAAACTTGAGATATCCTTCGTATTCAACGGCATGTTGTTCAATGTATTGTTTTATAAAATAAACATTTCCATCATTATCATAAGTTCCAGCTATAACAAAATGTCCTACATCATCATTTCCTTGACCAGCGACTCTTCCTTGTCGTAAACTAAAGAAATCAAAGGACATATCGAACTCTTTCTCATATTGAGTAAATTTTCCTCGAACAGCACCACCTTCAAATCTTGTAATCACTTCTGACTCATTGAATTCTTGATTTTCGTTTTGTTGAAGATGTTCATGAATTTGTTCAATAAGACTTTTCAACGTGGCATCGACTTGTTTGTCATCATTCATATGTATTTTCTCTAAAGAAATGATTATTTTTCCTAACCAAGTATCTTCAAAATTCGTATGATCTTCAAGCAAAACAGGAACAATCGTTTTCTTCAATTGCGATGCATAAGTAAGTTCTTTTTGACAATTAACACTTTTACTATATGCAGTCGTATTAAAACTGACAATTATTGCAGCATTTTCAACGCCATTAGCCATAGCAGTATTGATATTGCCTTTCATATCGCCAGCGATATCAAACCAAATACGAATATTATTCTTTTTAAGTAAATCAGCTATTTGTTTAACAAGCTTTTGATTATTCCATTGATAACTTAACATAATATGTGACTTATTACAATTCGATGATTTATTAAGAGAAACCTCGAGATGAAATTCATCAGATAATTGTTCTAATGACCAATTTCCATCCAAGAAAATTTGAGATTCACTATGAGTTGTTGTTCCAGCATATTGAACATCGTGTTGTTCAATATAATGTTTTGTAAATTGAAATTGATATTCTTGAGAATTTACTAAACGTGAATATTCTCCATTGATGACAAATTCACCGACGATATCCTCTCCTCGACCTGCAATATAACCATTGACCATAGTAAACATATCAAATGTCATATCACATTGTTGTCCATTCTGAATATAATAACCTTGAACAAGATTTTCATCAGCAAGAATATCAAGTTGTTGTTGTTGTTGTTCTTCATTCGAAGAACTGTTCATATAAGGTCGTAATTGTCCAACAAGTTCATCAAGTTTTTGTTCGAAATCATCTGAATTCGTCATTTGTGTCCACAATGAACCAGCACAAATGACACCAAGCCAACCGCTTGCAGAATAAGGTGTTTGTGCTTTCACGGGCACTATCGGTATGCCAACTTCATCAGCATAAGAAAGAACATATTTAGCACTATTCGATGCTTCGTATGCTTCACTCATTAATGGTACAATAACTCTTGCTTGTACAGTCGCTATTTTGATCATTTCATCGATATTAATCGATGGACAAATAGTTTCAATTCCTTTGTTAATTAATCCTTTCATTATTTTTTGAGAGAGATCATATTGATTTGGACAATAGGAAAGCATAACTTTATTTCCTTGTACTCGCACAAACTTTGGTGTTGGCATTCGTTCGATTTCTATTTTATAAATTTCGGGAAGAATTAATTGAATTAAAAATTCATCATGATTATTGCCAATTTCCCATTTTCCTTTCATTATACAATAGTTATCCTGGAAAGAAATTTCTCCTCGATATTCGACCGAATGCTTTTCAATATATTGCTTGTGCATCTTAACTTTACCAGAACCATTTTCGACTCGATATTTACCAGCAAGAGTAAAATCTCCAACATCATCATGTCCTTGACCAAATACTTTTCCTTGATCTAAACCCAAAAACTAAAACAAAATAAAATATATCTATACATATTAAATTCAATATTCAAATAATTGTACTTGAAGTTTCATTGGAAATTCTTGACCGGCCTGTTTATATGATGCAAAAACATTTCCCTTTTCAGTACCACCGTAGAATAGATGTCTTTGCATTTCTTGAGGTTGATTATTTTCGTTTCTTTCAAGAATGAGATCGTTAGTATTGATTTTCAAAGAAGTCAAATTATTCAAAATTTCGTTGAAATCAGTTGAACAACTCGTTGCAGATGCTAAAATCGTACCAAGCCAACCTTTTCCTTGAAAATCTTCACGATGTTTAATATTGAGAAGAGGAGTTTTTGTTTGATCAGCATAATTTAATAGTTTTGATGCTGTTTTCGATGTTTGCAATGACTGAGATGGAAAAACTAAAACGATTGCAGCATTTTCAATGCCTGTAGCAATTGTCATGTTAATATCTTCATTTTGTCGAGGATAATAAACTCGAAAGCGTCGTTTATCAAAACGTTTTTTCAAATCTGCAGCAATCGTTGAATCAAATTCATTTTTGTTTGCATAGCAAAAGTAGATATGTTTTGAGGGCATTTGATATGAAAATGAATGAAAATAGGAGTGCGAAAAAGAAAGATATTTTTATTTTCGTAATTAAAAGTGGTTAATGATGCGTATCAATAGATATAGAATGCGTATTAAACGATTGAAACGAAAGGTTTTGATTTATGACAAATATCAAAGAGAAAATAATCGAAGATTTCATAGAAAAGTTTGTTCTTTATTAACAAAAAAACAATAACTCCAAATTTTAATAGAGATAATCATACTCATTTCATCAAGATCAAACATAACAATTCTACTGATTATATCTTTCTAAAGCTTCAAATTTAATCAAAAAAGTTAATTGATTTCTTGCATCGCGTGCGGTTAGACGTTAAATCGAATAAGAACCAGCGATATACCATTTTATTTTATTTTTTAAATAGTCATAAAAATTA
>Ga0209914_1001468_pt1 | contig 23826 bp, 11 predicted proteins | sample ThiBiot_500_plan_FD_183949 | JGI IMG/M metagenome (GOLD analysis project Ga0209914, IMG submission 183949) | Wastewater bioreactor microbial communities from Cape Town, South Africa - Thiocy_cont_500_plan (SPAdes) | ecosystem: Engineered > Bioreactor > Thiocyanate-remediating > Anaerobic-Aerobic...
CTTACAGTAAGTACACTCACTCACTCACTCACTCACTCACTCACTCACTCACTCACTCACTCACTCACTCACTCACTCACTCACTCACTCTCTCTCTCTCTCTCTCTCTCTCTCTCTCTCTCTCGCAAGAGCTTAAAAGCTATGCATCTTGCAGAGGTAACAAGAGCAACAACAACATACTTGGCAGTGGTACCGTATCCTCCTCCTCGTCATCGTCATCGTCTTCCTCCTCGTCTTCTTCCTCTTGCTGAGCTCGCGTAGTACGCTCATGAGCCGTTTCAGGATCGCTCATGCCACTCGCGCTCCCGTCTTCGATCGGCTTCTCGTATTGTATGCTGTCGTTATCACTTCGATCGGGCGTACTGGTGACACTCTCATCGCCTGGATGCTTGGCCTCGCTGTCGGGAGCGTAGCCGCTGGCTGAGCGGATTGCAGCGCGCCCTCGACCACGAACCGAGGTAGGCGCCTCGCCACCGCTGCTGGCAGCGTCGTCATCGCCGCGATGACTCTCGCTCGAGTAGCGATGGGCTTGACCATCGTCGCTGCTCTCCCCCAAGTCGTCTTGCTCTCGAGAAGAGAGCGCCTTGGCGGTCGCGGAAGGAGTGGCAGGGCCCTCGATGTCGGAGCGAGCCGTGGGCTTGGTTGGATCAGGGATTCGTGCTTGCGAGAGATCGACGCCTGACTCACTCAGCATCAATTTGATTCGTTGTCCAGTGAACAACCGGTCCAAAAGATCGAATGCGAGGTCGCGTTGCAAGAACGACGTAAAGAAGTACTACACGCGCGAGGCGAATGAGCGATACACAAGAGAGCGAGAGAGCGATGTGAATGCGCGGGCCTGGTGTCGCGTACCGTGCTGCCGTCATCCATCTTGACCTCGATGGCATTGGGGAACACGAAGGCCGTGTTCTTCTTGGTGATGCTCGCCGTGTGTCGGAGTGCCAGTACCTTCTATCTCGAGGTCGAATGTTTCATACATTCATAAAGAGATACACAACCGCACAAAAGCATATGATGAGCGAGTGAGCGAGTGGGCGTGATCAATTTAAGTTGTGTAAATAAGACGAATCAACAGCGACAGCAGCATCGCGAAGATCGATGGTAGATGGTACGAACATGATAGGCGCCCAGGATGTGCGACGAGAAGCAGATGTAATGCTCCGAGATGAACATGCGTCCGTGGCGCAGGATGTGGTCGCTGTGGCCTTGACACGCACACGAGAAGTCTGGTTCGCCGTACGACATCGCGATTCGATCGATGGATCACGACGGCCGAACGACCGACCGAACGAACGAACGAGGAGAGATCAGGAGCCGACCGGTTTGTGCGCGCAGCGAACGCGAGATGTGGAGAGGAGTTAGGGTACGTACGTTGTAGCAGTCGCTCGTGGAGGTATCCAAAGGTCTGGATGAAGTCGCGCTCCTTCTGGTCAAGCTTCGAGTCATCGTCGTTCAGCAGCGTGGGAACCGAGAGGCCCGAGTCACTGGCCGACAACGAGATGGAGCTCGTTGCTCGTCGAGGTACTGGAACCAACCAACCAATCAACCAATCAATCAACCAATCAGCCACGAGTACATCGTCGAAGACGACGACGACCATGACGACAACAGGTGGATTCACGGGTCGGTCAGTGATGGTGGGACATGACGCCGTCGGTGTTGATTCGCAGAGTGGCGATGGTAAGTGGGCGTACTGGTGTCGATGGGGTTGGAGGAGGGCGAGTGCACGAAGCTGGCCGACGACGTGAGCAGTATCGGTGGCTGCGCGCTCGAGGGTGCACCAGGACTCGCGGAGGTCGACGGCGTCGCGAGCGAGGGACTTGAGACTCCAGGTGGGCTTGACATAGAAGGCGGGGAGGTGGCTACGTTGGTGGCGGGGCTCGCAGCGGTACCGACGTTGAGCGTGGCGGACGACGACGACGACGACGACAGTCCTGCAGCAGCGGCCGAGGCGTTCGAAGCCGAGCCAACACTAGTGGCGTGCTCCATCGCAGCAACGATGATAGACGTCACCGTTTGTGGAGTTCGAGATGGAAGCTAGCAAGTGGGTCTATCAATCAGAGTGAGAGAGAGAGAGAGAGAGTGAGTGAGAGTGAGTGTGGTGCGTGCGTGGTGCGCGTGGAAGGAAGAAGCGAAGCGAATGGCGCGCGGTGCTCTCTCTCGGCCTCGCGTGGCGATTCCTCCCTCCGAAAGCCGAGGCCCGGGTCCAACATCGCCCATCATCTCTGGGCTCGATGATGAACGCTCTCAACCGATCCCCAGTGTTCAACGAGAGGCGATAGTGTGGATATGGATCAGCCATTTCGTGGCTCCGAGTTGGAGGCATTTCTCCTCGTATTGAAAAACGAGATACACATCGGACTTGTATTGTCAGTCGACGACATTGACACCATCAAGGAGGCAGTATTGCACCGCCGGTTTGTGTGTGAGAGATTGATAGATAGATAGATGGAGCCTAAACCACGGTAGCAGTGACAACAGCAGGAGTATCGGGATCTCGGTCCTAACCCTGTGTCAGCTGCGATAGTAGAACTACAATGTCATCGACACCTAACAACAACAACACGCCAGTAAGCACTCGGGATGGCAAGAGCCGGGTTGGTGTAGGATGCAGCGCATACCTTGCCGAATGACGCTCGAGGGTTGATTGCTAAAGTTCACAATGATACTGAATATGACAGGGAGTGCTGGGTTGTCAACGTAGCCAGACAAGGATGTCACGCCAGAGACAGTTCCTATGGGAGGGCACGTAAGCCGTGAGTATGCCAAAGCGTGGGTGCTATCGGTAATTAAACTCACACACTCTTCAAGATGCCTATACTGCACACAGGGACGACTCACGCGTGCGCGCGAGGGGGGAGAGAGAGAGGAGGAGATATATACCGGTCTTGGCATGAACGATGCCCTGAGCAGTGGTGCCAACGAAACGGTTCTTGAGCGTGCCGGATTCACCGGCGACTGGCAAGAAGGTCTTATACTCGGGGTAGGCTTGCATAGCCTTGAATACCTCGACCATAGCCTGAGGGCTCATCAAGTCGTGGCGGCTGAGACCGCTGCCATCGAATTGCTTAAACGCCGTCACGTCGACACCGGCGCTTGCGAGAATCTAGTGGCGAGATAGGATACGAGAGAAGAGGGAGAGTGTTGTTACGCGCGCGTGAGCGTGGATCTAACGAGGTAGTGAGAGAGAGAGAGAGAGAGAGACGTACGGCAGAGACGGCAGCGATACCGTTCTGTTCGGCGTTGTGGCTGGCGGTCAAAGGAGGCTTGTATTCGGCGCCGAGGGATCGAAGGGTGCACTCGGCGTACAGATTGTTGCTCTCTTGAAGGGTGTAGTTCATGGTGTAGCGAAGCTGCGGCGACTTGATGGTGAAGAGCTCGTACCACACTGCGGACGATTGTGACGGTAATTCGAGAGGGAGCACGGAGACCGAGGGCATGCGGCGGGCACATGTGCGAGAGGCGACAAAAGCAGTAACAGAGGTTAGGCGATTGTACGAGCGGTAGGATATGGCACACGCGAGGGGGAGAGTGAGAGTGCCGCGCGTGCGCGGGCGGGTACAATGGGAGTGGGTGCTTGTTGCGAGGTGGCACGCACCTGGTTGTCCAGCAAGGGAAGAGTTGGTGCCGCACGAGGGAGAGAGCAACATGGACTTGACCGAGATGCCTTGTTGTGCCAGCATGTAATTGGCGGCACACATGAAGCGCTGCGCGGGATCGAGCGCAGCCACGACGAACGACGAGTTGGGCGATGTGGCGCCGATGACACCCGACACTTGAAGCGCACTCGAGCCGAGGCGATAGCCGACCTTCAGAGGCAGCAAGCGGGCCGATGTCAGGGTGGAATGCCGCAGCGGACCGAGTGGCGCGGTGCGTACGTACGACAAGATTGGTGGCAGTGCCCTTGGCGAGGGTTTGTGCCGTGTTGACGACGGTCACGCAGGCATTGTCGGCGGCATTGTTGAAGAGCACGAGCGGCGGCGCTCCTTCAGTGGTCGGAGCGATGGTGAGACGCAGCGCGTTCTCGTCGAGTATCAGGCTGTTGGGCCGTGCGCCGTATGCAGCTTGAAGGTCGTCCCACTCCCATCTGTACGGCGTACCGCATCGCACAATGAATGAGTGTGAGTGAGAGAGAGCGCATAGAGATAGATACGTACGTTGCCGGTGGTTCTGGAGGGAACAGCAGATCGTTGAAGAGCAGCGAGTCGATGGTGCGCACGCCGGTTGCGTAGAGCTGTTGCGCCAGGCGCGCCAGCTGGAGGTTGGTCGAGAACGACGCGTCGCCTGCGCCTTGGATGCATACGGCGTCGAGGTTCGAGGCACGAGCAGCAGTAGCAGCAGCAGCAGCAGCGCGAGTGGACGACGAGACGCGCGTGGCCAGCGTGTGGTTCGGGCCAAAGTACACAAAGGCGGCGGCGGTCGTCGGGACCTTGTTGTTGGATGCTGGCGTAAAGTACTGCTCGGCGTTGCGGTGGTATAGTACATCGCCGGGCGCCAGCAGCCGAGACCTGCTGCTACTACTGCTACTGCTGCTACTGCTACTGGTGGTGGTGTTGGCACGCACGACCAGCAGGCCCCATTCGCTGCGGTCAAACTGTGGCTGCGCGATGATGGCATCGATGGCGGCCGCAAGCTTGCTGGCGGGAATGGCAGTCGCCAAGCCCACAACCACGGCCATGGTCGCTAACAGCAGTACAAGTGGCGTCGAAAGCCACGGCCGAGACGACGCGCGCGACGAACGGTGTCGCATCGTGCTTGCGGAGCGGGGCAGAGGCAGTGCAGGGGGAGCGCGAGGACTGACGCGATGGTGTGGTCTTAAGACTTTACATCTGGGACTTGCGTGTTTGGGTAACACAGAGTCAGGGATAGCGGTAGCTCTCTCCCTCGGTGTGTTACCGTCATATCTCCCCCTCAACCAACGAATGCAGGCGAGCAGGAGATATCGCGACAGTAGGGAGAGTTCAGGCGTTGAGGTGCGCGTGAGATCATTATCTCTCTGTACTCATATGCGTGCACTCTCTCTCTCTCTCTCTCTCTCTCTCTCTCTCTCTCACAATATCGATCTCTCTCTCACTCTCTCTCTCTCTCACACACAAAACGATCTCTATCAGCGATCTCTTGTGAAACCAATCATTTCCCCGGCAGCCTCCGCTTCACCAGAGGGAGGGTGCCGGGGCTCATTTTCTCTCCCTATTGCCCAGCCGGTCCGAGCATGCCATAGGAGGGCATCCATCGGCAGTTTGCTTCGGGAAAGATGGATGTCGGGTATTCCGGCATGTGCCTTGCTGCGAATCAGACTGCAGTTGGGCAAGGGCTCCACGATCAGGTATTGGCATTGTTGCCCTGGCGGCGGTGGGCGGTGGTGGGTCGGCTGGGCGTGGCTGCGACGGTGCACTTGTCCTGTTCCTCTCCAGCCCGCGCGCGCACGCCCATTTCCCTGTTGTGAGTGAGACGGGATCGTACACTACCAGCCCTCACGGCATGACGGACGAGGTTGGATCGCGCGGCGGCAGCCGGCGGCGAGCACACGGTAGTGGCGGTAAGCAGCCGTTCTTTGCAGAGTTTGTGACGAATCAAGAGACCGGCAGCCTGGAACAACTCTCGTGTAGCACGACGCTGCCAGATATTCGCAGCAGCAGCAGCAGCAGCAGCAGCACCACGTCGTCGACGACATCGCCCGCCGGCGCACGACCGGCGTGGGTGTTCCATATGAGCGGTACCTCAACGCCCGAACGCTCACGCTCGTCCTCGTCAGCGGCACCTTTATCACCGCAGTCCTCGCCTTTGTCGTCGCCGTCGTCGTCGCCATTGTCGTCGCCATCGTTGCGTGGCAGCCGCGGAGCGATTTACAAGCGTAGCCGGCGAAACTCGTCGGCACTGGGAAGCTTGAACCGTGGCTCGTCGTCTCCGCCACCCGGCAGCGCGGCAGCGGGCCGCGGGGCGACACGGACCGCGCACAAGCAGCGTGCCATGTCGGTCGCACACGCCGTGCACGCCCGGTCCCAGCCGGGAACAACAACAACAACGACAACAGCAACAGCATCGCCGGCCGCAACCTCCTGCACGGCCAGGGGCTTGGCAGCTCCGCTGATGTTCTTCTCGGGGCACTTGTCGGATGCCGAGCTGCTGCACCAAGTGGACCTCTTTTTGCAGGATGAGGACGACGAAAATCGAAGCCGTAGCTCGGGCGGCAGCGAGTGGTCGAGCGGCAGCACCACGTCGACGCCGGTCTCACTCTCAAGCCTCAGCCTCAGCAGCGACGGCAGCGTGCACTCGGCGCCGCCGTCGGCGACCAACTCGCCCATGTTGCACACCGGCGCCGCCGCCGCCGCCACGGCTACCTGGACGACCTCCTCGCCAACGCCGCCGCCGAGCACCTCGACTTGCACAACAGCAGCGGTGCCACCTGCGTGGTGGACGCCGGTGCCTTTTGTGTCAACCGCACAGCCGGCCGTTGCGAGTGCTACGACTGCTGCTGCGATAGTATCAAGGGGCACGACGACACCGATCGCCGAGCCCATCATCGTACCCCCACTGGAATGGAACACCGCGGCGGTCGCGGTTCCCAGCGCGATGTGGATGACGAACAACAGCAACGCCATCATCAACACGGCCGCGCCACAACAACATCAACAATACTCGGAAGCTGGCTTGGTGTCGATGAGGATCGGAGAGCGACACGACGACATGACGACGGCGACCTTCTTCTCCGAGCACCATCAGCACCATCATCACCATCAGCACCATCATCAACACCAGCACGCGGAGCTCGGCGGCAGCTTCGTGCCGTGGTGCTCACTCCTAGCGGCCGAGGATCAAACGGGGACAGCGGCGTTCTTGGAGAACGGCATGGCCTTCCTGGGGACCTTGCCAGACGAGATCGAGAGCATGGCGAGCTCGCTGAATGTTGCATCACTTGGAGACAGAGGCGGTGGCGAATCAATGGACGAATAGGCGCAGGACAGACAGAGCTAGAGGTGAATGTAGGTATATGTGTGTATTGGACGATAGAGCAAGAGTAATAATAATAACAGGAACGATCATCATCAACATTCGATTGAATCGAAACGAATCGAACATCATTATATCACGCCAACGCGATCTGGGTGAGCTCGCGCGAGATTGATATAACGAACGATGGAGAGAGAGTGAGAGAGGGCGGGAGTGCGCGCGATATTTCGATGTGCTCTGCAGAGTGGAGTGTGCGCGAGAGCACACAGGGGGAGATTGAGCACGCAGTGCACCACCATTACGGCCGTGAGAGCACGAGCGCGCGTGCGCGCCAGACAGACAGAGTGAGGAGGAGAAGAAGGAGAAGAAGAGGGAGGAGAGGGCGTGATTTCTACTCTCCTCTCTCGGAAGATGTGCCGGCGAGAGAGCCCGGCTCGGATATTAGCTCGGAGGAGTGGTTTCCTTATTTGCCCGCCATGCGCTGTTGCCTTTCCGAGCCTGCATTTGCGTGAATACTCACAGCCGAGCACGTATGTTTGCGTGTGCGTCGCTCTCGCTTCCCTACATGGCCGGCGCGCCAAGCACGGCAACGGTAGTAGCGCCGTCGGTAGCAGCGGTGGAAGTGGGATAGGGCCTGACTTTGCTGCGTGCGGCTCTCATTCTCTTCATCGCTCTCGCCCTCGCGCACCTCGCCCTCCTCTCCCACCTCCTCCCCCTGACCACCACCACACCACCCCACCACACCACCACCATGTTCGTTTCGTTCTCTCTCAAAAGCAAGAAGCGCTCTGCGCCTGGTATTGAGAGCTTCTCGGTGCTGAATGCCGCCGCCGCCGCCACCACCTCTGCCACCGCTGCCGCCGCCGTTGCCTCCTCCTCGGCGTCGCCGTCGCTTTCGCCACTGAACAGTGAGCCCGCCAGCCCTGGCGGCAACCGCGCATGGACCTTCCACGTGAGCACGGTCGGACCAGCGCAGGCGCCCCAGCGTCGCTCGCCTCACAAGCGCTCGATCGACGGCGTGGTTAGCCCGATCCAAAAGCCGAGTGCCGCGCGACGCCTCTCGAACAGCCTGTCGTCATCCAAAGCAAGCGCCGCTGCCGTTACCGCTGCTGCGGCAGCCGTAGCTGCCGCCATCGGTGCCACGACCACGGCGCCGCCAAGCACCACCACGACACCTCCTCCGTCGCCGCCGAGTGCCAGCCGCAAGCGCAAGCAGCGTTGGCGTTTCATCATCGAGGATGGCAGTGGTGCCGAGACGCCTCTCGATACGACGGCGACGGCGACGGCGACGCCGACATCGCCATCGCGGCCGCGGGCGCGCGGTAGCCACGAAATCTCGCGTGCCACCCCGGCGAACACAGCCTCCGCAATGGCGCATTCGCTCGAGTACGCTCCGCCGCTGCCTCAGACCCTCGACGGCTCGTTCCAGTTCTACGACGCAGCGCCGTTGCAATCGAGCGCGCCACCGTTGCCAGTCTACTACCGTGGAAGCTCCTCCTCCTCCTCCTCCTCTTCGTCCTCCTCCTCGTCGTCTACGTCTGCTTCTGAACTGCACTTTGGCAACATGGCCGACCTCTTCCCACTGGAAGGCGAGGAGGACGAGTGGCTGAGCGCCACGCCATTCCACCCGAGCGTCTTCCCCCCGACGCTCTTCCTCGAGCCGCTCATGTCGTAGAATGGACGTAAGTCCTCTAACGCATCTGCGCACGCTCTGTAGTCTTCCGTTCTCTCTCTCTCTCTCTCCCCTTGTGTGTATCATTTCCCCCAGTCTTTGCTTTGTTGTTGCTGTTGAACGGTCGGCTCTGTTGTGCGCGAATGTCGCACACGGTGCTCCGACAAGAGGTAGCGCGCCACATTGGATAAAGCCCTATCTCATATGACCCATACAACCAAGACCGCAAGGATGAGGAGGAAGGAATCGTGTGTATTCATTCGTTCGGGCCGTAGCGAAGCGGGCAAGGCGAAATGTTAGACATGCAGAATACGAGCGTGTTATCTGCGGGAAACCGCGGAGTCACTCGCTGGATTTTCGGTATTTCGGTATTTCGGTATTTCGGTATTTCGGTATTTCGGTGTTTCGGTGTTTCGGTGTTGCGGTATTTCGGTATTTCGGTATTTCGGTATTTCGGTGTTTCGGTGTTTCCCTCTCTCGTTCGCTGATTGTCGTTCGCGCCGCGCACGCACGTTTACACACCTTCGCCTGCGCGCTGTTTCGCTGAGCTGCTGCTCTTCGCGCGCATAGACCTCCCCGTTGCGCCAATGGCTCGCCACTCCTCCTCCTCACCAACCTCCCCCACCACCACCACCATATCGCGCGATGGATATCCTCAGCCGTAGCCAAGAGATGCCGCCTGTGCTCGCGTACGGCGGCGACGGTCAGCCAACGAACGGCGATGCTCTCTATCTCACACGCAGCCACGAGCTGGTGCTTTCGGTCGACGCCAACGACGATGGCGATGCGCACTCGCCGTTGGAGCTCGCTAACACGCTGCCGCTCCTCACCTCAGTCATTGAGGAGGCGCACCACGACGACGCCGACGACGACGACGTCTCGGAAGACTCTGCCAGCGAGTGTGACACCGAGCCCGCCGCCGCCGCCGCCTCCGCCGCCAGCAGCTCGCCTACCACGGCGGTAGCATCTCCCGTCGCCACCAGCACCCTTCCCGATTTTGAATGCCCCATCTGCTTGGAGACCACCAACGAGTACTCGCAGTTTTCGTGCCGCCACAGCTACTGCCACGCGTGTATCGCACAGCTCGTCAAGACCACGCTCGAGACCGGCAGCAACAACTACCACATTGCGTGTCCCGACTGCCATGCGATCAACACCTACCGTAGTGCACTGACGCATCTCGAGCCCGAGATGCTCGAGCGCCTACATTCATTGTGTGCGCGCGCGAACGAGAACGTGGAGCTCGTTCGCTGCTGGTGTCCGCGCAAGAGCTGCGGCGCCGAGCTGATCGTCGACGACAACCAACGGCGACCGCGCTGCACGGCGTGCGGGCACTCGTTCTGTGGCGTGTGCCTCGAGGTGCACTCGCGCTTCGCGCCGTGCACGGCGGCCGAGCTCGCCAAGTGCATCGCCAGCCCGCGAGCGCGCGGCGCCTCGCAGGTGCGCAAGTACCTCACCACCAAGCCGTGCCCACAGTGCGGCAGCCCGATCGAAAAGAACGGCGGCTGCCATCACATGTCGTGCAGCCATTGCCACGCGTACTTTTGTTGGCGTTGTGGTCACGATCTCAACAAGGGCGGCATGCATTGTTGGGGTCTCGTGGTCGCTGCAGTGGCCGTCGGTGTACCAGCTGCTGTCATCACGGCGCCAGTATGGCTGCCGGTGCTTGGTATCGGCTACGTTGGCTACCGCTACCACCGCCACCGCCGCCAAAGGAGGTATCGCTAGAGACCTCCGTCACTTGATTGACGCCATCTTCTTCATGCATCACCTTCTGTTTGTCGCTGTTGTGTTGTATTGTATTGCGTATGTGTGGATATGTACATAAATACGAATCTCCTACACATATCTCGATGAGATGGACTAGCACCACCATTGCGACGCGAGAGTGAGAGAGTGTGCGTGAGTTAGCTAGGAGGTAGGTTTTGGTGATATAGTGTGAGATTTTACTACATTGGTGCATTGTGCGAAGAAGAACAACCAGACGATAACTTAGTTAAGAGAGGAAGCTGGAGGAGAATGGGGTGTACGAAGAAGAAGAAGAACGAGAAGGGGGCGCGCGCTTATGGCGGCTGCTTAGACCATCGTGACGGACTTGGATCGGTGACGACGGATCAGAACCGCCAGCACCACCACGAGGCCGACCACAGCAAACACTCCAGCGCTGCCGATGGCGATCATGATCCAGGTGTTGGTGTCGACCGACGCAAGGAGGTCCGAAAAGCCCGAGGCAGCGGCGGCCTGCTCGTTGTTGGCCACTGCAACATCGTCGGGGATGATCATCATGCGCGTGGCGGCCGATGGCGAGTTGGCCTCTCGTCGGCTCAGCACGTTGATCTCTCGCTTCCTGCCGTTGGACGACACGAGCACTCGAGCGTGGATGGTGTAGATCTGAGGCTGGCCAGTGAGCGGGAAGGCGTCGAACGACATTCCGGCAGCGATCGATGCCGCTCCGTCAGTGACAGCGTTGGTGGTGGCTCGGAAGCTGGCGGCCGTGAATCCGGTCTGCACGGCTCCGTTGGCAATGAGTTGGACTCGGTTGGCATCGCCGATGATGGGGTCCAAGCAACCACCGCTGGCGAGGTTGATGTCGTATCCGAGGACAGGCGAGTAGCACACCCACACTTGAGTGTAAGCGAGCGAGAAGGCCGGCACGTCGGTCGGGTTGAGCATCACGTCACCGCGCACGTAGATGCGCTCGTTGACGTGCCACGGGTACGAGACGGTCTTGACGTTGGCAGTTCCTTGCGCGGCATCAGGCAGGTCGTTGTAGAGACGGAGAGTGAGGTCGCCGAGCTTGCCGACGATGACCTGCACGTCGTTGATTCGCAACTTGAGCGAGACCGGCACGGTGAGTTGGTCGGTGTCGTTGGTGCCGTAGACTCCCCACACAAAGTTGTAGACGAGGTTGTCGGAGTCGGCCCACGAGGGCTTGTTGTACACCCACTGTTGCACGCAAATGTCGCCCTCGCCGTTGCTCAAGCAAGGAGCGTTGCCGGCAGCGGTCGAGGCGGTCGGGTTGGGAACGATGAGGGCCGTGTTGCCCGAGCCGTCCGAGAGCAAGACGGCCGGCGAGTCGACACCTTGGTACTGGGTCTGAGTCTCGATCTGGAGGAGCATATCGCTGCCTTGGAGCTCAAAGTCGCGAATGATGATGTGGATTCGCTTGGACTCGGTCGTGAGCTGAACCAAGGCCTCGGACTCGGTGTAAACGTTCACTTGCCACGGGAAGGTCTGAGTGAACTTGGCGTAGCCTTGCGTCTCGTCGTAGGCCGGGTCGTCTCCGGGCTGGAGCGTGTGGATGTAGATCGAGCCGGCATACGTGATCATCTTGGCTCCGGTGGTCGGGTCGGTGGCAGTCGAGTGCTGCACGTTGTTGCACGAGGAGAGCTCGCTGAGAGCAAAGGCACGAGAGTACTTGACCGACGAGCAGTTGACGGCGCTCGTGCTCCATCCGGTGGTGGTCGGGTCGGGATACGCGAGATACTGGCCCGAGAGGGCGTTGGGCGACGTGGCGGTCGGGGCGGCCTGGAACAGGGCGTGGAAGGGAACGGTGGCAGGCAGGGCAGAGTGAGCCGAGCACGAGCCAGCAGGTCGGAGGCGAGGGTTGCCGGCAAGCGAGTCGAACTCGACCGTGTCGACGATGACGATCGCGTTGTTGTGCTCGTAGGCAGCCGTGACGTCGAACTCGACTTGGTAGGTCGTCGAGAGCCACGAGAGATGGACGGCACCGAGCTCAGGAGCCCGGGTGTAGCCGTACTGCGTGACCGACAGATCATCGAGACCCGAGCAGGCGGCGAAGGTCGAGACGGTGACGGCATCCGAGACCGCGGCTCCTTGCAAGGTGTACGAGAAGGCGACAGTGAAGGTGCCAGCAGGAGCACCAGCAGCGAACTGCATGTAGATGGCGCCAGCCGGGTTCGAGACCGGCCACGGACCAGCGCCAGTCAACGAGATGGCAGCTCCTTGCGACGAGCCATCAGGGCTCTGGAACAGCGAGAACTGCGTGTTGCTCGAGGTGATGCTCGTGATGGCGAGGTTGGTGGAGCCGGACGGAGACGGGAGGGTGACGATGGCGCCAGTGGGGTTGGCGGGATTGGACGAGAGGGCGACCGAGGCGGCATTGGTGATGCCGCAGGTGAAGATGCCATCGCCGACGAAGCCGGGGTTGCACACGCACACGCCGTTGTTGTTGCGGCGGGCGTTGGCGTTGCAAGGAGACGAAGCACCTTGCGCGATGGCGGCCGACACAAGGCAGAGCGCCATCACGAGCGCGATAAGCGCTGGACGAATGGCAGCCATATTGGGAGGCACGAGTACACACGCAAGTCAATAGAGTTGGACAGTGGAGAGAGAGAGAGAGTGTACGAGAGCAGTGGGGAGGTGGGAAGTTGGGGAGGTGGGGAGGAGAGGGTGGGGATGGCAGTGAGGCTTGTTGGCTGTGGCGCAGGGCTTTTATAGCCTCGCTGGTGGCGCTACTCCGGTAGGCCTGAGAGAGTGTCGCGGCAACCAAGCGTGGCCGGGGCAATCGGCGAGATTTCTTTCTCCGCTCGCTTGGCCTTCGTCGCGCGCTGCGTACGTGAGCCCAGCCAACGCCATCGCGTGAGGGCGAGGAGGAGGAAGAGTTGAAAATCAACAAGCGGCAGGCCTCAGCGAGGCGACATTGTTGGACGCAGAGTGGGGGCGGCGGCGTATCGAGAGATTCTTCGCCGCCGCCGCCGCCGCATGTAAGCAGTCAATCAGTCAGCCGCCACGACCGCGAATGGTGCAGTAGGTTTATAAACGTAGCGAGCAAGTTTCAGGACGCGTCATGAAAGAGCTGTAGCGCGCAAGCTCTCTATGGTGGTGCAGGGATAAACGTGGCGACAACGTCAACGCGCGCTCGTTGCATGAGAATGATTGTCGCGCGTGTGCAACACGGCGGCAATTCCTCAGCCGGCTGCATATCATTATCGTATGACGTGCTAGATTCCAGTGCCGCTTATCCATACCTCTCCTCTCTACCACGACTCCTCCACCACCACCACCATCACCTGGTGTAGGGCGGCCACTCGCAGCGAGCGTGGTTGCCAAGCCGCAGCGGAGGCAGGAAGCTTACATGAAGAGAGGGCCACCATCGCGGTCGCTTCTCCGATGCGCTCACCATGGCAACCGCTACCGTTCTTGGCATGGCAACCATTGCCCGCCTCGTTCGTCCTTCAATACCTCTCCTCTACCTCTACCTCCTCCTCCTATCGCTCCTTTACGCTCCTCGCCTCACCAGCTGCACCACCTCCTCACCTTCCTTCCTCACCAGCCCACCAGTCTCTACCACTATCTCCCCCTCCTCCCTCCTCACCAGCCCAATAGTATTATCATCCACCCCACTCACTCACTTGGTATCACTCGCTCAGCTCGCAAGTTTTTACTGCGCAACCTTCCAGTATGCGCGCTTGTTGTCGTATGCCACTTGTACAACGCCTGCCAGCGATGGCCTTGTATGCGTTGTTGGTTCTCGTTGTAATGTCAGCGATTGGCTCGTCGTCGTGGTCGTCGTCGTCGTCGAACGTTGCCTTCGCAGCTCCAACACCCGTGACGTCGAGCAACACGACGGTAGTCTCTGCTCCGATCGGTTCGTCGTTCACCATCTGGGTGAGCTTCTCGAACTCGAATCCCTCGGCGGTCGGCTACGGTCCGATCATCGACTTGGTTCTCCCGTTCCTCGGTGCCGACGGCAATGTGTCGATCTCCGGCAGCCAGGACGGCGTTCAGGTGAGCTCGAGCGGCGCCTCGAGCGTGCTCGGCATCACGATGACGCAGAGCAGCACGCTCGTGTTCCCGAACGCCACCGGCAGCGCGACGCAGACATGCGTCCCGCACCCGTACCTGTACACGACGAGCAACGTGCCGCAGAGCGTGTGCGGCACGCCGGGCAACATGTTCGTGTCGCTCGTGCTGCCGTTCGGCTCGGTGCCGCCGCAGTTCCCGACGCAGAGCGTCGCCGTGACGCTTAGCCTCTCGGCGTTGGCCGACGTGGCGGTCTCGCTGCCCGTGTACTTTCGCGGCGCCTTTGCGTACGGCTCGGACCCGCTCAACAACCCGTGCTGCGACGTGCCGCTGCTCGAGTTCTCGAGCAGCAACTCGAGCACGTGGCACATGGCGTCGGTCGTGCCGTCGTTCGAGGCGCTGGTGTCGCGCTTCTCGGCGCTGCCGCCGAGCGGCCGCAGCTTCGCCGGCGCCATGACGCTGTCGGCGTCGCTCTCGTCGGTCGGCACGCTGCTCAACGCCACGCTGTCGCTCATGGCGCCGCCGCAGCTCGTGTACCTCGGCGGCGCGAGCGCCTCGCTCTCGGGCAACGTGACCGCCGTGCCGCAGCTCGGCCCGTCGGCCATGCCGGCCGGGCGCAACGTGCTCACGGCCTCGTGGCCGACGCTGCCGCCGTCGAACACCACGTCGAGCGACGTGTTGCAACTCACGCTGCCGAGCTACGTGGCGCAGTTCGACGCGCTCGGTGCGCCGGTGCTCGATCCGACGACCGGCAACGCGCGCACGCTCTGGTACCAGGCGTCGTCGCAGTTCGCGTGGCAGTCGCCGGACGCGCGCGACCCGGTGGCCATCGTGTCGGTGCCGGCCAACTACTCGTTCCTCGCCTCGTCGCTGTACCTGACGCGCACGTACCAGAACGTCGCGGCCGCGGCGCCGCTGCCCGGCGGCACGCTGCAGCACACGCTCACGCTCTCGATCTCGGACTACTTTCGCTTCGCCGCCGTGCTGCTGAACGACTCGCTCAGCGACGGCCATCGCTTCGACTCGAGCTCGGCGCCCACGATCCGCGTCACGACGCCGACTCTCACGTCGACGCCGCTCGCCATTCCGCTCGCCTACTACCAGGTGCTCACGGACTTTGATGCGGCGCCGCCGCCCGCCACGTGCCCGTGCTCGGGCTCGACGACGCTCGTCTTCAACATCTCGGCCATCGTCGCCACGCAGTTCGGCAACCTCAGCATGCCGTTCATCGACGGCGCCTGCTCGCCGGCGTCGTCGCTCTCGCCCGCGACCTTGTGCTCGCCGCTCGCCGCCACCACGATCCAGATCGTGTACCGCTCGGTGATACAGTCGGCCTTCAACGCCACCGTGTTCCCGACCGGCAGCCACACGCGCGCCATCGACATGGGCGACCGTCTGCTGGCGTCGGCCACCGTCACCGCCACGGTCTACACGCCGACGATCACGAACGTCTTTGCGCCGAACGACACGACGGTCATCGTCGGCACGACGATCTCGTGGCTTCCGAGCACCACCACGCAGCAGTGGTCCGACTCGAGCACCATCATCATCGCCTCGGGCTCGCCCTCCACCTCGGTCTTTGCCTTCGACTTTAACACGACGTCGGCCGCGCTCGGTACGCAGCAGATCCACGCGGCGCAGGTCGTCACCTACCGCGTACAATACACGATGCCGGTCTTGTCGCACGAGCAACTGCTCTTGAGCGACGTGCTGCCGCTGCCTCTCTTTCCCATCTCGGCTCTCGCTGCGGCCTACAACAACTCGGCCGCCGCCTCGGTGCTCGTCTCCCTGCCGACGACGCTCGGCGGCGGCGTCCAGCAGCCTCCGGTCTTGGTGCCGGTGGCCGGCTTCTGGAACTACGGCCCGCTCGACACGTGGCACACGCTCACCAACGCGACACCGATCGCCACGTGCAACACCGTCACCAACACCATCACGTGGACGCTGCCGCCCTTCAGTGACCCGTTGCATCGCTCGGCCGTCGTCGACCTGCTCTTCTCGTTGACGGTCTCGACGCACCCGTTCGCCGACGGCCTCTACCACACGGCCCTCGTACAGTCGGTGCTCTCGACCACCAACATGCCCACCATCTACCAGCTCGTCTCGGTGCGTCTGCAGCTCCGAACGCCGCAGCTCGTCGCCACCAAGGGCATCACCAACGTCACCACCACGTCGCTCATCGACCCACTGCCGGTCTACTCGCTGCCGTCGGCCGCCGCCATGCCGGCACTGCCGCTCACGTCGCTCGCGACCTTTGTCGCACCCAACTCGGACGTCACCATGTTGCAGGCCGGTTGTCTCGTGCAATTCACTCTCACGATCCGTAACCTCGGTGGCTTCGGTGCGTTTGACGTCGTGCTACTCGACCAGAAGGATCCGACCATGAGCATTCCGAGCGTCGCATCGTTGCCATCGGGATACGACGGCGGCAGTGGCAGCGGTGACGATAGCTCGAGCAATTCGGGCATTACCCGAGCGAACGCTGCGTTGGGCCTGAATCTCGTCGTGCACCGCGGAGATGGAAGCCTCGTGTCGGTGATTCCTCACGGACCCACGAACACGACGGCCGATCTGTTCGGCAACGGTCTTGAGCTGGTCGATCCATTGAACGGGGCCGTGCTGCAGGATTCGTCCTCGATCAACTCGGTGCTCTTCGTGTCGTACACGCTGCAACTCGCAAGCAGCACCAGCGTGCCGAACTCGGGCCATACCAACAAGGCCGGCGTCATCCAATACGGTGACGCCAACCTCTCGGGCGCCACCGACAACTTTGTCGGTTCCGGCGGTCTGAATGCCGGCGTATCGGACACGGCGTCGGCGACCATCATGCCGCCCATGCTGCAGTGCAACATCATCTCGACCTCGGAGGCGTTCACGAGCGAGGCCACGTCGCCGCGCGCACTCGCCGTCGGCGAGTCGGCCGTCGTCACCAAGATCGTATCGATTCCGTCGGGCTTCTCGCCCAACGCGCAATTGGTCGAGACGCTCGATAGCGGCCTCTTGTTCGTCGGCGTGCAGAGCATTCAGTTCGACAATGTCATTACGTCGAGCTTGAAGAGCCCCGCGTGGCCACCGAGCAACTTTACGTCGAGCACCGGCGGCGGCTCGACCTTTACGCTCGCTCTCGGCAACCTCACCAACTCGGCACCGCACTCGGCCAACATCTCGCTCACCTACACGGTCGTGTCGTCGCAGTCGACCACCACCAAGGCCAACACGCAGATCAACGCACGCTCGACATGGAGCTGGTCGTTGCTCTCGACCACCACGGCACAGAGCGTCACGTGTGCCGCGAGCTTTGTCGTACGCGTGCCAGTGTTGTCGCTCTCGAAGAGGGTCAACGCCTCGACGGCCGACGCGAGCGACACCATACTCTACACGCTGACGATCACGCACTCGAGCACGTCGCAGGCCGATGCCTTCAACATCTCGTTCGTCGACGTGCCGCACCCAGTGCTTCCACTCGTACCGGGCTCTCTCAAGCTCACGGCCCTCACGGGCTTTCCGAACTCGGCGCTCACCATCTCGTCCGGTAACACCACGGGCGACACGAGCCTCTTGTTCACCGTCTCGTCACTGCCGCGTAACGCCACGAGCTTTACGCTGACGTACCGCGCCGTCGTCAACTCGAACGTCACGGCCGCGACCGTCGCCACCAACACGCTGCTGGCCACGTACTGGTCGTTACCGTCGTCGTCGACGGCCTACCAGGCCTACCACCAATTGGGCATGCTGCCGAGCATCTCGGCCTCCGCCACCGTCACGATCCTCTCGCCGATCGTCACGCTGATTGTGCGCTCGTCCTCGGACCCCTACACTGGCACGGCGCTCTTCTCGGCCACTAACACTGACCTCGCCGTGGCCGAGTTGGTGGTCTTCCAGCTCACGGTACAGTTTCCCGAGGGCGTGGCCAACGCCACGGTGCGCATCCAGATGCCGACCGGTCTCGGTGTCGTGACCGGCGGCATCGAGAGCTTCGGTGCGCACCTGATACCCGTACGCTCGATGCCGGCACTCGATACGAGCTCCGTGAACCAGGCGGCCGTGTGGGACTTTGTGTCGATCACCGACGTGCCCGACAACGTGGTCACCGTGGCCGACAAGATCGTCTTCAACCTGACGGCCGTCGTGCTCAACGTACCGGCCGTGGCACAGGGCGCCGTGCAGACGGTGACTGCCAGCGTCTCGGCCTACCCGACCGCCGTCTCGTCAGTGTCACTCGACATGGTCGAGCCGCAGCTCTCGCTCTCGATGAGCTCGAACGCTACGAGCGTACAGGCGGCGCAGGTGATTGCCGTCTCGATTCGCTTGCAGTGCCTCACGACCGGCGCCGCCGTCTACAACCTCACGCTCGCGACCTCGATCGACTCGACGCTGGTGGCCGTCGCCAACTCGCTCAACATTACGAGCTCCAGCCGCAATGTCACGGCCGCCAGCGCCGCCTCGATCGCGCCCGCCACCGGTGCCGTGACGGTGAATTGGAGCCTGTTGCGCCCGGGTGAGTACGTGACCATCACGTTCCTCGCTACGGTGTCGGCCGCCGTGCCGTTCGGTGGCGCGAGCACCACCTCGTGCTCGGCCTCATGGAGCTCCGAGCTCACGGCCAACGTCACGGCACCGCAGGTGCCACAGATTCGTTGGTACTCGAGCTCGAGCTCGCTCTCGATCCCCGTACCGCCGCCGTTGATCTCCAAGACCGTAGTGGCCTCGTCGCTCACCACCACCAACGCCACGTTGGTGGTCTTGAGCTCGGGTCAGCCGGCGAGCATGGTCTCGCGCGTCGCCATCGGCGAGCCGTTCACCTTCTTGGTGGTCGTCACATTGCCGGCATCGACCGCCGTGCAAATGCCGATCATTGATCGTCTGCCAGTCAGCGGCTCGTTGATGGCCATCACGTCGGCGTCGATCGTCGGCTCGACCGGTAGCTTCTCGCCACCGATCGTCGTCGGCTCGCCACCGAGCTATCGCGATACCAACAACGATCAATACAACGATCAGATCCAGTGGTTGTTCGGTACGACTGCTGCGCCACTCGTCATTGGCTCGCCGAATGCTACCATCTCGTTCCAAGTCTCTGCTGTCATTATCGATTCGCCGCTCAATGGTTCTCCCGTCTTGCTGGCATCGTCAGCATCATCATCATCATCATCATCGTCGTCGTCGTCGTCGTCGTCGTCGACTGGCATCGTCACCAATACGGCCACCATTACATCGACTGTCGTTGCGACAGCCTCGGTCATTACGGTCGAGCCATTGCTCGACTTGTCGTACCGATGCTTGAACTCATCGAGCACCGGCATCACGACCGTAACGCAAGGCTCGATACTCTTGTATCAGGTGAAACTCTCGCACGATGCACAATCGACCGCCAACGCCTATTCGATCATGATCGGCTTGACACCGCCGACCTTTGCGCGCTTCTCGTCCATCGTGTCGAGCAGCGGCTGCACGGCCAGTAACGTTACGACGCTGTCGGCACACACACAAATGGTGGTCGCTTCACTGCCGCTGGTCGAGCAAGCGCACTCGGGAGCATCGCCGTCGCCGGCGCAGCTTCCGGCACCGGATTCCAGTCGCTCGCAGTGTACCATCCTGATCGCCATGCGCATCACGGACACGGTTCCGAGTACCGACGACCAGACCTACTCGACGGTGTTCGTGACGTACGACTCGCAACCGACCTATATCGAGACACTGACTCGCCGACGAGCGACGCATGTGTCGTGCTCGCTCGAGGGTGTCGTGAGCACGAGTGTCATTACGTGCGGCCAACACCAATGGTGGAACGCTGCTGCCGGACAGTGCCAATGCCTGCCGGGATTCTTTGGCGACGCGTTCATGTGCGGCATCGAGCAGGAGGTTCGCGTGCAACTGAACGAGACCGGCCCGACCGTGGCGCTCATCGACCCCGATATCAACGCCTACATTCTCTCGATCTCGATCGTCAGCGTGTCGGATGCGAGCCACAAGCTCTCGATCTACGACACGCTCACGAGCGCCTCGACGCTGCCGCAGTTTGCGCACCGGGGCGCGCAACTGCCGATCTCGAACGCCTCGTCGGCACCGTGGCCGCTCACGAGTACCGATGGCTACTTTTTCATCATGCTGCCGATGGGCGTCAAGCCGGCGCGCTACTTGGTCGAGATGGTGTACACGACGTTTCCGAGCAGCTCGGGCCCGAGCATCGTCGCCGTGGCGCTGACGATCGACACCTACTACCCGTGCCCGGCGCTCGACGACATGTCGGTGACGCAGTTCGGCTTTGCCAAGGCGCCGAACCTCGGCAACGCCTACATGGAGTGGAATCCGTCGACCTACACGCTCGACGTCACGATCGAGGCGGCGTACGAGCGCGACCAAGCGATCGTCATCATCGACACGGTGAACTTTGACTCGTTCCATGGCAATCCGCGCGTGCGTCCGGCCAACTCGTGCTCGGCGCGCCCGGCCTTCCCGGCCACGATGCCGCTCAGCGTCATGTTTCAGAGCGCGCCGACCGCCACGACGCCCAACGCGCTCGACGGCACGTACCTCGCGTATCCCGATACGTCGAGCACCGGGTGGGTCACGTCGCCCAAGGACTGCGCGACCGTCTACTACGACCGCTCGTTCGCGCTCACGGAGCTCACGAGCTGCGCCAACGTCACGACCGAGCTCGTCATCGACCCGGTGACCGGCGACGGCACCATCAAGTACTCGGGCGCCTTCTACATTATCGTCATTCAGCCAGGCGACGAGTTCACCTACCACGATACGGTCGGCTTCGCCAAGTTTGTGCAGATCTTTCCGTTCGAGGTGCTGGTGGCCACGAACTTTGAGGCGCTCGCACAAGCTGAGGCCAGCCAACGTATCCATGTCGTGATCCGCAACCTCGAGATTGACCCCGCCAACTTGGCCGACCTCATCATGGTGGTCGAGACCCAGGTGGCCGGCCACGGTCTCGTGCAGCCACTCGTGCAGTACCAACAGGCCTCGGGCGCCTCGAACAACTCGGCCTTCATTGCCGATCTCTCGCACTCGAACGCTGCGCTCTGTCGCAACAACTCGCTCGACCAGCTCTGCGTACAGCGCTGGTTCTACCGTCGTGCCGGCTGGTCCGACGCCGCCGACAGTGGCGTCTACAACTTTGCATGGAGCATGGCCGACTACACGCTCGACGTCATCACGGTGCCGATCCTGATCCAGCTGCGCGTCAACGCGATGCAGGTCGTCATCGGCCGTCTCGGCGACTTGAACCTCGCGCTCTACTCGTCCGAGCCGGCACTCGTCACTGGCTCGACCTTGGACATTGTGCCGACCTCGAAGATGTGGAACTATGCCGATCGCATCTACCTCCACGGCGCCGTGCCGTTGTATCCTGACGATGTGCCCGAGTTCAAGATTACGCTCGTCGGCCTCTGGATCTGTTACCCCAACAATCCGCAGTACGTCGTCTCGCTCGATAAGGGCGGTTGTACCGACGTCAACATTCCCGCCGCCAACCGCTGGCAGCTCGTCGCCTCGACCGTCATCGTCGCCGATCCGACCTTCCGGGCCGCCTCGATCGCCGTCAACAATGGCGCCGCCAACGTTGCCTTCGGCATTGCGTGGGACGCCTTCCCGCTCGCCACCACCCTGCCGCGAATCTACACCATTCACGCGCGTGCCATCCTCTCGACCAAGGGCCGAAAGCGTATCGTGCAAGGCATTTATGATCCAAGCAACCTCAATCCCGGTGCCGCGGCACGCTTCCTTGTCGCTGCCAACGACAAACTCGCACTCGATAGCGGTACCGGCTCCGGCACCGGCTCCGGCACCGGCACGCCAAGTATCAACAACGCCGAGCACGACACGATCCTCAGCCTCTCGTTCTCGAAACCCATCTGGATCTTAAGTGGTACACTTGGTACCATCATTGTACTATTGGCTACTACCATTGCTTTCTTGGTGGTAGTAAGACGTCGTGCGGCACCTGCTACCCTCGCCACTACCACTCGAAAGTAAATCACACTCGCACACACGCACACACATTCACGGCTGATTGTAAAAAGAAGTGCTTGCACACGAATGTAAATAATCAAAGCTACACATTGAATTGCACCATCAAGAGACACACTTGCTCGAGCTCATTGGTGAATAGATACGATCCACTGGGGTTAGGGGTTAGGATCTCGACCATACATGACAAAGACGGCGGGTGAGAGCGGCGCCAGCAGGCAGCAACAAGGCAGCACAAGACAGACCACTTTGAGCATGACGCTGCTGCTCTCGTGCTCTCTCCGTCGCACCTGGCCAGATATCCCTCTCGCTCCTCTCGTTTGCATCTCGCACTCCTCCAACCCTCTCCTTGTTCCTCTTGTTCGCTGTTGTGAGTTTGTCGTTGCTGCTCCGTCTCTCTCTCGGTTTCGCGTTGGTTTGGATCGATTACACATCCCCGTTACGCGATCGGCACCTTGCTTGTTGGTCGGTCTGCTCGCGTCATCTCGTTGATCTCTTGCTTGTACGCATCTCTTCTTGCGACTCGGAGAGACCTCCTCGTTACCTTTGTTCGCCATGGGAAGGCGCAGGCGCAAGAGCAAGGCTGTGCTTGGTGTGTAACGCTGCTTTACTTCCTCGTTACGCGCGCGGTGTTGCTGGGTCAATGCGAGTGCAGTGCTTGATGTAATACTCGATATGGTGAGTAGCTTCTCACATGTATGATGTATGCAACAGACGTGGAATTGTATACAGCAGCAAGGAACGGAGCAAGCGAGCAAGGGGATCGCAATCTCGCCGAAGGAGCCAATGTCAACCGCCCCAGCGCCGAGGGCAACAAGGACAAGGAGCCGCGTGTGCAACAAGCTCCAGGTGCGTAACTTGCAGTGATGGATCTGGATCTCATGCTCCTCGATGGCTTGCTGGTGCATTTGAGCATGATTCATTGGCAGTACACTGACTCACTGGCTGCTCGTGCATAGAACACGACGACGACGAACAGGATGACGAATCACAACCAGCTCCTCTCGCCACTGCAGCACCGAAACAGCGACAACAAGAGAGTACGTGACGATAGTTTCGCAATGAGTTGAGGCAGTATTCTCATGTACGCTCGATACTCACATTGCTGTTGGCGACTTTGCTCCTGCGCACTCGCAGCTCCTCGCCACAAGAAGCAGGCTAAAGTCGGTATGCTCGGGTTACCTCTGCTATTCAAGATATCGGATCTTGTTTGTTCCACTCAATTTGCTGACAGTGCCTCTGGTTGAAATAGGAGCGAAGCGTGGGCATGATGGAGCGAACGAGCATCCATCAAAGCGCCAGAAGACAGCACAAGCACATCAAGATGGTATGCTCTATCTATCTATCTATCTATCTATCTATCTATCTATCTATCTATCTATCTATCTATCTATCTATCTATCTATCTATCTATCTATCTATCTATCTATCTATCTATCTATCTATCTATCTATCTATCT
>Ga0209914_1001478_pt1 | contig 23772 bp, 28 predicted proteins | sample ThiBiot_500_plan_FD_183949 | JGI IMG/M metagenome (GOLD analysis project Ga0209914, IMG submission 183949) | Wastewater bioreactor microbial communities from Cape Town, South Africa - Thiocy_cont_500_plan (SPAdes) | ecosystem: Engineered > Bioreactor > Thiocyanate-remediating > Anaerobic-Aerobic...
TCAATCAATCAATCAATCAATCAATCAATCAATCAATCAATCAATCAATCAATCAATCAATCAATCAATCAATCAATCAATCAATCAATCAATCAATCAATCAATCAATCAATCAATCAATCAAATCGAATGTTGAGTGTACCTTGATGAAGACGAGATCATGGTCGATCTGAGCAATGAGACGACGGCGATACTCGAGACGTGTGGCCTGCACGACCTGGCGCGACAGCCGACTCACCTTGCCGAGATGATCCTGAATCAACGCGTGGCACTCGGTCTGGTTCTGGTACACTGCACTGGCAAAGCCAGCTCGCAACGCGGCTTGTGCGTCGAAGCTCCTGCCCAGCACCGCCATGTCGTAGAAGGCGTTGTGTCCGTGGACGGCGTTGCGCAGCTCGCTCTGCGACCCGAATCAGTCGAATGCCTTGTCTCACTGGTTCGATCTCACGTACAGCGATGCAAGTTGGGAGCGGCAGACCGACCTTGACCTCGGAGAACGAGACCGAGGCCTTGCTCGAGAACAGCCGCTGATCGCACGCGAGTGCCAGCACCGCACCGCCTGCGAACGCCACTCCCTGTGCACGAGATACGCACACGACAGCCACCTCATGATCAACCAATTGCTGGACCGAGAGGCTCGATTGATAGCCTGCAACATACGTTGATGTTGGCGATGATTGGAATCGGGAGCGCCACCATGGTGCGGTACAGCGACAGCAAGGCATCGAACAGCTCCGCGCGCTGAGCGATGGTATGCAGCGACAGCAGGTGATGCCCGTCGAGACCGAGCGAGAACACGCCATCGAGCCGCGACTCCTACGAGCCCACCACACGCGCGCGTGAGTACCTGAGCCCTATGACACGTGGGGCCATCGACACGAACCAACACCATGAGCCTCGCCGATGGCGAATGGGCCGCGGTCGTGAGCGCCTTGTCGAGCAGCCGCAGCGACGAGATATCGAGCGTGTTGCCCGGTGCATGGTTGAGCGAGCACACGACCAAGCCATTGTGCTCGTTCGAGATGTTGTGCAGTCCACGAGATCGCATGGATCGCTGCAACGATGCCAGCGGCTGCAGACGCGCAAGCAACGATCGCAACATTCCCAGTGTATGGATAGCGTGCGTGTGGCAGCTAGCAGGCGAGCGAATGAACGAAAGAATGGTGCCAGCTCGACATTCCTCCGGATCTCGAGCCTGCTCACAGAAGTCTGCCGATATCAATATCCGTGTTATGTTCGCTCTCATGAATGTGGCCGTCTCTACAAGCAGTTCGATGATGATGACTCAAGGGAACCGCTCGATATACGCTAACAAAATTGACCGGTGCTGCCATAGATATGCTGGCTGGCACTGGATTCTCACCCTCATGAACCGGACTTGAGCGCCTCGTGTTGCTGCTCGACTCGTTGCAACAACTCTTGCAACCGATGGAACTCGGCGTGGTTGGCAAAGTTGTCCTCGGCCTGCTTGATGATCGGGCGCAGATGCATCTTGGCCGACGCCAGGTGCTTCGAGAGGTTGGTGGCCAGGTAGGCCTCGCACAGCGCCACCGAGGCGCGCGCCACCTGCACAAACTTTTCCTCGTCGTGGTTCCAGCCCGAGACCTTGAGCTGGCGGTTCATCTTGAGCAGGCAGTCGAGCATCTTGTCCTTGTCGCCGCGAGCGTTGTGGTACTCGGCGTACGACTGCCACACCGTGGCGCTGCCGGGTAGGATGCTGCTGGCGCGACCGAGCAACTCGGCCAAGCGACTCATGAGCTTGCCGTCCTCGTCCTTCAAGTGCTCCTCGATGATGTAATCGGTCAAGACCTGCAGCGTCTACTCATGGTGTCGCCATCCTACTGTATGAGCGTCACCACTCATATCGCCGCCGAGGAGGTGACGCTCGAAACGTACCGACGCATTGAATTCCTTGCCTCGCAGCTCCAGCAGCCGGTGCATTGCCGAGATGGCCGAGAACAGCTTGCCGTGTTCCTACGAGCCGAATATACACGTGCACGCACATTAGCAACAAGCAACAAACCACCAAGCGACAAGTAGCTCGTCTGCTCGTACAATCGCCGCATAGAAGAAGTTCTCCCAAATCTTCCAACTCTCGCGGTTGAACTTGACAGCCTCTTGCAGCGCATTGTACGCCTCAGCCCTGCGCCAACTCAAGGTAAGCATCGCTGGAGTCGCAGGTAAGCATCGCAGGAGTCGCATCCGTACGGCTTCTTGAGCTTGGTGTAGACAGCGGCGAGATTGCACCACGCCTCGCCATCCTCAGGTTCGAGGTGCAGCATGCGTGAGAAGGCGATGCTGGCTTGCGAAAAGTTCTTGACTTGAATCAATGCACAACCGAACGAGAACCACGTGGCAGCATACAGTGGGTTGATGGCTAGTGCGTCCTCAAAGTGCGGTATGCTCTCCTCGTACTTGTCACGGCACAGCAGCAATCAGTACTTACTCGCCAAGCGATCGGAGAAACACGCATACCTTGCCCTGCCGCAGTAACGTGCGCGCCAGCATTCGTTTGGCTCGCGCATATCGACGGCCCGAGAGCTCCCATGCAGTGAGGTAGTGGTCGGTGTCGTTGGTGAGCTCGCCCAAGGCGCAATACAATGATGGAGTCGGTTCGATGGCGATGCGTTCTTGTGCAAGTTCGATGCCACGCTCCTTTCGGTTCATGATGACATGGCACTGGATCATCTCCTCATACATTTCAAGCTCCTCGAATACTTGTAATGCACTATTCGAAGCGTTCCATCCATCCATCAATCAATCAGCGATTGAATCAGTGAGTGAATCAGTGAGTGAATCAATCAGTGAGTGAATCAATCAGTGACCGAGAGAGTGAGACAGTACCTGGCAGCCACTCCAAGCTCCAGGAACCGGTCACCCAGCTCCTTCTTGAGCTGATGCTGCGCCGGATACACGACGGTGAACAGCCATCGAATGCGCTCGATCGCAGCAGGCTCAGTGTCCTTGTACTGGTCGACGAGCGACTGCACCTGCAACGCCGCACGCTCGACCGTTCGCCTCTTGCTCTTCTCGATGCGCGAACGCATGAGCAGGAAGGTGGAATGGATCAGCCAGTTGTTGCACTCCTTGCCGATACGCTGCAGCATGGCTGAGATCTCCTCCTCGGTCATCACCTCGCCGTGGGGGTTGTGGCGAGCCAGATCGAGGCTGCGCGGTGTTGGTCAGGAGATGCGAAGGAGTGATGCAATGAGAGGGAGCAGGTGGCAGCGTACCAGCGGCCGAGAATGATGGTCTGGTCGATGGGCGTGAGCGGTCGATCCTGCGCCTGCTCCTCGACGAACTTGAGTGATGGCAGCAGCAGCTCCTCTTCCACTGGCACATCGCGAGGTGCCACGGATGCCGCTGGGCGCTTGTCACTGCCATCCGTGTGTTCTCCCGTCGTCGAGGATGCAGTAGCAGCATCAGCAGCAGCAACAGAAGTGCTCGTCGTCGCAGTAGTAGAAGTGGCAGATGAGGCGCTCAGGAACAACTGCGCCGTGTCGAAGGTTTGGAACTTGGTTCGACGGCCAAGGGCGCCAGTGAGCTCGGCCACCATGCCCGTGACCTGCTGCGCACGCATGAAGCACTCGCGCGCCGCTCGGTCCTCGGTGTAGTGGTGATGCACGACGGCCTTCTCGACCAGCGCCTGAGCGAGCAGATCGCATGTCGAGCTCGAGCTCGACGTCGCATTCGAGTGCTCGAGCCAAGCGATCACGGCCTCGTAGTGTGCGAGTATCGCTCGTCGCAGCTGGTCGCTCGGGCCCGAGAGTACTCGCTGGTGCACGAACAAGGCTCGAGCCAGCCACCATCGAGTGCACGCTCGTATCTGCGTGGTGTCTTGTTCCGATTCGCTGCTGTCGAGACCAACGAGACGTCGCAAGCGTCGAGTGGCATCGAGCAGCAGACCGATCGACAGCAGCTTCTTGTACGCGGTCTCTCCATCGAGTTCGAGGTCTGCAGCGGTGGCAGCAGAGATGGTAGCATCGTCCCCTTCCACTGGCTGCAGTGCCGTCTGCGCATGGGTCAGATACGTCTCGTTAGAGCAACCTGGGCGAGGTGGCTCGTACGACCGCGCAGACGTACTGCATCGAGCGGAGGACCGGTCCAGTTCAACTGCACGAACAGCAGCAGCCTCGCCATGGCTGCCACCAGCGGCGCGATCGTTGCTGTATCATCCAGCGCGCCAGCATCAGCCAGTTGTGCCGCAGAGACGAACGAGCCCGCCGTGATGGCGGCCACCATCTCTGCCGCTGCCGAAGCTGCAGCAGGTGCTTGTTGTTGTTGTTGAGTGGATGCCGACGTGCTGTCAGACGAGAGCTGTATCAGCGCCGTGAGCAACGCCGTGGTCTGATCGGTACTGCTTTCAGACGCCGCCGCCATGGAGTGATTAGGTAGATGGAGGCTTTGTGATGTGGAGTCGGGAGAGGTCGATGGAGGCCTTGTGAGGTCGATGGAGGCCTTGCGATGCGAGAGGTGCGCGCGTTGCGGGGCTGAGAACCGAAGAGGAACAGCACCCATCTCCCGCTCGCTCGTAAACCCAGGCCGCAACCATTCATACTCACCAAATACCCTGCCCGTGGGCCTTGGACCCCGATATCCAATTCGCTATCAAGGTATCCGCTTCACTCTCATCCATTCATACTCACCAAATACTCTGCCCTTGGCCCTTGGACCCCGACATCGAATTGGCTATCAAGGTATCCGCTTCACTCTCAACCATTCATCATACTGGCTTGCCCCACAGAATCCGCAGAAATCCCAAACCCAGCGATCGCAGTGGGCGATAGTGGTGCAGCGATTCCGGGTTCCACCAGCGAGACCGAGAGCCAACCAGCCAACCAACCCATCGAGCGAGGGAGATAGTTCACCCGACACCGAGACCGAGCAACATGATAAAATCCCGGCCGTGCAGAGGCCACGCAGTACTGTGTGTGTTTTTTCCGCTCTGCATTCGCATACGAGTTTTCCTCAGCGCTTTCTTTCCCCTTCGCTCTCGTTCGTTCAGCGTCAGTCGCTCGCTCGCCCTCTGCTGCTCACACGCCATCCATCCATCCATCCAACCCATCCACCCGCCCGCGTGAAGCTTGTGATACATTCACACTCCTGCCGCTACTACTCCCCACCCGAACCAATGGCTGCTGCTGATACCCGTACGTACATTACAACCACTACAACCACTCGCTCTTTCGTGCACGCGCGCCATCATCATCATCGTCGTCGTCGTATCGAGTCCACGTGTCGTCGTGTCGTATCATATCCACTACAACAACCACCATCTGCATCACATCGGCTCACTCGAGCGAGCGAGCAGTGCGCGCCATTGCGCTGGCTTCGACCTCGACTGCCGCCACTCGTCGAGTCGTCTCCATGGTGTCGCGGCCGTCGGTGTTGCTACGTTGCCGCACGCCGTGGTCCCCTCCACCACGACCATCTCCTCCCATCGCGTCCACCTCGTCGTCATCGTCATCGTCGTCGTCATCGTTTGGACTCTGTGCACTAGCACTAGCTACAACAACCACCACACAGCAAGCGACGCGACAGTTGAGCACTAGTTGTGCGCCATATCGTGGGCTCTTGTGGGCGCTCTCGCGCACATCATCGTCATCATCATTGCTGAACGTGCGCACGTATCGATGCTACTACTCCACCACCACAGCACACGACTACGACATCATCGTCATTGGCGGTGGCTCGGGAGGCTTGGCCGCTGCCAAGGAGGCTGCTCGTGCCGGCGCTCGTGTGGCTCTCTTCGACTTTGTCAAGCCCTCGACGCAAGGCTCCACGTGGGGTCTCGGAGGCACCTGCGTCAATGTACGCTCGTGCCCTCGATATCTCTGATCGAAGCTCTTCTCGAATCTCATCCAACGATTCCACTCCTCGCTCGATAGGTTGGCTGTGTGCCCAAGAAGTTGATGCATTACGCTGGCTTGTTGGGAGCAGCGATTCATCACGACACGCCCAAGTACGGCTGGCAGCTTCCGGGTGGCGCGACGCACGATTGGGCGACGCTCGTCGAGTCGGTGCAGCTCTACATCAAGAAGCTCAACTTTGGCTACCGCACCGGTCTCACCTCGTCCGATGTACGTTCATTTCACTGGACCACATGAGATTCTCGATTCTGTGTGAGAGAGACTGACTCACAAATGATGGCATCTTTCGATCCATCCAATGAATGCCTGAATGAATGCCTGAATGAATGAAGCCGCCGTTCAAGGTCGAGTACATTCGAGCTCTCGCCAAGTTCACGTCGCCGACCACGGTCGCCTACACGCTGCGTGGCAAGGAGGTCACCGTGTCGGCCAAGAACTTTATCCTCGCCGTCGGCGGTCGTCCGCGAGTGCCGCACGACGTCCCTGGCGCCGTCGAGCACGCCATCACGAGCGACGACATCTTCTCGCTCGCCACGCCACCGGGCAAGACGCTCGTGGTCGGTGCGTCGTACATTGCGCTCGAGTGCGCGGGCTTCCTCAAGGAGCTCGGCTTCGACGTCACGATCGCCGTGCGCTCGATCTTGCTGCGTGGCTTCGATCGCCAATGTGCCGAGAAGATTGGCAGCTACATGCTCGACATGGGCGTCCACTTTCTGAATGCCTTGCCGACGCGTATCGACAAGCAAGAGGACGGCAAGAAGACGGTCTTGTTCTCGTACGTCAACACCACTCTTTGTAGTAACTCATTTGCCCACACTCACTCACTCACTCACTCTCGTCGTCTCGTTTAGGGATGGATCGTCGTCCTCATTCGACACGGTGCTTTATGCCATTGGCCGTGATGCTGATACGAGCCAACTGGGCCTCGAGGCTGCTGGCGTCAAGGTCGATGCCGCTGGCAAGGTCGTGACCGATGCCTCCGAGCAGACGTCGGTGCCGCACATTTACGCCGTCGGTGACATGGCAGCCAACCGACCCGAGCTCACTCCGGTGGCGATCCGCGCCGGCGAGTACCTCGCGCGCCGTCTCGTCAAGGGCGCCACCGAGCTGCTCGACTACGACCTCATCCCGACCACGGTCTTTACGCCGGTCGAGTACGGCACCGTGGGCCTCTCGGAGGAGAACGCCATTGCGCGCTTCGGCGCCGACGACATTGAGACCTATCTGTTCGAGTTCGACTCGCTCGAGAGGTCGGTCGCCGAGCGCCACAAGGACCCGAGCCGCCAGACCGACGAGCTCGACCAGCACTTTCCGCCGTCGAACCTCTCAAAGCTCGTGTGCGTCAAGTCGCAGGGCGAGCGTGTCGTGGGCTTCCACTTTGTCGGACCGGCGGCCGGCGAGATCACGCAGGGCTTTGCGCTCGCGCTCAAGCTCGGTGCTCGCAAGACCGACTTTGACCACTTGGTCGGCATCCATCCGACCGACGCCGAGTCGTTCGTGTCGCTCGACACTACGCGTGCCTCGGGCAAGAGCTGGGTCGCTGCTGGTGGTTGCGGCGGTGGCAAGTGTGGATAATTCATGCTCGCGAGAGATGTATGAGCCCGACCGAGGTCGCGAGCCATACACTACCCGACACCACACACGCACACTATTGATAGATAGTGCTATTGTTCCTTCTACAATCTTCTTGTTCTCTTACTTTCACACAATATAAGACACGATCACAATCATCATCATCATCAACCACTCACCAACTCGAGATATCTGAAACGGAGTAATCAACCAAGCTGCCATACCATCCATCTAACGTTGTCGTTGATACATTACAATCGCTCTATCGAGGCAGCGGCAGCGTCATTCGCTTCATTCGCTTCATTCGCTGCTCGCCATCGCACCTCGTCGCACGCCCGCCATGGCCCCCAGCACCACGACGCGTCCCATCTCTCTGTCCCTCCTCTCGCTCGTCGCCATCGTCGTCGGCGTGGTGCTCCTCCTCAACACCACGGTCCTCGCCGACGTGGTGGCGCCTCCGGCTCCAGCGAGCGCGCGATTCATCAAGGTCAACAACGACACCAAGTTCCTCGTCGATCAGTACAATCGCACACGTCTGTTCCATGGCGTCAATGCCGTCTACAAGATCGCGCCCTACTACCCGTCTCAGGGCGCCTTCGACCCTCAGAACTCGCTCAACATGCAGGATATCATGAACCTCAAGGCCTGGGGCTTCACTGCCGTGCGGTACGAGCGCCGCTCTCGCGCTGTTCGATCGCGACCTCGACTCACACGACCTCCTTCTCCTCCTCCATCATCATCATCATAATGATCGATCGCAGCCTCGGAGTCATGTGGCCTGGCGTCGAGCCTGTCAAGGGCCAATACAACTCGACCTACCTCAGCGTATGATACCAACGAGCACCCTCTCCCTCATCTCACTCATCTCATTCACTCACTCGAATGGCCTTCAGATCATGGAGACCATCATCAACAACCTCGGCTCGCAAGGCATCTACACCATCGTCGACTGCCACCAGGACCTGTTCTCGCGCTACTTTTGCGGCGAGGGAGTGCCCGACTGGGCCGTGCCACAAGACTCGGCGCTGCCGTTCCCGCGACCTGCCGTGCGAGCGCACTATCCCTACGAGAATGGCACCACCTACCCCGATCTCAACTACTGCTTGAATGTACGCTTCATGTGATCGATGCATTTCTCTTCTATTGGATCCAATCGATTCGTTTCGATTGGATTGGATTGGATTGATTCAATTCGATGCAATTGATTGACTCGATGAATTGAATAGTACACATTCAGCCGCTACTACTTTTCGGATGCAGTGAGCAATGCATTCCAGGAGTTGTACGACAACACCAACGGCCTGCAGGACGCCTTCATCGGCTACTGGCAAGCCGTCGTGTCGGTCTTCAAGAACAACCCTTACGTCCTTGGCTTCGAGCTCATCAACGAGCCGGTATGCTGAAATGCATCATCACCAATTTACTCACTCACTCACTCACAAACTCACTCGGTCGCTTCGATAGTGGTGCGGCAATCTGTACCAGGAGCCGGGTCTGTTGCTCAAGCCCGGTCTCGCTGATTCGACCAACCTCGCGCCCATGTACTCGCGCCTCAACTCGGCCATCCGCCAGATTGGTACTTGCTCGCATCGTCACAATGCCGCGAGTTGGAGGCTGCACTGACGCTGCGCGCTTGCAGACAATGATCACATCATCTTCTTCGAGCCTGCGGTAAGCAACATTCTTCACAGCGGATTCACGCAAGGCCCCGGTGGTCCGAGCTACAACGACCGCCAGGTGTACAGCTACCACATCTATTGCGCTCCGACCGACGACGTATGCGGCGCGTACTATGACACCTAGTGTGGATTCTGGCGCTCGTTCTCGCTCACGCCTCGTGTGGATTCTCGCTCTCACGCGCGCTCGTAACGGTACAGAACGGCGATCCGAAGAACCTGTTGATCTGCAACGCGACCGACGGCTTCTTGTTTTGGGAAAAGACTCGCGACTACAAGCGCATGGGAGTGGCTGGCTTCGTGACCGAGTTCGGTGCCGTGCTCGGAACCGAGAGCGGTGTCGACACGCTCCACTACGTCACTGGTATGTGCGTGTGCGTGTGCGTCTCGATCGGACAGCGAGAGAGCCTCGCCGCTGACTCTCACTCGTGCGTCGTGCAGGACAAGCCGATTCGCACATTCAAAGCTGGACCTATTGGCAGTTCAAGCTCTTCCACGATATCACTACCGCCTCGGCGGCCGGCGGCGAGTCGTTCTACTTGATGAACGGCACGCTCGACACGCCCAAGGTGCGCGCCTTGTGTCGTACCTACGCACCAGCGATCGCCGGCGTGCCCACCACGCACATGTTCGATCCGCTCAACGCCACCTTCAATCTCGTGTACACGATCGATCAAGTACGTCGCGCGCGGCCTGAAACGTCCTCGCACCTACTGCTTCTCCCGCACAGGCGCTGATGACAAGAGTGTGTGTGTGTCGCTTCGCAGACCGCCACCGCCAACACCGAGATCTACATCAACCAGCCATACTACTACCCCAATGGCTTCCAGGTCGCAGTGTCGCCCGCGTCGGCCGCCACCGTCAAGCAAGTGTCGCCGTTCCAGCTCGAGGTGGTGCACGCCAGCGGCGCTTCGGGCCGTCTGCAGGTGCAGATCACCGCCAAGTAGAAGCAGCCTCACCTGCAGCTGCTCGCTCTCGCTCGCTCGTTCCCCCGTTCTTTGTTTGTTTGTTTGCTGTCGTGTACGTATGCCCCTTGTGCGTGAATGTGTGGAGGCACGTTGAATGCAGCTGATCCGATGAACATGTCCCCACCGTGATATCTGCGATTGTGGGACGGTGTATTGTGGGACAGCGTATTGTCGGACGACGACGAGTGCTGATCGGAAGAACTGCAGCGTAACGCACAGTGTGCTCGCTCCCCTCTCGCCCCCCAACTCTCTGCTCGTCATGGGCGACGCAGAGGACCCGCGCGAGCCGCGAGCTCTTCTGCACCACGTCTTCTGGTTTCCTCGCGTATCGCAACTACCGGAGCGTAACGCTGCCGCGACTCTCGCGACCCTGGTGTCGCGATTCGTGTCTGTGGTACTACGCGAGGATAGCGGCTTTCCATGGTATCCCTCGAACGAGGAGCGCGCACAGCTCCGTGTGCTCACCAAAGTACTATCAAGCGCCTGTTGGATCACCGACTACGGCTGCGTGCTGGTGTCATCGGCCATCGACGACGGCACGTGCTTCGGCGAACCGGGCTCTCGGGGCGTGCGGCTGCTGTCGGTCTCTCCGTCGCATCGGGCACACAGCACGCCCAACGGACGGCACTACCGCCCAAGCGCCCAACCTTCTGAGCCACTCTTCATTCCGTCCTTCGCCAGCGCCAAGGACGCCGGAACCCACTTTCGAGAATGCGAGAAGAAGGCCTCGCGTAGCGCCAGTGTCCCGCGCTCCCCAGCCTTTGTCGCCCACATGTTCTCGCGGAGCGAGTTCCCCAAGCCCCAGCGGCACGGGGAGCTGGACCCGCAGACACCAACCGACTGGCCACTGGTCGAAGCCGTGATTCTTGACCAGCTGCGGCTGCCCCTCGCGCGCCGTTTGCTAGTTTACTTGATGCTGTGGCTCACGCAACGCCACGTCAGCTCGATTCGCGTGCCACTGACCATCGAATCTCATGTGGAGGCCGAGATCGCCAGTATGGTCGACGACGGCATGCGAATGATCGATGAGACTTGCGTGCGAGCGGAGCACGTGGTCCACGACGATGGCCGGCTCGACTCGGCACTTCCACACGAGCTCCGATACTTGCGTGAGCAGCTCGAGATCCAGTGGCTCAAGCTCGGAGACACTCTGGCCGCTGGCCATCGACTCGAGTCGGTAGTCACCGAACGATGTGTCGAAGAACTTGTTCGCGATATCCCGTTGCAACTGCCAAGCACGGCGTTGTACGCGGAAGCACAGAGCGAACGCTACTCGGCAGCAGAGGAGAAGGCCAACATTCGAGCGGTACCGATTCGTTGTTCGCTCGACCAGTCAAGCCTGCGCGACAACCTCCATTGGGTCATCGCGCAGGGCACTCTGTCGAAGCCCTTCCCACACGCAATCGAATACCAGCGGGTGTTGCTTGAGGCCCTGTTCGGCAGGTTCCAGCGGCTCCAGACGACCTTCTCTGTCATATCCGAGACTGAATTGTTGTGCCTCGAGGAGTACTGCTCGATGTTCGAGCGAAACTCTGCAGCCCTCGCTGCCTTCGATTCCTCGATCATGCTGATCGAGCAGCGAAGCCTTGAGCTCCTCGTACACTGGACGGCGTACTGCCTGGCGTTCGACTATGCTCGAATTGTCCACGCCGCTGCCTTCAACGAGTGCGGTGGCTTTGGCGTGTGCCTGACGCACCCACATTACTTGCGGCACTTGCAACTGCGCGAGCACCGGCACGAGACGCACGCTGTCAGTCTCGCACAGTTTCTCCATCGCTGGCATCCGAGTCACTTCGGCAATCGAGCGCTCTTTTCTCTCTCGGACTCCGCTTCGATCAACCGCCTCGGAGTTGCAGTATTCAACCACAGTACCGACCTCCAGCAAGCGCTCGATGCCGAAATCCGTTATGCTGAGCAACGGAAGCAACGGCATTGGGAGGAAGTGCAACAGAAGCAAGCACAGGTTGTGGCACGGGAAGCAGAAGTTGCCAGCTGCCAGAGAACGTACGACGAAGCCGAGGTCGAATGGCTAGCCAGCAAGCAATCCATATATTCATCCGAGTACTTCGCCAAGAAAAATGCCTCGGAGCGTCTCGAGTCAGCCAAGACTCGACTTGCCGACGCTCGCAAGCCTCCAGCGCAACTCAACATCGCGCTGCCCTCAAACCGGGAAGACGCAGCTGCAGTTGTGTTTTGCACTCGCATGCCCCAAGATCTCGCTGCCGTCTTTCGGGTCGGCTGCACAGCCCAGTTCAAGTACCTGCAGCCCGAACCTCGCTCGGCCGTTCTCACCACGGTTACTCTGGGCTCCACCGTCTTCGAGTTACTCTGGACCAGCCATATCAAGCAACATGGATGCAAAGCTGCAATCGGCTCGGTCGACAAACTCGCCGGGGCAATGACAACGTCTCGCGTGCCGAATGTCAACCCTGGCTGTGTCACATCGATGCGCTCACCGGATGCCGGCGTCTGGGTTCCGGAGGGCGCTCCGAAGTACCACTGGCAGCCGGGCGGTAGCAAGTCAATCAATCCATTCAGTGCCAGCACGATGGATATTGATCAGGCAGCCACTGGCTACTTTGTCGACAAGGTCTCGAGCGGCACCTTTCAGCCGTTCTTCATGCCGCCCGCCTCTCCAACGTCAGCGGGGTCGAACCGCGGCAATGTTGCGATTGCGAAGCAAGGGTCTCGACCAGACTGGATGAGAAAGGATCAGTTCATCGCATTGGGTCAGCTTCGTGCCTTCCCACGCTTGCAGTTTCGCAAGTTGTGCGATGCGCTGAAGCTAGGCACACTGCAACTCGACCAACAGATCGTTCATCGCCTTGTCGAGCATGTGCTGTTCCAAATCGGTGACGTGCAGCTCGACGACGACCACGGTGGAGCGTCGCTGAGGTGGCGCGTCGATATCGATTCGGGCACCGTTCTCAATACACTCGGAGAACTCGTGTCGGATCACCTGGAGCGCCTTCGAGAGCGCATCAAGGATCGAATGCAGCTGTTGGGCCTGGCATCGATCGCGGCATTTGTAGCCTCACGCTGCGAGAGGTTTGCAAGACTCCCGCGTGATTGTGCCGATGTCGCCGATGGTTGGGCCAGCACGTTGCGGAGCATTGCTTCGGGCTCGGTTGGATCCGGGCAGAGTTCAATTGGCCACTCTCGAGCCACGCAGTTCGACTGCTACGGGATCGCCATCAACTGCTTCTACGGTGCTCCGGTGCACGATCAAGACCTTGCGCTACTTGTCCGACTCACGGTGGACCTTCGTCGATTGTACGCCTACAAGCCCGCGCAAGAAGCCGAGTCGATGCTCCAACGAGCTCACCGCGCAATCGTGCCCTGCGTTGAGCGGATCGCCGCTGCCGTGGCGGCTGGCAATCACGCTCTCCTCACGGAGGCCACTCGTCGCGCGATCCCGACCACACCTTCCAATCTTCAGTGGCGGCTTCACAGCCCCACGTGCTCTGGCGACTCGGTAATCGGGGCTGCGTTCACTGCCACTTGCCCTCAAACTGAGGACATTTACACAATCAACGTGGTACACGGAATCGTGTTACGGAACGGAGTCCCTCCTCGACGCTTGGTACGGTTGTCCTTGACCCATTACCGCTCCCATTCCTTCTCCGACTCACATCTGTGTGGGACAGCCTTCGTTCATCACAAGCCATCCGCTGTACATTCGCTCGTTTGGTAAGGCAGACTTCGAAGTCTCGTGGTCGAAACACGGCTTCTATCAGTCGACCCATGCGGCAAATGGCAATCTCTACGAGTTCAAACGTCTCTCTGATGACAGGTTGCTGATTCGAGAATGGCCATATGACACGCCCGATCAAGACATCGAACGTGTGCGCCTCGAACTTCTCGAGCCATCGTGCGAGGGACTTGCTTGCTTGCCGATCCGGCTGAGGGAAATGCACAGCCAGTGGTGTTCGCGCTACAATGGCATTGTACTCCTTCGACCCCGCAGCCACGTCGATCACCAAGTACAATTCGTGCTCACGGCTCCCAATTGTACCAACAGCAGCGAGAGATCGCGAACACTCGGCGGCGGCGACGACTGGAAGTGCTTCGAGATCTCGCCACTGACGTGGGACGAGTTGCCCGGAGGAGAGACACTACGATGGCACGCAGCCGTTGAGCCATCTGTTCTCGAGGCGTGCGATCGAATCGCATTGGTGAGCGACGCAGATGGACCGCTCGAGGCGGCACTCAGCGTACTCTCCAAGTTCGAGCAGCGCCAGTTCATGCACCTTGTGTACTCCGACGTGGCGCAGTCGCTACGTTTATCGCTCCCTCGCTTCGGCTTGACCTTTGAGCTACGCCCCGACTGCTCGGAGGAGCCGCACTCCAGAACCAGTGACAGCACTGCAAATGGCTCAACCAAGTTTCGCCTACACTCGCTCGATCGCAGCGGGTTTCGACTGGCCGAGTCGCAACAGTTTGCTGAGTTGCTCGTCGGAGTGACGCAGTACCTGGTGCTCGAGCCAGAGACTCCCGAGTACACTGCCGACAATCAGCGCATCAGACAAGAGTTGCTGCTGGTACCGGAGGGATCGGTGGAACGCGATGGTGCGGGTGTTACTCGCATCGTATATGCGGATACTGCCGCAGCGGTACTGCAAGCGTGTGCCTTCAAGAGACACGCACGGTTCCAGTACCTAGACGCCGAGACGATCGAAACGCGATTGCTCTTGGCGGCTCTGTTCGTTGCAACGAGCGTCTCCATTCCCGATCGCTTGACTCGCCACACCGGCGAGGAACAAGCACTCGAGTTAATTCACCGAAGCTGGACCAACAAGCCACTGCCACCTCAGGCGCTCGAATGGCTTCACACCAGCCGAACGCTGAGCTACCACATTCCTGCGATACCGATAGCATGTGCGGCGCTCGAGCGGAACTCAACACAATTGGCCTTTCTCTTCAACCCCGACACCCACGATGATGCAAGCGGTCCAGAGGTGCAGCTGCCGTTTCTCGCCGCCTCCGAGTATGGCCAGCGAATGTTCCATAACATTCGCCAGGAGCTCACGCCCGAGGAGGAGGAGTATGTACTTGGCTGCTCGACTCCTCTTGAGAACCGCAGACAACGCGCGATCGATATGCTACCAGCCGACTCAGTAGGATCGACTCACGTCGTAGCATCGCCACGCCTCTCCGCCGAGGTGCTCAAAGATGCTCTCTTGAGCCTTGAAGGCTTGTTGTCGAAGCCGTCAGCAGCACCGACAATGATGTCAACGGCATTTCCGCTGCACCTCGATCACGCTCGGGACTCGAGGTCGTTACAACTGTCGACACTGGCGGAGGACCTGCAAGACAGCTGGAACATCCACCGACAGCGCGAAGCTGGTGAACTACAGCTCTCGGAAGTGCAGCTCCTACCGACCCTCCACTCGATCTCGCGCAAAGTAATGGATGGGCGTCAAAAACTCGAGGATTATGTGCTGGAGGCGATGAAGGTTCCGTTGGGAATGAACAACGCAGCCACCTTCTTGTTGCACATTCGTCAGGCCGCCAATCGACTTCCCGTACCAACAGCGAGCGACTTGCTCGCCGCGGCATTGGAGCCTTCAGTGTTCACGAGCTTCAACCCGCTGCTCAGCCCTCTCTCGGTTCGAGATCTGCATAATGCCACGATCGTGTGGCTGCAGCTTTGCGTGCTCGAGGACAAACTCACTCGAGTGCAGCAGTTGTTGCACAATGGCGCCCACCCGTCGGTGCTTGGACTGGTTCGCGACGAGCTGATCAGCGCCCGTCGCGAATGGGACGTCAATGAGCACTTGGCGTGGTTGGTGCTCGAGGTTGAGTTTCGATTCCAAATTCGACCGACGCAGTTCCTGGTGTTCAAGGAACTGATCGAGAATCCAGGCACGATACAGCAGTTGAACATGGGCCTCGGCAAGACGCGCGTCATCATTCCGATGTTGCTCTTGTACTGGCGCTATGGCCCGCAACCGAACAAGAAGAAGCGAGTCATCCGCGTCAACGTGCTCTCGCAGCTGTTGAACGAGGCGTACGACTGCTGGCATGAGCGCTTGGGCGCCAGTGTCTTTCGCTTCAAGCTGTTCCGGATGCCTTTCCATCGTGCGAATGGCTTGACGATCGAGCGCCTAAGTCGAATGCATCAAGCCCTCGCACTTGCGGCCCGCTCTCAAGGGGTATTCGTGATGGCACCGGAGCATCGCTTGTCAATGTACAACAAGCAACGCGAGTTGGCTAGCTCTCACTCGGCAGAGGATCTGCAAGTTGCCGCCTTATTGGCCGAGATCGAGAGTCCACGCAGGGTCGAGATGGTGGACGTGTTCGACGAGGTGGATGAGCTACTTCACCATCGCTACAAGCTCGTGTATGCTCTCGGAAAGCACGAACGGCTTTCTGCGTCGGAAGTGCGCTTCTCCGCCATCTCAGCAGTGCTGCGGGCCGTTGCATTCGATTCCGAGCTTGCGGCACTGCTTGAGCAGAAAGATATCATTGAGGGAGGAATGGATAGCCTCGCAGCCAGTCCAAGGTGCGAGTTCCCACCTCTGCGATTGGTATCCGGCACCCGACTCGAAGGCGCGTTGCCGGAATTGCTCAAGAGAATCGTGCGTGCCTTGCGGCGCACCGACAACACGCCAGAGCTCCGTTGGCTAGCCAGCTGCTCGAATGCAGACTTTGAGCAACTCTCCGACTATATGTGCGATCAACGAGTGCAGTGTATTGCAACACGGCGAGGCGATAAGCTCGAGCTACCGAGTGGCTTGCGGCTCTCCAAGGATCAGTGGAGTGATGTGCTGGCGCTTCGAGGCCTATTGGCGTACGGCACACTGGCACACTGCTTGAAGCTCCGCTATCGTGTCGACTACGGTCTCCGGTCTCTGGAGGACGCGGAGAATGGGGCACCTCGGCTCGGCAAGCGTCTTGCGGTGCCGTTCCGAGCCGCCAACACGCCAGCCGAACGAGCGGAATTCGCGCACCCCGATTCGGCAGTGATACTCACGCAGTTGTCGTACTACCGCCAAGGACTCAATCGTCAACAGTTTCAAGAGGCGCTGGCTGCTCTCTTGGCTCTTGGTCCTTCGGCTCAACATGCGATCTACAACGAAACGTGGCTTCCACTGTGCGCGAAGCAGATGGATGATGCCGATCGCACGATGCTGGATAGCGTCGAGAAGCTCGATCTCTCGAATTCGGTTCAGATCGACACCGCGTGGAAGTACTTCTCGCACAACTACGAGGTTGTAAACCATTGGCTTGCTCGTTGTGTACTGCCTCGGGAGACTGCGCAGTTCCCCATGACGCTCGAGGCCAACGCGTGGACTCTGGCGCGAGACCCGGCAAGGAGCTACGGGTTCTCGGGGACGAATGACAACGCGCTCCTGCTCCCACTCTCGATGCAAAAGCCTGTACCTGAGATGATTCCGGAGGAGCTACGTGCCACGAACGGCGGAATGCTCGACCTCTTGTGTCTGCACCGGAACAGTGAGTACTTTGAGCTGCCCTCACCGACGCCCCAAGCAGGAGACCACGAGATTTCTCCCGTGTGTCGTGCCTTGCTCGAGGAGGTAGTATCTCGCAAGAGGGAAACGGAGATATCGGCGCTGATCGATACCGGTGCACTGCTCGGCGGCGTGTCGAACATAACGGCCGCCAAGTTCCTCATTCGCGAGCTCGAGCGGCGTCGCCACGAGAAACCCTGCGCCCGAGGCGTCGTGTTCTTCAACGATGCAACGCTAGATCACACGCATCAGGCCGGTTGGTGCGTGATGGGCCCCCGGTTTCAAGTGTGGGCCCTCGCCCGCTCGCCGATCGCTGCGCGGGATGCAATAGTGCTGTTCGACCAGCCGCGCTGCCGCGGTGCCGACTTTCGCCTCAAGAACAACGCCGTGGCGCTGCTGACTGTCGGTCCAACCAGCACCAAGGACCAGTTGATTCAAGGAGCAGGACGAATGCGCATGCTTGCCAAGGAGCAACGCGTGATCTTTGTCGGCCGGTCGGAGGTGAGCGACAAGGTGCGGGAGTACTGCAAACTCGAAGCCGACCACGGGATCTGGTCGCGCCACATCCTCCAGTGGGCACTCCACAATACGGCGGCGAATCTGCAGTCCGGGCTGCTGCAGTGGGCGTTGCACGGCATCAAGCACTTTGCCACTCAGTTCGAGGCCAACAATGAGGCGCAGGTCAGGAGCAATGGCATGTTCTTGAGCCTCAACACGACGCTCGAGGTGATGTACCAACGTTGCACACAGACGAGTACCGTTGCTGAGGCGATCAACGACTACATGTTGATCTATGATCAACGCCACAAGCAACGAACTGCCTCGGTGCGGGAGATCGAGACTCGATGTCTCGAGTACGGACGAGACTGCACGATCGAGGTGAGCGAGCGGTCGAGCAACAACGACAGCGCCATCACAATGGAAACCGAGTGCGAACGTGAGCTCGAGCGCGAGGTCGAGCTCGAAGAACAGCGAGAGCTGCAGCTCCCAGTGCTCGAACCGCGTAAAGAGCAGATGTGGGAGTACGCCAGTGCTCTCTCGGTGACCAGCCCCGATCGGCTGCCGTGCAGTAAGACTCTCGCTGCTCGAGTTGCTGGACTTCACGGCTCGGAGCTGGTTACGCTTGCGTGGAGCGCCTGCAATCCTACCGTGTACTGCACCGAGAACTTTTGGTACACATCGACAAGTGCAGCCCTAACGCACATCACGGGGGCGGTCGATGACGCGTACCTGCGCCCGGTCGACGCATTCCTTCGCTTCCCCACAGGCGAGGTGCTGCTCGTGTCGGAGTTCGAGGCCGAGTCGATACTCGCAGCTCTCGCACAGAACCCGACGACTCGATACAAGCTAGGCCATCTCTCGCTCTCCTCCGGCAACACCGAGCCACAATCGGCGCTCGGTGTCAAGCTCCACACTGAGACGCACGCAGTGCTGTCGTTATTCGCTGGCGAGACGGCGTTTGCGGGAGCGCAGCTCGCAGCAGCTCGCAGTGTGGTGCAAGCCAGCAATGCACCGCGAGAGGCTTGCGCGGCACTGCTCGATATTCGCGGCCGCAAGCACAACTTTGCCATGAGCAGCCTGGAAGGCTTGTGCCGAGAGCTGGCGCCACAGTAGAGCCACGGCTGCTCCCTCCCTCGCTCCTATCTCACTCACTCCTATCTCGCTCACTCAATAAAAGTACAGCGGTCACGCATCAGTTGTATTGGTCCTTGCGCAAGCGCTGCTACAATGCAAACGAACGGCTTAACATGGGCCTAGTTGAGGCTTGTTCGCGAGAGCCATCGCGGCACCAGCGACCGGCGCTGCACACGTCAGCGATGCTGCGCAGTCTCGCGATCGCCCGCTAAAGGATGAACACGAGCACCGGCCTGCTCTCCTCATCGTGTTTGCTCCTCGATTCCACATTCGCGCGTAGTTCTGGCTCAGAACGAGCTCGCGGCGCGTCCGCGATGCCACAACTCGACTGCCAAGCACGCGCCACCACGACCGCGAGCGGCTTCATCGCCACTACTACAGCGCAGCCGAGCAGGTGCCGATTCGTGCGAGAGCGACCATCGATGCTGCAGACCGAGGGGTACCCGAGCGCGCACCGCCGAGAGCCAGGAGAGCCCCAGCGACAGGCCCAGCGAGAGCCACGCGATCTCAGCGCGTAGCGGCGGAGATAAGGAGCGCGAGAGGCGGCCCAGCGGCCTCCGCCGTCGGCGAATGTCCCCGCCACCGAGCGCCGAGGTCCGAGGCCCGAGGCAGGGCCAGCGCGCACGCGGTTTGGCGCAGCTCCCGCCGACGCCGATACGTACAACTCGCCCCCGCAGAGTGGTCGGAGGCGATCGGACGGCACCACACGTGGGTTGGGCGAGAGGAGGTAGGTACAGCAGAGCGCGGAACAAGGGCTGCAGCAGGGTTTGATTTCTCCGCGGCAGAGAGACAGAGAGAGACGCGCTGGCGCCTCTTTCAGTGGCAGAGAGGGAGAGAGAAGAGAACACACGGCCGAGACCTCGCCGCTCGCACTGCTGTCGTCTCTGCTGCTCTGCGCGCTCCGTCTGCCGCCTTGCTGCCGCTGCCGCTGCCGCTCTCCACTCGCGTCGCTGCTGCTGCTGCTTCTTGGTTGCTCTGCACCGCTGCTCCAATCGTTCGAATCTCGCCTCACCCCCCAGGTGCGTGCTCGCCCGAGTGTGCGCTCCTGATGCTGCTGCTGCCTCCTGCTCCCTGCTCCTGCTGCTGCGTCGTCGTCCGTTAAATGTCCACCATCTCTGTCTGTCGGTCTGCTCGCCGTCGTGCTGCTTGTCGTCTTGCATTCCGATACGGTGGTGGCGATGGCGGCGGCGCAATGTGTCGGTCGTGCAGGCACGATCGCGAGTGTCGCGCGGTTCGTGGCAGCTCGCACACATCGCACGCTCGCGCTCGCACAAATCCACGATCGCGAGTGTCGCATGTCGGTGCCGCAGTCGGCGCTCGCCACCTTCGACTGTTCTGCAAGGCACTCGTTGTCGGTGTGTTGCGCGCATTGGAATGGTCGAGATTGTCGCTGTGCGAGGCCGTTAGCGTGGCGCAGTATGCAGACCATTGCTCGCGAATCAAGATCTCGAGATCAGGAGATGCTCGCGCTCGCAGCATGGATTGTGGCACGAGTGTCTCTATCTCTGTCTCTGTCTATGGCGTGGTTTTGTCGTGCTCGTGGCATCGACTGTGCATCTAGCACGAGCCACCTGCCTATTCGCGCAGCGAGAGAAGATGATGTATGCTTGTGTCGAGAGAGTGCCCTCATTCTCGCGTACCTTGTGAAGTTCTGCTGCTGCTGGCTGCAAGCACTCTGCGTGGCAGCGAGCGCTCGCTCAACGCCTTCCGTGTATCCGTGTGTATGTGTGTGAATCACCCTGGCTCTCTCGCTCTCCAATCCATCTTCTGCTGAAGTTCATTGTGTTCCGTGTGCCATGGCTCTTGCCAGGAGCACACAGGGATTGTTTGTTGGTTCGATTGATTGATTGATCTCGCGCTGCCGTTCTTCGCACTAGTCTCTCTCTCTCTCTCTCTCTCTCTCTCTCTCGTCCCTCCCATATCCCTCTTTCGCCATATCTACCTATCGATCTCTATCGCACTCGCACAGTCTTGCTCTTACTTATTCTGTCGTTGGATCGTGTTTGAACTCGCTCGCTCCCTCGCGTCGCCTCGCCTTCTGCCTAGCGCAGCCGGGCCCCTTCGCCGTACGTCGTCTCATCGTTGTCAGCGCTTCCTGTCACGCGCCTGCGCGCTCGCTCTCCCGCGATTCGATTGGCCTCGCGCCACTCGCTCAATGACGCGGTTCCGACCCTTCCGGCGCGTCTGTTGCGTCGTCGCTTATCTCCGAGGTCGTCAGCGCGCTATCATCGTCGTCGTCAGCAAACGGATCGTGCCTGTGTTTGTGACGCGCCAGCAAAAGATCGCGTGTGCGCGCACTGATCAAAGCGAGCAGCTCGTTGTGGCAGTATCGTTGTGGGCTGTGTCAGTGTTCGATTACTCGTGCCAGCAACATAACGCGTGTCTTGGTGTGTGGTATTTTCGTACGCTCGATAGCCAAGCGTCAGTGGTGGTGAAGCGTATCATCATCGCTTTGCGCTGTGTCGCTGCGCCTACCCACATCCCCACCCGCATCTCGAGATCGATCTCTCGCGCGCGCGCTGCCCGTCGATTTATTCATACTCTTCGGCTCATCTCATAGCCGCTATCTCGCCGTAATCTCTTCTCTCTCTCTTTGCTATTCACTGCTCGATAGCGCTCGAATCTGCGGCTGTATATTTGTATTTGAACCATTGGCATAACTTGGCAAAGTTCTGTTGTTGTTGTGTAGGTCGTGTGAGATCGAAACTCGCGCTCGCTGTTGCCACACGTCCGACCAGAGGCCCTGACGACTCGTCGTTGCCTCGCCCACAACAACTCCTCGCCCGAACCAACCGGTGTAACGTCGTCGCTACAAGATGGTGCGCGAGAAGGCGTCGCCAGTGCGCAGTCTCTCGAATCGACCCGAGGACAAGTACTCGCCAGCGCTGCTGAAGCTCTTTGCATCGCCGCCAAACTCCTCGCCGTCGGAAGCCAAGTACTCCTCGTCCTCGGATCCCTCGGTGGCCTCGCCCACCGCGAGTGGTTCCTCAATGTCTTCCTCACGTCCGGTATGAGTGCCACAGTAGTCTCCAACAACGTACTGCTGTTATGTTGTCGTCGTCGTTGTCGTTGTAGTTGTCATGTTTTCTGTGTTTTTCGGTAGGGTGGGGCGGGTTTGATTTTTCGTGTTTTTTCGGTTGCGTGCGTGATTTTTCGCGGTTTCCCGCTATTTCGCCGACCGCTCACGATCGGCACCGCCATTCCTTGTGGTGGCGCGTTCGATCGATCGATGCCGCTTCCGATCGATCGATCGTTTGTTCGTTCGTTCGTTGGTAGCGGTAGGCTTTTTGTGCATGATCGATCGATCGATGCTGTGATCGGTGGAGCGGTGTCTGGTTTTCTTTGGCTGTTGCTGTCAGCTTGTTTTCGTCGTCCGAACTGCATGCTGCTGCTACTCGACCGTCGCCGTGCTGCGCACACGTTCTTGCCACTCATACGTCAGCCCTTCTGTTGTCGACTGCACCCCACGCTACGGTGGCGCACAGGGCTCGCTGCGCAAGATGTCACACCCACTCTTGGATGGCGATCAGGTGCCAACCTTGACCGAGCTTCAACGTACGTGCTGGCCCCAATATTCTATCTCGAATCCATTTCGAGCTGCAGAGATGACAATCTCGTTCTCGTCCTTGGCCTTTATCTCTATTCTCATCAATTCTTCTCCTCAACTCTCCTTGCGCAGGTTTGATTACTGCTGCGATCATCCGCACCGGCCGACCATGTGCGTTGAGTGTCATCTGCAGCTTTGTCTCCAAGGTGCGTGTTGGTGCTTTTGTGCAAAAGTTGTTTGTTTGACTTTGCCGACATTCCAACTCATGAATCTACTTCTCTCCCGTTGCTGTCGTGCACAGAGATGGCATGATGCCGGTAACGCTGCCGAATGTCGGTACGTTTGCTTGTGTATGCCCGGCTGCGCTCGTTACGCTTTGCAAAACTAACTCGAAGCGCAACACAACAGGCAAGCAGTTCTTGCAGCGCTGCGCCCCGATCCCAATCGAGTGTCGCTCTTCAAGCGCGACCCTCAACACAAGGGTTGCTGGGAGCTTTGTACGACGTTGGATGACTCGCAAGTACGTGCTACTGCTCCAGCTACTGCTCTTGCTCGCATTCGTCGACTGACTCACGTGAGCTCTCGTGCAGACTCCTTCCCCTTCGCCATCGGCCTCGTCCAGCCCGCCCGCTAAGCAACTCGGAAAGAGCTGGGAGAGCGACGACGGAGATGACGAGGATGAAGATGACGGTGGCGAAGCGGACGATGACAACGACGACAGTATGGACTCGTCTGGAAGTGATGGCTTTGAGACATCGCATGCCCCCATGCGCCGAGGCTCGGACTCGGCAGTCGTGAGTGGTGGCGGTGCTGGCGGCAATGGTGCCGTCAAGCCCGAACCTGTGCCATTGACTCACCTTCAAAGTACGCTTCTCTTTAGAAAGAGCCACTCACTCACTCACTCACTCACTCACTCACTCACTCACTCACTCACTCACTCACTCACTCACTCACTCACTCACTCACTCACTCACTCACTCACTCACTCACTCACTCACTCACTCACTCACTCACTCACTCACTCACTCA
>Ga0209914_1001483_pt1 | contig 23718 bp, 22 predicted proteins | sample ThiBiot_500_plan_FD_183949 | JGI IMG/M metagenome (GOLD analysis project Ga0209914, IMG submission 183949) | Wastewater bioreactor microbial communities from Cape Town, South Africa - Thiocy_cont_500_plan (SPAdes) | ecosystem: Engineered > Bioreactor > Thiocyanate-remediating > Anaerobic-Aerobic...
GTTTTTTTTTTTTTTTTTTTTGTGAAGTGTTTGAAAATAAACTTCCTCATGTTTTGTTTCGCGGCTGGGGCATATGCTCAGTCCTTACGATAGATGATGCCCAGTTGAATTCTTCATGCATACTTTCCTAGAAATTTACATCTGATTTTTGAAAAATACTAAAATCTCACAGAAGGAGGTAAGCAGGGTCACATGCTTGAAGGGTATCCTCCTTCCCTCCTTCCCTCCTTCCCTCCTTCTGTTGATAGAAGACGGTAGAGTAACAAGAGTCTAGAGAGCAGAGGCTAAACACACTTGAAGAGGATAAAAGTAAGAATGAACTATGAAAAATCTGAGAAAAAGCTAAACTCCGATTCATACATTCGTTATCTTCTCTCCTTCCCTCATTCCCTCCTCTGGATTTTTTTTTTTTTTTTTTTTTTTCTAACATGTTTATTCAACATATAATGGTTTTGCCCTTTCAAGGCTTCCTCAGTACGCTGTGTGAATAAAAAAATTTGGTTTTGTTGTTTTTGAAATTTAATTAGAAGGGAAGGAGGGAAGGAGGGAAGGAGGTAAGCAGGGTCACACGATCACATCCAAGAAAAATGCAAACATTCTGTAGCATGGTAAAAAATTTTCTGAATGTTAAAAATGGGCCCCCGAGCCCACACCATTCACATCACGTTTTTTTTCACCTGGTTCCTCTACTTTTCCCCACATGCACCTTTTTATTAAGAGAGGAGAAGAGAGCGTGCGATGTTTTGTGGGCACCGAGTTTTTACAACAAAAAAAAAAAAAAAAAAAAAAAAACAAAAGGACAGACACGGTGCATGCACAAGGTTTGCTATTGGTCACTGTTGAGGTTGCAAAAAAAGAAAGGCAGGGGTGACCAACCGCGAACCTGTCGGTTCCCTTTGCGAAATTGTATTTTTTTTTTTTTTCTTGTAACACTTGGCCGCATGCGCGAAGAAGTCCGCCCGCTCTTGTTGTCTCACCACCAAACAGAAAAGTCACACATGAACCAAGCCACCATCATCCACACCTCCACCTCCCGTAGCATCGCTCTCCGTGTCGCTTCCCTTCTTAGCGTCACCAGCACGTTTTCAACGATCATCTGCAGGGATGCAAACGAGATTCCAGATGAAGAGATAACGGATATTGAGGGCCTGTTGATCTTTATCATTAAATGTCCGTGCAAAGTATTTGATGGCGATGGTGAATATGCTCAATTCACAGACCATCTCGAGAGTACGTAGAAACATATTTTTGAAAATCTCTGCGATGAATAATTTCTTCTTTCCTCACTATATCACCCCCCCCCCCAAAACCAAAAAAACACACACAACACACACACACACACACACACACACACACACACACACACACACACACACACATCAGCCATCAAGGCGGAACGACGGGTAGCGGTGGTGTATTACGCAAAGCGGCTTTGGATCTCACAACCCCGCTTACTCGGTGCGCTCAACGACGCTGACAAGCGCGTGAAGGAGGTGTGCGATCTTCAGGTCGTTCTTGGAAGCGCGTACGACGATCCCTGGACCTGGCTGTGCAACGCGCATCGGCTGGCAGGAGGCTTGACCGTTGGCTTGAAGTGGACGGGCCACTTGCTGGCCAATGATTTTTTTTTTATCTCGCTTTTGGAGGCAGCGTCTCTGTTGTTGCTCTGGGTCTTTATTGGGCTGCTTCCTCTCTTGCTCATCTCATTCGTCAACGCTTTCATCGTGTGGGTCATAGTGACCTTGGGACAACTTCTGAGTATCGTTCTCTCGCAATTCTGCATGAACTGTTGCCATCATCCTGCACCGAGTTCCTCCGACGACTCGAGCGAAGAGTCAGAGCAGGAGCGCGAGTGATCATGTGGCCGTTGTTTGCCCGGTACATCTTGCCGCAGGCTGTACTAGGGAACCTCACCCCATCCCGTCCGACGCAACCCCCGCCTGCCTTGCCCAACACAACATACCAGGCGCAGGTCGACACAGCATCCCCGTGAAGGCGAACACACACACACATACACATCCGGTGCAGGGCGGTAACAAGAGACTGGCTGGCGGTAACGGAACGGAGAGAAGAGGAAAAGTTGTTTGGACGCACACTGGAGGGAATAAGATAGTAATAAAATAATAATATAAAAATACAAGGCCTACACATTGCTCACAACAAGCGAGGAGAATCGCGGCCGGCCCTCATCAGTCAGTTGCCTTGCTCCAACCACTTGCATAATTTCTCATATTCGTCATCATCGTCATTGTCACAATGCCCGCCTCTCTCCTCCGTTGTCTCCGCATGACGAGAGGCTTCGATACTCGGCCCCAAATCGTTACGCTCTACTTCCATCTCATCTTCACCACCCATCTCCAGATGGTAGCTTTGTGGGATATCGAAAAGACTGGTTGGCTGTTCGGGGAGCGCATGCACGTGCGCCCAGTAGTATGCGAAGAACAAGCAAAGCAGGCCGCTCACTTGCCTATTGAACCTCTCCCGAGCCCGCAGCCATGCCTTCTCCGCCCACTGGGGAAAGCTATCATGCGCCGCAAGAAGCGCCAGAATCGCTTCCGGGCATTCGTCGAAATCCCCGAGGTACTCTTTCACCCAGGGTTCTTCTTTGCCTGCCAACAACGCCAATATGACCCGTTGAGCACGGTACACATATCCACCGTCCTCGAGCAAGCTTTTGCCCAGTGGCTCGGTGCGGTCCAGCAGAGTGCACGAATTCCGTTGATCCGTAGCGACCACAGCATACAGCATGGAGGAGGCGCTCCAATCGTCAGCCGAAAGATGAAGTCTCGTTTGGCCCACTTCAAGCCGAAGCCAGGCGGGAAGGGAAGCTTGCAACAACAAATGGCCCCCCCTCGATATTACGGGCTGTGGGTACTTTATCTGTGTTCACAGTTATCATGAGGTGAGTTTCTTGTTTTTGTTTGGTTTGGGGGAAATTATGGGAGAAACTCACAGGTGTGCGCCAGACTGGCACACCATCCACACCCGCAACAATGAGCGTAATTTCGCGAAGTGCGTTCCTCATGCAGGGCACCTTCACATGAAACGGGAAGTCCACTGGAAGCGCTGCAAGGGGCAGAAGTTGTTGGTCAACGTCGAAGGCAAACAGTAGAAGCTCTCTGTCGTATGCAGGTTCTTTGGAAATGCGCGGTACGCGCCATATTGATGATGGGGGACGAATATTCCTTGGGTCCGTGAAGGATGTTGTTTGGGCGTTGCGCTGTCGTTCGTTGTTGTCCAGGAAGTCCGTCTCTTTCAAGTAATCTTTTGCCACGTAGTGTGCGAGTCGTTCCTCTGAGGAGAGTCTTTGCTTCCTTTTGAGAGAATGCACCATTTGGATGCATGATGTATGTTTCTGCACGTTATTGTGGCGGCACCTTTTCAGCAGATGGTCCCCTTCCCATTTCAGCAGCAGTTTAGCGCGGCTGGTGTACGCCTTTTTAGGGTTGACTTATGTGTTGCAGAGGCAGCATCGAATCGCAAAACCAGATTGGAGGACGCTGGCTTCGCGCGGTTTACGACTTTTAGTCTCACGTGCCTTTGACACCCGCGCACGTGGCACTCCGCTGCCTTGTTGCTCCTCCACGTCGTCGCAGGATGTACAGGGAAGCCCTTTTAATGCCTCCATGTGTTGCTTTTCGCTCAGGTCCGACGAGCGTGGTGTTTTGTTGGTGTTTCATTAAGGCGGACTCTGCATTGCGTGCACAAAGTGACCACTGGCGTTTCAAAAGGTTCTCGGATCAATTTTTGTAGGTTTCATTTATTGGTCACCTTTGCTGCGTAAAATTCACAACATGTCGCCAACAAACCACACACACACACACATAAATAGAAGTCAAAAAAAATGACATTTTGCTGTTCAAAACACGCAACCACGCTTCAGCAACACAAACGCTTCCTTGTTCTTGGCTCCGCTGGGGTGGGCAAGTCCACCATCATCAATGCTCTGATCAACGATTCCGTCGAAGCTGCCAAGCTGGACAACCCTGCACCAGTGGACAACGGGATGAACGGCTGCACGTCAAACGCCCGGAGTTACGCCAACGAGAGTTTTGAATGCATCGATACCATCGGCTTGACCGACAACCGCTTCGCGTTCAAGGAAAAGGTTCAGCAGATCGTGGACATCATCCTGCAGTGCAAGGATGGCATTAACGGCATCATCGTGTGTTTCCGTCACGGACGCACGGACAACGAAACCAGAAAGACCTTGGAGGCAGTGCTGCAGATGTTTGATGTGGCGCTCATCCGCTCGGTGTCGCTCCTCCTGATCACGTTCGATGACGCCGGGACCGGCGGGGAATGGCTTATCAGAGAGGTGCAAAGGAATGAGTCCGCCAAGTTCATCTACGAAACCTGTGGCAAAAGGTATCTGACTGGCTCGATGATCGTTGACAAGAACCCTCGCATCGATCTGGTGCAGAAGGAGGAAAAGCGAGCTCCTTTTCTCGCCCAAGTGAGAGCTCATCTTCAGACGTACAGCGATCGCGTGAACCTGGTCTTTGATCCGGACGATCCCTCGGTTGTCACCCACATCATCGCCAACATCATGAAGTTCCTGGGTTACCCTGTCTCGGTCGAAGATGTCCGCAGCATGCTTCGCGGAGTACTGGATGCCTTAAAATACGGCCTGTAGCACAAACGTATTTTTTGATGGAAGAAAATCTGTACAGTGTTCCTGTGTCCTTTTTTGTTTTTCCTCCTTGTTTGTTAGTCGCTCTTTCCCCAAGAAAGCGCCTTTTGGTCCCATCCACTCGGAAAGGTACCAATTGAGCTGCTGTGGTCAGTTGAACGCACCACCAAGAACGTAATAATTGTGTGTTATAACCGAACCAAATCCCAGTTCCAGGCAAAACAAACCTACACTAATTTTGGAATATTGTCCTCCCAGTTTCCCATAGAGTTTAAGGCTGGTTGTGTGACTCACACGTAAGCACACATATGGGTCAACCCATCCAGAGGGGTTAGCTGACAACATGAAATTTTATTCGCCACGAAGGTCAACGGCTGCGTCAACCAAAGTTCGGCGGCACCTGGCCAGGTGGTTGGTGAAAAAAGCGGAAGCGCTCGATCATGGCAACGCTGCTCGTAGAGGTCCTTCTCTTGCTGCTTTAGTTCTGCCTCTTGCGTCTCCACCATCTTTCCTTTCGATCACGGTCGTGATTTGCTTGTTTTCCGCCTGAAGGCATGCAATCTTGCGGGTGTTGTCTACTTTTATTTGCTGCAGCGTGGCCACATCCAACGCATGAAAATCCAACAGCTGTGGGGTAGCAGGCTGGGTCTCGGTTGCCTCATCTTCAACACCGATACCAATATCTGCTGCCCCAAGTCCCTCCTGTACACGCTGCATTATTGGTTGTCGATTTGGGGAGGTGTGCCGCGGTCCGGTTACATCTTCTTGGAAATTGGTAAACGAGAGAGAATAACAACTCGCCCGTGCTTGTCGGAATGGGGCCCCCACCAGTTCTTCCCTTCCTCGGATTCGGTCACGTCAACAATTGCCACAGAGGGTTCATTGAACCCATGGATGATGGCATGGCCTCAATCTTTTAATGAACGAAGCCCTTCCAACATTCGATTCTTTTCTGCTTCGATTTCCTCCTTTCCGGCTTGCGGGTAGCGTGTCATTCAGAGCGGTAGTTGCAGATCGAGGCCCTACGGCGGCAGAAATTGAAGGAAAATCGAGTGTCTGAATCCGCCGGTCTTTTCGTGATTTCTTGCGTGCGTTGCGCTGTTGAAGCTCCTTTTCAGCCTGTGCATTTCGAATCCAGAGCTGTTCTTCTTGAAGCTGCTTAACTTCGTCAGAATGTTCTAGGCAAATGGTACGTTACATTATTAATGTTACATTTGTACTTACTAGCCTTACAATTCATTCCCCCAGCAATGTTCCCAGCTGTCACAAGGAGTGAATACACAACAGTGGGCTCAATTTATGGAGCTGTTGTGGAGGGGAGAAGGGGGGAAGAGAGAGGGAGAAGGGGGGGGAAGAGAGAGGGAGAAGGAGGAAGGAGAGCCAGAGATCCTCAAACCTAACAACAAAAAGTTAAAACAAACAGGGGAGTTTTTTGTAATGTTTTAATTAATGCATTTTGCAGATTGTTGAAGGTTGCTAATGGTGAAAGCTGTTATTCCATTTTTAAGAGCATTATCTTCCATCTTTTGTGCATAAAAGGATTGTTGAAGTGGGTCACTAAGCCAGCCCAAAAGAATAGGGGCATAGTCAGGAGAGATGGATACGATTGTAAACAGGTGGGCTGAATTACAATTAGAAGCTTCTGCACACACAGAGCCCCAAGACCAGCCTGACCAATTCGTGTCCTTCGTTTCGTTGAAAGTCATCATCAAACCTTTCACTATCCTAGCTTTCAAGCAACTGTTTGGCGGAATGAGGCCCACAGTAGCTTGAGAATACGAACAGTTGTAACTCGAATCATTGCATTGAGAGCATGAGTAATGCAAGTTCAAGAATGGAATAGGATCCAGTGTCCATCCATAAGATGACTGGATGAGTTGAGAATTGTTGAAACAAATCTCTGTGGAGAATACTGGATACTGACCTACAAACAAATTTAGATTTTTAACAAAATCGTGTGAGCATACCATGAACCAAACAAAGGAATGAGCAACACAGCAACAAGGCCCTCTTGAGCATGGTTGCGATTTTCAAAAGTTCCACAAAAAAAAAAAAAAAAAAAAAAAAAAAAAAAAAAAACACAAACTCTTAGTCAGTGCTGTCGTTTAGGTCTGGCTGAGACGGATAAAGACCTGGCATAATGAACAGAAGGATGTCTACAAAATAGTAACAAATAGAGTACATTCAAAGGAAACATACCATTTGTTGCCAAAAATGGAAAAGGAAAAATGAATTTTTGAGTATTTTCACCCTTTCCAGAAAATGTAAAAGCCGAAGTGTTAAAATGTTGTTGAAAAGAAAGATGAGTTGTGACAATGTGTGGGTATACGAAATCAAATTTGGGCCAAAGACAGCTCGTAACCCGGCACTATAAGGAGCGGCACAAGACAACCGCAGAGAAATGGGACAATGGAAGAATATCTAAACGATATCTTACCTTGCACATTACCGAATAATATTTTCTCGATGACTGCCTAATCACGCAAATGCCTTCAGGGAGAACCAAAAACGCGTCTTCCTTCAGTCCCGCACAACAATAACTTGAGAGCCCAATACGAAGTGGTTTGAAGCAAGTTTGGGCGTGTGTTTCGAGGGCTGGTCGAGCATGGCTCTTCGTGGCTATCTCGGCATTATCGTTCAAGGGGATCGACAAACTGCTGAGACCAAAAGTGTTACAGAGAGTGAAAACCTGGGAAAAACAAGGTATCAACGGCTGTGGATTGGGGCGGCCATGGTGAAGCAACCGAATGCGACAATGAAGACCCTTATTTTCCTCCCTTAAAGTGCTTGACATTGATAAGAAACTTGGGGTTCAAGAGCAAGACTGGGTGACCAGAGATATGTCCCAAAGAAGTTTTCTTCGGAGGGCCATTGGATTGGAGAGATGCCGTCCTTCTTTCCTTTAGCGAATCCGGCGTCAAGAAACGCAGCGTGGGGGCAACAATCGTCGTTGACGCTCCACATTCCACGTACACCTAGATGCCAAAGAAACCACCAAGACCGTCCGTACCTACAGTATGGGGAAAACAAAAGATCTCGTGGGGACAAAGTGTAACTTGCAAGCAAATTTAAGTACAACAAGAGTTTTCACTGGCGATATGTTCCTTTGCAGAAAGTAGTCGGTCCGGAATTTTCATTTCTCGAAATCCAGTACTTTCAAGCCATATTTCGTATCCAGTTCGTTGTTTTTTGTTGTCCACCACAAAGCGCTTTTGTGTTACTACCCCAGCACCCCATAAGATTTCAGAGTAACAAAGGATCTAGCCAGGGTGGTAGTGCCCTTTCGTACCGAAATAGAATCCGGATAAAGCTTGCATTGAATATAGCGGACATAGATTACAGAGGCTGGAGAAATGTAAAAGAAATGAACCACTACAGGAAAGTGTTTGCTCGAAGGCCTTCCTCACATTACGCGAAACCGGAAACAGGAAGAATATTCAAGTAGAAAGAGGACCCTTCGCCACCCAAAAACAGATCTGTCTCCTTGAAACACCACCTCGTTGTCTGTCTACGTTGACTTGCTGTTGGGATGAACGTGGTCGCACAAGCTTTATCACTAGATTGGATCATGCCAGCAAGAAAACACTTGCAGCTAGCCAATATCACTTGCACCAGAAACTATGATTAGAGTCCCTATCCAAAATACAAATGGGAAGCCACAAAAATCGACATGACCCTTGTTTCTCAAGGAGGCACCGGGTTTTTTTTACAAATTGTAACTCATGAGATATGCTATCTTTCCTGGCTCCTTCTTTCCCTTCTTCCCTGTTTCCCTCCTTCTCTCCTTCCCTCCAGTGTTTTTGAAAATAAAATTCCTTATTTTTCTTTTCACACCAAAAGTTTTCCCTATGCTCAGTCTTAAGATAAATTATGCTCAGCAAAGAAATGAACCTGTATTCTGGCCCTTTATAAATAGAGAATTTCCCAGAAAAAATCAACTTTTCTATAGAACGTTTGCATTCTTCCCATATGTGAACGTGGCCCAATGTGGTTGAAATCGATGTCTGTGATGATAAGGCTGCCCTTGAGCAACATAGCAATCCAAGTTGGCAAAGTAGGGTCACTGTGCTATTTCGGTATGTGCTAAAGTTTGTTGCCTCACCTTTTAGTAGCGTTAATAAGTATTTGTGCAAAGTAAATACATTTCTCAACCTCTTCAATTCTGTGTCGTATCCAATTGCTAGAAAAAAAATTTTGTTTGTGTGTGGCCTGAAATTTGACATATTGGAGTTGTGAGCAAGCATTTAGGCGCGCAATTTTTTTCTCCCCAACTTCCCTACTTCCCTCTTTCCCTCCTTCCCTCCTTCCCTCCTTCCCGACAATTTTGTTTTTTTTTGTGAGCAAAGAAAAAGTCTGGAAAAAAAGCGCAGAGGAGTACCCCAAGCCACCAAAAATGGGCACCGCAAAGGTTTGGCTCATATTTTTGAAAACAAAAAAAAATAAAAATAAATAAACTTAACCAAATATCAAAGGGAAAGAATGAAGGAAAGCGAGGAAAGAAGGAAGTAGGGAAGGAGGGAAGTAGGGAAGAAGGCATGTTAAGACGGGGAAAGGAAGCAACAAAAAGACAACACCTTTTTGGAAACAGAATGTCCGGCCACGAATTGTGGATGCACACGCCATCGATTGTTCAGACCCTCGAATCACATACGCAAAGGATTCAAATATTGTGTAAAATGGCTTATTCTAGGAAATTCCCGTTTGGCCAAAATACGAACATTCCAGCAAAACAGTTCGAATGGTAATGGTGCCCAGAGACCGCTGCTGGTGTTGGCTGAAGGGCTGTAATTTATGGCACGTGAAACACACTGACACTGAGGGTGAAGTTAAGTTGCTTGATCACATCCACCAAAAGATGATAACCGAAAACAGAAGGTGGTGAGAATCACGGCATTCATCACACTAGCAGAGAACATACTGTGTCCAACTCTTTCACTTACACCTATGCATCTTTTCAACATTCTGGCCCTGCAGCCATATCGCAGTGTAACACATGAAATACCAAAGTCTCATGCACATTTAGGTTGGTTTCTGCAACAAAAGGAAAAAAATATAAAAAATACTATTTAATAACTAAAAAATTCCATAAAAAACTAGGCGCCATCTGTTCGAGGTCAACTTTTTTTTAACCAGCAACTCCCCAACCCAGGCAACATTTTCCAGCCATCACCGAGTGAGCTGTCTGCTTCATTGTCACCTCTCGGACCCCACTTTCCGACTAATTAAGTGTCCAAGAAAATGCGTTAAGTTAGAAATCTTTCTGTAATTTCTTGCACCAGGAGAATTAACATTAATAGTCTTACACTTTTGTGCTTTGGAGTAAATTCAAATTCGCACAAAGTGGCAAAATGCGTGTGCAATTTGCTCCAATCTTGCTACTGCGTTCAATTACCATGAAATTATACCTTTTGAACTTGGGTTAGTTATTTGACAGACCAATAAGCAGAATACGTTGGATAGTCTTGGCACTGTTTGGACTACATTACCTATGGCTGATGCACTTGGTGGAGTGTGTTTAATCTGCTCGGGCATATTTCAAACGAACCACCAAAACCAGCAGCATGTGCACTTTCCTGGTGCTGAAGGTCTACCTTGCTGGACTGATTTCCAAATGTAAGAGCAAGGCATTCCTCGAAACGACAGTTTGAGTTGAATATGCTGAGATTCTGAGCGCCTTAACGGGAGTCCTCTATCGAGGGCAAAATCGTTTCCAAGAAAAACCGAAATTTTCACACTTGCTAAGAAAATGGGAGTAACTCTGCACAAGGATCCAATTAGTTGCTCAAGGAATTCCATCACCACATACCATGACCAAAGTGTACCAACAGCATCCGGCAGAATAGGCAGCGGTATCCGCAAAAGCGCACCTCAACACCACCTCCTCCCTTTCGTTCATGTAGCAATGCCACCGATTAGGCTCTGGTGAAGCACCTTCTTCCTTCCTCGTCTTTGTTGTTATTGTTACTTGCTCTTTCAAAAAAATCGGAGGGAAGGAGGGAAGGAGAGAAGAGAAGGAGGTAAGGAGGAGCGGAGGGGGAAAAGGACTGAATACCCTAAATCTTAACTTCTACTTTGAGTTCACCAAAAAAACAAAAAAAAAAAAAAAAAAAAAAAAAAAAACGGCTAAGGAAAAAAGGGGAGAGCAAGGAAGGAGGTGCTTCACTAGAGGCGGGCAAGAGAGTAGGGTGGGGTTAATCTGGGGTATGTAGTGAATGCATCGGGTTTGTTGCAAGAAGTTGTCGAATGATGTTTTGTTTTTCGAGGCAGTAAGGGCACAGTCCCATATCGGAAGGGTTCGGTTGAGTAGTAGCTGACGAGAAAAGGGTCTGAACTCTGGTCGAAGACGACTGTGGATTTTGGAAAAGATCGCACCTGTGACGAACGGCAGCGGATCGGCAACTTGGGCTCTTGGGATGGGACGCTGTTGTAGTTGCTCCTTCAGGCAGTGCTTGAGAAGAAAGAAAGGAAAGAAGGGAGGGGAGTAAAAGGAAATATGGAGTTTGCAAGGAAACGGATCATCACATCCATCACCTGCAACATTTATCACGCAAAATAAATATCTTGAACGCAATACCGAAGCCTGTTCACGTATCTGCTGGAAACTACTTCGGTGAAGTTGCTGTACATGCGAAAGTTAGTTAGACCATCAACGACAAGGCTCCATTTCCCCGATAAAACAAGACAGACAAGAGTGAACAGGTCATGTTAGCAGAGTTGCTGATACTTGGGGGAACTTTGTGGCTCCTTGCAGTGTTTGTTCCTATGAGTGAGTCTCGCCCACCTCCTGCCTACCTCCCCTCATCACTGCAACGCACAAATGCAGTTTCTCAGTCACCAACCATGAGATCTAACAACACCACCACAGTTCGCGAAACCAAGGGACGTAGTTGATTGCCACTCCAGGGTGTAATGAATCATGTCGAGGTGTGCTTGCTATCAGCATAACTATCCAGCATGTCGTCTTCTCTCTGTTCCTTCTGCACATCCCTTTCCTTTCGTCAGCCGCTCACAAGGAGAGGCCTTCAGTCGGCCATATTTTCGAATGGCTGTATTCCCATTTTAACTCTCTGAGGTGCTATCCTTTGTGGTTGGGGTAACAGGGAAATGAAGAGTGTAAGAGGAAGAATGGCGAAGAGAAAGAGTTCTCGGAGAGAAATGGTGTGTATCAATCCAAGAAAGGGGAAGGGCAAACTAAGCAGGAATCCGGAGGGTTCAAGAAACTGAGGGAAGGAGGGACGAAGGCATATAGAGAGCCAAGAACTTCACCACGTCATCCTCGTGCCAACTGTTGTATCGCACTCGAGCAAGAGAGTGAGGAAGAAAGAAAGGAGGGAGGGGAGGAAGGATAGAAGGAAGGTGTGTCGTGCCAAAGCGAGTGAGTCAGACCTGCTTTTTGTCCCCTTCCTCCGCGTTTCAAGCAAGTGTGAAGCGAAGAAGGAGAGGGAAGAGGAAGGAAGTGCTGCTGAACTTCTACTCTCATGAGGAACCGACTTCGAGCAAGTTGAGACTCCGACTCGTAACGGCCCTTCGGCTTATTTCAACTTGCTCGCAATTTTCGTCAAGTAAGTTTGGATCGGACGGCGCCCCCCCCCACCAAACGTACTCCGCAACTTGCGGTCTCGAATCAAGACTCACCTACGATTTCGGAACACTGGAACAAAGGTTGCGGGATTCAGGAACGAATTGGTTGGTAGATAGCACTGGTTGATGGAATGGAGGAGGGAGGTTGGTTTGGGCGAAGGAAGTTGCAGGGATTGGGTGTGTGCGCGCTGCCCGTCAAATCACAAAAATGCATGCGTGCGGGTTTGGACCGAGCCCAAATCTCTCAAGTCAGGCCAGATTTGCATGAACCAAGTCTCTTTTAGGTTGTGTGGTGTTGTGGGCCTTGTACACCCCGCAAGACAAACATCATTCACTCAACATATCTTGAAAATTGATTTGGATTGGTGAAGATTGTGCGACGCGGAGGGTGTGATAAACCAAACCTTATAAACTGTGGGAAAAACCCAAAAATAAAGGAAGAGAGAAACTAGCACAGGGCCGGAGCCAGGACTGGCAGCAGCGGCCTGCCGTGTACTTGGTGGGGGAACAGAATTTTCTTCTCGGGCAATATTTGACGACTCCCAATAATGACCTTGTTGGCCTGCGGCCTTACCTAACATCCGGCCGTTATTGTTGGTAACCACGGCCAACAAGAGCCCTCTTTTTACACTGTTGCATAGGAGGGTCTTTGCGCGCTCCCCACTCGCCAAGAAAATTCCAAGTCAAAAATGAATAAGCTGACTTAGAATTTTTCCCGCCTCCTGCCCTCAAAACAAAAAAAAAAAAAAATCTGTTGATATTTCTTTGCCGCAAAACTCGCTTCGAAGATCAATACTAGATTGAGCCTATTGGAATAGAGTGCAAGGCACCAGCTCCAAAAGCACTAGGGCATGGACATATACACTCCTTCAGCAGCTAGGCGCTTCGTCATATCCCCTCCAATTTTAGCTCGTTCCGGGAAGGTCATGAAGCAACTGGAACAGTTGATCAGTCTCAAGGCCAAGGCGGTTTCGAAATGACACTGCGACCCGGCTGCGTCACAACTCGGCTGCAGCACAGAGTGAAATATCTCGTATTTATTGAACGCTTTTTTTTTAATAGGAAGTTGGGTACCAGGGATTTGAAACCGGCACAGTAGGAGGGGAGGCACCTTGGGAAAGGTCCCCTTTTAACAGCAAGCCTCCTGTTCTCATGGTTCGCGTTCTTTGCCCATCATGTTGTCAAGCGAGAGCCCCTCTTGGTCGACTTTCCCGCGCTTCACTTCCACACCCTCCGAGCCGGTTGGTGACACCTGCGCGCGCGTGCAGCTGAGCACGACCCGGCGGCGAGGGATCTGGAGCCCAGTCCTCGCGTCATCGGGAATCTCGAGGGCCTGAAAGTTTGACCCATTTCCTCTCGCGCTTTCGTTGCGCTGCTGTTCCCCCTCCAGCCCTCCTTGCCTTTCAGGAAGGAAGGAAGGAGGCAGGGAGGGATGGAGGGCAAGAGGGTTGGAGGAAAGCGGGGAAAGAAGCTCTCCTTTTCGTTGGGCCGTAGGTCTGCGACGCTCAAAGGGTGGGAGGCGCCCCACTTGCTCCCCAAAGGAGGCAGGCGGAGCCGAGCGCGGGAGGGTGCCCCCGAGGCTAGCCTTAGTAGAGGGAGGGCTTCTTAATTTCTTAGAGAGGCCATTGCGCTGGTGGTGCTTGTTCCCCGCGGGCTTGCTCTCCGACTTCGACTCCGCCGCCGAGTCTTGGTGCTCATCGTAGGGTTTTCTCTTTTGGCCCCTGCTTGCAAGTTGTTCGCTCCGATCCAGGGGAATGGCACCAACCCGGTCCCAGAAGAATTGGTGGTGCCTTTGAGCTTTTCTCTTGCTCGCCACATCGCCAGGGGTGACGCTGGGGTCGGGAGGAGGTGGCTTGTCGTAAGCTGCAGCAAGCCGTTCTTGGAAGGAGAGAAACTCTTCACGGTTGCGAGCCTCGTACTGCTTTCTGGCCTCCGAAGAATCTGCAGCACCGGTTTGCTGAAGAAAGCTCCGATAATCGTTATCTCCATCACCGCTCTCGAAGAGGGCTGCCGTTTGCGCCGCCATGGGAGTTGAAATGGGGCCGGAGGGAGGTGCCTTGTTGGCGCTCGCTGCAGTGAGCCGTTCCTGGAACGAGAGAAACTCATCACGGTTGCGAGCCTCGTACTGCCTTCTGGCCTCCGAAGAATCTGCAGCACCGTTTTGTTGAAGAAAGTTCCGATAGTCATTATTTCCATCGGATGCTTTGCTCCTCTCTTCCTGACTTTGCAACTTTTTGTTTTCCTTGCCAAGAACAGGGCACACGGCAGCAGCAGCAATAGTAGCAGCAGAGAACTTATCATCAGCGTCAAAGATATCATCCCCGTCAGCGGAACGGAGCTTTCCGCTTCGCTTCTGGGACGCACCCCTGAAGAGGTCTTCCGTTTGCGCGGCCATGGGAGTTGAAGTGGCAAGGAAACTTTCAGGCAAGTCACGCTTGTACTCCGCAGCATACTTCCAGAACGTGGGGAGATCGTCAAGGTTAACCGTGGCACTGCCGTGACGGTGGATGATATGCCTTGCCAGCCACTGGAGACGATCGCTGTTCAGTTTGTTGAGGAACGTTCCTAGCGAGGAAGGGTCGGATCCAAGGATGTTGTGCAGAAAGACATATGGAGTTTCATCCCAGTCTTCTTCAATCTGCCGTATTGTGAAAAACAAGCTTAAGAAATAAGAAAACAAAATTGTAAAACAAAAAAAAAAAATAAAAAAAAAAAAAATAAAATAAAAAGACCAACCCTGTCCAAGAAGAATTGGTGGTGCCTTTGAGCTTTTCTCTTTCTCGCCGCATCGCCAGGGGTGGCGCTGGGAGGACGCTTGTTGGTGCTCGCTGCAGTGAGCCGGTCCTGAGATGACAGAAACTCTTCACGGTTGCGAGCCTCGTACTTCTTTCTGGCCTCCGAAGAATCTGCAGCACCGTTTTGCTGAACAAAGCTCCGATAGTCAGTATCTCCATCGGGTGCTGCTTTGCTCCTCTCTTCCTGACGCTGCAGTGTTTCGTTTGCCTTGCCAAGAACAGCCGACGCAGCAGCAGCAGCATCAGAAGCAGAGAACTCATCACCAACGGCAAAGGAATCATCCGCGACAGTGGAAAGGAAACCAGTTCTCGGTCGTTTCCTCCTTCCGCTTCGCTTCTGTTGGGACGCACCCCTGAAGAGGTCTTCCGTTTGCGCAGCCGTGAGAGTTGAAGTGGCAAGGAAACTTTCAGGCAAGTCACGCTTGTACTCCACAACATACTTCCAGAACGTGGGGAGATCGTCAAGGTTAACCGTGGCACTGCCGTGACGGTGGATGATATGCCTTGCCAGCCACTGGAGACGATCGCTGTTCAGTTTGTTGAGGACCGTTCCTAGCGAGGAAGGGTCGGATCCAAGGATGTTGTGCAGAAAGACATATGGAGTTTCATCCCAGTCTTCTTCAATCTGCCGTATTGTGAAAATTAATGAGAGAACAAGCACGCTGCATCGTAAGAAAACAAAATTGTAAAAAGAAGAAAAAAAAAAAAAAAAAAAAAAAAAAAAAAAATAAAAAATAAAAGGAGGGAACGTACAGGGTCTACTGTTGAATCCATGATGAAGTTATCTCAAGAGACGTCGGAGTACACACAAAAAATAAACAGGGAAGAAGTGCTTCTGTACGTGTGGTGAAGAACAAAACAGAAAAGAAAAGAAAACCTTTTGGTTGAAGTAGGTTTTTTGGTGCGCACATCGCGAAGGTTCTAATTGTCTGGCAGAGAGGTTGCGCCATGCAGTCCCCTGCTGGGCGACATCCCCAAAACGCAGCAGTTTTCCGTTGTCAAGGCACAAGGCGGAATTAACCGAACGATCCTTTTCCTGGCAAGATCTGCGCGGGCTGAACTATTCGCTCGGGGGCTACTTCGGATCTTAACACGACACCACAAACTTTTTTGAGGGTGGCCAAATTGTAATTACACCTGGTGCTAGGATTTTTTTGCGTAACATGGGAGTTTCCAATTGCAGCAAACGTTATGGCACTATTTTCAATGAAAACGAGCATGACGTTCTTGCAACTCTTCAATTAACTAGTGTGTCCGCAATCGATTTTGACTTGGTACCTCGCGGTACCACTTTTCAAATAACAAATCAGGAACTGGGTTTGAATCCTGCTATGAAAATTACCGGAACTATCTCTTAGTCTGAGATTACGTTTCCGCTTATTGTCCCCAAAAAAACCTCGGTTGTAGTGCATGAGAGAACTCCCAATTGTAACACTGGCTATTGATAAGGATAGATCCACAAAGCAGACTAAGTGGACGTGGACTTGGCTGCTTCCTCAGCTTCTCCCATCTATGCTGGAGTAGTGTGCCGACAATCCGTATCAATGCGATATGAAACACACGAGCGGAGTAGCAAAGAGAGGAGTTGCTCGTTGCGGGAATTGATTGAGCAAGAGCTCCTTGCTTCTTAAACTTCGCGAGGCTCTTGCAGGGTTCCAATGTTAATGTCCTTCTGGCCAACGAGAAATTTTCCATCGTCGCCGAATAAACACTGTTGATGTGCGCACAGCATGTTCTTCAAGCGGCTCTCGCTTCAATAGTTGTAGGACCTAAAAAAACAAAAACCAACAAAATTCCTTGAAGTTCTGAGAGGTCTAGTGCGCGGAAAGGACAGTCGTTAATTCCGCCTTGTGCCTTGACAACGAAAAGCTGTTGGTTTTGGGATGTCACCCACGCAGGGGAATGCATGACGCAGCATCAGTGCCCAGACAATCAGAACCTTTGCGATGTGTGCACCAAAACGAAATATTCTTTTCTGTTTTGTTCTTCACCACACGAACAGAAGCACTTCTTCCCTCGTTTTTTTTTGTGAGTACTCCGACGTTTCTTGAGATAAGTTCATCATGGATTCAACAGTAGACCCTGTACGTTCCCTCCTTTTATTTTTTTTTTTTTTTTTTTTTTTCTTTACCACACTCCCCTCTCCTTTTTTATTTTTTTTGTTATCGTATTTTGTTTTTGTTTCAATCGCTGCCTGATTTGTTCTCATTATTTTTCACAATACACAGATTGAAGAAGACACGGATGGAAACCAATATGTCCGTCTGCACAACATCCTCGGATACGACCCCTCGTCGTTCCTCAACGAGCTGAAGAGCGACCGCAATCGTCTACAGTGCTTGGGGGAGCTTATCATCGACCGTAGCGGCGAGCCAATGGTTGCCTTGGATGATTTCCCTAAGTTCCGGAAGTATGTTGTGGAGTACAAACCCTACTTGGCGGAAAGATGCCCTGTCAATCCTGGTCTCTCTCTTCCGCCGATCAATGCTGGCCGTCTGGAAACAGGAAACACACATGGAGACCGTTATCCGTGTGCACCCAAGCCTTTTTCAGACGGCGGGCGGACCCCCAAGCGCACTGATCAGCGTGCCGATGCTAGGAGTCTAGAGCATGAAGACGACTTGGAAAACCGGCTGCCAGTAGAAACCCGCCACGGGGCTTCATCTATCAGGTCCCCGCCGTCCCGTCCAGCCACACCAACGCCGAGGAAACGACATTTGGCCGAGCAAACGCAAGTCCTCTTCGGGAGGGAGTCCCAGAAGCGAAGCGGAACGGCCCGTCTTTTACCGAGGACTGCAGAGGAGGTTTCCGCTGCGGGAGATGATTTCTTTGACGCTGGTGATGAGTTCTCTGCTTCGGATGCTGTTGCTGCTGCTGCTGCAGCCAAGAACCGGGGACAGGCCAGAAGGCAGCACGAGGCTCGCAACCGTGACAAGTTTCTACCATCTCAAGAACGGCTCACTGCAGCGAGCACCAACAAGCCACCTGCTCCCGGCTTCACCCCTGGCGATGTGGCGAGACAGAGAAAGGCTGAAAGGCAGCACCAATTTTCCCGGGTTCGGAGCGAACAACCCCAAAGCAGGGGTCAAAAGAGAAAACTCTGCGATGAGCGCCAAGACGACGACGACTACAACAACGACGACGAAGAGGAGCCGGAGTCGGAGGAGTCAGAAGAGTCGGAATCGGACAGCAAGCTCGAGGGGAACAAGCACCACATCGAGCACCAGCCACAAGACAAAACAAGGTTCTCTGCCTTCACAACTGATTCCTCCGATGGTTCCTTCGATCTCGGTGAGCGGAAGGAAGGAAGGAAGAGCAGGAAAGCGAACAATCAATCCGTGGCACACAAAAAACGAAAACAAGAACCGAGAAGAAAGGGAGCCTTCGGTGAATTAACACGTGTACGTCTTTTGTTATTGTTATGGTTGTTGTTGTTGTTGCTGTTGTTGTTGTTGCTGTTGTTGTTGTTGTTGTTGTTGTTGTTGTTGTTGTTGTTGTTGTTGTTGTTGTTGTTGTTGTTGTTGTTGTTGTTGTTGTTGTTGTTGTTGTTGTTGTTGTTGTTGTTGTTGTTGGTTGTTGTTTGTTGTTTGTTGTTTGTTGTTTTGTTTTGTTTTGTTCATTCTAAACTAACAAAACTATTTCTCTTACGTGATCAGCATCTGGTTTCGATAACGCTTGATGGGAAGAGATATTTTCAGGTGTACGGCGTGCTGGCAGCAATCGAAAGGGACTCCAAAAAGAGATCCCTACACAGCTGCTGGGGGAGGTTAAAGCAGACGGACGGATTTCCGGACCGCTACATAAAGAGTGTGGTGTTTCCGGGATTCGCTAGAAAGGTCCCGGGAGTAGAAGAGACTGGCCTTCTGAGATTGTTGGAGTTCATCAGCCAACACAGGGAGGAGCCTGTAAAGACTTGGTACCAACAATACATAACTCGCCTTCGCGAATGCGCAAGGAAGGTGGAGGTATACTCCTTCCTTTTCTCCGCTTTTTCATTTCGCTTACTTGCCTTCCCCTTTGCAAATAAGCACGACGCCGATGTCCCTCCTGTGGAAGACCTGGATGAGCGGTCCTCTGTAGCCCATGCCTCTCGCGAAATCCTCCTGCAGGCCGAAGAAGAAGAGGCGGCAGTATTCTCTTCGTCGGTGCAGGGGGGGAGCAACAAGCAGAGGCACTCCACCAGGCGTCAATGCAAGCCCCGCCCCTCGAAGCTCACCAGGAGAAACAAGGCGGGGGCGAATGTGAGAGAGGAAGAGACAGAGAAGGAGAAAAGGAAGGAGGCGTGCATCATGGAGTTGTCGCAGGCCCATGATGATGATGAGGAGGAGGAGCAGGAGGAGGAGGAGGAGGAGGAGGAGGAGGAGGAGGCTGGAAGCGGTTCCAACGAGAGGAGCGCGGAAGAAGACGGCCACGTCACGCGCCACTCCAAGACCGTTGGTGCGCATAAGGGCGGATCCGCTTACGACGACCGCTTTGCTGCTGGCCCCGCTGGCACTATCGGCGTGATTGCGGACCCCCAGCCTGCTCCTGGTGCTTCGTCCAATGCTCGGCCCCATTCTTCTGGGCAGGCCAAGGTAACGGCAAGAAGGAAGGACGGTGTTCTCTTGAAAGCTCCCCGCGGTGACCATCAGCCGGATGAGGAACAAATGAGTGACAGCGAGTGGGCTCAGGATATGCACCCAAACCGAAGAGCGGACACGAAACTCAGACAGCCAGCAAGGGAGAGCGCCGCGGGTGTCGAAGGGCCTTCAAGAAAGAGGCATCACAGCAAGCAGAAGCACAGGCGTAGCAGCAAGGCAGCATTCACTGCGACCCCGAAGGGTGAGCACCAAGCGCGCGAAGAGCTTGATCGCCCGCCGTGGACCAACTACAGCCAGCCAGACTACACCGTTGAGCGAGAGGAGACTCCCTCCATCGGCGCAGGTGGAACATCACCATTCTTGGCCAACCGCAGCAGGACCTGGGACGCTGAAAGACAAACCGTGGGAGATAAGCGCAAGATGCCTCCTCCTCTACCAGAAGGGGACAACCTCTCCACCCCTGCACGCGATCGCCAAGGACTGCATAGCAAGAAGCCCAAGTTGCCAGCCACCGACCAAAGAAGCGACGAAGAAGATGAAGACAGCGACAACAGCGACAGCACTCGAGTGCAAGGGGCACCCCTCTGCCCCTCCCCGGCGAAGGGACTCCAGGCCAGTGAAAAGGAGCCCCCGCGGAGTCGGGAGCGGCCCGAAACGCCTCGTGTGTCCTCGGTCTCCCTGTGGCTCGACGAGCACCCGAACTTCAGAAGTACCGGCGATCCAGCCCCCCATGAAGACGAGATTGCGATCTACCAGCCGCCCCGCGGAGACGCCGACATGCAGCTCACAATCCCCGACTCGCACTACCACGAATTCCAAAAAAACTACGCGCAAGACATCGACAAGAGGATTCCCCACTACATGTCGGAGCGTCGTAGCAAACTCTTCAGACATCATGTCAAGCTCAAGTTCGACAGAGATTTCCTCAAATCCTTTTCTGACGAGCGGGTCCTCGCGCTGGTGGGGAGGGTGTTGAAGGTGGTTATCCAGGAGACGCGGGGGTTCTGTTCCTCTGGCAGCGCGGCGCGCCATTTCAAATCCCGCCTCCGGGATGACAGCTTCGAGGTGGACGTTCTGAAGAAAGTCTGCAACCGTGACAGAGGACTGAGGACATGCCCCGTGCTGCACTTGTCGCTCATCTTCAGCAAATTGTACCTCGATGACCCCAAACACCTGCTTGCCTTGCGCGAGAGATACATCTGCGCTCTCCCCCGTGTCGCACTCCTGAATTGGGAGAAGATTCTCGACCTGCGAGTCTACGAGAAGGGGAGATTGCGACTCCCATACAGCACGAAGCCTTCCTGCGCTGAGCTAGGCTTGCACGCCTCGGGGACCGTGTGCGAGCGCTGCACCGGGATCGATGATTACGCCTATGTCCCATGGCTGTGTCTGGACGGCTGTGGAGCGATCAACCAGGATCTCATGGACTCGATCACCGGGGATAAAGCAAACACGTTGCTGGCAGTGGCGCGGACCTCCATCCGCTGCCATGATGGGGCCCACTGGCCGAGAAAAATTTCTGCTCGCCATACGATCGATCTGAATTGTCCACGGGTGACCCACCTGCTGCGCTACATCCGCGACGATCCAAATTGGGCAAATTTCCAGGCGGTGGAGGCGTACTACAATGCAAAGAAGGACAAGTTCATTCTGGTGGGGCGGATGGACGAACGGTGTATAAACCTCAGTAGTTACCACACCTGCCCCTGCGGTATTGTGTGCTTTGAGGCGACAAAGGATGGGCTGGCGCAGAGCTGCAAATGCAGATGCCCGGACCAGAACGGCTTGCATGGGACGTGTGCACAGCTCCCAAGCTCAACTTTCGGTCGCCGCACACCTCGGATTTGCATTGACCGCTGCCTAACTGCCATGCTTTTCCCAGATGCGGACTTCATGTTGGTCGATGACAGGTTCAAAGCATTCCAGCTCCTCATGCGCCAGTTTCTTCAAGAGACGCCGAGAGCTGCCATCCCAGCATCGCTCCTCCCTCCTGCCCTCCGTGAGAACTCTCCTTCATGCCTTCGTCGCCTCAAGAAGAAGCTCAAGAGTGGCCTCGAGGGGTCCCACCCGGACCTTCGTCGTCACCGTGGTGTGAAGGAGCGCATAGGGTACCTACCACCCTTTTACCCCCCCAGACCTACCGCACGAAAAGAGGGAGGGGTTCCTTCCCTGCCGTCCTCCAACCCGCCCTCCCTTCCTCCAACTTCCTTGCTTCCTGAGGGACAGGAGGGAGGCCTGGAGGAGGAACAGCGTCGTCACGAGCGGGCCAGAGAAAACGGCCGGGACCCTCAGGAGCTTGATGACCCCGAGGCCTGGGCTCGAGGTCGTTCTCCGCCGGTTCCTGCTCAGCTGCGAGCAGCTGTCGCCAATCAGACTCCAACGACCGGCCCTGAGGATGTGGAAGTGAGGCGTGGGGAAATCGACCAAGAGGGGCTCTCGCTGGACAACACCATCGCAAACGAAAGCGAACCATGAGAACTGGAGGCTGCTGTGAAAAGGACACCTTTCCCAAGTTCAAATAATGGTGGAATAAATACGGGATATTTCTTTTTTTTTTATTATTATTATTCTTCCTCGCGCGCGCATAACCACTCGAGCTCGAGTCGCGAGCAGAGCGACGAGTTAAGCCATACTGGTGTGGACATCGTCGTCACAAATTTTTGGAAGGATTCCCGTCACAAAAATGCTGACTCAAACAATGTGGTTTTGGAGTCCAAATCCCCAAACCAGGCTAGATTTGCAATGGACCAAGTATTGTTGGTCATTTGGCGTTGTGGGCCATGGACTCCACAAGATTTCAAACATCATTCACCTCACACAATTGAAAACTCCAATCTTAAAAAAAAATAGATTTGGATGAGTAAAGAGATTGAGAAGGAAGTGTGATTTTTAAAAAAAAGCAAACCAGGTTACACCTTACACTGGGGGAACAACTAAGACAGAAACTAGCAGCGGGGCAGAGCCAGGGCTCACAGCGGTGGCCTTTTGCGTCTTGGTGGGAACATATTTTTTCTTTTCACGCGCAACATTTGGACTCGTCCCCTCCCCCCCCCCCCAAAACCCCCCACACAATGAAATCTTCTCTTTGTGTGTGGCACTCTCCTTTGCCCGCCACCGACCTGAGAAAATCAATTGCTGGGACTGAAGTTACCACAACAAAGTCCGGGACTGCTCTCCCCTTCTCCTCCCTCTTCTCTTGCTTCCTTCCTCCCCTTCTTCCTCCCTCTTTAACTTTTCACCCACACCCAAACCGAGGTTTGTTGGACAAAAAGCAGAAACGTAATCTCAGACCAAGCCCGAGATACAGCAAGTTTTCATTTCAGGATTCAAACGCAACTACTGGTTTGTTGGTTGTTTGAAATGTAGCATCGCGCGAGTCAAAATGGTTTGCGGACACATAATTCTGTTTGGGCTTCTGCGCTTTGGAGTGCTTCTTCTCCCTCCTCTCCTGCTTTCTTTCTCTCTCTTTCTCTCTCTCTCTCTCTCTCTCTCTCTCTCTCTCTCTCTCTCTCTCTCTCTCTCTCTCTCTCTCTCTCTCTCTCCTGCTTCCTTTCTCCCTTCGTCCCCCCCCTTCTCTCTCCTTTCTTCCTCCCTCTCCTGCTTCCTCCGATGCAAAGGAATGAAACAGATTCGGTTTCGAACATCTCTGCTTTTGAATGTCTCCCCGCCAACAGTGATCCTAATTGCAAAGGTAATTGGTCCGCAGCAGCCACTAGGCAAAAGCGGTATGCTGTTGCGGGTCGAACATCACCTCCAGTCAAGGCGAAGGTGGCTGTGTTGAATCAAGCTTGATGCTGCATTGAGGACTGGATGACATCTTGAAAATCTTTTTGAGAACCACACAGCGGGCACTTGTTTTAAACTCAATCTCCTTTCCTCACATTCTTTGATTTCTTCGCTAAAAAGCTCTTTGAGCCTCCTTTCCTGCTTCCTCCTCTCCTACTTTCTTCTCTTCTTTCTCTCCCTCCTTCTTCCTTCATACTGCGCGTGTGAGGAAATTAACGAAGGCTTCTCCGCTTTGCGGTCGTTAGCTGTACAACACTGTTTGCTCACAATACAAAGTGCTGGGTGTTCAATCCAGCTGCTCAATTTTTTGGCGCGTATGGTATTTTTTTTTTTTTTTTTTGTT
>Ga0209914_1001487_pt1 | contig 23653 bp, 27 predicted proteins | sample ThiBiot_500_plan_FD_183949 | JGI IMG/M metagenome (GOLD analysis project Ga0209914, IMG submission 183949) | Wastewater bioreactor microbial communities from Cape Town, South Africa - Thiocy_cont_500_plan (SPAdes) | ecosystem: Engineered > Bioreactor > Thiocyanate-remediating > Anaerobic-Aerobic...
ATCACGCATGCCATATTTTGCCCACCATAAAAGTAGTGGCATCGGAGCTAATAAGAAGGCGGCCTCATACATAAAACAGGCACAAAGAAAGAGAACGCCTGCGCTACATGCCAATACGATTCTAACCCATAAGTCTTTGAATCGAGCTGCCCATAATACACATGCAATAGCGCCTACTAGGGCTGCAACAGAACTATTTATACTAAGTATACGTAGCGATAATTGTTGTGTATCAGCAGGATAAAGGATAAAAAGCAAACCGCCTAAGATTGCAATCCATCGTTGAGGATAAAGCCACCATAGAATGGCCCCTACGGCAACGCCCTTGAGCCATATAAATAAAAATTGCAGAATGTTCCAATAAAAAAAAGAATTAGGATCCAATTGATGGCCAATTGAAAAGGGAAGAAAAGCTAAAGGACGCATTCGATGCGTTGCTATTGGCGTGTTTTTTGTGAGGAAATACAAAGGACCATGATCCTTAAGGACATCGAACACGCCCCATTCTTCAATGAATCCTATTAGATTAAATCCAAATGGAAGAAAAACCAACGTTACACCAAGCAACATAATCAGTGGCATCAGTATGTGAAAGCTTGTAATTTTATCAAAATATTTTATCATTTTGATATCACTCCTTTTTGAGGCACCACATTTACATACTCTACCCCAAGGCTAAAGACATGGTTAGGATCCATATCAGTAAGAAAGAGCAACTCATTGATGCCTTCTTTCAACCATGTAGGGTCTATTTTTCCTTCTGCATGCATATCATCTAGCCATTTATAAGGCAATGGGTGCCCATTCAAAAATGCTTTTAAACTCATTTTGGTTGACTCGCTCATAACTTGCGCTAGACCCAACTGCATTAAGTAAGGCTCGGACCGTGGAGCAATGCGAAAAAGAAGGGTGCTTTGAGGTTCGTTTATCCATGCAAAAGAACGTGGTTGCAAAGCCGGAACTATCCAGGTTGAATCTACCCAGCCAGCTCCAGGTATTGGTTCATCCATGCTCCACCATTTTCCAAAATCAAATCTAAAGTGATCTGGGAGAGGATTTTTTTTAGCTTCAGTACGACAAGCCTCTGCCGGCCAACAGCCAAGAACCTTTGTCCAACGTGCTTGCTCACTTGGGGTTGAAGGAGATATCATAGCGCTGGTTGTATCGGAATGAACCCGTCCATCCCGTTCAATAATTAACGTGACTAATTGTTCTTTAGGTAGAGAAAAAGTACCAGGCATTTCTTGCCCGATCTGCCAGGCATCTTGTTGTTCCTCGCATCGTCCCATATGATTGAACTTATCTAGATTGAATGAGTTCCACAAAAGTCCTGGCTCCAAGCAAACAACACTTTCTACCTTCTTCCCATAAAGGTATGTCAACGCGCTATTTAGAAGTTCACCACGCAACATCCACGTACTGCCCAAACGACCGGTATGATCAAGTATTAAAAGAGTTTGCTTAGACTCCAAACGTGGAGCTGACTCAAGGATACCAGATAAGATCTCCTTCTGTTGGTCTGAGATGGCTTCGTAATGTGCAAACTGTGTCCATTGAGCGGATAAGCCAAGCAACACTAAGCAACTCGCTATTCCAGCGCCAAGCCACCTGAACCGCTCTCGAAAGGCAGCTATAAGCGCAGTGCAAAGCAATGCCCCTCCTCTATTGCAGCAAATAGATAAGTACGTTGTGTAATCCTATGATGGGTTACTAGTGCTAAGTAGGGGGCATATCCAAGTGCTGTGATTAAGATTGAAGCAACAAACCAGCGGGTTAGAAACCCTGGATCTTTCCGTGAAATTTTTTTACCAAGATCTGCGTTCTTTGCGGACAAATAAAGAACCAACAGTAGGATAGAAGGAACGGCTATTGGTAAAAAAGCGACCCACTTCCCACCTGATAGGAGCATACGTCCTGCATCGTACCAGCTATGCAGAAAAGTACGATAAAATCCGACTTTTAGTAACATTGGTGAATTTTGAAAAATAATTTTTAAAGTGTTCCACGGAGTGTTATTGAGATGACTTGTATAGGGATCGAGTTCAAAAGATAACCAATATAAATAACCTAATTCCATCAATATTGAGGCAAGCCAGCAACATAGAACGAGCTTCTGTGTTTTAAGAGCCCGCCAACCCTCATGCATTCCATATTTTGCCCACCATAGAATAAGGGGTGTTGGGGCTAAAAAAAACGCAGCTTCATAGAGAAGGCTAGCACAAAAAAATAAAACACCCGCGAAACTTGCCAATATCGCTCGTGCCCATAAATTTTTGACCTCGGTTGCCCATAACAGACAAGCGACGGCACATATGGCGGATGTCACAGCACCATTTATATTAATCGATCGAATGGCTAACTGCATTGTATCAGCTGGATAAAGCATAAGGAGCAAAGCGCCCAAGATTGCAATCCCTCGTTGAGAATAGAGCCACCACAAAATAGATCCCATCGCGACGCCTTTGAGCCATATAAATAAAAACTGAAGAAGGTGCCAGTAAAAAAAGGAATCGGTATCTAACCGATAACCAATAGACTGGGGAAGCATATGTAAGGGACGCATTCGAGTCTGCGCCATATGTGAATACTTTGTGACGAAATACAAAGGACCGTATTCGGTAAAGAAACCGAGCGCCCCCCACTCTTCGATTAACCCAACTTGACTAAACCCAAATGGCAAATAAACCAACCCCAAACTCACCAACATTAGCAGGGGCATCAATACATGAAAGGAGAACAATTGATCTTTTACGAAGTGGGAGCCTAGCTTATTCATTTTCATATCTTTCTGAAAGGAGACATCAAATCATTTTTTCATTCATTCCTCAAGACAAAATATAATCACGGCCTTCCTCAAAAATATTAGAGGAGCTGAGGCTAACAATATGGAGAGACCTCTGGAGGCTTAGATTGAGGGCTAGGATACTTCTAAGAGTCAACAGAAGCTAGTACAGTGAATCATAAATTTTGCCCCCATCATCGAGAATGGGATATTTTTCAACTTAATCCTCATCCATGGTGATAAAGTGCCAGTTGGCTTTTTGAGTCCAGAGCCGCGTGACTGATAACTTCGAACTTTAATACCTAATTTTCATTTTGATTGGGTATAGGAGTCTTGTGCGATGATGACAATGTGGAAGTGGCTTATTTAAGATGACCCCAAAAAACCCTCGATCTCTCTGGTGGGCGCTGTAGGAATCGAACCTACGACCCGCTGATTAAGAGTCAAGGGATCCATATGTTTATATATGTTTGTCTATGTTTTAAAATGTATATATTTCAATCACTTTACGTTCATTCTTTGTTGGTATTTGTTGTTCAAAATACATCTGAGTTTTTCTCTGTTGCTTCCGAATTGCTTCCGTTATAAACTCACTCAAAATAACCTACTGATTATATGTATTAGGATATTACCCTAAAATCATCCTAAAAGGGAGAGAAAATGATTACCAACCAAAAGTTAACGAAGAGACTTGTTGAAAGTATCAAGCCGGACCTGAAAAATGAGCTTCTTGTATGGGATTCAGAGCTCAAAGGTTTTGGTGTTCGTATTTTTCCAACAGGACGTAGAACTTACTTCGTTCAATATCGCAACCAATTTGGAAGTACACGGCGTAAAAAGATAGGGGTTCATGGAGTTACAACCGCAGAGCTGGCTCGGGATGAAGCTAAAAGACTTTTAGGCGAAGTTGCTAAAGGAGAAGATCCCTCAAAAGATTTTCAAAAAGCAAAACTAAAACCAACCTTCGAAGAATTGGCCAGTGAATATCTGGAAGTTTATGCAAAATCCGAAAAAAGACCCAAAAGTTATCGAGAAGATCAAAGGATGTTAAACGCGATTCTTTTAAAGAGGTTTAGAGGGAAAAAAATTGAAGAAATTACAACGTATGATATTCAGCACTTACATCATGAATTACGCGAAACTCTCTACGTAGCAAATCGTGTCCGTGCTTTATTAAATAAAATGTTTAATCTTGCTATCCAATGGAATTGGACAACACTCAACCCTGTAGAAGGAGTTAATAAATATCAAGAACAAAAAAGAGACCGCTGGTTGAATGACCAAGAATTGCAACGGCTATATGATGTTATCGACCTTTATCATAATCAAAGCGTAGCCAATGCTATTCGACTACTTGTTTTGACGGGCTCAAGAAAAAACGAAGTTTTAAGCGCAACATAGGATCAATTTGATCTTGAAAAAGGCGTATGGACAAAGCGTTCTCATACAACGAAGCAAAAAAAGATGGAACATTTACCGCTGTCAATTCAGGCTGTGAGCCTTTTGAAGAAGATGTCAGAAGAAGCTACAACTCAACATATATTTCCCGGAAAAATTCCAGGAAAACCCCTCCAGGATATTAAAAAAGCATGGAAGACAATTAGTACCAAAGCAGGACTTCCAGGCGTGCGCATTCATGATCTGCGCCATACCCACGCCTCCCATCTTGTATCAAGTGGCTTAAGTTTGAGCATTGTAGGAAAGCTTTTAGGTCACACACAAGCCTCAACAACTCAAAGATATGCTCATTTAGCTGATGAGCCTTTGCGACAAGCTACTGAATTATTTGGAAGTAAGGTTGAAAAACTAACATCAAAGGCTTCTTAACATACTAAAGATACTAGATTTTTTAACTTTATTTTTTTATAAATTCTTCTTGCTCTTTAGGAAAAAATCCTTAAACTAATTATTGCTATCTCGTTGTGAGGTAGCGTGACACAAGAGCACGCGAATGCTCTTGCATCACTAACCACTGCAACTTCGAAGGAGAGTCACAATGGCTCATTTACATGTAGCGCAGATCGCGTATCTTTCTCAACAACTAATTGACCAAATTAAAAACGTGAATAACCTTATTGTCAGGGGTAAGTTCGAGTTTGATCTTATTCAACAAACACTGAGGACACTTTTAACTGTTTGTGGTGAGTTAGATGCTGAGAAGGAACGGGATCATGAGTAATGATAAGCGGGATTTTCCTTTTTCAGAACTTGATTCTTCAAAATATCTTCTAAAACGGTTCAAAGACGACATGGTGGCTATTCATCAGCAGATGGAAGTCCTGAGAATTGTTTTTAAAAACCTTGAGGGTTCGTGGCTTGCGATAAGCCTTGCCTATAAGGCCGTAAAAGAGGAAATTGAGGAAGACAATTAATTGAGTGACTTGAGGAAAAAATGGTGGAAGAATTTATAAAATAATTCTTTCACTATTTTTTCTTAAACCCCTCTCAACTAATGTATCTTAAAGGTCGAAATTTTACTATTAGCTGCAAATTTAAGAATCTCAAGCACTTGCAAAACTGATCTTTCTAATCGGGACACTGCTGCCACAACAATAACATCTCCTTTTTGAGCCTTATGTAATATCTCTTATATTTCGGTCTTTCCGTGAAACTTTTCCACTAGCTGTATCCTCGACAAAATGAAGAAGATTTATGTGAAGAGAGTTGCAGTAATCAAGAATGTTGAGCTTTTGGTTATCTTGCTGATCAGAAGATACTCGAAGCTAGGTGAGATGCGTCATCTCTAAGCCGCTGTCTACAAAAAATATTAAAAAGAATTTACTTATTTACTGATGATCGTAGATATGTCAGAAGTACAACTCATTTTTAAAAAACTATTTTCCAACAATCTTTAAGGTATTATAAAAAATATGAAAAATGATGTTGATTTTATTTCTTTAATACTAAATATATAAACATAATTATTAACTAAAAGGAGAATTAAATTGTCAGATACAAATGAATCTTTGGATGTTATGTCAATGGTTTCTGAGATTGCCGCAGCATATGTGTCTAAACATGAAATGAAATCCGAAGACCTACCTGATTTTATTCGACTTATTCAACATAGCCTGCTCTCTCTCAGTTCTGGTCAGTCCTTCAGACTTCATGCTCGAACAGAGCCCACTGTTCCTATTGAAGAGTCTATCAAACCAGATTACATTGTGTGTCTTGAGGATGGAAAGCGCATGAAAATGCTTAAGCGTCATTTAAAGACAGCCTACAATATGACTCCTGATCAATATCGGGAGCGCTGGGATTTACCCGTAAACTATCCTATGGTTGCGCCGAATTACACAAAGACACGTAGAACCATTGCTAAAGGCATTGGCCTTGGAACACATCGAAAAAGTCAGAAAAAAGCCGCTGCTTAAGATCGTAGACTAATCTACTGATGTTTAGCAGGATAAACATCAGTATTTTTATTTTTCAAATTGTTTTTAAGAAATTGTGTATTTATGATTTTTTCCGGCTGTTTTACGCTTATCAAAAATGTTGCAGTTCTCTAAAACTCTTTTTCTTGAAGATTAAGATCTAAACTCATTAATAATAGTTAATCTTTCTCGCGTTCATAGCTCTCTTTTCCCAATTTTATTCATAGATTTGCGCTAATGAGGGGTCATGAATGAGGAGAATGTTTTCTGCATTTTTAGAGTTGGCACCTTCAGTCCAATTAAAAGAACCCGTAAGGACATAACGGCTATCAATGATCATTGTTTTATTGTGGGCAAGCCCAGTTGCAGGATCAATAAATATAGGAATTCCTTTTTGAAGAAGGAAAGAAAGCTGAGAGTGCCTTTCTTTGAGCTGAGATTTATCAATGAGAATTTTAACATCAATCCCTCTTTCATAAGCATCCATGAGAGCTTTTGCAATTTGAAGGGAAGTAAAGGAATAAGCCATAATCAAAATGGAGGATTGAGCTTCTTGAATAGCGCTAATGATATGATTTGTACATTGTCCTTCCGGGCTAAAGCAAGCTCGAATATGAGCTTTTTCCGTTGATGAGACTTTCCAGTTGGTATTAACCGTGGGATAAAGAACAAACCCAACTGCAGCTCCCGTTAAGAAAATAAGAGAGGCTGGGAAATTTAGTTGTAAGAAGAAAGGAATGAGAGAATATCCTCTTCTTCTTCGTTTAAATCTTTCAAGTTGTATCATTTTTTGTTACCCAAATCTCTTTCCAGTACCAAAGTAATAGGCTAATAGAAAGTTAAAGACCATCTTCAGAAAGAATGTTTTTTGAGAATTATTGTAGAATGTTATGCTTACGAGCTGAATAAAGCGAATATAGCGAAGAAGTTTTTCTAAGGCAAGAGCCCTTACTTACTAAAAAACTTTGGTAAAATCTTTTGAATAAATTCTCTAAAGGGTTTAATATATTTATTTAAGAACATGGAAAACTCCTTTAATTTGAAATTATTCTTAATTTAGCACGACTTTTTCTAGAATTCCAGAAAGAGATTTTATTCCTAGCAAACTCTTTGTGTCTGCTAGATATCCTTTCTACAGTTTTTCCTTCAAGGTCAAAGCGATAAATTCCCTTTAAAACCGCTATTTGATATTTCTCATTATAGGTATAAAACGCAAGAGCTTTACGGATAGATTTTTTAGAAAGAGAATTGTCTTTTGGGAGATAAAAGTAAATGTCTCGTTCAATTCTTCTTTTGAGAGGCTTCGGATTTTGAAGGTTAAAGCATTGAGGAAAAGTCCTTGTAAGCCACTTCAGTGTCTCTTCTATTTTCTGCTGTGAAGAGATGGGCGAAGAAACAATATTATTATCCTGCAGCAATGTTTTAAATTGAATCTTACCTTGAAGCTCCTTAAATTTTCCAGGACTTACAAGCCCTTTTAATGTGAGACGTTCGCGAGTAGCCATAAAGCCATTGAATGAGAATTTCTTTTTCTTTTGATTAGGTTTTAATTATTTCATACTTTTCTTTCAGGGTAAACATATTTTATAGATCCATCATCCATAATAAAAAATATGGGTTTCCCAAATTTAGAAGGAAATTCCTATTCTTCTTGTGCTTTTTGTAGAGCTTTTTTTTGAACAAGAATTCCTTGACGTTCATAACGTTTACGAGAGCGACTAAACTTTACGACAACGGCAGATTCTGTACTGTATTTTTTTGCACGACGGGTGAGCGTTGAATTGCCACTTGGGAGAAAGACAAGATCTTCAAATCCAGCACAAGTTAAACATAAAGGTTGATCTCCTTCCATGAGTAAGAGATTTCCTTTCATTAAATCTTGCTTGCATTTTGAGCATTGCGAATGCTTTACAATCATAAATACAGTGTGGGGGGGGGGGGCGACTGATTAAGCTTATCTTCAAGTCGTTCTTGTTTTCTTTCTGAAAGGATGGGGGAAATGTAGTGGGTTCGATAAGCCCTTTCGATCTCTGGATGCCCACTTTTACTAAATTGTAAAGTTCTTTTGGGGCCTCTAGTCCGTACTAAATAAGCTGTTTCGCTTGCTTTCAGGTCTTTTTGTTCGGCCCATTTACGAAAAGATCTCATGGCATGACTTATTTTACGCAAATTGCCTTGAATAACTTTTTCTAAATAAGGAATTTTACCCTTTTTCCAGTCTTGGACATGAACTGGCTGAAGTAACCCCATACCAACGAGAACATCAATCGCACTGACATAGTATTGACGAAATAAGGCTTCTCCAGCAGCCCGAATTGCACGGTTTTCAATCTCTTTTAAATTAGCCACAAAATCCTATAAAATAAATTCCTCATTTTCCAACGGATCATTTATTATTCGCAGCTCTTTGTCAAATCCCACAACGTACCTTGCCAACCACTTATCGTTCCCCAATTTTTACACCTCTCACACTCCCAAACAATATTATCGTCTTTCAAAGACAAAAGAGCTTGTACTTTTCCACGACAACGCTTTTTATTAATCACTGCAAAACACGAGGGTATTTTATTCTCTGTGTCATCAAAATGGGTCGCATAAGCAACAAATGCACACAAAGCTTTGGCTACTTGACAAGCTGGGGAGGGAGTTCTGGTATGTTCTCTATCTCATCCAGAAAATGAGGTAAATGCGTAGACCACCCCTGACTCATATAAATCTCCCATAATCTAAACTCAGTGTTTTAACACTAAGTGTTTAAAAACACTTTTTATTCCTATTTTGATATATTAATAGCCAAGCTCTATTTTTTTGGGAGGGATGTGAAGTCAACATAACATTTATTCCTACCCTCTTTTCAGATTTAAGTAAGGTATTTACCTCAAAGCCTTAGACTTCGAGCATATTAACTTTAACTAAGTGTTCCTTAGCATATGTCATAAAACAAAATTCGTGGGGGTGATCTCGCGATCTTTTGCGCCTCCCGTATTTATTATTGGAAATGCTTTAGTAGCCCCCTCTTACATTGATAAAAGATTTTAGCAAACTCTCAATTAAAGTAAAGTGTCATTTTAGAAAAATTTGCAGTAAGAATGCAGATGTTTTAAGATTGGCCATAATAAAAATATTATAAATCTAGATAAAAGGGGGAGTATGAGTTTATCATCAAATTATAAACCTAGCACAAATGAACCCTACATGAACCCTCAGCAGTTAGAGTATTTTCGACAAAAGTTATTAAAATGGGGAGATATCTTCATGCAAAACAAAAACGCCGTGCGAATCGAGAGCTAGGGTGTTTAGTCTCAAGATGTGATGGGATAAAATATGTAGGGAAAATATCTTTAATTTCAAAAAGAGGAAGCAAGGTTCATAGCAAATTTAATATATACATAAATTATCAAAATATGATAACCTATGTATATGAATATGAGCCTCTCAAAGTATATTATACATCTCCAACAACTTGGACGCCTTAGTTTTACCCAAAAAGAAGCCTGTGATGAGCTTGGATTATCGGTTGGTTACATCAAAGTCAGCGCTAATCGACTCATGCATAAAAAAAAGCTCTTTATGCCAAAGAAAGGGTTTTATGTCATTGTTCCCATCGCTGATCAGGTGCGAGGTTTTATCGACCCTATTCATTATATACATAATTTAATGAAATTCTTGACTTCAAACTATTATATTGGACTTTTATCTGCCGCTCAACGATATGGGGCCGCTCACCAACAGCCTCAAGCTCTTCAAATCATCTCGGAAAAACAGATTCAGCCCATTGTTAAGCTTGGCGCGCATATTCGTTTTTATAAAAAACTCCATTTCCCTGACTCAAAATATATTCAGCCCATGAAGACTGACACAGGATACGTCAACATATCTTCCCCTGAATTGACGGCTTTTGATTTAATTCGGTATCCTCATGCGTCGGGGCAGATTCATAATATTGCAACCGTGCTGACAGAGCTTGAAGAGTCAATTAGGATTTCAACTTTTAAAAGCTTTCTTCAAGGAGTACATGATCACGCATCGATTCAAAGATTAGGGTATTTATTTGATTTCTTACACATTAAGAGGCTTAGCAGAGTTTGTAGGGAATGGCTTCTTAAACATGGGACTAAGCCTGTTCTTTTAGTCCCTAGCAATGCGTATGATCCTAGCCAGTTGATACGCCCGTGGGGAGTCTACGTGAATGAAGAAGTGGAACCAGATTTATGATCCCTAAGCAATATATTGAGCATTGGAAAAATACAAAAGCTCCTTGGCAAACAGATAGTCAAGTCGAGCAAGATCTTATTCTTTCAAGAACTCTTGTAGACATATTTTCTAGCTCACTCTTACGTGAGAGCTTAGCCTTTAAGGGCGGAACAGCCCTTCAAAAGCTATTCGTGGATGAGCCCTCTAGATACAGTGAAGATATTGATCTCGTTCAAACACAGCCTGGTCCCATAGGTGAGATTATGGCTGAATTGAGACAAACACTAAACTCTTGGCTTGGAAAGCCTAAATACCTACAAAATGAGTATGGGATGAAATTTTTCTACCGCTATGAAGCTGAAGATGGCGTATTTATGCGAATTAAAATTGAGATCAATACACGTGAACATTTTACAGTGCTTGGACTTCAAGAAATGGATTATAGGGTTTCTAGCCCTTGGTTTGAAGGGAGCGCTCCTATTACCACTTTTTTTCTTGAGGAGTTGATTGGAACAAAATTAAAAGCCCTTTACCAAAGAAAAAAAGGACGTGATCTCTTTGATGTAGATTATTTTCTAAAATCTCATCCAAAGTTAGATTTGAAGCAGGTTATTAATTGTTTCTCTGCCTATGCGGAACACCAAGGTATTATGTTTTCAAGGGCAGAATTGGAAAAAAACCTCATTATGAAGTCACTGGATCCAAGTTACTATAATGATATCAAGCCGTTATTAGCTTCTGAAGCTTCTAAAAATTATAATGCCAGCAAAGCTTTTGATCATATCCTTGAAAAGATTTGTCCTCTTTTCTCAGGTGACCCTTGGAATCATAATCTAGGTCCAGATTGTCCTTTAACTCATTTCATAGAGACCTTTAAACAATTTAACACTGTTTCATCATTGAGTAAAAGTAGAGAGCCGCTAGCTCAGAAACTTAAGGAACTTTCTGCAGCAATTATTCAAAGTGACATCCTTATAAATAAGGCGAAAGAACTCAACTTGGACAAGAAGGTAAAATCATTTGCAAGCACATCAACCCAATCTGGTATTTGATCTTGATATAAAGACTATCTAAAAGTGTGGCGTTTGTTTCCGTAAGAAAACTCTTTTAGAAAACACATAGATTTCCTTTGTCTATAGTTCTTGCCCTTATTAAGAAACAATGGATATAAAGAAAGAGAACCTAAACAGGGAACGTCAATTAAGATGACCATTGATTTTAATCCTGGATTTAATCGCTGCCTTGATCTTATGGAGAATACTCGTCACAATATTTTTATTACAGGTAAAGCAGGTACAGGGAAATCGACCCTTCTTAATTATTTTAGACAACATACAAAGAAGAAAATTGCGGTTTTAGCTCCGACAGGAGTAGCTGCAATAAATGTACAAGGACAAACCATACATTCGTTTTTTAAATTTAAACCAAGTGTTACCCTTTCATCAATAAAGAGAAACAATGAAGACGATAAGAAAAACATATACAAAAAATTAGACGCTATCGTTATAGACGAAATCTCTATGGTGAGGGCAGATTTGCTAGATTGCGTAGATAAGTTTTTAAAGTTAAATGGAAAAAGTCCCGGAAAGTCCTTTGGTGGAATTCAGATGATTTTTATAGGAGATCTTTATCAACTCCCTCCTGTCGTTACTTATCAAGAAAAAGAGATTTTTTTCTCACAATACCAAAGCCCCTATTTCTTTAGCGCCCTGTTTTTTGAAAACTTTAAGATGGAATTCATTGAGCTTAAAAAAATCTATCGTCAGCAAGATGAGCAATTTATTGGTTTACTCAACTCCATTCGCAATAAGACAACAACCGATGAAGATATCTCTCTTTTAAATCAACGGGTCAATCCAGATTATACGACGGAAGATTACTGTATTTATCTCACACCAAAGAATGTAGACGCAGAAGCCATTAATCAAGAAAAGTTAAAACAACTTAAGGGGAAGATGTATGGCTTTGAGGCCAATATAAAAGGGGATTTCGGAAAAGAATCCTATCCGACAAGGCAAATCTTATCCTTGAAGGTTGGCTCTCAAGTTATGATGGTTAATAATGATTATAAAAACCGATGGGTTAACGGGACAATGGGGAAGGTTCTGCATATTGAAAGATATGATGATGCAGTTGTTATAGAGGTGGAACTAGAGGATGGGCAAGAAGTTGATGTTTATCCCTACACATGGGAAATTCATAGATATTTTCTTGAGAAGGATACCATTCAATCGGAAACTATCGGCTCTTTTACCCAATATCCTCTTACCTTAGCTTGGGCTCTCACTATTCATAAGAGTCAGGGCAAAACTTTTAATAATGTTATTCTTGATATAGGCGCAGGGTCATTTATGCCAGGACAGGTTTATGTAGCTCTAAGCCGATGCACGTCTTTTGAAGGACTCATTCTGAAGAAACCCATTCACAAAAAGTATATTTGGCTCGATTATGAGGTGGTTAAGTTTGTTACAAACTTTCAGTATCAAGAATCAGAAAATAAATGCCCCCTTGATAAAAAAATAGAATTGATAGAGGACACCCTTAAAAGAAATCAATCCCTTGAGATCGTTTACCTAAAAGCCAACAATGAAAAGTCTCAGAGGATCATCACCCCCACAGCCGTAGGGCAGATGACTTATAAAGATAAGCCCTATTTAGGTATGAAAGGATTTTGCCATCAAAGTCAAGAAGACAGAGTTTTTCGAGTCGATCGTATTTTAGAAATGAGGAAGAAAGCCATTTAAAGTTAAAAAAACGTCCAGACAGAATTAAACAGGACACGTTGATCATGCAAGAACAAGAACTTCGCTTAAAATTGCGTAAAATAGAAACCTTATTTGCTGGGGCAGGTACGCAAGGGGAGCGCGCTGCAGCAGAAGCTGCTATCCAGCGTATTAAGGAAAAATTAAACAAAGCCGTTAAGAGTTCACCGCCGATAGAGGTTAAATTTTCATTAGGAGATTTGTGGTCTCGTCAGCTGTTCCTAGCTTTATGTCGTCGCTATGAGCTTGTTCCCTATCGATATGCCCGACAACGCCATACAACAGTCATGATTAAAGGCCCACAAGATTTTATTGATGATATCTTGTGGCCTGAATTTCAAGCTTTAAGTAAGGAGTTGAGTGAATACCTTGCTCATGCCACAGAAAAAATTATCCGAGAAGAAATTCATAAAGATACAACGGAAGCTAGAGAAGTTGTTGAGCTTTTAGAGAGCAGTTAATATAGTTCCAAGCCGCTGTTCAAGAGTACAAAAAATGTCTAACGTGAGACGCGTAGAAATGTTAGAACAACATAAGAGTTGGGGGATAAGCAAGTATGTACCAGAAAAAAGGAGGAGAGAAGATGTACTCATGGAAATCGTATGATATTTTTTCATCCATGTTTTTAGCCGAGTATCATGATACTGTTCTTTACGATGTATTACATCAAATCGTGGCATTCCTTCTTTTTCCCATCAACTGTTCTTGTAAAACCCTTTGCCAGTGTGACGACTTCAGAGAAAGGGTCATTCTAACATTGAATGTGACTCTTTATATTAATGATGAAAAAGCAAAAAAAAGCCCTGCTTTTCTCAATAATATAAGGTTTCTTCTAAGGATTCCTGAGCCAAAGCATTTTAGAGAAAACTTTCATAAGGCCTATCCTTTATGGCTCATTAAAGAAGATTTTAGAATAAGAGACAAAGATAATTATTTTAAAGGTATTGAGAGTTTTGTATGGAAACTCCTTCGGTCCGATAATACAGATGAAACTTTGCCATTTAGAAAATCCTCCGCAATTGCCAAAGAAGAAAAGAATGAAACGGTTTTGTTAAGAAGGCCTTTGAAAACAAATGTAATTAAGTTTCAGAAAAAAGATGACTCCACCAGTGGGAAGATCTCTGAAAAACGCTTTGATACATATAAATCCATTTGTCATTTTATTGCTGCTTACGAGTTTATGAAAAGAGAAAAGGGACAAGAGTGGCAATTCTCATTGAACCAACCGGATCAAGTACAAAGATTTTTAGATATTGCTTATTGGTTTCGAAAAAGTCTTCTTTCTCTTAAAACAGGCGGTGATAAAGAGAATATCTTATTTTCTGAAGAAGACCTCGTTCCGCTCCCTGCTTGGGTTCAAGATAATGAGATTGATATTCCTATTGAACCATTCGATAATAAGGTTCATGAGCCTGTCCTAGCTTCCTAAGATGCTTAACGCCTGTATGCACGACTAAAACAGAATAAATCCCTAAAAAGTCTTGACTTTTTAGGAATTCAGACCATAATAGCCATAACTATACCTATGGATAACCTATTATGGATCGATACCTTTCACCCCTCGTCAAAAAAGATAGTGACAAGAAAATCGTGTTATTGAGTGGTCCCCGCCAAAGTGGAAAGACCACGCTTGCGAAACAGCTTTTTGACAACTATGAGTACCTGAATTTTGATGCTTCAGAGGATCGAACCTCTATCTTTAAAAAACAATGGAGGAGAGATGTTGAGTGCGTTATTTTTGACGAGTTACATAAAATGCCAAAATGGAAAAGGTGGGTAAAGGGAATTTATGATACAGAAGGCAATAGGCCTCGTCTCATCGTTACAGGAAGTGCGAACTTAGACACCTTTAGAAAAGTTGGAGATTCCTTAGCCGGACGATATTTTCAGTATCGTCTCCATCCACTGGATATAGAGGAAGCGGTTACATTTTGGCAAAACAATCCTCAAGAGGTTTTCCAACGTCTCATGAAATGCAGTGGATTTCCTGAGCCCTTCTTGGAAGGAAGCCTTGACTTTTATAAACGTTGGCAAAGGTCACATCTGGATATCATTCTCCGGCAGGACTTTTTGGATATGTATTCAATTCGCTCCATTAAATCCATTGAACTTCTTGTTGACCTCCTCAAGCCACGCGTATCAAGCCCCACGTCCTATTCCAATCTTGCCCGAGATTTGCAAGTCGATCCGAAGTCGGTCCAAAACTGGTTAACAATGTTGGAAAATATTTATGCCCTCTTTCGGGTAACACCTTATCATGATAATATTTCCCGCTCACTTTTGAAAGAACCCAAGTTTTATTTCTATGATATTGCTCGTGTTTCTGATGAAGGAGCTCGCCTTGAAAATCTTGTGGCTTGTGCTCTACTCAAGAGAATTCAATTTCTTGAAGATGCCCATGGATACAAAGGAAGTCTTCATTATCTCAGAACAAAGGATGGAGTTGAGCTAGATTTTCTCGTACTGACAGACGGCCGTCCCACCTTATGTGTTGAAGTCAAAATGTCTGACGGTAATTTATCAAAAAGCTTCAATTATTTTAGAAAATTTATAGGGGAAGCCCAATGTGTGCAATTGGTTCTGAATTTAAAACGTGAGTATGATACTCAAGACAGTATTCAAGTGAGAAACCTCGTCTCCTATCTAGCCTCTCTTAGCTCAGCTTTCCCTACAAAAGCATAGCTCCTTAGCTTCACTTTAATGAGCTATTTCTTCTGAAGCCTAAAATTATCAATTTCACCAAAAACCTGATCTTGTCCTTGAAGGAACTCCTCATGGAAAACTTCAGACTCTTTTCTAGCTTTGAGCAGATCTGCTTCCATCTTATTGAAATGCTCACTGATCTCTCCTCCCATGGTTTCAGCTTTTTCTTTTAGCTCTCCTAAAGACTGCTCACGTGCCGCTTGGAAGGCTATTTCGTCACGAGTCATAGATGATTTAAATTCATTTACATGATGAAACAGGCCACTCATGAACCAAAAGAAAACAAAGAGAGTTGAGATGATCATGAAGGCAAGTAAGAGGGTAATTTTGTGTCCTAAGGTCATTATTTCCCCTTTCTAAAATTCTCTTCAGCTTGTTCAAAGTGATTGTGGAAATTATTGACAGCTTTTTGAAAGGATTCGTTGTTCCTTTTTTGATTTTCTTCAAAAACTTCACCGAGCTTCTGGAAACCCTCCTCAAATTCTTTAAAGGGATTTTTAAAAGCTGCATCCATCTCACTGGCCGTTTCTTCTCTTTGAATTAAGCTCTCCTGAATAGGTGACTTTTGGGGGATTTTATGAGATTTAAAAATCGAATTTGCGAAACTCATAAAAGCAATCAAGATGATGAGAAAAAATCCTCCAATTCCCAGGAGAATTTTGTCTTCCAACTTTAAGGCTATCTCCTTCTGAAAATAGGAAGACTTTTGTTTTCTTTCATTATAGCCTGAACTTCTTCGTTTCATTTTATTTATTCCCTATTTTTTGTAAATTTAAGGTTTCATGTTTTCTTTAGCAAGAGCTTCAAGCCCTTGATAGGTCCATAGGGGGTATATATCTTCGGATTGTGCCATTTCATTCAAAATTAAAAGACCTTTGAATAGAGTGGCTATGGGTTCTTTCATTTCAGGGGATTTTTGAAGATCTTCGCCCAAGGTGATGTTAAAAGTTTCAAGGAGTCCAGCTTTGGAAATTAATCCTCCAAGCTGTACGAGTGACCTCGTTCTTGCTCGCCTGGCGCTATGAGAAGTGATTTCAAGTGTGCTCATGATGTGGTATTTCCTTCTCTCGGCTTTGGTGATCTGTTGATCCAACTTCTTGGTTCTTTTTTCTATGGAGTTGAGAAGCAGGACTGGGAAAGGTTTGCGGTTTTCCACCTCCGAGGGAATAAGCTTTTTTCCAGCTTTCTTTTTTTGTTTCAGGTGCTGCTGCCCAGCTTTCTGCCATCATCGCTAGAGCTAAGGGAGTAGAAAACTCGTCTTTAAAAATCTTTTGTGTTTCCTTTAGAAAGGAAAGAGCTTGTTGGGCCTGAACTTTCTCTCGTTTCTTCTTGAGTTGATGAATCTTTTCATCAATGTGGTTGAGTCTGTCAGTCATCGTAAAACCTCCTCTTGTTTTTATGATGACTTATAATAGCAAATTTGTTATTATCTTTCAACGTAATTCATTGAAATATCTCAATATAAACACAGATAAACATGAGTATACAAAATGATCATATTCGATCATCTGAGATCGATAAGTCTGTCATGATTTGCTTTTTTAAAAGCAAATCATGCGCGCTTACACATTGCCGTTGGCAATGGCGCTTGGTCTCAGGCGACGCAGACCATATTTGGAAAAGTGTCAGGTAAGCTATGGCTCTTTTCCACTTCAGTGCAAAAGTTCTCTCCAGAGGTAGTCGGAATACGGTTAGAGCGATTGCTTATCGAGCTGGGTGTCAGCTTTATGATACTCAAACAGGTCAAACCTTTAATTATGCTGATAAGTCTGTGCAACATGTGGAACTTCTTCTTCCCAAGGATGCGCCTTTATGGGCAAGAGACATTCAAGAACTAATGAAGGTTGATCGTCAAAAGGGTCTTCAGGCCTTTGTTGACATTGTGGAGGCCTCTGAAAAAAGGATTGATGCTCGGGTATGGCGAGAATTTGAATTTGCTTTGCATCGAGAATTAACGGAAGAACAAAACATAGCACTGGCTCGGGAGTTTGTAGAAGATCACCTCTGTGGGCGAGGAATGGCCGCTCAGCTTAACTTTCATTTTGATGTGAATGAAGAAACAGGAGAAGAAACCCCCCATTGCCACGTTGTGGTGACGACAAGGCGGTTAGAAGAGAAAGGGCTGAGTTTAAAAAAGGAAAGGGATTGGAATTCAAAAACCTTGTTGCTTGAACTAAGAGAGCAATGGGCCCAGTATTCAAACTTTCATTTGAAACTCCATGGTCATGCCATTCAAATCGATCACCGTTCTCATAAAGATCGAGGCATTGAAATAGAACCTCAACCCAAACGAGGAAGAGGCGTTTCAGAGCAGGAAAACAGATATCAGAAATCTTTAAAAATTCTCCCCATCACTGATAAAGCTAAAGCCTTCCATGATGTTCAACTCAGAAACCTTTACCGAATCATAAGACGGCCTGAAGTCGTCTTCGACATTGTCACAAAACATCATGCCACATTCATGTGGGCTGATGTGCGACGAGTTTTGCATCGATATGTGGATGAAGTATCCCTTTTTCAAAGGCTGGAGGCCAAACTAAAAAATTCGGCAGAGCTCGTTCTATTACATCTTGGAAATGTGGAAGATTCCTCTGCACACTTTTATCTCACTCCTACCTCTAAGAATGCAGAACAAGACAAAGCCATTTATACAACCCGTCGTATGTTGAAAGCAGAGAGATCTCTCATTGAAGCTGCAGAAGGGCTAAGTGACTTAAAAACCCATGGAGTTGATGAGAAATATATCAAAAAAGCCATAGAAAAAGCTAATGAAGAATTGAGAGCTCATGGAGGGCTTTCTCAAGATCAAATCAAAGCCATACATCATCTGGTGGATGAGGGACAAATTAAATGTGTAGTAGGAATAGCTGGTGCTGGAAAAACGACTGCTCTTGGTGTTTGTCAAGATATATGGAAAACAGAAGGATATGCTGTTTACGGATTAGCTCCGACAGGAAAGGCTTCTCAGAATCTCGAGCATAACAACATCCAATCACAAACCCTCCACAAATTTTTGAAGGCCTGTGAAGAAGGACGTTGCCAGTACCATAAGAATAGCGTTCTTGTTCTCGATGAAGCCGGTATGGTGGACGTTGAGCGCTTTGAGAAGCTTCTGGGTGCTGTTAAACAGCTTGGAGTTAAGCTGATTGTTGTCGGAGATGGAGCCCAACTTCAGCCTGTAGAAGCTGGCCCTGCCTTTCGATTGGTAACAACAAGAATTGGAAAAGTAGAGCTCAACACCATTGTTCGACAAAAGGAAGCTTGGCAAAGAGAAGTTACGGTTCTCTTTGGAAAACAGGAAACACAAAAAGCACTTCAAAAATATGTAGAAAAAGGCGCTGTTCATATCGTTGATGAAAATCTTTCTTCGCTGAAAGAGGTTTTGGCTCATGGAAATTATAAAGACCTTGTCAAACTCTACGAAGCGAGCCATCGTGTATCTGCTCTTATTTATCACGAGATGATCAAGGACGTGAAAAAAGACCACCCCGGTCTAACTCAACTTCATCCTTTCATTAAGCAACATCAGGACTACTCACGTTACCAGAGTTGGAAGGAACTGGAGAAAGAAGCAGCTAAAAACGTCCTTCAAAATGCTCAAACGTGTCGTCCTCTTCTTGAGGAACGATGTGTTGATCCGCTCCCCATGGCTCTTCTTTATGCCAACAGAGACCATGAAAAAGCCAAAGTAATCCTTAAAGAAAATAAGCTTGATCATCTCCTTGGCATAGAAAAATCCAGAGGGCATAAATCCACAGGAAAAACTGCTGATGTTCGAGACACAACAAAAACAAAACTTATTCAATCTTGGCATTTAGAGCTCATAAAATCCCCAGAAAAAAGTTTTATCATGCTCGCATATAGCAATAGGGATGTGAATGATCTTAATAGAGCTGCTAGATCACTATTAAAAGAATCAGGTCATATTGCAACAAAAGAGTTTGTCTATACCACAAAGAAGCAAGTCGAGGATGATTTTGGGAGAAAGACTACTCTTAAAGAAGAAAAAGCATTTTCCAAGGGTGATAGAATTGTTTTTACCCGTAACAACTATGGCTTAGGCGTAAAGAATGGAACTATGGGGACCATCATGAATCTAAATTCTCAAAAAGTTCACGTAAAGCTTGATGAAGGAAAAGAGATTTCTTTCGCTCCCAATCTTAATCCTTACTTTGATCATGGTTGGGCCATTACGATTCATAAGTCGCAGGGAACAACGGTCGATCACACCTATGTCCTTGCATCCTATGAAATGACTCAAAACTTAGCCTATGTAGCGATGACTCGCCATCGAGACTGGGTTAAGGTTTTTGGAAGCTCACTGGACTTTTGGAGGACAGAAAAGTTACCTGAGGTTCTTTCAAAATCAGGAGAGAAGCTATCTGCAGCTGATTATCTCGATGCAGACTCACTCAGCAAATTGATGCAAACAGAAGATCGATTTCTTACCAAGATTTTTGAACGCATTGCATGTGAGTTCGATGCCATGGGTACAGTTTCAAAGAAAGCCTTCTGGCAAGTGGCAGATCACTTTCTGGGAACACATCGAGAGCATGAAATCAGAATAAACCCAGATAGTGTTCGGGAAGAAGTAAGAGCTGAAGAATTGTTCAAACCAAAACAAGGAAGGTTTCATGAGACCTCTCTTTCTCATACTCCTCCATACTTCACTAAAACAACACTTGTCGAAGAAGCTCTTAAGCAAAAGATGGCTTTATTTGCGGACGATATTTTTTCATCCATAGGAGAATATTACAATCGTCCTTTTTCTTCAGCAACGGAACGACGTTATGGAAAAAAGGGACACATCTCTGTAAATGTTAAGACGGGGGCTTGGATTGATTACAAAAATAGTGACATGTCGGGTGGTCCTCTTCATTTATTGACAAAAGTAAAAGGTTTGTCCTTTAAAGAAGCTGTGGACTATGGAGCTTCTTGGGCAGGAATAGGAGCTGAACAGTTATATTTAAGTAATTCTCTTGCACATTCCATACCCAGCAAAGCTGAGAAAGAGAAATTAGAAAATAATGATCAACTTAGAATTACGAAAGCCCAAGCTCTTTGGGAGAAAGGTAAGCCTATCCAAGGAACACTTGCGGAGAGATATCTACGAGAACATAGAAAAATAAAAGGAGAACTTCCTCAAGACCTTCGGTATTTGCCTTCAGACAATGTGTCTAAGAGATTCCATCCAAGCCTTATGGCAGTAGCAAGGTCTCCGGTAGGGGAAGTGACAGCTGTGCAATTAACATTCCTCGATCCACAGACGGCCGCTAAAGCAAAGATTGAGGTCGCGAAGAGATCTTTTGGTGTTATTAAAGGATCGGCCGTAACGCTTCAAGAAACAAGAGCGTGTCCTCAGGTGAAAGACCTGAGAAATCTGCATGATAAAATAAGAAACGTTCTCTTTATCGCCGAAGGCGTTGAGACGGCTTTAAGCATAAAGGAAGCAGGTGTTGAAGGAACGATTAAGGCCAGCCTGGGTCTTTCCAATATTAGCCGATTAACTTCTGAAAAATTGAATACACACATTATTATTTGCGCAGATCATGATGCTCAAAATTCTCCAGCTTCTGAAAACTTAAACAGGTTTGTTAAACAGCTGGAAGAAAAAGGTTCCCAAGTCACAGTGATTAAGCCAGACAAACTCAAAGAAGATTTTAATGATGTCCTTAAAGCTGAGGGCCCACAAAAAGTAAGAGAACTTATTGAAAGAGGACTTAACTCGCAAAAGGCATTTCGAAAACAAACAAGTGAAGGGGATCTCCTTCAGCAACAAAAGCTAACCCTAAAGCCAAAAAAGGCAGATCTCTGGCAGAAGATAAAAGCTTCATTTATAAAAAAGCCAACAAAGAGCAAACCGCAGAATGATCAGTATACTTTCCTGCGTCTTTCAAAAGATAAGCACGCTTCTTCTTTAGAAGCCTCCACAGCTGCAGATGCCAATATGCTTTTAGAGAGAAAGAATGGAGGACACCTATCTATTACAGAGGATTTCAAGAGGAAGATGATAGGAGATGAGTTTTACCAAAAAAGTACTTCTAAAAGAAGAACTTTCTCAACTTCTAACCCCATTTCAGAGAAACTTAAGCAAGAATTATTAGGAGAGGAATTTTACACCCGAGCTTCTGGAAAGACGCGAGCCTCAAAGTCTATAGAAGCTGAAAAAACAATAAGAGCCTCTACGAAAATGGATAGTCAAGAAGATCATGTCGGTCAAGACATTTCTATTTTCCAAAAGCCACCCTCCCGTGGCAGAAGGAGGTAAGTCCCTATCTTACAAACGGGAACATATTTGAAGGTGCCGCCAATGAGATTACCGTAAGCCTCTATGTAAGCGCCGACCCTTTCAATTACCCACAACTCCAGACCATAAAGGTATATACTCCATGAAGAATAAAGCAAGGAGGTTGAATGGAGACGGTAGTCAATAATTTACACCAAGCAGCAGCACTCCCTAAGGGCATGCTTCCTACAGAAAAGACTTGGTTGGATAAAGAACTCTTATGTTGCCAATTTAAAGATGCTCGCCTTGGTAAGAGATTTCGAACATTAATTAAGCAACTTTCTGATGGTATGGGTGAAAGCATTCCATTGGTATGCCAAGATTGGGCAAATACTAAAGCAGCATATCGCTTTTTTTCAAATAATCGCGTAAGTGAAAAAGAAATTTTAGATGGTCATTTTCAGGCAACATATGAGCGTTTTTTCAGCAACAGAAAGGCCTGTACTAATTCTTCAAGATACGATAGAATTTTCTTACAAACGAGAAAAGCCAGAGCTCCTTGGCTCAATAGGATTCTCCTTTAGGACAAAAGATAAAGCCGGACGCCCACTATTGCACACTATATGCGGCCTTCTCATGCACTCAAGCCTCGCTGTCACAGTAGAGGGACTTCCTCTTGGGCTTGTAGCAATTAAATTTTGGACACGTAAAAGATTCAAAGGGTTGTAATGCATTAAAAAAGAAGGTGAATCCAACAAGATTGCCTATTGAGGAGAAGGAAAGCTTTCGCTGGATAGAGAACTTAAAACAATCAATCCAACTTCTAAAAAATCCAGAGCGCTGTATTCATGTTGGAGACCGAGAGAGCGATATTTATGAGCTTTTCTGTACTGCCCAGCAAGAAGGAACACACTTTCTTGTAAGGACATGTGTAGATCGTTTAGCTGGAGAAGGGAGACTATTGGATTGCCTTATAAAAGAAAACAGCCTTTCAAAAGAAGGAAAGCTTTCTACTTATCTAATTTAAGTTGCCAAGTTAGGGGGATACCTGGCGCGTTCTTCTGATCCTCCACCCGGCAATGCCGTTATGTGGAAGGGAATGTCCCGTTTAATAGATATTGAATCGGGCCTTAGGATTGCCATGAAAATTCAAGAAAAACAAATAGATAAACTCAACTATGCGGAATCAACAATAAGGAAAGAAGCGAAGCCGAGAATAAAGGAATGCAAGAGTTTTAAGTTGCTTGTTTCATTATTCAAAAATTGTGGGTAATTGAAAGCAGACCAAGCGCCTATACCGCCTAAGGAATTGCCAGTGGTAGTATTTTGGCTTTTTCCATAGAAAGGCTGTGCTGGCTTCCAGTTGTAAGGCAAAAGCTCGCCAATCCTCTTGTAAGGATGGGTGGGGACGTGCTCAAGTACGCCCATCAAGTAATGGTAAGGGGCCACATTATTCCTTTTACACGTCTCCGCGAGAGTGTACATGATAGCTGCTGCCTCACACCCCTTTGGATCCCCCATAAAAAGGTAACGTGGCTATGCAGTTGACTCCCGTTGGAGCTAAAACCTAGGATTGCGCAAAAATTTGATCGTAAAAAGGCGAGTATTTCTG